>Ga0209806_1000294_pt1 | contig 33188 bp, 24 predicted proteins | sample GraSoiAngelo_152_FD_186166 | JGI IMG/M metagenome (GOLD analysis project Ga0209806, IMG submission 186166) | Grasslands soil microbial communities from the Angelo Coastal Reserve, California, USA - 14_1009_12_30cm (SPAdes) (version 2) | ecosystem: Environmental > Terrestrial > Soil > Grasslands ... | reverse complement strand
GATCAGCTTGACCGAAAAGGTCTTTAATTTGTCAGACGGCGCAACAGGCGTCGCCGTACTGTGCTCGCGGTCAAGCCTCCAGACATTGCTCCAACCTGCCGCCGGTTCTTGAGAGTAACCGGGCGGCAGAACGTGAGGGTCGAGAGTGGCGCGATATTGATCGGCCGTATCCCGGTTCGGACGGATCTTGTTGAAATGCACCACGATCGTATCGCCGATCATCGCCCCTTCGATGTAGAAGGGGCCGGTCTGTGGGTTTCCAGGCAGGGTGTGCTGAGCTGCATTCTCACCACCGCCGCAGCAGTCCACGGTCTTAGTGCGAACCGTGTCACCTGGGAAGATGTGAAGCGCTGGCGGATGGCCGCCAGAAAAGGTCGTGTAATAAACCTGCGGGGTGAAGTTGTGCACCCTCGGAGCGTTGGCCGGGCGCTGCAAGGGTCGGCGAGCAGACACCGTCACAGCTACGTCGTGAATGACCCCCCTGCCCGATAGCGTCACTCCATGGAGATTCAAGACTAAGCTGCCGATTCCGGTTTTCCCGTCAGGCCCGAGTATTTGAAGGTGCAACCCGTCGTTCTGCACCGTGCCTGAGAGTTTGCGAATATCGGCGCCTTTACGCCTCGCGACCGCGACATACAGGGCCAGCAGAATCGACGCGGTCGCATTGATCGTCATCGAAGTGGAGATCTTCGTTAAGTCGATGCCGTCGAACAGGCGCTCCATGTCTTCGATGGAGTCGATGGCAACACCGACTTTGCCGACCTCGCCGGCGGCCAGGGGATTATCGGAGTCCAGGCCTATCTGGGTCGGAAGGTCGAAGGCCACGGAGAGGCCGGTGGTACCGTTGGCCAGGAGATATTTGTAGCGCTTGTTGGATTCTTCGGCGTCGCCCATCCCGGCGTACTGGCGCATGGTCCAGAGACGGCCGCGATACATGGTCGCCTGCACGCCGCGGGTGAAGGGGTATTCGCCCGGATAGCCGACCTCGCGTTCCTGGTCCCAGCCTTTCAGGTCGGCAGGGGTATAGAGGCGGTGAATTGGGATGTGGGAGGAAGTTTCGGGATCGGGCGCCTCGGAGGCCGCCTTAGGAACGGGCGCAGTCTTGAGCTTCTCAGTCATGGAATCGCCATTCTAGAAACAGGCAGCAGCGAACAGATCCTCGTTTGTGCCGCTTCGGTACGGTAACGTTCCTTGCTTAGCCGGCCTTCTTGCGCCGTACGCGCCAGAACGAACTGAGGCCGAAATAACCAAAGACCAGGCAGAAACATGCGGCGATGGCCACGCGTCCGGGCCCGGCTTTTCCCGCCTGATACTTGGCAAACTCGCGGCTGAGGGCGATACCGCCGATCCCCGCCATCGCGAGGAAAACAAAGCCCGTAACCTCCAGCCACAACTGGTGCAGAACGCGTCCAAAAGAGTGCAGGGTAACGCGGGCCGCCCGCACTACAGCGTTCAAAGTACGACTCTGTCCAGCGAGCTGGCTGGCGATCCGGGCAAATATTTGCAACTTTCGGGTTAAAGGGATGCCAGCCACCGGTCGATTTTATCAATGTTCGGCGTTACAATAACGGCGACGCGAGGAGCAAGATCACACTGCTCAGTGACGCAGCTCCGGGCCGAGGGGGTTCCGTGGACCAGCAACTCAAGCAGTTGATGAAAGAACTGGGCGAAGCCATTAACGAGTCCCTTGCCGATTCCGATTCTATCGCCGAAGTGGTCTCGCGCATCAAGGAAGGCGGGTATGACATCTTCCTGGTGCTGGAGGCGACCATCGGCGTGAGCAAACAAGGCGAGAAGGCAGGCGATAAGACGTCGCTGGTAACCACGCTCACAAGCAACCCCACGTTCAAAGTCAATGACCAGGATCTGAAGTTTTTAAAGTCCTTGCGAATCAAAATCGACGAGGACGTGGCCTAGTCAACTTGATTCGCTGCTCCGCTCGCTGATCCTCCATCTTCCCGGTTAGCTAAGAGCCAGAAGCTAACAGCCAACACCTACGCTTGTGCTACCATCTACGTTCCGCAGCGTAAGGGTTGCAGGTCTACGCGATTTTCTGCAGCCATTGCCAGGCCCGTAAGCAACTAAACGAAATCGGGAATTCGGATGAAAGACACGCTGGGAGTTCTCTTAGCCGGAGGAGCGGGGGAACGGCTGTATCCACTCACCCGCGATCGAGCCAAGCCTGCTGTCACGTTCGGCGGCATTTATCGCATCATCGACATCACCCTCTCCAACTGCATTAACTCCGATCTGCGCCGGGTGTATATCCTCACGCAGTACAAGGCGCTGTCGCTGAACCGGCACATCCGCGAGGGGTGGAACATCGTGGCGCGCGAGATGGGAGAGTTTGTCGAGATCCTGCCGCCCATGAAGCGCGTCAGCGACAACTGGTACATGGGCACCGCCGACGCGGTCTACCAGAACATCTATTCGATTGGGTCGGAACAGCCGAAGCACGTGATGATTCTTTCCGGCGATCACATTTACAAGATGGACTACGGAAAGATGCTTGAGCAGCATGTGCACTCCGCCTCGGACGTGACCCTGGCAACGATCCAGATTGAACCGGACGAGTCGTATCGTTTCGGCGTGGTCGATATCGATAAGGACCATCGCGTGAATGGTTTCCAGGAGAAACCCCAGCAGACCAGCCTGCGCTCACCGTGGAATCCGGAGAAGATTTCGGCGTCGATGGGAATTTATCTCTTCAACACCGATGTGCTCATTCCGGTCCTGCTCAAGGACGCGGAAGATCCCGACTCCAGCCACGATTTCGGAAAAGATATCTTGCCGAAGATGGTGGATGAATACCGCGTGTACGCGTATGACTTCGTCGACGAGAACAAGAAAGAGGCCCTGTATTGGCGAGACGTGGGCACGCTGGAAGCTTATTACGAAGCGAACATGGATATTGTTTCGGTGTCACCGGTGTTCAACTTGTATGACGCCGACTGGCCGATTCGGACCCACCAGCGCCAGTATCCTCCCGCGAAGTTCGTGTTCGCGGAGGCCGGCCGTACGGGGACTGCCATAGACTCCATCGTTTCGGCAGGGTGCATCGTATCGGGCGGGTCGGTGAAGAACTGCATTCTCTCCCCGGATGTGCGCGTGAATTCCTACAGCGAAATCGACAACAGCATTCTGTTCTCGCACGTGAATGTGGGCCGGCACTGCCGGATTCAACGGGCGATCATCGATCGCGATGTGCACATTCCCGAGGGCACGACGATCGGGTTCGACGCGGAAGCGGACCGGCAGCGCTATTTCGTGACTGACGGCGGCATCACCGTGGTGACGCGGGACTACTCGCTGTTCGAGAATCCGGTGACGGTGGATTACTTTACAAGTGAGTGAGAAGGGCAGTTCTCAGTTCTCAGTTCTCAGTTCTCAGTTTCGAGTACCTAGTACCTAGTTCCAGTTCTCGGTTCTCGGCCTTCGGTACTAGCTATCTCATAAGACAGTTGGAAAGGGCGCGGCTTCAGCCGCGCCGTAAAAGTGGAACGTTTATGCGCTGAATCTTTCGGCGGCTCGGGCTTTTGCCTTCGCGGCTTCTTCTTCGCGGTTTTTCGGTGGGGCATTTGTTTCGAGCGAACGGAGAAGACGGCCTGAGATGGCCGCGACATCTTCGATGGCTGCCGCAAACGCGGCTTCGTTTGCCTTGGATGGCTTGTTGAAGCCGGTGATTTTTCTTACGAATTGCAGGGATGCGGCCCGAACCTCGTCCTCCGTGACCGGCGGATCGAAGTTGAAAAGAGTTTTGATATTTCTGCACATCGGCTGGGACCTCACAAATTTGTGATTCCAGAATATCAAACTGCCGGCCCATTCAGGACCAGCGCCCGCACCGGCTCAGTCCATAAAGCGCCGCCGAGCCGTGGTGGAAATGCCTCCACCGGCCGCAGGCGCTGCCCGCAGACATGGGGTGCTTCGACTCCGCTCAGCATGACAGAGTTGGGAATCTCGCGCGTCCAATGGTGCTTCATTTTCGCAGCTGTTCTGAGCTGCTTTCACGGCATGACCGGCAGCACGAGATGCGACGGCATCGCACGGGAGCAATAGATGCGCTGGGTCGCGGGGACGAAGTCGGAGGCTGTGGCCCGGTAGATACTGGGAACGAATTTCTGCGGATTGCGGTCGATCACCGGGAACCAGGTGGACTGAATCTGCACCATGATGCGATGACCCTTCAGAAAGACATGGTCGTGATCGCGTAACGGAATATCCCATTTTGTCGGCTTATTCGGGGTCAACGGATGCGGCTTCTCGTAGCTGGTCAGATAACGGCCGCGGCGAACTTCCATCGCGATGGGTAGTTCGTAGCCGTTGAGAGACTGCGCATACTGCCCGGGCTTCGGTCCGTCGTCGGGATTCCAGTCGTTCTTCTGCGCGTTTTCCGGATAGACATCGATCAACTTCACGACGAAATCGCTGTCCGTGCCGGAGGTCGAAGCGAAAAGCGCGGCCGCGAGCGGGCCGGTGACGGTGAGATCGTTCTCCAGCGGCTCGCTGACGAATGATAAGACGTCCTGCCGGTGATCGACGAAGCGCTGGTCCGCAACCTCCCAGTAGCGCCAGTCTCCACCAGGGTAGGTTGGCGAGATAGGGCGCTGGCGGTAGGGGACGGGGTTGGCGGGATCGGAAACGAATTCTCGGTAGTTTTTTCCGGGGCTGCCGGGAAGTGGCGCGGTGAACGAGAGCGTGCCATCGGCGTGCAGGTAGAGATTGATGGGCTTGGCTTGTTGGGGAGGCCACTGCGCGTAAGTACGCCAGGTGTTCGATCCACTCTGAAAAGTGCTGGCCTTCCACGCCGGCTTCTCACCTTTGTCGTGCAGGTAATAACGGAAGAAGGGCGCTTCAATGTTCTCGCGAAACTCGCGGGCGGTCTCGTGCCCGCCGAACGGAATGATTCCGATGTTGTCGCCCTTGGGAGAGCGCCATTCCCCGTGATACCACGGGCCCGCGACGATGAAGTTCGTGTGATCGGGATCGTTCTCCTCGGCGTGGCGAAAGATCTGCCACGGTCCCCAGGGATCTTCCTGATCCCAGAATCCGGCGACGTTGAGGTTGGGAACAGTGGACGCATGAAGCTGGCGGACCCAGGCTTCCTGTTTCCAGAAGTCATCGTAGTCGGGATGCTCCATGGTTGAGTTCCAGTAAGGAATCGAGCCGTGCAGGTACCTGGCGTTGACGTTCGAGAGCGGGCCGAGATCGAGATACCACTGGTAGGTGTCGTAGGTCTCGAAATCAAAATGCACGTTCTTGTTCTTATCGGCCTGCTCCATGACGGCATATTCGAAGTCGTAGCTCTCGCGCAGCGCGCCGTAGCGATGGTCGTCGTCGTTCATCCACTGGTCGACCGGGGAAGCTTGCTCGCTGATCGCTTTGAGGGCTGGGTGGGGCTGAAGAAGTGTGAGCGCGGTCGTCAGGCCGTCGTAGGAGACCCCATACATACCTACTTTCCCATTATTGTTGGGGACGTTTTTCACCAGCCACTCTATGGAATCGTAGGCATCCGTGGTCTCGTTGGTGGCCTTCGGATCCTTGAGATCGACCCAGGAGGAGAGCTTGAATTCCCCTTCGGACTTGAAGCGTCCCCGCAGATTCTGGATGACGAAGATGTAGCCATCCTGCGCGAGTTCCTTTGTGGCTGGCGAAATCTTGTCTGGGGCCTTTGCGGGAACTCCGTACGGAGTCCGCCGGATGAGAATCGGCAAAGGGCCCTGCTGATCGATGGGCGTGAGGATCACGGTTTGCAGGTGAACTCCGTCGCGCACGGGGATCATCACTTCCTCGAACTTGAAGGGCGGAAGAGTGGCGGGTTTCTGCGCGGTTTCTTGGGGAGCGGCAGGGACGAACAACAGCAGAGGCAGAGCAAAGCCCAGCAGAGAGCGCAACGTTCCTCCGGAATGTCGGGCCGGGGGCATCCGCTGAGCGCCGTCGACCGCCGACGTTGTATTGGACAAAGATCGCGCGAATCTTACGGGCGGCGGAAGGTCAAAGTCAACGGAAAGACACGACGGAGTTGCGCCGGCTGCATCATCGTACAGGCGCAGTTCGTCACTTATAGGTGCATCGAAGCAGCTTCGCGGCTGCTCGGCTGAAGGCGAGCCCTTTCAAAGCGAGCAGATCTTCAGAGTTGTGTCGGGTGTTGGTCTTGCGAAAATCCCCACCCTAACCTCGCACAGAACGCGAGGTGAGGGTGGGGCACCTTCCGCGCCTTTTCAAATCGCGATCGAAATCCGAGTTTTTCCGCAGCCTGTTAGAACGACACCCGCGCGCTCACCTGCAGTTCGCGGCCGGGCGTCATGGCCATGGTGATGGTTCCGAACTGCGGAGTATTGACGAAGCGGTTGGGCGTTCCGAGATTGACCTGGTTTAGTGCATTGAAGGCCTCTCCACGGAACTGCAGACCGACTCGTTCGCTGAGGCGGAAGCCGCGCGCCAGTGCGATGTCGAGGGACTGCAGCCGTGGACCGTAGACGGAGTTCCGTCCGACGTCCCCAAAATTGTAGGCGGCGGGCGTGGCGAAGGCAGCAGGATTGAACCACCTTTCGGCGGTATGGGTGCCCGCGCCGAAGATCGGCTGGCCGGTGTAGTTGGCGCGAATGGGATTTTCTCCCAGGACAGTTCCGGCGTTAGCGGTATCGCCGAAGACGGAGATCGTGAACGGCATTCCGGATTGCACCTGATAGATGGTGGTGAAATGCCAGTTCTGGGTCAACAGGCGAGTCCATTCTGTACGCCGGTAGGCCGGAATGTCGAGAACGCTGCTGAGCGCGAAACGATGGCGCAGGTCGCAACCCGGTCCCTTCTCGGCTTGCAGGTCACTGTTGTTCTGCGGAATTGCGGATTCGTCCATGGGGGAACGGAAGTCGGGCGCGTTGGCAAGATTCTTGGAGAAGGTGTAATTCGCCAGGAAGCTTAGCCCGCGGGAATAGCGGCGGCGCAGATTGACGTAGCCGGCGTCGTACCAGCTCTGCGCGGTGTTCTCGAGCAAATTGATGGTGCTCACGGGCAATGTCTGGCTCTGCACGACAGCGGTGGTGCTGCTGGGCGTGAGCGTGGTTCCGGGAACGAAGCTGAGAGTTTTGAAGGGGCGGCGCGGGCCAAGTGGGCCGGGGCCTGGAGGCGCGTTGTTGATGAGGTGCGAACGCTGCAGGTGGAAGCCACGTGCTCCCAGATAGCCAACTTCGAGGGTCGTGTTCTGCCCAAAACTTTTTTCGACCTGCCCGTTCCATTGCTGGACGTACTCGGCGGGGGCGTGCGGATCAAATGCGGTAAAGCTGACCGTGGTCGCGGGCAGCGTGCCGGTTCCGAGCACGGGCGTGCCGAAGTTCAGACCCTTCGAAAAGAGCGATGCGGGAGGTGTGAAGTTATCGGCCTGCTGCGTCTCGGGAAAAACGTAGGGCACATTGTGGCGCTGGTTGCACCAGGTGTTCTGATCAACGGGCGTGTAGAAAATCCCGTAGGCGCCGTGGAGAACGATACCGAGGCGCGGAAGATTCTTCGCGATCCCGATGCGGGGAGCGAAGTTGTGCTTGTTGGCATACATCAGGCCCTTGGGATAGCCAAGCTGGCCGCCGATGAAGACCGAGGGGACACCGCCGTTGAAAATCAGGTTCGTGTTGGTGCTGTCGAGATCATAGAGAGGACTGGTGTATTCATAACGGAGTCCCAGGTTTAGAGTCGTGGTGGATGTAATCTGCCAGCTGTCTTCGCCGAATCCGTCCCAGCCCCAGTTACGCAGGTTCATTTGCGGGACGCCGGCCTGGCGCTGCTTTACGGTCGGCAGGCTCAGCAGCAAACTGGCGAATCCTGAGCCGCTGCCGTCGTTGAATCCGAATTCCGAAGTGTAGCCACTGGTGTACTGGTAATAACCGCGGTTCTGGAAGAATCCCCACATTGGCCAGATGTAGCGGCGGGCGTCGCCACCGATGCGAATGCCATGATGTCCGCGCTGCCAGGCAAACGTGTCGCGGAGTTCGATAGTCGTATCCCAGGCGTGCATCGGGGTTGCGGCGAAGGTGTCGCCAATTCCGGTGTAGCCTTGCGCAGCGAACCAGGGCGCGCCCCAGGCTCCGGCACCTCCGAATCCGATGCCTTGGATGCCGAGCTGACCCACGATGTCATTCACGTTGTTGTTCTGCGAAGTCCGATCCATCGACAAGCGGGAAAGCGCAAGGGACGCCGTGTTCAGCTTCGTGGTCGAGAAGACATGGTTCCAGGAGATCACGGCCTGCTGAGAAAGATTGTCGAAATTTGCGCCGAATCCGGGCAGGTTCTCGGTGGTCGAAGTCACGCCGCTGCTGGGCGAGAAGCCATGCTCTGATCCGAGCGAGTAGCGGGCCATCAGTGTGTCATTGTTGGAAAAGATGTGGTCTACGCGCGCCGTGCCCTGATCCTGGTAATGGCTTTCGTTCCGAACGTCAAGGTAGTTGTTCGAGTCTACCCCCGAATTCATCATCACCATGTTGGGAGCTGGGACATACTTGAGCAGGAAGCTTTCCAGCTGCGTATTGATCCGGTTGGCCGGAATCTGGTTATCGGGAAACTGTGAGCGCGTGTATGGAAAATTCGAAGGGCCGACGGGCAGCGCTGGATTGTAATTTGGATTAGCCACTGCAGTCGTTGGATCGTAAAGCTTGATCTTGCTCATGCTGAAGTCGCCCGTGAGCTCGGCCATCGTCGGGACGGTGAGGATTTGCGCATCCGCCTGGGAGAGGCGGAAACCTTCGTAGTTGAGGAAGAAGAAAGTCTTGCGTTCTTTACCGGCAAGCGGTCCGCCGAAAGACGCGCCGAAATTGTTCTGGACGAGGTGATTGTTGCCCATCGATGCAAAAGGACTGGCGTCCATGGCGCCATTGCGGAGAAATTCGTAAGCTGTGCCGTGAAATTGACTGGTGCCAGAACGCGTGACGATGTTGATCTGACCTCCGCCCGCGCCGCCCATATCAGCGGTGAAGCTGCTGGTGACCACCTGGAACTCCATCACCGCATCGGGAGAGGGACTGAGATTTTGAGTGTTGAAGGTGGGATCGGTGTTGGTGGCGCCGTCGAGCAGGAAGAAATTCGCATTCGGACGGCTGCCGCCGATCACGATGGCGGAACGCTGACCGGGACGCCAATAGAGCGGATTCGTTTCGCCGGTCTGCGCGCCGAAGCCCACGTGTGTTCCGGGGACGGTCAGCACAAGATCCAGCAGCATGCGTCCATTGAGCGGCAGTTCCTGAATCGACTTCGGCTCGACGACCTCGCCGACACTGGCATCGGTGGTGCGTAGCACGTCCGCAGATGCGGTCACATGAACACCTTCGGTCACCGGTCCGATCTTGAGGCTGACGTCGATTGCCAGCTTCTGTCCCACTTCGAGGTGCAAGCTCTGAGTCACGGTGGCAAAGCCCGAGGCTTGGGTCGTCAATTCGTAGTCATCGGGCCGAAGGGCAGGGGCATAGAACAGGCCCCTGTCGTTCGTCGTGACCACACGAACCGCTCCCGTGCTGAGAGCTTTGAAATGTACGGAGGCCCTGGCGATCGGCAGAGACTGGGAGTCGGTGACGGTGCCGGTCACGACCGCATTGTCGCTTTGGGCGAAAGCTGTAACCGCGAATCCGAGAACCAACAGCATTGCGAATGCACGCATACACCCGTCCTTGAACCCGCCTGATCCGGGCGAGATACCTGAAGTTGTGGAAGCGGTCGAATCCTGGCCCACATGCAGAGGATTGTGACCCCGAGTGCCGGCCACTTTAACGACGGTGGAACGCGCCATCAATAATTGGAAAGGATTAGGTGTTGTGAAGGCTGGCGCCTCGCGCTGTGCCCGCGGAATGTTCTTCAAAACCAAAATGAAAAGCATTCTCTCTTTTGAGCCGTGATTTCAGCCCCTGCTACAATTCCTTGCCTCATAATGACTTGCTGGGCCACTACGAACTTTTGGTGGGACTACAACGTAATCATCGTGTGATGTCAGTCTTGGGGTGTGCCGGGTCTCGCACCGCGGTCTCGGACTGATAGCCAGGAGTTCCCGGAGCGCTGGTTGGAAGACGCCCAAATTGTCAACAGCCTCGTACGACGCTGCATCGCGGGAGACGCAGTGGCGTGGGAGGAGATTGTCCAACGCTATAATCGGCGCATCTACAATATCTGCTATCGTTTCGCGGGGTCGGCGGACGACGCCCAGGATCTCACCCAGGAAGTTTTCATCAAGATGTATCGCACTTTGAGCTCCTACGACGTGGAGCGCGGTGCGTTCATGACCTGGTTGACGACCATGACGCGCAACTTGCTGGTGGATCATTTCCGCAAGACCAAGCAGGACCGGGTCACGGATTCGATGGATGCGGCGCCTTCCGAGCACGACGATGCCATGTCGCTCAGTGAGCAGATCGAGGACAAAAGGCTCCCCCCGGATGCCCGAGTTCAGAGCCGCGAAACCGGGGAAGTGGTGCATGAGGCCCTGCAGAAATTGTCGCCAGAACTCCGGGAGGCAGTGATTCTAAGGGACTTACAGGATATGGACTACCGGGACATCGCAGCCGTCCTGAAGGTACCCGAAGGGACCGTGAAGTCCAGAATAAACCGGGGGCGAGCGGAACTTGCGCGCCTCCTACAACGTATCTACAGGCAGGTGATGTGATGCCAGGTGAAACCCATAACGGTATGCAGTGCAATGAGTTCGAGTCTCTCCTGTTTGACGCTCTGGACCAGAAATTGTCGGAAGGGCAACAGGAACGGTTTCGGGCACATGCTCGCGTGTGCGGCAAGTGCGGACCGATGTTCGCAGAAGTCGAGGCCGGGCAGCACTGGCTGAAATCGCTTGCGGAGGTCGAGTCTCCAGCCAACCTGGTGAATGAGATTCTGGCCGCAACCACGGGAATTCAGAGCTACCGGCTGCAGGCTCCGGCAGCGGCAGAACATCGGGCGTCGCTGGGCGAGAGAATTCGCGAATGGGCGGATTCCCTGTTCGCACCCGTCTGGGGTACAGTGCGGCAGCCGAGGTTTGCAATGTCGTTCGGCATGGCATTTTTCTCCTTGTCGGTTGCGCTGAGCGTGGCCGGGGTGAAGCCGACCGATATCAAGTCAGCCGATCTGAGCCGGAGCGGTTTGCGCCGGACCTACTACACCACCACGGCCCGGATGGTGAAGTATTACGAGAATATCCGGTTGGTCTACGAGATCGAATCGAAAGTGCAAGAGATCAAGAAAGTCACTCGACCCGACGAACGCAAGCAAGAAAAAGAGCGGGAGAGGAATCACAAGAACAATACCAGTGGAGACCCCGAGCCCAGACAGGAGAGAAATTATAGCCGCGATGAGAACCAGCCCGTGCTGGCATCTGGCCCGCAGAATCCATTGGCCGTGTCGGTGATCACGACCAGGAGAGATGTATGAACTGCGCCACGCACAACAATGTTGCAGCAGTGGCTTATTGCCGCACTTGCGGAAAGCCGCTGTGCGCCGCCTGTGTCCGCGACGTCCGCGGAACGATGTTCTGTGAGCACTGTCTGGCCGAACGCGTGGCCGGTGCTCTTCCACCTACACCGCCGCCGGGCAGCCCGGGCTTCAACGCTTCCCCTAATGTGGAACGTATGCCCAGCCCAGGCATGGCCGCCGTCCTCGGATTCATCCCCGGGGTGGGCGCAATGTACAACGGGCAATTCATGAAGGGCTTTTTTCACGTGATGGCCTTCGTGTGCATGATCTGGATGGCGGATCACTTCGGGCCCATCATGGTTCCGGTCTTCTTCGCATATTTCTTCTACCTGGTGTTTGACGCTTACAAGACGGCGCACGCGCTTGAGTTGGGACAGCCGGTGCCGGATCCCTTCGGCTTTGAACGGATGTTCGGACCCACACCGCCTCCGCGGATGGTCTCGCAGCCAATCCCCACTGATTCCACAGTTCCTCCGACGACTGCGCCGGTCGAGCCGCCGCGCTATCGCAGCAGTGTTCCAACGGGCGCGGTGATTCTGATTGTGTTGGGTTTGGTTTTCCTCCTGCATACCGTCGGAATGTTTGAGTTCGCGATTGACCGCTTCTGGCCCTTGATCCTGATCGGCTTTGGAGGGTGGATATTTGCGCGGCGCTGGGGTCTGCTGGGCCACACTGAGGGCGCGTGCACGTGTGACCGCTGCAAGATGCGCTGCATCATGTGGCCTGCCATCATGGTTACGCTGGGCGTATTGTTCCTGCTGGATGAGCTCCATGGCCCGGGTTTTGAGAGGACGTGGCCACTGATCCTGCTGGTGATTGGCGGCGTGAAGTTGTTGCAGAGCAACGCATCGGACGCAGGGCACGTTGGCGGGCCTCCTGTGCTGCCGCCTGCGGGGGCCGCGCCACCTCCAGCTCCGCCAATGGACAACACGAATCGGCCCCCGAGCGAGGTGAGCAATGTCTAGCCCGGTGGTCACTCCCAGGAAGCGCCGCTCGATGACAGGACCGTTCGTCCTGATCATCGTGGGAGTCATATTTCTGCTGGGCAACATGCACCTGATCTCCTGGGGACGGCTTGGAATATGGTTCGCGCACTACTGGCCGTTGCTACTGATTGTTTGGGGCGTACTCAAGCTGGTCGAGCACCAACGCGCCAAGCAGGAAGGCGTCGCCGCCCCGGGCATCGGGGCGGGGGGAATCATCCTATTAATTTTCCTGATCATCGCTGGGCTCACGGCCAGCGAGGTGTCACGCGTCAAGTGGGATGAGTTGTCGGACCAGTGGGGGCTGGATGAGTCACACTTCCCGTTCAGGGGAAACTCGTTCGAGTTCGATGACCAGCTCACGCAGGACTTACCAGCGGGCGCTGCCGTAAAGATCGTGAATGACCGCGGCGCGGTGAATGTCAATATTTCCAATAACGACAAAATCGAGGTCAGCGCTCACAAGAAGATTCGCGCGGACAAGCAAGGCGAAGCGAACCAGTGGAACGAGCAGACCAAGCCGCAAATCACGGTTAGCGGGAATCTCATCACGATCAATGCGAATACCCGGGGTGCAGGCAATCACCCGGTGATGGCGGACCTGAACATTTCCCTTCCCCGCAAAGCAGCGGTGACGATCGCCGCGCAGCGAGGCGACGTGAATGTGATGGGCCGAGATGGGACGGTCGAGATAGCGAACCAGCATGGCGATGTGAACGTCGAGGACGTAAACGGCGATGTCAACCTGAACCTAGACCGTAGTTCGGTGAGCATGGGCGGGCACAACTCGGCGCGCATTTCGCAGGTTTCTGGCGATGTTTCTGTGCAAGGACGCTCAGACGAAGTATCGATCAGCGACGTGAAGGGAGCGGTGCGCCTCAACGGCGATTTCACCGATAGCGTAAAGCTCTCGAAGATCGGGAAATCGGTAAGTTTCAAAACCTCGCGCACCGACATGGAGTTGGCGAAGCTGAATGGGGATTTAGATCTCGATTCCGACAGCCTGCGCGCCGACAACGTGACTGGGCCCTTGCACGTGAGCACGCGCTCGAAAGACATCACTCTGGAGGCGGTGTCCGGAGATGCGCGCATTCAAAACGAGAACAGCGCGGTCCAGATCGAGCTCAAGTCGGCGGGCAATATTCAGGTCGATAATCGAAACGGTGACATCCACGTAGGCATTCCTGACAAGGTGGGATTCAAACTCGACGCGCGCAGCCAGGGCGGAGAGGTGGACGCGAATTTCCCTGGGGTTAAAGTCGTGAACGACGACAACGGTGGGACGGGTGCAGGCACGGTTGGAAATGGCGCGGCCCACCTGGTGTTGAACAGCCAGCACGGGAATGTCACGGTCCACAAAGGCACGTCGGAAAACGCCCACTCCATGTCAGAGCCTCCGCAACCTCCGGCTCCGCCCATGCCACCCAAAGTTCCGAAGCTGCCGCGAAATTCTTCTTCGACGGAGCCCACGGAAAACTGACGGGAGTAGCCGTGGCAAACACCGCCACGGCCGGACAGGCGAGGGCACCTGTCCCTACGCGAGCAATCTTCGAAAGTTTGGTTGTGAAGACCCACCCTAAGTTTCGCAAAAAGCGCGAAACTTAGGATGGGGCACCCGGCCGTCCCTTTCAAAACAGAGTTAATCAGACCTCCCTAAGCAGTCGCCATCTTTTCTCTCACCAGCGCATCGATCTGCTTGAGGACTTCGTCTTCAGAGAGCTGGGTGGAGTCGATGACGATGGCATCTGGAGCTGATACGAGGGGCGAGGTGGCGCGGGTGCGATCGCGATGGTCACGCTCCCGTAGTTCAGCTGCCATCGATTCAGCGGACGGTCCCTTGATCTTCTGCTGATCCAGACGGCGCTGCTCGCGCACGACCGGGTCGGCATCCAGAAAGATTTTGAGGTCGGCGTGCGGGAACACCTTAGTGCCAATGTCGCGGCCTTCCATCACCACGCCCCCGTCCTTTCCCATCTCCTGCTGACGAGCGACCATCCACTCGCGCACGGGTGGATGCACGGACACGCGCGAAGCTGCCTCCGTGACGTCGCGCTCGCGAATCCGGGAGGAAACGTCCTTGCCATCCAGAAGCACGCGATTGCCGCCAATGGTCGGCTCCAGCACAATGCGCGAGTTCTCCGCGAGCTTGCGCAGGGCGGCAGCGTCGTCAAAGGAGACGTCCCACTCAATGGCTTTCAGAGCAAGCGCCCGGTACATGGCGCCGCTTTCCAGATTCACATATCCGAGCTTGCGCGCCAGCCGGGAGGCGATCGTACTTTTTCCGGCTCCGGCGGGACCATCGACGGCAATGATGAGTTTTCGAGCAGGCGTAGCGTCCATGAGAAGGGCAGTAAAGGTATCCTTGAAGGCGTCTCAGAGTACCAGAATCGACAGACCGTTTGAAATCCTGGCATTGGTGCCGCTGTGCACGGAGCATGCAGAACGAGATTCCTCGCTGCGCTCGGAATGACAAAGCTTAAAGCGCTAACGAGATTCCTCCTGCGCTCGGAATGACAAATCTTAAAGTGCTAACGAGATTCCTCCTGCGCTCGGAATGACAAATCTTAAAGTGCTTCGGATGACGGGTTTTTGAAGTTCTCGAAAAGACAGGTCTTGGGTAAGACCACCGCTCAGGAGCGACGTGGTTCGATCAAAGGCCGCGGGGAAGATCTCGGCAATTTCGCATTTGGGGAAAAAGCCTGTCTGGGAGGAGAGACCTGGATGAGAGAGCGGTTTCCCACGTGGACAAAACTCAGCTCGCGGGCGGCGAGCAGCGCGTTCACCGCTTCTTTCACACGCGAGCGCGGCACGAAATTTCCAAAGAAATTTTCCAGTTCTTGTTGATCGGCTGCAATTACGCAATCCAGATACTTCGAGAGCAACGCGCTGAGAGCCTGTCCGACCGACAGTTCGATTCCTTCGCGCACCGCGTCGGGAGCCCAGCGATAGAGAACGTCCCAGAAGGCGCCTTCGCTCGCTTTGTAATCGACGCGAGTAATCCGCAGGCGGGACCAAAGCTCGGCGAGCCCGCGATCCATAGCCGGCTCGGAGAGGCTGCCACCCAGCCGCTCGCGCAGCCTCTGCTTGGAGATGGGTCCGTCGCGCCGTATGACTTCGAACGCGTCGCATGCGAGCTGCGAATACTCGGCACGTGATCCGGCCTTGGGAGCTTGTCTCGGATTCCGTTCCCCCACCAGCGCATAAAAATACGGGAAAGCGGACGCTGTCACCAGGAAAGCATTGTTTTCGTCGAAGAGGTTGGCTTCGAAGGCGGCGCGATCGCGCAACAGGCGTACCATCAATTCCCGCGCATCCTGCGCCCGCGGATCGGAAAAGGAGTGCTGCCAAGTGGGCAGATGATCTTCTGCGCCGACCCAGGCGCCCACGAAAGTGGGGACTAAAAGCGGCTGCTTCAGCGGGTAGAGCAGGCAAAATCCCACGGATTCCAGGAACGAGCGACCATCCTCGAGCGTGCGCACGGTGTGCCCATCCAGATGCCATTTCGCGATTCGCGCCTGCTGGAGTTCGGACTCGGTCATAGAGTCGATTAGAACACAAGAACGTAATCGTTGGTCGTTGGTCGGTGGCAAAGCTGCTGTGAGCGGACGCGCAACGCCATGGTGGGCTACGAGCTTCGAGCTGCGAGCTATGAGCAAGCCGGATTCGCTCTTGGCTCGAAACTCTTGGCTCGAAGCTCGTGGCTCCCAGCTCGTAGCTTGTAGCTCAGATCCGCTTGAATGCCTTCTGAATGTCCTTCATGGAATAGCGCAAAACCACGGGGCGGCCGTGGGGGCAGGAGAAGGGGAAGTCGGTCTTGGCGAGTTCGGCGAGGAGCCATTCCATCTTGTTCTGCTCAAGCGGCATGTTGACTTTGATTGCGGCGTGACAAGCGATGGATGCGGCGATGCGGGTGCGCACGGTCTCGAGATTCACTTTTTGATCTTCCCGCGATAATTGCTCCAGTAAATCATGCAGCATGTGCTCGACCTGGGAGGCGTCCACTCCGGCGGGAGCGATTTTGACAGCTAGGCTGCGCGTGCCGAAGGGTTCGACCTCGAAACCATTCTTCGCTAACTCGTCAGAAATTTCGGCGAAGACGGCCTGCTGAGCGGGGGTGAGTTCCAGAATCAGCGGCATGAGCAGGCGCTGGCTCTCGACTCCCTTAGCTGCGCGTTGTTTCAGGATTCTTTCGAACAACACGCGTTCGTGGGCAACGTGCTGGTCGATGATCCAGAGGCCCTCATGATTGACAGCGAGGATGAAGGACTCGCGAATCTGGCCTAGCGGTTTGAGCGAACTCAGGGAGGGAGCGAGTTGGCTGGGAGCCTCGGGCTCATCGGGGAACGCGGGAGCACACGTGTCGTCGGGAACGACCTCGGCGGCGCGGGCCAGTGACACGGCTGCATTCGCCTCCACAGCGATTCCACCCTGGAATGAAAATCGCTCAGTGACGGCGGGCGGCGCAGGCGCTTCGAGCTGGAAGGCGCCCGCATTCGCGGGTTCATAGAACGCTCGCCATGCATTCGAGACCTCTCCCGGCGCATGTGAGCCGGGCGATAAGGAAGGGCTCGCGGTTGGATGCGCGTGAATTTCGGAAACGAATTGCGGCACCGGACGAGCCTTCATCAAGGCTGCGCGAATCGAGTCGCGCACGAAATCGTGGACCACGCTTTGCTGCCGGAAACGGACCTCGGTTTTCGACGGATGTACGTTGACGTCAACCTCTTCACTCGGCATTTCCAAAAACAGCAGCACCACCGGGTAGACGGTGGGCGGCATAATGTTGCGATAAGCTTCGGTGATGGCGTGCTGCACCCGGCGATCGCGAATCAGACGCCCGTTGACGAAGATGTAGATCGAGTTGCGGTTGAGCTTCTGGATTTCAGGCTTCGAAACAAAGCCATGTATGCGAACTTCGCCAGGCTCGCTGGGCGGCTCGTCCTCCTCCATGCGGCGCCAGGGCGGCGGTTGCGGCAAACCCATGCGCTCCAGACGCTGAAGTGCCGCAATAGGGAGAAGTTGGTCAAGAATCTCTTTTCCGAAAACCTGGTAAAGGCGCTCGCCATGCCCGGCTACGGGCGCCGCCACCAGCAGTGCGTTGGTTGCCGAGTGCAATTCAAAATGCTTATCGGGATGCGCGAGCGCGTAGTGCGTCACCAGGGACGCGATGTGCGAGAGTTCTGTCGATTCTGCCTTCAGAAATTTCTTACGCGCCGGGGTATTGAAGAAGAGGTCACGAACTGTGATCGAAGTGCCCAAAGGGAGCCCAGCTTCCTCCACCTTGAAAATTTTCCCGCCATTGATTTCGACTACCGTTCCAGACGCCTCTCCCGAAGCACAGGTTTCCAGGCGCAGGCGGGAAACGGAAGCGATGGAAGGCAAGGCTTCGCCGCGGAATCCCAATGTCGAAACGCTAAGAAGGTCTTCGGCGTTCTTCAATTTTGAAGTGGCGTGGCGTTCGAAAGCGAGCAGGGCGTCATCACGCACCATCCCACAGCCATTGTCAGTGATCTGGATGAGCTTCTTGCCACCTGCCTCGACCTGAATGCGGATGCGCGTGGCCTCGGCATCGAGCGCATTTTCAAGGAGCTCTTTCACCACGGATGCGGGCCGCTCTACTACCTCGCCGGCGGCGATTTTGTTGGCAACGGCTTCGGAAAGAACGTGAATCTTGCCCATGATGTCGGATGGCCCGTGGGTCAGTCTCTCAGATGACAACTGGGAAGGTAAAGAGAGCTCAAGTAAGCTGTCTGACGACTATGGGCAAGATCTCGCGTCGCGCCTTCCTGAGACAGGCTGGCCTAGCGGCGGGTGCGGGCGCGCTTTCGCGCGGTTCCTGGGCGCACGCCATGCGGGAACACGGGCGCACCAAGCTGGCAACGGACCCACGACGGCCGCAATACCATCTGCTCCCTGCGGCCAATTGGATGAACGATCCCAATGGCCCGATCTTCTATAAGGATCGTTACCACATGTTTTTTCAGTACAACCCCAACGGTGCGTTCTGGGGAACGATGCATTGGGCGCATGCGACGAGCCCGGACATGATCCACTGGCAGCATGAACCGATTGCTCTTGCGCCCACGCCCGGTGGATACGATCGTGACGGCGTGTTCAGCGGCAGTGCGGTGCTCGACGGCAATACGCCTAACCTGATTTACACCGGCGTTCTGCCGCCAGCGTCGCCATCGGAAATCACTCTCGACGATGGCCAACATCAATGGCGCGAGGTGCAATGCCTGGCAACATCGACCGATCCCGATCTTCGTTCCTGGAAGAAGTTGCCGGAGCCCGTGATTGCGCGGCCGCCGCAACATTTGTCGGTCACCGGTTTTCGAGATCCGGGGGTGTGGCGGGAAGGCCGGGAGTGGCTGCTCACGTTGGGCTCGGGAATCCGGGGTAAAGGCGGGGCGGTCCTGCTGTATGAGTCTCACGATCTGCGTCATTGGACGTATCGGCATTTGCTGATTGAAGGCCATGCCAGCGGAAAGAGCGCCGCCAATCCTGTGGACACGGGCGATATGTGGGAGTGTCCGGATTTCTTTCCTCTGGGAAATCGTCACGTGCTCATGATTTCCACCATGGGGAAGGTTTTCTGGAAGACGGGTCGGTACCATGATCGCCGGTTCACCGCTGAAAAAGAAGGCGTGGTGGATTTCGGCTCCTACTATGCAGCGAAGACCATGCTGGATGAACGCGAGAACAGGATTCTTTGGGGCTGGATTCCAGAAACGCGTCCGGAAGCGGAGTATCGCGCTGCGGGCTGGGCTGGAGCCATGGCACTGCCGCGGACACTCTCGCTTGATAGGGATGGAGGCTTGCGGATTTCGCCTGCGCCCGCGGTTGAGGTCTTGCGGGCTCATCATTCGCAGGTGAGCGGCGGGGATCGAAATCGGGACAAGGCGTTGGCGAGCATTCGCATCCGCGATCAAGCGGGCGAAATTCAGGCGCGCTTTGCCGCAAACCGCGGATTCCTGCTGCGCCTGCGCGCGGAGAAGGGCGAGACCTTTGCCGAAATCGCCTACGATCCGCACAACAAAGATGCAGAGCTACGCGTGAACGGAACGGCGGCCTCATTTGCAACCAATGAAGCTGTCACGTTGCGCGTGTTTCTCGACGGCTCGGTGCTGGAGGTCTTCGCAAATGAGAAAGTCGTGATTACCGCCCGGGTATACACGGTTCCAAGCACACCGCTGCTCGTGGATGTTTCCGATCCGACAACGCTTGAGTCCCTGGACGTCTGGCAGATGCGGCCGATCTCGCAGGACCGACTTACTGGAGGGACAGGCGCTCTCGCCCGTCCGGGGCTGGAACCAGTGGTCCTCTCGGAATTGTCCCCGGGCCCTTTCTGAAAACGAACGCGCGCGTCGACGGGCGGGGGACGCCCGTCGCTCCATTGACGGCACCAGCAGCGTGTAGACCCGCAGCTGATTGGCGGCTGCAGATAGGATTGGCGGCACTGGAACCGAAAGAGAGAGCCGGCGCGTTCGCGAGCTCGCCATGGCCCTGGAAGGCGAGCGGAAGCGGCCTTGTCTTCCGCACAACCGTTCGTGACGCTCGATCACGGATGATGGTGGAAGTGAATCAGCACTCCGTGAACGACAAATCCAACGACGAACCAGAAGGCTGCCTCCAGAATTCGTCTGAAACGTGGGGTCATCGCTTTGCCTTTGCCGACTCGAACTTAATATCGACGGTTGTATATATTCGATTTTGCTCTCGATTCCACTACTGCAGGTGCGCTATTTCCGGATGACGCCGATTCCCAATTCTCGCAATTGCGCGTCGGTAACGGGCGTGGGCGCATCGACCATCAGATCCTTGGCCGCGGCGGTTTTCGGGAACGGGATAATCTCGCGTAAACTATCGGCGCCCGCAAGGATCATGACAATGCGATCGAGGCCCAGCGCGATGCCGCCGTGTGGAGGGGTGCCGTACTCGAGCGCTTCCAGGAAGAAGCCGAAACGCGATTTGGCTTCTTCTTCACTCATGCCCAGCGCTTTAAAAATCTTCCGCTGAATGTCCTGACGATGAATTCGGATCGATCCAGAACCCAGTTCGGTGCCGTTCAGCACGATGTCGTAGGCAAGGGCGCGCACCATCGCGGGATCAGACTCCAGCTTGTCCATGTCTTCTTCGTGGGGCGAGGTGAACGGATGATGCGCAGCGACCCAGCGTTTGTCGGCCTCATCGTATTCAAACATCGGAAAATTCGTGACCCAGAGGAAACGGAAATCGCCGCGCTGAAACAGGCCATGTTTCGCCGCATACTTCTGAGCCAGGGCGACGCGCAGCAGTCCAGCTGAGGCGTAGATGGCGAGCTCATGCGGCGTGACTTTGCGCTTGCTCGCCGGATGGTCTTCGCCGCCTGATTGCGCCGAGCCGCTGACCAGCACGATCAGGTCATCGGCGGCTGCACGGCATTTTTCTTGAATCTTCTTCGCGGCTTCAGGAAAGTTCTTTTCGATGCGCTTGAAGTCTTCGAACAGCTTCGCTCCGCCCTTGGAGTTGAACATGGGCTTGATCTCATCGCGTTCCTTGCGTGAGAGCTCGCCTACCTTCGGAATCCGAATCGCAACCACGGGCAGATCGGGGTTTACTGCAAGCGTCTGCAGATCGGGCGGCGCGAAGCAGTCGCGAACTTCCGTAAATTCCGGCAGCCGAAGGTCGGGCTTGTCGATGCCGTAACGGCGGATGGCCTCATCGTAATCCATGCGCGCAAAGGGTGTCTTGATTTCATGCCCGGCGGCACGGAAGGCCGCCGTGAGAAAACCCTCTACTGTTTCCCAAACTCGCTCGGGCTGCGGATATGACATCTCCAGATCGATTTGCGTGAATTCGGGCTGGCGATCGGCGCGCAGGTCTTCGTCGCGAAAACAGCGCACGATCTGGAAATACTTGTCAAACCCCGAGATCATCAGGATCTGCTTGAACAGCTGCGGGGATTGCGGCAAGGCATAGAACATGCCGGGCTGAACGCGGCTGGGCACAAGATAGTCGCGGGCGCCTTCCGGTGTGGAACGAGTCATGAAGGGCGTCTCGATTTCGAAAAAGCCCTGCGAGGACAGGTAATCGCGGATAGCCAGGGCAACTTTATGGCGCAGCTCGATATTGAACTGCATGTTCTCGCGGCGCAAATCAATGTAACGGTACTTCAATCGCATCTCTTCGTTGGCGAGTGCCGTGTCGCCCGGCAGGAACGGAGGGTGCTTAGCATCGTTCAAGATACGCAGTTCGTCGGCGACCAACTCGACTTCGCCGGTGGGAATGTTCTTGTTGATGGTGTTCGCGTCGCGCAGCTTGACCGTGCCAATGACGGCGATCACGAATTCATTGCGCAGCAACTCTGCCTTTTCGTGAACGGCAGGTTTGGACTCTTCGCTGAAAACGACCTGCGTGATGCCGGAGCGGTCGCGTACATCCACAAAAATGAGATTGCCGAGGTCGCGGCGGCGGTTTACCCATCCCATCAGGACCGCTTTCTTGCCGGCATCGGAGGAGCGCAGCGCGCCGCACATGTGAGTACGTCTCAGGTCGCCTAGAAAGTCGAGCAAGTGTGTGTCTCTTCTTGTCGGAGATACGGCCACAGGCCGAATTGGAGATTATAAACGGCGCGCCTGCCAGGTTGCTGTCACTGAGAGCCGGCGGGACGGCGGCACTACTCCATCAGCGCGCCGCCGTCGCCTGCTGAAACCTCAGTTTCCAATCGTTCCCCTGCTTCACCCAGATCGAGCTGATGTGCTGATAGCGGGGAGTCTCGTCGTCGTAGTGCACCATCCGGATGATGACATCGTACGTTACTACTGCAGCGCCTTCATTCAGCGGAACTACCTGGACGTCGTAGGGGCGGTATTCGGCCAATTCGGTCGAAGGCAAGTCCCCCAGGATTTCTTCACGGGCATGGGTTTTGCCATCCGTGCCGATCGAGATGAAATCGGCCGTAAGCGTGCGCGCGTAGAAGTCGCGATCACGTTTTTTCTGGGCGTCGGCCAACTGGTTCTCAAGCGAGATCAACTGCTCTGCAAGAGGGCTCAGGGCCTTCGGCTCGCGGTTCGAACGATGAACTGCTGCGAGACTGAAGTCCTGAAGCGCGAAGAACGATGCGCCGAGCAGCGCCGACAAGAGGCAGATCGCAAGAGCAGATTTCATACGGCCCTCCGGAAGCCTTACAGACTAACACTCGCGAATGCCCCTGCTGCTATTCTCAAACGAGGAGTGTCACTCAACTTGCCGCCGATTCTGAATGCTCGTGGACTTACGAAATCCTATGGAGCCAGTCCACTTTTCCAGAATGTGTCATTCACGGTGTCGGAGGGAGACCGGATTGGCTTGATCGGTCCGAATGGCTCGGGAAAGTCGACGCTGCTGGGAATCCTAGCGGGACAGATCGATTCGGATGACGGGGAACTGGCCGTACGCAAACGTGTGCGCATGGCTTTTGTTGTCCAAAGTTCGGAATTCGTGGAAGGAAGAAGCGTGCGGCAGGTGGTCGAGCACGCGCTGGAACAGGCTGCCGTACCTCAGGACGAACGCGCCAACCGGATGGCGGAGGTGCTGGGCCGCGCGGGGTTTCAGGACTTTGAGGCCGAGGCAGGCGCGCTTTCAGGAGGCTGGCGTAAGCGGCTGGCCATTGTGGAGGCGCTGGTCCAGATTCCCGATGTTCTGCTGCTCGATGAGCCGACCAATCATCTGGACCTCGCCGGCATCGAGTGGCTCGAAGAGGAAATCGAGGCTGGCAGCTTTGCGTGCGTGGTCGTCAGCCATGACCGGTACTTTTTGGAAAATGTGGCCACAGAAATGGCCGAACTGAGCCCCGTGTATCCGGACGGCATTTTGCGCGTGCACGGAAATTACAGTGAGTTTCTGGTGAAGAAAGAAGAATTTCTGCACGCCCAGGAAAAGCGACAGGAAGCGCTGGAGAACCGCGTGCACACGGAAATCGAGTGGCTCCGACGCGGACCGAAAGCCCGTACCTCGAAATCGAAAGCGCGCATTGACAAGGCCCACGAACTCATGGGCGAACTCGCGGATCTGAACGCGCGCACGCGTACTGCAACGGCCAAAATCGACTTCTCCGCCAGCGAACGTCAGACCAAGCGACTGATTGAATTGAAGGAAGTTGCCTACAACATAGGCGGGCAAACACTGTTTCAGGGACTGAATTTTATTTTGACGGCAGGCACGCGCCTGGGGCTGGTCGGCCCCAATGGCAGCGGCAAAACGACCTTGCTACGATTGCTGCGCGGAGAAGTCTCGCCGGAGAGAGGCGAGATTCGGCGAGCCGATGCATTGAAGATGGTGTACTTCGATCAGAATCGCCCACTGGATCTGAGCCTCACCCTGCGACGCGCTTTGGCGCCGGACAGCGATTCGGTAATTTACCAGAATCGCGTTATTCACGTGGCGGCCTGGGCAGCGCGATTCCTGTTTACCGGCGAGCAGCTCAATCAACCGGTCGAGCGTCTTTCGGGCGGCGAGCGGGCGCGCGTTCTGATTGCCCAGTTGATGCTTCAGCCTGCTGACGTACTTCTGCTCGATGAGCCTACCAACGATCTCGACATTCCAACCCTCGAGATCCTCGAGGAAAGCTTGCTTGAGTTTCGCGGAGCGCTCGTGCTCGTAACCCACGATCGCTACATGCTCGATCGCGTGTCGACTACTGTGCTTGGGCTGGATGGATGGGGCTGTGCGGAACGATTTGCGGACTATTCACAGTGGGAGACCTGGCAACAGGAGCGCATCCAGATCACGAAAGAGGCGACAACCCGGAAACCACCGAAAGCTGCGGCCTCATCATCATCGCCTGCAAAGAAAAAGCTCTCGTATCTCGAGGCTCGGGAATATGCGGGCATCGAACAGCGCATTGCCGAGGCGGAGGACATGGTCAAGACCAGGCGGGAGGCGGCAGAAGATCCTGCGATCACGAGCGACGCTGGACGTCTACTTCAGGCATATCACGAACTGGAGGAAGCGCGAAAAGCCTTGGACTCTTTATACGAACGGTGGCACGATTTGGAAGAGAAGCAGCGCTGACGCGGATCTCCGCGTGGTGAAGGGACGCTCCATCGGTACCCTAGGCGAGCGCGAAATCGATATAGCCTCGTTGAACATCGGTTCTCACCAGTTTGACCTTTAAATTGTCTCCCACATCGAGGCCGTGCTGGCCTTGCACCAGCATGCCTTCCACATGGGGCCGCAACACGCGCACAAAAGTTCCCTTCGCGTTGGCTCCGGTCACGATTGCATCGAACACGTCGCCAATGCGCCCACTCATGGCCAAGGCTGAGATGCGTTTGGTCATCTCGCGTTCCACCTTGCGAGCAGCATCCTCTTTCAGGGTGCAATTTTTCGCGATGGCGGCCAGTTCTTCGTCGGAGTAGCCATTTGCTTTCTTGCTGAGCAATGACTTGATCAGGCGCTGTGTCACCATGTCAGCAAAGCGGCGGTTCGGCGCGGTGGAATGCGTGTAATCCTGCACGGCGAGCCCGAAGTGGCCGATCTCGGGATCGCCTGGACGTTCCAGCACGTATTCCCCAGGTCCCATCAGCTTGATGACCGCTAAAGAAAGGTCGGCGAAATGCTCGGGATCGGCAGCCTTGCGTTGCATCAGAAAGTTATTAAGGGCCTTGGAATCTGGTTCGGCAGGCAGATTCCCTTCCTGCTCTGCCGCCAATTGGACGATGCGATCCCATCGCTCGGGGGTCTTGACTACGCGGCGAATGGAGGACACGTTTGCCAGGGCACGGGCGACGACTTCATTGGCGGCGATCATGAAGTCTTCGATCAGATCGGTCGCGGCGTTCTTCTCTTGTTTGACGACATCTGCAACCTTGTCGTTGACCAGCACCGGGCGCACTTCGATGGTTTCGATATTGAGCGCCCCATGCTGGTAGCGCTGCTGCTTCAGAGCTTTGGCTACGTCGTTCTGAAGCTTTAATTGCGCTTGCAAGTCGCTCGACGCCGCGACTTTCGGCGAAGCTGGGGCTTCGCCTTGCAACCAGGGTCCGATACTGTTGTAAGTGAGTTGGGCCTTGTTGCGCACGACGGCGCGATAGAGGTCGCTCGATTTCACGTGGCCATCGCCGGTGACGACGAACTCGATCACAAGGGCAGCATTGTCCTGGTTCTCGAGCAGGGACGTGATGCCAGTGGACAACGCCTCCGGCAACATGGAGAAATTCCGGATGCCGGTGTAGACCGTGGTCGCTTGCGTAGCGGCATGCTGGTCGATGGCTGAGTCTTTGGGAACGTCCCCGTCGACGTCGGCGATACCCACCAGCACTTTTACGGCGCCGTTGGTGAGCGGCTCCGCTACTTCGATCTGATCGAGGTCCTTCGAGGTGTCATTATCAATCGAAGACCAGAGCAGCGCGCGGAGGTCACGCAGATCGCCGCCCGGAGCAAGCTGTGGCGGTTGGGACTGCAAACTGGCAAGCTGCTGCTGGACTGCGGGCGGAAAATCGGGCTGGAATCCGTGCGCGAGCATGACTTGTTTTGCCACGGATTGCAGGTCGATCTGGGGACGAGCGTCGTTCATGAATTCTCCGCTGCGTGTCAGTGCCAGAAGGCTACCATGGCTGATCGGAGAGGGTCTCGCGCCTGCAGGCAGATGCAACGCGGCGGTCGTGATATCCTAGTGACAGCAGCTGCGTTCCCGCCTTTTAGGCAATTTTCCCGCAGTTTCCTGAGAAATCATGATTTCAGTAAGTAACGTTTCTATGCGCTACGGCGCTAAAGTTCTGTTCGATGAGGTCTCGACGGCATTCACGCCGGGGAAGCGCTATGGCCTGACGGGGCCGAACGGCGCCGGCAAATCCACGTTCATGAAGATTTTGACCGGCGAGATGGAGCCGCAGAAAGGCACCGTCGTGCGGCCGAGGAAGTTGGGTGTGCTCAGCCAGGACCAGTTCGCCTTCGATGCCTATCGCGTGATTGACACGGTCATCATGGGCAACAAGCGGCTGTGGGCCGCGCTCGAAGAGCGGGACCACATTTACGAGAAGCCTGAAATGTCAGACGAAGACGGCATGAAGCTGGGGGAACTGGAAGGGATCGTAGGCGAGGAAGACGGCTACACGGCGGAAAGCGATGCTGCGGTCCTGCTGCAAGGCCTGGACATTCCCGATGAAGCTCACGAACGCAAGATGAGCGAACTGCAAGGCGGACAAAAAGTCCGCGTGCTGCTGGCGCAGGCCCTGTTCGGGCATCCCCAGGCTCTGCTGCTCGACGAACCAACGAACAACCTCGACCTAGATTCCATCCACTGGCTGCAGGGATTTCTTAACCAGTACGACGGCGTGGTGATCGTAATCTCGCACGACCGCCACTTCCTCAACAGCGTCTGCACCCACATCGCCGACATCGACTACGAGACCATCATCACTTACACGGGCACCTATGACGATATGGTGGTGGCGAAAACCCAGATCCGATCGCAGATCGAATCGCAAAATGCACAACGCGAGAAGAAGATTTCGCAACTGAACGAATTCATTGCCCGCTTTGCCGCCGGCACGCGTTCGAGCCAGGTGCAATCGCGCAGAAAAGAAGTAGAGCGGTTGCAGGTAACGGAACTGGCGCGCTCGAACATCCAGCGGCCCTACATCAAGTTCGAGCAGAAGCGCCCTTCCGGCAAACACATCCTGGATGTGGAGGGCTTGTCGAAGACGTACGGTGAGAAGGAAGTCATCAAAACTTTTAAGGCAAGCCTACTGCGCGGCGAAAAGATCGCGCTCATGGGGCGGAACGGGGCAGGAAAAACGACTCTGGTGAACGCTCTTCTGGCGAACTCTCCCACCGTTCCCGAGACGGAGTTACGGAAAACCAGCGGCTACGATGGCGCATTCCTGGATTCCGGAAAGGTAATCTGGGGACATGAAGGCAGCGTCGGCTACTTCGCACAGGATCACAAAAGTTTGATTCAGCCTGGAATGACAGTATTCGAGTGGCTGCATCAATGGGATCTCTCGGCGTCGCACGAAGAGGTTCGCGGCCTATTAGGCCAGATGCTGTTCGCGCGCGAGGACGGCAACAAGATGACGGACGTGCTTTCCGGCGGCGAAGCTGCGCGCGTGATCTTCTGCAAGCTCATGCTGCAGAAGCCCAACGTGCTGGTACTCGATGAACCAACCAACCACCTGGATCTGGAGTCGATCAACGCTTTGAATATCGCTTTGCAGCGCTACCAGGGGACAGTGCTGCTGGTCACGCACGATCATGATCTGATCGACGAGGTCGCGACCCGTATCTGGCACTTTGAAACCGATCACAGAATCACAGATTTCAAGGGCTCCTACGAGGAATACCAAACGGTCCACGCATAACTGAATTTCACAGAGTTCGATAGGAGCGTGTCCGCTCGCGGTCGGGGCTGAAAATGTAAGCGCAAACAGGTACGGATTGCGCTAACTAATGTGGGATTTCCAGGTTAGCGTCCAAAGGACGGACGCGACCTGGGGCACCAACGCAGTGGAGCGTAATTTTCGAGAGAGAGGCTTAACTCCGGTACTGGCATTGCTAAGTGGATCCCAGCTCCACAACTTTTGGCTTCTGGCGTGATGCCGATATGTCGGCATATGGTCTTTGTATCTCTCTCTCTTTAAGTTCTGCTTTCGTAACAATGCTCGAAGCGCCTATTGATTGCCGCGCCGCATAAAGTTCTGATGCTCACCCGCTAATCTGGGGTCCTTCCCGGAACCCTCTTTTTCGAACACAACCTCGCCAGACGCAAAGCCTAAGCTCTTGTCCCCGCGAAGGCGCTTGTTTAGCGGGCTCGACATGGTGCCGCAATGGCAAAAGCAGGCAATTTTTCTTGTCTTTGGCAAATAGAGAGCGTAGCGTTCCATGTTACAAATACCGAACAGAACAAGGTCGCAGCCCGACCTCGCAGCGGCATGGGATGGCGACCTGCAGCATTGAGGGGAATAGCATGCTATCGGCAGGGCAGAATCTGCGAACGGTTCGCGAGCGGCTTGGGCTTACCATGCGCGACGTGGAAACCGCGAGCACAAACATAGCGCTCAGACATAAGAGCGAAGAATTTGCCATCCCACCGAGCCGGCTGTCCGACATCGAAACTAAGGGAGTGGTTCCCAGTATTTACCGGCTCTATTCGCTATCCGTGATTTACCGTTGGGATGCGCGTGAGATTCTGGCGCTTTATGGGGTGGATCTGAACAGTGTGGTGGACGATCTCCAGTTGAGCCTTCCTCCCAAATCGCACAAATCCGACGCGCTGGAGGCTAGCACGTTGACGCGCATCCCGGTGCGGCTTGACCCAAGTTTTGATCCACGGTTCACGCTAAACATGGGCCGCATGATTGAGCAATGGGGAGTGGTGCCGCTCACTTACCTGGCGCAGTTTGCTGACCGGCGATATACCTATGGATACGTCGGCAGTGAGGACTTTACGATGTATCCGATCCTGCCTCCGGGCACGTTCGTACAAGTTGATGAGTCGAAGACGCGGGTGGCGGAAGGGGCGTGGCGATCGGAATACGAGCGGCCGATTTATTTTGTGGAGACGCGTGAAGGCTATACCTGCTGCTGGTGCACGCTCCAGCAGGATGGGTTGGTACTACAATCGCACCCCCTTTCGCCGGTGCCGGTGCGGCTCTTGAAACATCCTCAGGAAGCGGAAGTGATCGGCCAGGTCGTGGGCGTGGCGATGAGACTGGGCGAGTGGTCTACTGTCGAGCCTTCACCAGAGCCGAGAGCGCGTGAAGCACTGAACTGAGATGACGCCGAGATCCTGCGCTCGGGTCCTTCGGAAGCGACTCGGCTTCGTGATCCTTTAATTGCTGCAGAAACTGCTGCTGTTCCATCCCATTCTGCCCGCTGGACTCCCGTGCGTCTTCGAGTAAGTTGCGCAAGGGAGTTCGCAGGATCTGGGATACGTTATTTTTGTGAGCCTCTGCGAGAGCGCGCTGAGCGGCCTCTTCTCCATACACCCGCGATAATCCCCAGTGCGAATAGGAGCCATCGTCCTGACGCAGACTGGTGAAGTACTCGAACTTCCCTAGCAGACCCGAAACGGCGTGCAGAGTTCTTGCTTGCAGGTCTTCTTTTACCGACTTCAAGGTCATCATGTTGTTACAGTTTCCGGAAACCTTACGGGTATGTGATTCCGGAGTCTCCTAAGCTTGTAGATTGCAAGTTATCACGATGCGAATTCTTCGCAAAGGAGATGCATCGTGAAAAAGCTTCTATGGTTGCTGGCGTCCACCATCATGCTGGTAGGTAGCTTATCAACTCAAATTTCGATTCACCCAGATGGAAATCCGACCTGTATACCAGGTACAAAAACTTGCAAGCCTTGAAAGTCAGAAACTTAGCGAGGGGGTGAGTCCATAGTTGAGCGGCAGCGGCAGAAGGCAGTATAGTCTGCTGGGAACAGAACAGTATGACGGTGCCGCGCTGGCTCTTCTTTTATCTGTGGATCGCACCCCACGCCTTACAGGCGGTGCTGGCTATCGTGATGATCCATCGCAGGCTGCTCCGGCAATTTCCCGCGTTCTTCGCGTACACCGTATATGAGGTTGTACAGTTCGTGGTCCTCCTTACAATGGACCAGTTCGATTCAGTGTCGCACATGCAATGGGGCACCACCGAGATAATCGGGAGAACAGGTAGCATGATACTGCGCTTCGTCGTGGTTCATGAGATCTTCGACAATGTTTTCCAGAGTTACCCTGCGCTGAAGGCCTTTGGAGGTGTAGTGTTCCGGTGGGCAACCGTTGTATTGATGATCATTGCGGTGATGGTGGTCGGGTATAGCTCAGGAACTGACTTGAACCGGTTCACGGTGGTGTATACCATCCTGGATCGCGCCGTCAGCATTGTGCAGTGCGGTCTGTTGGTGCTTCTCGTATTGCTGGCACGTTTTCTGAGTTTTCCGTGGACGAGCTACGCTTTCGGAATTGCATTAGGCCTTGGGTTCTTCGCCAGTGTGGATCTCGGGATTGCCGCCCTGAGGGCCCAGTACGGTCTGGCGCTCGCCGCTGAAATCACAGACCCGATTTCGATGGCTACGTATCATTGTTGTGTTCTGTTCTGGGTGGTTACCCTCCTGCGGCCGGAGCGAGTCATAGGCCGAGTAGGTTCTCCCCCAAGTCAGGAACTGGAACACTGGAACTCAGCACTGCAGAGGTTATTGCAGCAATGACGATTACCCTGCTTCTGATTTTGTTTGCATTGGCCGCCCTGGTCTTCTTTGTACTCAGGGGCTTCGGACCCATCCGGCCTGTGGACCAGAATGAGCTAAGCAAGCATATTCGTGAGGTAGATCTGGAGGCATTTCGCAACTTGGTCGATCCGGACGAAGAAGAATTTCTGCGCGTCAATCTGCCGCCGGATGAGTTCCGAGCGATTCAGCGACAACGCCTGCGCGCGGCCCTTGACTACGTGGCAGCGGTATCGCACAACGCGGCTTTGCTCCTACATCTAGGACAATCCGCCCGGCGGAGTGCGGATGCCAGGATTGCGGACGCGGGGCAGCACTTGGTGGACAATGCGCTTCGTTTGCGCCTGTACTCTGCATTGGCTATTTCTAAGCTCTGCTTGCGAATCGCGTTCCCAGTCGCGGTGCTGCAACCTGCCGGCATCGCCGAACGATATCAGCAGATGACGGAAGGGGCTGCGCGACTCGGCCGTCTGCAATACCCCAGCAACGGGGCTCTCATTTCGCGAACGTTATAGGAGTACTCCCACTCGGGGAACTCCCAATCCTCTCATTCCTGCCCTCCGGTAGCAGTCAGAAGTGCTTGTTCGTTTTTCGGAACAAGCGGAGCTCAGAGAAAAAGGCTCCTGGAAACAGGGCTAGGCTTGGTCACGCAGTATAGGTCCGCTGGAGCCCGTGTTGGGCCCTTACCCTCAAGGACACCCCACGGGCTCTCAGTGTGTCATGGATCTTCCCGGTTCCCCGAAACGCTGTTCACCGGGGATCACAGCCGAGGCTTTCAACCTGTCTCAATCTTTCGAATCATCAGGCCCGTCGAGAATTTTTGGCCAGTGCCTTAAAACTGCACTGAAACGCCCCTTCTGCCTCTGACCAATGTCCAAGTATTATCGATATCAAGGTCCTGTTGTTTAGTCCTCGAGTTTCTGGTCTGATCGCTTCATAGCATTTCGGGTTCTGCTTGCTTGCGAGCGCTGGGAAGTCTGGCGCTGTGGCATACTACACGCTCAACGCCCTCGCTGTCGCGCGGCAGCATTTGGGATGCTCGAGAGGGTCAAGCGCGTCGTTCGTCTCGGTGGCCACTTCGGGAGATTTCCGAGAACAGCCGAAAGTCGCGGATGCTGCTTCGGAGTTGCTGCAGACGTCTTCGGAAAGGACAAGAGTCCTTGTCGCCTGGTGTATGGAGTCACAAGCCTTCCGCTCGGCACCCCGGTCGAGTTGGAAGTGATCTTTGAGATAGCGGGGCAAGGTCACCGCAAGCAATATTCGCGCGCCTCGGCGGCAGTCGTAGGTGCTCCTCAACAATCACTGAAACTTCATAGGAGGATTTATGGCAACGAGAAGAGTCGTACCAATGGCAGCGACGCAAATGAAGGTCGCGCAAATTTCTAAACCGGGAGCAGGTTTTGAGATGGTCGAGCGCGAAATTCCTGAGCCGGGCGCAGGGCAAGTGCGCATCAAAGTGCAGGCTTGCGGCGTTTGCCACAGTGATGTGCTCACCGTAGAAGGCTCCTGGCCAGGAATTCAGTATCCCCGCGTGCCCGGGCACGAAGTGGCCGGCATCATCGATGAAGTGGGCAGCGGTGTTTCCGCCTGGAAGAAGGGGCAGCGCGTCGGTGTCGGCTGGCATGGGGGCCAGGACAACACGTGTCGGGAGTGCCGGCGCGGAGACTTTCGTAATTGCCAGAACGTGAAAATCTGCGGCATCAACTATGACGGTGGGTACCAGCAATACATGGTGGCTCCGGTAGAGGCACTGGTGCCAATACCGGAGAATCTAAATGATGCCGAAGCCGCGCCCCTGCTCTGCGCCGGAATTACGACCTACAACGCGCTGCGGCACAGCGGAGCGTTCCCGGGCGACCTGGTTGCGGTGCTGGGAATCGGCGGATTGGGTCACCTGGGCATTCAATTCGCGAATAAGTTCGGCTATAACGTGGCGGCCATCGGGCGAGGGCCTGAAAACGCAACGCTTGCAAAGAAACTCGGAGCGAACATGTACATCGATAGCAAGGCAACCAACGCCGCTGAGGTCTTGCAAAAAATGGGCGGCGCAAAGGTAATTTTGGCGACGGCGCCAAGCTCGAAAGCGATGTCGGAACTGATCGACGGTCTGGGACCGAACGGTAAACTCATGGTGATCGGTGCGGCATTCGACCCCATTGAGGTCACGCCGATCCAGCTCATCAGCGGAAGTCGAACCATTCAGGGCTGGGCCGCGGGAACACCGGCCGACTCCGAAGACACACTGCGCTTCGCCGAACTAACTGGCGTGCGTCCCATGATTGAAACCTATCCGCTTGAAAAAGCCGCTGAGGCTTACGCGCGAATGATGAGTGGGAAAGCAGAGTTCCGCGTCGTGCTGACGATGTGAAGCTGGCAATAAAGAGGGGTACTGTCGAGCATTGGTTCAACCAGCTTGCAAGCGCGGAGATAAGCGATGCGTCTCTACGAGTCGGCCGGTCGTAACCAATGCTCGCTGTTCGCCAACATCCTATTGCTTCTTTCTGTAATGCTCGCGCCATTTCAATTGCTGGCCCAAGCCCGAGGAAAGGAACGTCTTGTGAAGTACCCGACTTCTTATCGCACGATGCAAA
>Ga0209806_1000291_pt1 | contig 33333 bp, 25 predicted proteins | sample GraSoiAngelo_152_FD_186166 | JGI IMG/M metagenome (GOLD analysis project Ga0209806, IMG submission 186166) | Grasslands soil microbial communities from the Angelo Coastal Reserve, California, USA - 14_1009_12_30cm (SPAdes) (version 2) | ecosystem: Environmental > Terrestrial > Soil > Grasslands ... | reverse complement strand
GGGCTGCAGAAAGATGAATTAGCGGCGCAGTTGGCCCGGTTGCTGGAGATCGATTACGAAGCTCTCGTGCAGAAACGGATTCTGCAGATCATGAACCCGCAGGAATTGCAGGAGATCGCGCGTGACGGGGTCGATATTCAGCTCCACACCCATCGCCACCGGACGCCCGAGGACGAAGCGCAATTTCGGCGGGAGATTCGTGACAACCGAGAAAGAATCGAGGCCGTGGCCTCCACCCGGCCCGTTCACTTCTGTTATCCGGCGGGCGTGTACCGATCAAAGTTTTTCGATTGGCTGGCGCAGGAGCAGGTTGTGTCCGCGACCACCTGCGATGCCGGGTTGGCGAGCGCGGGCAGCCGGAGTTTATTGATTCCGCGCTATATCGATAACCAGTTCCGTACACCGATCGAGTTTGAGAGTTGGTTGTCTGGCGTGGGGGCGCTGCTGGTCTTTCGTCAAGCTGCCAGCCAGACGTACATTCCTATCGAGACCTAGCGTGGTGTCCCGGAAAAATTCGAAACTTCGGGACTGGATTTCACGCTCACTCTGTTCGAGTATTTGCGAAACATCACACCAGGCGAGCATTATTCCAGAGGCGATCCTTTATGAAGCGGAAACCGGACGGCAAGATGCATAGAGCGGGCAGAGTTCTCGTGCAGGCTGGCCGCGTGCTAACCGGCAAGCAGATGGCCGGACGCAATCTCACGGTCTTCCCGGACGACGTATTCCTGACTTCCTATCCTCGCTCCGGCAATACCTGGACGCGGTTCCTGATCGGCAATCTCATTTACCAGGACGAACCCGTCACGTTCGCCAATATCGAGTCGCGCCTGCCGGAAATCTACTTCAATTCCGATCACTACCTGCGCAGTCTTCCGCGCCCACGGATTCTCAAGAGTCACGAGTGCTTCCAGCCGCAGTATCCGCGCGTGATCTATATTGTGCGCGACCCGCGTGACGTCGCCGTCTCCTTCTACCACCACAACGTCAAGGCGGGAAACATTGCCGACGACTACCCGATGGAAGCTTTCATCCCGCGCTTCATCGCGGCGGAGTTCGATGCGAAGTGGGGTTCGTGGTCCGACAACGTCCTGAGTTGGCTTGCCCTGCGCGAAAGCGATCCCGGCTTCATTCTGCTTCGCTACGAAACCATGAAGGCGAATCCGATCCAGGAACTGCAGCGTATCTGCGCTTTTCTCGAACGCTGCGCATTCCGCAAGATCGACAGCAGCCCGGAGAAACTGCAACGCGCCGTGGACCTCAGCACTCCCGAACGCATGCGCGATCTCGAGAAGGCTCAGAGCGCGAATTGGGTACTTACGAAGAACACACGCTCCGACAAGCCTTTCATCCGGAGCGCGAAGGCGGGAGGCTGGAAGTCAATACTCTCGCCCGAGTCGGTGGCCAGCATCGAATCAGCCTGGGGGGCACTCATGGAACGCCTCGGCTACGAACTGGCGGGCACTAAGCCAGAGGCGCTCTCACAACCCTGACTGTCTGTCATCTTGAGCGGAGTGAGGCGCCAGCCGATCGCAGTCGAAAGACCCCGCTGCTGTTGTGGATTTCGCGTGAAGCGTTATGCATTTCCACGACGGGCCGCCAAAGCGGGTATTGCCGTGACTCCTGCTAAGCCCAGGTGATACCTCTCCCCACTCGCGCTCTGACTTCTCACCTCGCCCGCCGCACCCGAAACCAATTCCTGATCTGCTCAATTCCCGGGCGAAGATCCGAGAGCCAAATGTCGTCATAGCGCATCCCCGGATACCAGGGAATGGCAACCTTCGCCAGCGTGCTCCAGAAGTGGGGATACTCCTCCGGCCAATTCGCCGGCTTTCCATTCCGAATGTTGCTGAGGTGCGTCAGTTCTCCGACCAGGCGGCGGCACGTAATCCGCGTGCGGTAGGGCAGCGTCTTCGGGGGCAAAGCTCCGGTCAGGCACCAGTCAATCAAATAGCGTGGATAGTCAATCCCGCTCGCGATCGGCAGACCGATTGAACCCCACGGCCGGCCGTTGATTTCCATCAGCACGGCAGGACCATCTCCTGCCTTCTTGTACTCAACCATCGCGATGCCCTGAAATCCGATTGCGCGAACCAGTCGGCTGCTTATCTCGCCTAGATTTCCATCGACCGCCATCGATACTCGGCAACTGCTCGCTGAGCCTCGGGGATCGACTTCCCGCACTCGTTGCCACGCAAAGGGCAGGAACACCTGCTCCTGCGCGACGAAGAAAGAAATCCCAATGCCCGCGCCCGAAACGAATTCCTGGATCAACACGTCGCCCGCAACCTGCAAGCGCTCGGCAATCTTGCGTGCCAGCTCTTGTCTTCCGAACGCATACCACACCGACCCGAAAACCGCCTTCCCATTCTTCCAGCGCACGGAAAATCGATCCTTCACCACGACTGGATAACTCAGGTCGGGAAGACTCCCCATGTCGGAATCCGCCTTTACGAGCCAGGTGCGCGGAACAGCAATCCCCAGGCCGCGCGCCAATTCAATCGTCTGATATTTGTCGGAGGCGGCCACGACGGCCTCGCGCGGGGGCAAGGCAATGCGGCAGATTCCTTCGAAGCGATTGCGCTGCTCTGATAACGGCTGCAGCGTCCAATCCGCGGTGGGTACGATGAGGTCAATCGCGTGCTGGCGAGCAAAGGCGAGAACTGCGCTAACGAACGCGTCCGCGTCATCTGTTGAGATCGGATAGTCGAAACTAAGCCGGCAATAACGAGAGAGCTTGGCGGCCGCAAAGAGGCCCTGGTTTGCCCCGACCGCGAGCCAATGCCCGGCCCGGCCCGCCGAGCGCGTGAATGCTAATGCGGCCGCATTATGTCCGTCCAGAACCAGTATTCTTGCCAATGAGGGATCGCTCCAGCTACTCGACGCAGCTCTTCACGCTAGCAGGCTTAAAAACGCGAAAACTGTCACTGCTTTGAAAGGGCTCGGCTTCACAGTTTGCTGAAAAATTCGTTTCGAACGCCGCAATCCTCCTCAGCGGCTGAAGCCGCCACTTACTTCTCTGCGCTTACGGCGCGGCTGGAAGCCGCGCCCTTTCAAAACACGACCCGGTTTTTCCGCAACCTGTTCAGCCGAGGCGAAACCGCTGCAATTGCATACCGGCTTACAGTTTGATGAAAAACAATTGCAATCGCTGAGTTTTGAAAGGGCTCGGCTTTAGCCGAGCCGTAACAGCTGCAAATTAAATAGCGGCTTTAGCCGCCGAGGTCGCGGCCACGGGATTTGGGATACTTTTTCAGCAGCCCTAGACTTCTCTTCCCGCAAAGGCGGTCTCCAGATTCCAACGCAATCCATCCACCGTCTTTGACGGACGTACGCGCTTCAGAGCCAGCGGATTGTCGTTCCTGCGAGCCAGTCCGCTGCTGGTCGTCACCGCCGTCTCGTAACCCGCTCGCTGACTTTCCTCTGTGGTCTGCTCATTCCAGTTCGGAAAAAGCGCGGGACAGGGATAGGAGAAATGAACGACCTTCGCGTTGATATATGCTTCCATGCGCCGCTTCGACTCTACCAGTTCCCGACGCGCGTCCTCGACGCCGACATGCGCCAGGTTGGGATGTGTCATGGTGTGCGAGCCCACAATGTGTCCGCCCTGCGCCAGACCACGCACCTGGCCCCAGTTCATCATTAGATCGCCCGACTCTGCCGGCAGCATCGTCCCCAAATCAAACTCGATATGGCTTACCACACGTTCCTGTTCCGCACCCGCCAGCATCGCCACTCGATCACAAGCTGCCAAATAGGCAGCTTCCCTTTCGCGCTCGCTTCCCAGGTTCCAAACCTTCGCCGCTTCGCCTTTCCATTCCTTCCGGGCCGTCTTACGGAATGAATATCGTAAACGGCTCGGCCACGGCAGCCTGCGGCTTTCCACGCAATCCACCGTCACGTAAAAGGCTGCCGGCACTCCCAGGCGATCGAGGATCGGCATGGCCATCTCGAAGTTATCCGCATACCCGTCGTCGAAAGTCACTACCACCGCGCGTTCCGGCAGTTCCTCCTCACCGCGTACAAATCTGCCCACCTGATCCAGGCTCACTGGGTGAAATTCCCGGGCGAGCAGTTCCATCTGCCCTTCAAAAATCGGGCGCGGATGAATCATTCCTCCCAGCGAATCGGCAACGCTACCAGGATCCTCGAGTACCGAGTGATACATCAGAATGGCCGCGCCTTTTCCATGCAGACGTCCGGCCAGGCGCAGCACCCCACTGCTCAACAAAGCCTGTTTCAGTTGTTGCTTGATCATTCCAAGCCTGTGATCGACCACACTTCCCTTCAGTCTAAACGAGCCCCATCGAGACAACAGTTCGAACCACGAAAACCATCGTAACCTTTCGCATCGAAAGGCTCCGTCGCAAGATCAATATGTAACAATTGAAAAATGGAGGCGATTCTCGGGGATGAGGATGGGCAAAGGACTATGCCTGCGCAAGGATTTTCAGCTTTGCGCATTGCCTGTCCGGGCAGAAATCAGTAGACTAATAAGCAGCTTTAATATCAATGACTTAGATTCACCCAGCCGCAAGGATGAGGAAGCTCAATTGCTGGCTGGAAGACTTGCCTTCATCTTCAATTGGCACTGGCTACGAGCTTCGAGCGACGAGCTTGGAGCTTCAGGTTGTGGGTTCGAGCTCGCAGCTCGTGGCTCATAGCTCGTAGCTCCCTGTTGACTGAAAACGCCAGAACCCTTAAGGAGGGTCACAGATTTGACTCCGACGAGCCATCTTATCGCCCCGCATGGCGGGGAATTGATCAACCTCATTGCCGAGCCGGCGCGCGCCGCCGATCTGAAAGCGCATTCCAAAGAATGGTCGTCGTGGGACCTGACGCCGCGACAGATTTGTGATGTCGAACTGCTGCTGAGCGGCGGATTCTCGCCCCTGCGCGGCTTCATGAATCGTGCGGATTACGAAAGCGTCTGTCACGACATGCGCCTGAAGAGTGGCGTGATCTGGCCGATGCCCATCACGCTCGATGTGACCGAAGAGTTCGCCAAGAAATTGCAGCCGGGCAGCAGCAAGGTCGCTCTGCGCGATGGCGAAGGCGTGATGTTGGCAGTGTTGCACGTCGAAGATGTCTGGCAGCCCGACCGGCAGGCGGAAGCCAAGAGCGTATTCGGAACTACCAGCAAGGCGCATCCCGGCGCCGATTATGCTATCAACAAGGCGAATCCCTGGTACGTGGGTGGCAGACTGGAAGGCCTGCAGCCTCCCACCCATTACGATTTTCGTTCCCTGCGCCTGACGCCCGCGGAGTTGCGCTCTGAATTTTCGCGCCTGGGCTGGCGGCGCGTGGTTGCATTCCAAACCCGCAATCCCATGCATCGCGCCCACCAGGAACTCACCTTCCGCGCGGCCAAGCAGGTCGAAGCGAACCTGCTTCTTCATCCTTCCGTTGGCATGACCAAGCCGGGCGACGTGGACTACTTCACGCGCGTGCGCTGCTACCAGCTGCTGCTCTCGAAGTATCCCCACGGAACCGTGAAGCTCTCCATGCTTCCCCTTGCCATGCGCATGGGTGGACCGCGCGAGGCGATCTGGCACGGCATCATCCGCAAGAACCACGGCTGCACGCATTTCATCGTCGGCCGTGATCATGCTGGACCGGGCAACGACACCGACGGTAAGCCCTTCTATGGCCCTTACGATGCCCAGGAGCTCTTCCGGAAGCACGAGGCCGACATCGGTGTGACCATGGTCCCGTTCAACATGATGGTCTACCTCGAGGATCAGGACAAATACGTGCCTGACAACGAGGTCTCGAAAGGCTCGCGCGTGCTCAACATTTCCGGCACAGAGTTGCGGCAACGGCTCAACGAGGGCCGCGATATCCCGACCTGGTTCACGTATCCCGAAGTGGTGCAGGAGTTGCGCCGCAGCTATCCTCCGCGGCACAAGCAGGGCGTGACTATCTTCTTCACGGGGCTTTCGGGTTCCGGTAAATCGACCATCGCCAATGTGCTGTTGACCAAGTTCCTCGAAACTGGCGGCCGCCCCGTGACCATTCTCGACGGCGACCTGGTCCGCAAGCATCTCTCTTCGGAACTCGGCTTCTCCAAGGAACATCGCGACATCAACATCCGCCGCATCGGCTACGTCGCTTCGGAGATCACGAAGAATGGCGGCATCGCGATCTGCGCTCCCATCGCTCCCTACGAAGCCGTTCGCAAGGCGGTGCGCGAGATGATTGAGCCGCTGGGAGGCTTCGTCCTGGTGCATGTCGCCACCCCGCTCGAAACCTGCGAGCAGCGTGACCGCAAGGGACTTTATGCGAAGGCGCGAGCCGGCATCGTCAAGGAGTTCACGGGAATCTCGGATCCGTACGAAGCACCGCAGAAAGCCGAGGTCGTGATCAACACGGCGGAACTTTCTCCCGAAGAAGCTGCTCAGGAGATCATCTTGCATCTCGAGCAGCAGGGTTTTATAGGCGTAAACGGACCTTCAGCCTAGCTCTTGTGGAGACGCGGGCGTCCCCGCCCGCCTGGACGGGCGAGGCGCCCGTCCCTCCAGGAGGCCAGGTCCGCAACGGAGGATATTGCAGGAATCGTAATGCCCTTGTTCGCCGCCAAAATTCTGGTTGGCTTCTTCGTTGGCACTCTCATCGGCCTGACTGGGCTGGGCGGCGGTGTTTTGCTCCTGCCCATCCTGATCTTCGGCCTGAGGGTGCCGGCGATTGTGGCCGTGGGTTCGGACGCGGTCTTCAACTTTTTCACGAAGATCCCTGCCAGCATTGTTCACCTGACAAAAGGCACCGTGCGCCGCAAGGTGGTACTCGCGCTCGCGGTTGGCAGCGTTCCGGGTTCGGCCCTGGGCGTCACCTACCTCACCCATCTCCGCCACCTATACGGAAGTGGTGTGAATGAAGTCATCAAGACTGCCATCGGTGTTTTGCTGGTGTTCATCCCCATGCTGCTGATGTTCCAGACCCGCATCGAAGAGCGCATGGTGAACCGTTCCCCGACGCTGAAGTCCTTCCTGGGGATGACGATCATCGGCTTAGGCTCGGGCTTTCTGGTTGGGATGACGTCGGTGGGTTCGGGCAGCATCATCATGATGATGCTCTTGCTCTTCTACAGCTATCCGCCAAAGGTTAACGTGGGCACCGACATCGTGCACGCGGTCGTGCTGACCGGAGTCACCGGATTGATGCACTTCCGGGCCGGCAATGTCGAGCCGAGCCTGGTAGCCGCGCTTTTGATCGGCTCGATTCCCGGCGGACTACTGGGCTCGCACCTGAGCACCCGTGTGCCGGTGGTCTGGCTGCGCCGGATTCTGTGCTTCATTCTCCTGGTCACGGGAGCGCGCATGCTGTGGGCGTGAGCCCTGGCACGACTCAAAGGAACCCACGGTGCCCCAGGTTCGCGTCCGTTCTGTGGACGCTAACCTGGGCGATTAAAGGACCTATGAATTCTGCTTATTCTGACATCCTGATGCGTATCGAAGCCGCTCTGGCCGACGCTCGCGTGATCTTTGGCCGGTTCACGCCCGGAGCGATCGACGCGGAATTCAAGGCTGGCCACGATCCCGTGACCGAAGCGGATCGTGCCATTGATGCCGTGCTTCGCCAGAATCTTCTGCGCGACGGCGAAGGTTGGCTCTCTGAAGAAAGCGTCGATGATTTTGCTCGGCTTGATAAGAGCCGTGTGTGGGTGGTCGATCCCCTCGACGGCACCCGCGAGTTCGTGAAAGGCATTCCGGAGTTTTGCGTCTCCATTGGATTCGTCGAAGACGGAATTCCGGTGGCAGGCGGAATTCACAACCCGGCAACCAATGAGACTTTCATCGGCGCCATGGATTCGGGAGTTCTCTACAACGGAAAGCCGGGCACGCCCAGCGGCCGTACAAGCTTGCAGGGCGCGGTCGCGCTCGCCAGCCGCAGTGAAGTGAAACGCGGCGAGTGGAAGCCATTCGAAAACGGCCCTCTGGAAATCCGCGCCATGGGTTCGGTCGCCTACAAACTGGCGCTGGTATCGGCAGGGCTCGCTGACATCACGTTCACGCTAACGCCCAAGCACGAATGGGACGTCGCTGCCGGCGCTGCCCTGGTGCTCAGTTCCGGTGGATTCGTCAGCACTCTTGAAAACGCGGGATTCCGAGCCAATCACAAGAACCCGCTGCTCTCCGGTCTCATCGCGGGCGGACCTCACTTGCGCACGGAGTTGATGTCTTTGCTGGAGCCACATCTTCACCCCGCCACACCGCAGCCTCGCAAGTAATACGAGGGTATCAATCCCCAGATCTCCGGCTGTCTTTCAAAATCGCGATCCAAGCCGAGTTTTCAAGTCGAAGCGGGCGCTACCGGGTCTGGGTTATGCGCGCCCAGTTCTGCTGCCAGGTTGTGAATGCAGGTCTGCAGAAGAGCGTAGCAGCGACGCGTGGTCTCGAGGTCGCCGAAGTACGGATCCGGAATCTCCCGGCAACGGTCGGTGCCATCGGCATACGCACTCAGCATTAAAACTTTTTCTCGCGCTCCAGGGTAGAGCGCCAGAACTTCGGCCTTGTTTTGGAAATCCATCACGAAGATGACGTCTGCCTCAGAAACCATTTCCGGGGACAACAATTGTGCCCGGTGTTCGGCAAGGGAAAGGCCGATCTCGCTGGATGCAGCCACCGCCCGAGGATGGGCTGCGCCGCCCGGAATCGCATGCAGTCCCGCGGAAACCGCGCTGACGAGAATGTGCGTGCCGGCGGTACATTGGCGGAAAATAGCCTCGGCCATCGGGCTTCGCATGATGTTGCCAAAACAAACGAAGAGAATGGATTTGGTGGATGGAGGGACGCGCTCCCGCTTCTGAGGCCTCACGCCCACACTGTCGAGCAGACGATACCACGCATAGATCGCACCCGCCTTTGGTCCGAGCCGAAGAAAAGTCTCCCGCTCTTTCAGTACGGAATCGGGGATGAATCTACGAAGCAATTGCTTCGGTCCCGTCTTCCGTTGTTCGACCTGATGCATAAAAGCTCTGGGAGAGTGTTACCCTACTGCTCTTCCTGATAGGTTTCAATCAGCGCCACAGCAACCTCATCCATCTCTCGTCTGGTTATTTCCTCTCCCACCCGCAAGATGCGCTTGCTCCAAAATGCCCAGAGCAGACCTGCCCCGTATGGCACCAGGCACACCAGGATCTGGAAGGCGACCTCCATATACGTGTGCGCAGCGAACCATCGTCGCATGAGCAGCAAGGCGGCGATGAAGGGCATCACGAGCAGGATGGGCAAGGAATAAGCTTCCCGAAGGAAGGTGCGAATTCGAATACCCAGGAGCCTGCACAGGTGCCGAGGCATGAAGTAGAGCGACGTGCAGAACAAAGGAATCGCCGTTCCCGCCGCGTCCCCGACAATGCCAAATGGCCTTATTAGCATGATGCTGAGGATCAGGTTGGCGATGCTTTCCATCAACGTGACCCAGGCCAGCGATCGGTGCTTCGCCATACCGTAAAGAATGCGAGTGGAAGCGGCCTGGGAGAGGGCGCAAGTCATCGGAATGGCCAGGACCACCAAGACCGGGTAGCTGGCTGCAACGTAGCGCGCGCCCACCCAGGCTTCGATGACTGACTTACCTAGAATAATCAGAACGGCAGTGATAGGGAAGATGATCAGGGCGCAGGCGCGATTTCCGGCGACCAAGATCTTGCGCAACTGGTCCTTGTCGCCACGAGCGTCCGACTGTCCTGACATGGGCACGAAAATCTGCGCCAGGCTGCTCACCACTTCCGAGGCATAGTCGAGCAGGCGATCGCCAATGGAAAAGTACGTAATGGCAGTGACTGACAGGAACGTGCCAATCACGATCTCGTCGGTCTTGAAACGCAGCTTGTACGCGATCATCAGGATGAAGCTCACCGCGCTGTAGTTTGCGATCTCGCGCAGGGAGCCACGGTCCACATATTTCCAGCCGAAACGAATTTTCAAGAGATGAAGGACGAAAGCGGCCCGGACGAAGGAGCTGAGAATGGGCAGTACGACAGTGATGAATGCCACCATCAACAGTCCGTATCCGTGCGTGAGGGCGAGCACGATCAGCACGGCGCGCAGCAACGTCGAAATCAGGTTAGTGACGTTGACCAGGTAGAAGCGCTGCATCCCTTCGAGAACGCCCCCGAACACGCCGGTGGGAAACCCGAGCGCAACCGAGGTTCCCACCATGAGGAATAACCAGCGCGCGGTGCTGAGAAATTCAGGCGGAATACGAAACAGATGCTCAACGAAGGCGCTACACACCAGGGTGATCATCAGCGCGGCCGTTCCGATGGCGGTGTAGGTGGCGAGGCTGGTGTTGATCAGCTTGGCGAGCCCTTCGCGGTCATTGGTAGCGGTGTAGGTCGAAACGTAGCGAATGACGGAAGAGCGAATACCGAGATCGAACAGGCCGTAGTAGCCCGTAACCGAGAAGATCAGAACCCAAATCCCGAATGCCGTGTCGCCCAGCCGATGCAGGATGAAGGGCGAGAGGAAAACTCCCACCAGGATACTGACTCCGAGGCTGAACCAACTGGAGCCGACATTTTTGAAGATTTCCCTGTTACGCATCGGCTATTGGGGCCTCAGGCTTGAACAACCATCCCGACAACATGGCTTGCAGAGCGGGGCTGGCAACCAGAGTGACGAAAAATTTCGGCAGATGTTGCGGAGGCCCATGGGTTCAGTTTACGCGTCAGGCGAATTCATCGAACCCCTTGCGGAACTTGGACGGTTACCGGTTCGTATCCGAGCGTGATCATGAGATCGCCCCATGCGTTTTCGATCTGTTCGACGCTTTTCACGGGCAGGGAAGTCCGCCAGCCGCCGGCTTTGGCGACGCGCACGAAAGGAATGTCCTTGCGGCGGTTTTTGGTGGCGATCCAGCGATCGGCTTCCAGCTTCTCCAATTCGCGCATGCGATCGGCGGAGCTGCGGTCAATGACCTGCTGGAGACGAGTCGGTACCGCCTCGATTCCGAAGAACTGGGCGATGCGGGTAAGTTCGCGGGTGGTGTCCTTCATCATGTCTTCATAGCGAAGCAGCAGGAAATTTTTGCTCTTGCCGCGGGTGTAGATCCAGCTGCTGACATTTTCCGCCCAGGTTCCCCAGTCGATAGAAATCAGCCGTCCCTGCACGAAGTCTTCCACATACTGCTCGAGCGGATAGGCGTCGTCGATCTGCATGTACTTGCGCTGGAAGTCGTAATAGGAGAGCGCGACATCGCGCGGATCGCGCACGATGTAGATGACTTTGCGGTAACGGTGATCGAAATACTCGTGAGTCTTGATGATGCGCGGCCGCGGCGTGGACTTGAGCGCCCGATTCGATTGCGAGGAAGTATCGGGGATGAGCTTCTCGATGTTGGTGAAGCCGACATTCTTTTCGGGATAAACGAGGTTCGCGATCAGGAACCGCGTCCAGGTATTGCCGGAACGGGGATAGGAGACGACGAACGTGTCATCCGGATAGACCGCGAAATCGCGCTCTGCTCGATCGGTGCCGAGGATGTATTTTACGACCGTCTTAATTCCGTAGATCATCGGTGGAAAAGCTCCCGTTTAGTTGTCGCATTGGCCATGTGCGTTTCAAGTGTAGCGCCGGCATTCTGCCGGCTATCCCGGGGGCATTGCGCCCTCGCGAGGCGGGCGAGACGCCCGCCTGACAGCCGCCGAGACGGCGGCGCTACCAGTTCTTGCAACATCATCGATCGTTCGATTGGCGAAGCCAGCCAGCTTCAAAGATTCTTCTCGTTGGGCACGCTTGCGATTCTCCACGCGGCGAAGATGCGCGCGATACAGCGATTGCAGCACGTGTGGGAACAAACGCAAGCCCAATTTTGCAAGCCGCAGCTTCCAAAGCGGCGTGATTTCTTTTGCGCGATCGGTGCACTCGACGGCCTCGGCAAACTTGCCCTCCAGAAGAAACTGCTTGGCCCGTTCAAATTGAATGGCCAGCGAGATATTCGCGATCTTGGCGCGCACCACGGATGTTTGTTCCTCGGTTAGTTTTTGCGTGGCCAAGGCCTTCTGATAGACGGCGATCAGAGCCTGCTTCATAAGATCGCCGCTGGCCGCCAAACCGTTGGCTGGCCGATGCGCGATTTGAATTTCGCGCGTGAAAGTCATGCGCACGCCGGCGGCCGCAAGTCGCAACCACAAGTCGTAGTCCTCACATCTGCGAAATTGTTCGTCAAACATCCCTGCCTCGAGCAGGGCCTCGCGCGCTACCACGGCAGAGGATGTGTTGACGGTGGATTGTTCGCGCAACAGCGAATCGAAGTTCACCGGAAGGGATTGTGGAGTTCGATCGAATGAGACTCCCACCGGCTGATCGTCCCGGATCTGCACCCCGTTGGCATATACCAGCCCGAGTGCCGGATCGCTTTCAAATATCGCTATCTGATTAGCCAGGTGATTCGGAAACCAGAGGTCGTCGCTGTCGAGGAAAGCCACGTACTTGCCGCGAGATGCCTGGATGCCCGTGTTGCGGGCGTTACTCGGTCCGCGATTTTCCTGCTTGATATAGCGGATTTTGCCGAGGTAAGGCTGCAGAGCCTCTTCCAGTAGCGGGGTATCGGGCGAGCCATCGTTCACGACGATGATTTCGTAGTCGGAGAGAGTCTGGGCGAAGGCGGAATCGAGAGTGGCAGTTATGTAGCTTGCGGCATTGTAGGCCGGGATTACGACGCTCACCAGCGGTGGCTGATGGAGTGAACCGCGCGGCTGCGAAGCGATGTCAGGTTGTGTGCCCACGGCCTTAGTTTCGATCATGCTCGGACGGAGCTTTGCGATGGTTTCTCGGTTGCGTCTTGCATTTTGCCTAATATTACGTGAGGGCAAGGCCGCTTTCACGCCCGTTCGGGAGTTCGCCATTCCCGAGCGGGTACGTTGGTAATTGTGGGCTTGTCGTAATGAACAGCTTACAGCGTCGACGGATCGAATGAGCACAATGCTGCAAACAGGTCCGAAAGAAAACGTTTCCGAGCGATTGCTTGCAACCGGAATTGCCGATGGCAGTGTCAGTTACACGGCACAGAAGCGCCAGCCATTCGGCATATGTAAGCCGCGTGTAAATGGTTCCGATTTGGGTAGGCGAATTGCGAACTTTTGTCCTAAGGTATTCACCCTAAGGTAGTGAAGAAAGACCTTAGATTCAACAAGCTGGAAAATTTTCTTGTTACGTACGTGCCATGCCCAACCTGCCATCCGTACACGTACCGCGCCAACATCTGTGCGCTGCAGTTCTCACCGGGAGACTTAGGCTTTATCCTCTGTAAATAATTGCAACAAAGTGGTTTATAAGAGGCGAGGTTTTCATGGACGGTCCCTAAGACACCGGGAGGTCCAATTTGGGGCTCATCATGAGCAGACTGATGCTTTCGGCCAAGGCAGTACGGAGATCCCTCTATAGGCGAAGCTGAAGGCCAACTACAGAAATCACAGGACGAGTGCAACAAATTGGCACCGTGGGTGCTATGTCTCTCGTCAGTACACTTCACGTCAATTCAAATCAGTGAGCGGCCGGCCGTGTCGACGTCCAACTAGTGGCGCCGGGGCGCTACAGTTCGGTCACTTCACAAAGCACATTTGAGGGGGACACTCAATGAGCGAATGGCCCGTCCGCTTAGGGCAACGCGAACAGCAGATCGTCGAGTTGCTCCTGCAAGGCTGTGACAATGATGAAATCGCGCGCCAACTCAAAATGGCACGGCGAACGGTGAAAGCGCACTTTAACCGGCTGTTCTTACGATTTGGCATTACCAGCGGTATCAAGCGAGTAAAACTCGCAACACTCTTGTACCGGAGGCAACTATGTTTGGAGGCGAACGTTACGGAAAACGAAATCCCAGCGAGCGAGAGAGTAGAGTTATCGAGCTCGTTGCCCGGGGACTTAAGAACAAGGAGGTTGCAGACGAAATCGGAACCACTGAGCACGTCGTCAAGAATTACCTCCGCGTCATCTACGACAAGCTTGGACTCTGGAATCGAGTCGAGCTCGCTCTCTGGTATGAGGCACGAAAGTACGAGCAGATCGCCAGAGCTTGATCCGCTGGAGGCCTGGGAACACAGCCTCCTGGGCTTGGGCGAACGCTCTTCAGGAAGTCATCACCGGTAAGCGTGGAGAGCGGGCTGCTCGCTTAAGGGCAGCCCGCAGTCTGCAGGTTACGAAGCTTCTGGGCGGCGTGTGGAACACTCTTGCGGACCGCAGCATTGAGAAGTAAGCGAGCCTGATCGCAACTCTTCGGTACACCGTCCCCGACCAGGTACATATCCGACAACAAAAGAATCGCGGATGGGTTTTCCTTGCCCACCGCTTTCCAAAGGAACTTGGCCGCCTCTGCACTGTCGCGCGGGCCCCGTTTTCCATTCAGGTATTCGGTAGCTAAAGCAAAATCCTCGGCCCCGGCACTCGCATCAGCTGTCGCCGGTTTGGGCGTTGTCGCGCTTGCCGCGTAGGCTTCAGGCGCGCTCTTGGGAGCACGGTTGGGCGCAACCTTGGGCCCAACTGGCGGAGCAGCCTCGGGCGCAGCCGGTTTCTCCGGCGCCGTCGTTTGCTTCGTTATGGGTGCAGCCGGCGTGGGATCCTCGGCTACACTGGTGGCGTTCGGGGCGGGATTCGCGGGCACCGGAGCGGGCGTAGATGAAGCTGCCTGTGAAGCAGGAGCGGCGGGCGGCGCCTGCTGAGAGGGATGGGATTGCGGAGTGTTCTCGACCTTGGGTGTAGCTGTGGTTGCGGCCGTGGGGCGGGGCGGCGTGCTTGGTGGCCGCGACTGAGCGTAAATGAGAATGCCAATTGCAGCCATGGCCAACAGGGCGGGAATCAATTTACGAAAACCGCTTGAGCCTTCACTTCCCCCCGCGAGATTTTTTTCACGCAACCAGTTGATGTCCGCACCGTTGCTGAACGATGGTTGCGTAACCGGCGCTGACGTGTCTAAGCCGAAAATCGATGTGTGGTATACCGGGTCGGGCTCGCGCCGCGCTACGGCGACGGCCGGTTGATGTCCATAGTCCTGCGGATCCAACTCATCGGTTGCCAAGGGCGCGCCACACATGCCACAAAAGCGTTGGGCAGTTGGATGACGATGTCCACATTCGGCGCACTGAACGCCGGAAGTCGTCGTAGTTAACACCTCAGAGCTTCTGTTGAAGGCGCGGGCCTCGAGAGCGGCTACTGCTTCCTTCAACGAGAGGTCGTCGTGCGCAAACTCGGCCTCCGTTGCTGCGGCGGCGGGATTCTCTTTCAGCTCACGGAGCAATTCGCCGACTGCCTCCTCGCGTTTTTCAGGAGGGCTTGTGAAGTAAACTTCCGCCCAGCGTCCGAGGTTTCTACCCAGCGTTGGGTTCAGCAGTGGATTCAAGTCCGGATTCGGTAGCTCGTCGGTCGGCTCCGAAGTCTTTGGCGGCGGATATCGCACTAACATGTCCCCCCTGGTTCTCGAAGTAATTCCACTACCGAGCGGGCCAGTTGTCAAATGTCTTACCTGAGGAAAAACCTGTAGGAGACGAAGGGAAATCACGGGTTGCGGGCTCAGTCACATACCTTACGGGAGGCTGGCTCGAACTGGTCGAGTTGCGCGTCGTGCTGGCTCGCAATCTTGCCTTGCGGAGTCTTTCCATAGAGATCAGAGCCCGGACAATAGTATAGGGCCGTGTGCACGTCGACCCAGACCGGAATGTTGGGGTTGCCGCTATAGGAGGGTGCCTGGGGCGGCTCGGCAAGACCGATATTGACCAGGAACTCATCCCACATGGAAAGCTTGGGCGGGGGAGGCGCTTGCTTCCTCTTCGGTTTAGCGGGGGCGTTGGGCGCAGTGGCGGCAGGGTTCCCCGAGTCGGCGGAGGTCGTGGGATGGTCCGAGGACACCGCCCAGATGATGGTGATCAGAAATAAAAGGAAAGAAGCCGCCAACGCGAGATCGCCGCGGTGCTGGCGCGCGAATGCCGAACTTTTCTTCAAGAATCCGCGCAATTGCACGGCCGGAGGCGACACTGCGAGCGAGCGGAACCAGACTCGGGGCTCGGGTTTTGTGGGTTCTTGAGAGGGTGGTTGTGCCGATGGCCGAATACTTTCCTCTGGAGCGCTAGCCTCCAGAACTCCGGGCTGGGTTGAGGAGTTCTGCGCGTATTCGGTTTCGGAGCCGGGCGCGCCAGTCCCTTGCGCCAATAAGGCCTCGGCCGTTCCGGGAGCCGGAAGGCCAGGCAACGCGGTGGAAGCGGGATCCTTCAGAACTGACTCGCCGGCTGGTGGTGATGCTTGCGCCTGGCTTGCGTTCTTCAGATTCCACAAAGCGGCCCACTTGCTCTGCAGATCGCCGTGGGAAGAACTGGGGCGGAAGGTGCCGCACGAGACGCAGAATGTATCTCCTGCCGCCAGTTCGCTTCCGCACTGCTGACAAGTGGCCTTCTCCAAATTGTCGACAGCCTCTGGCTGTGCTTTGGCGAGAGTGGCGTCTGGAGCGCTCGCCAAACGCGCCAACTGAGGCTTGATTTTTTCTAGAACTTCCAACATCGAAGCGCGCTCGGCCGCCAGGCCCTTTCGCCAATCCTCTTCCGTGGTTCGAGTGAGGGTCTCGGTCACCAGGCCCGCCATGAGCTGGCACGTCCGCACGTCCTGATCGTGAAAGGCGTCCTTCTTCGCGAACACCAGTTCGAGTGCGCCGTCGACCATGCCGGCGTGAAAAATCGGCACGGAGATGAGAGATCCGATACCTAAACGCTTCGTGATTTCCGGATTGACGCGGAAGTCGGTGCCGGCGTCGGTGCAGCGCAGAATCACGCCGTGCGTCATAGTGGATGACGAGAGCGTGGCCTCGGGCCGCATCGATTGGCCCACCTGGCGAGCCAGAATTCCCCGGCCCGCGTGGTAGACGAGGTGTTCGTCCTCCAGAATGCCGAGGGCTGCTCCCTGGGCGCCAGTGATCTTGAGAATGCGTTGTACGACCAGATTCGCCGTGCTGGCCAAGTCGAGATGGCTGGTTTGGATCTCGTGCTGGGTTTCAACAATCTGGGCCAGAATGCTGGTGTCGGAGTCAGCGTCGGGATTTTCGCTCTTGGTCTCGAGCGGAGTTGTTTCGCGGGTGCGGTCGTGATGTTCCTGCAAGACGTAAGCGGCGGCAAGCAGCTTCTGGAAAGTTGCTTCGTCGAGTACCGGTCCGCCGCTCTTCCTGGAGGAAGTGGTCATTGCGTCTGGTGTGTCCTGTTCGCTAGGAAACTGGGCATTCAGCGCTCATTGTAGTGCAATTCTTGCGCCAGACGTAATGCAACGAATGGGCTAGAGCCATGGGAGGAAAGAGGTAAGTTCCGGGCAGGCTACAGGGTGGGCGCGTTACGTACCCTACGTGTAATGGGTTGCAGAGAAGGTTCTCGGGGTACGGATTTTCCAATCCGTGACCCCGGGTGGATGGCACAAAACGGAACAGAACCTGCCGGGCTAATGCCCAGCCACCCAGACGAGGGCGTCTGGGCCTACGTGTGGCCGCCCCGACGAGGGCAGCTCCACGCCATCAAGCCAAAAACGGGCTTGATGGGGACCCCGGCGTCTGGGCCTACGTGCTTGGATTAAAGGCCGAATTTCCGGCGTACTATGCCAGCAATCCCGATCAGCCCCGTGCCCATCAGAGCCATGGTGTCAAGCTCAGGAACGGCCGCGCGGTTGTTCTCGGTGATCAAGGCTTCGGAGTTCGGCGTGATGAACTTGATTTTGCCATTTACCACCATCATCGCGTAAAGGGCCGTGCCGGCCGGCACCCCGTTCAGGGTTACGTTCAGCGACCCATTCGCAGTGAGGGCGCTATGCAGGTCCACATATCCGAACGACAGACTACTGCACGGACTGCTGCAGAAGCCGAGACCGGCAAGACTGCTGCTGATGGCGTTAACGGCTCCGCCTTCCGGGAATGACGTCAGGCTGGTGAAAGACATTCCGTTCACGGTGCCGGTGAGTGCGGAAGAGGACGCGGCGACAATAATCACATCGCTCGCGGCTTTTCCGTTGGCCGTGAAGACGGTGAACTGGTTCGTGCCCTTCAGCACAAACCCGATACTCCCGCTGACAGCAGTGCCGCCGCCGAGACGGGCAACATCTGGCGTGCCCTTGTCACAACTGAAGGTGGAAAAGCTATCGCAGGTGTCGGCGAATGCCGATCCAGCCAAAGCGCACATGAATGTCAATAGGAGAAGAACACGACTGAGCCGGGTACCGAATGGGGGAGAAGGCATAGTGATTTTCCTCGTGCTGGAACTATGCATTCTGTCGGCCAAACACCCTGTGGAATCCGCTGCGATCCGGAGCCTCATAACCCGCTCCCAGCACGGCATTTGAGGCGTCCGTAAGGGATAGGATGAGCTCTCATTTTCGATAGATGGAAAAGAAATGTGAAACTGCTTTCACATAAAAGTCGAGATGCCTTCGTACAGTTTCTTGCGTAATTTGGCTGGCTGCGAACTGTAGCGAACGGAGAAGGGCAATGCGTGCTACTGCACCTGGCAAGTGTTTTTCACCGCACACAGAGCGGAATTGCTCCTGTCTGCGATTCCATTCCGCCCGCTAAGCGAGCACTGCGCAGTGTTTCGAATCGCGATTCGAAGATGTCGCTCTCAGGACTGGTGAACGGGATCCAACTTTGCATCGCGTACGCGTTCGCGGCTCAAGTAGAAATGGACGGCGGGTGTGATGATCAGCGACAGCACCATGGAGATGAGGATACCGCCGATCACGGCAATGGCGAGTGGTTGAAGCATCTGGGACCCCGCGCCGATGGCGAAAGCCAACGGCAACATGCCGGCCATTGTGGCGAGAGCCGTCATCACGATCGGACGCAGGCGGCGGCGGCTGGATTGCAACATGGCATCTTCGGCGGACATGCCGAGGCGGCGGAATTTCTGATCGGCGTCGAGCAATAGGATGCCATTCTTCGCGACGATGCCGACGACCATGATCACTCCCATGAACGAGGAAACATTGAAGGTCGTGCGCGTAATCAGCAAAGCGATGAACACACCCGAGGTAGAAAGCAGGGCGGAGGCGAGAATCGCGATGGGCGCGGCGAAAGTTCCAAATTCGAAAAGCAGCACGATGAACACCAGCACGATGGCCAGGCCCAGCACAAACGTGAAATCATGAAAGTTCTTTTGTTGCTCTTTGTAGGTGCCTCCGTACTCGAGACGAAGGCCCGGCGGAAGATGCAGAGCGCCGACCGCCTTTTGCACTCGATCAATCGCGGTCCCGAGATGGACGCCTTCGGTGCGCCCAGTGATGGAAACGTTACGCTGCAGATTCTCGCGGCGAATTTCTGTCTGGGGTGGCAATTGGGTGATTTTCGCGAGTGCGCCGAGAGTCGCGGTATGGCCCGAAGCACTCGTAAGAAGTGTGTCGGAGATCGCTTCGAGCGAGTCTCTCCTTCCCGAGGGGAAGCGCACGCGAACGGTGTAGACACGATCGTTCGACACAACCGGCGTTGCCGCCGGCTCGCCTTCAATGATTGCGGCAGCATCGGTCGCAACTTCCTCGGGCGTGAAGCCGGCGCGGGCAGCAACCCCCGGGTCGATCTGGAAATTTACCGCCGGGCTGCTGATCGTGTTTTCGAGGCCGTCCAGTACATCGACGACCCCTTCGGCACCCTTGCCGGTTTTTTCGTCGAAGCGGATCGCGTCAGCGACCTTAGGCGCCCAGGTGTCAAGCAGCGCAGGATTCTGCGAGAACAACTTTACGGTGACAGGCTCCGGCTCGCCCGTGAGATCGCCGATCATGTCCTGCAAGACTTGTACGAACTCGACGCGCACGGCAGGCTCCTGCGCGACGACCTGGGAGCGGATATCCTCGATCACCTTTTCAATTGAACGTTTTCGATCGGGCTTGAGCTTCACGAGAATGTCGCCGCGATTAGCTTCGGTAACAGCCGCCAGGCCGAGTTCAGCGCCGGTGCGGCGGGAAGTGCTTTCCACTTCAGGCGTCGCATTGATGATGCGCTCCATGTCGAGAACCATGCGGTTGGTCTCGGTAAGCGAAGCGCCGGCTGGGGTCCAGTAGTCGAGGGTGAATCCGCCTTCGTCCATTTCCGGCATCAGGTCAGTATCAGCAAAATAGAAGCAGACGCAGGAAACGACGACGAGAGCAACGGCACTGCCAATCAGCCACCGCTTGTTTTCCATGGCTCGGCGCAGCCATCGTTGATGGAAATCGATAATGCGGCGAAATCTCGGTCCAATGGAGGCGTCTTCGGCCGCCGCCAGCCTGGCAAAAGATTCCTCGCGATTTTCAATTTCCTCCGGCTCGTCGCCCTGCTTCCGAATAAAGTAGCTGCTCAGCGTCGGAGTCCAGGTGAGGGCGAGCGCAAGCGAAGTGAACAGAGACACGCCGAGGGTTAACGCGAGGGCGCGAAAGAAAGTCCCGTAGACTCCCGTGATCACAATCAGGGGCAGAAGTACGACCACGGGCGTGACCGTCGATCCCACCAGCGGAACCGTGATTTCCCCGAGGGCACTGCGAATGGCCTGCAGCCGGCCTTGACCGGCGTCGCGATGCAGGACGATGTTTTCGACCACCACGATGGCGTCGTCGATCACAAGGCCCACGGCCGCTGCGAGGCCGCCCAGAGTCATCAGATTGAATGTCTGGCCGAGCAGTTTCAGAACAACGAATGTGATCAGAACCGTGACGGGTATAACCAGGCCCGCGACCACCGACGTTCCCCAGTCGTGGAGGAAGACAACGAGAATGATCGATGCGAGCAGGAGGCCAAGCAGAATTGCGTCGCGCACGCTCTTGATCGACTCGCCCACGATGATGGATTGGTCATAGAAGGGCTTGACCTCGATTCCCGGAGGCAGCGTTTTCCGGATCTCATCCAGCGTTTGGTGTACTTCGCTGGCGACATCGAGCGTGTTGCTATCGGGCTGGCGATTGATGTTGAGCAAGACGGCAGGTTTGCCGTTTGCGGTAATGATCCGGTAAACGGGCTTCACTCCGGGAACGACCTGGCCGAGATCACCGACCCGCACCGGGATGCCCGCCGGTGTGGACTTTACGACCACAGCCGCAATTTCGGCGGGCGTGCGGACCTGTCCGCTGACCAATCCCAGGATGAGCTGATGATTGCGTTCAAACAGGCCGGGTGAGTCGATGAGGTTGGTGCGCTTGATGGCGTCGAGGATGTCAGTTACCGTGACGCCGGCGGCGAGCAGCCGGGCAGGGTCGGGTTCGATGTGAAATTCCGGTTCTTGTCCTCCCTGAACCAGCACAGTCGAGACGCCGTTCAATCGATTCAATCGTGGCTTGATGTCGTAGGTCGCAAGTTCCCAGAGTTGAGTCTGTGGAACCGTGTCGGAGGTCAGGCTGTAGCCGATGATCGGAAAACTGGCGAAGGTCATCCGGTTCGGAACGACGGTGGTCGATGGAGGCAGTTCGGGCTGCACCCGAGCAATCGCGGCGTTCACGTATTGCAATGTCGTGAACATGTCCACGTGCCAGTTGAAGAAGAGATTGATTTCGGCGGAACCCCGGCTGGTGGTCGAGCGGACCTCCTCCAGTCCGGGAACACTATTGACCGCTTCCTCGATCGGGCGGGTGATCGTTACCATCATCTGATCGATGGGCATCACTCCGTTGTCGACTGCGATCAGGATGCGGGGAAAATTGGTCGAAGGAAGTACCGACACGGGAATCGTGAATGCCAAATAGCCGCCCAGCATGGCGAGCGTCAAGATCAAGAAAATCACAGAGCGCGAATGCCGCGTCACCCAGTACGAGTTTTCAGTACGATTCAACCGTGAATCTCCGGTAATTAATCCTTCTTGTCGTCTTTCTGATCTTTGTGCTTGTCTTCGGACCCGGCGCCCGGTTTCTTGCCTTCGGGCGCGGCGGATGCTTCCACGGTGACCTTGGTCTTATCAGGCAGGCCATAGGCGCCGGCGACGATAACCTTGGCGCCGGGCGCAACCCCATCCACGATCTGGATACGGTCGCCATCGTGAACCCCGACTTTCACGGGCGTTTGATGCGCGCGATTGTCGGGCCCGATGAGCATGACGGTAGCGGCTCCATCCTGACCCGTGAGGACCGACGCTGCCGGCACCGCGACGGCATCGTCGACGGTTTGTGCGAGCATCGAGACCTGCACGCTCGTGCCCGGCTTCAGCTGCTGTTTCGGATTTCGGGCCTGCACCCAGACCTCGACGGTGGTGCTGTTCGGATCGAGCGCGGGGCTGATTACCGTGACCTTGGCATCGACGGGATCGTCTACGCCCGGCACGGTGAGTGTTGCCTTATCGCCGAGCTTCAGCAGGGCAGCGTCGGGCTGCGGGATATGTGCTTTGGCGATCACGCTCGACGTGTCCATCACGGTAATCAGGGGAGTGCCGGCAGCGGTCATCTCCCCTGGATAAAGCGGGCGATCGGTAACAAATCCATTAATCGGGCTGCGAATTTCTGAATAACCGAGCTGCGCTTCGGCGCCCATGTACTTGCCTTTGGCGGATTGCAAACTGCCGGCGGCGGACTTTAGTTCCTGCTGCCTGCCAATCGCCTTCAGGGCATCGAAGTGCTTTTGCGCGATGTTGTACTGGTTGCGCGCCTGGGTAACGTCGACTCCTGCCTGATCGAGTTCCTTGCGAGGAAGAGCGCCCTGCTGAAACAGTTCCTGCCGGCTCTGAAAAACCTTTTCCTGGGCGTCGAGCATTTTCCTGGCGGCCTCGGTGTCCAGTTCAGCTTTCTGCATTTCCTCCGGAAGACTGGCTGCCGTAGTGGTTTCATACGCGGCCTGGGCTTGCTCGAGGCCTCCCTTGTTTTCTTCGCTGGCCGCCTGCAGGTCCCGGTTTTCCAGAACCACGAGCAATTGACCCTGGTGAACTTTGCTCCCGCGATTCACGAGGAACCTGCTGACGGGCGCGCTGATCTTGGGCGTGATCGCGGCTTGTTGAAGAGGAAAAAGAACGGCTTGTGCCGTGACCGTCTGATGCAGTGTGGTCTTCTCGGCGGCGACCGCCTGCACGGCCACGGTTGGTTCCTTTTCGCCCGGCTCTTTCGAGCATGCGGCGGAGAGGCACAACGTGCCCGCGATCGCGAGCGTGGTCATCCACGGCGCGAGACTCGGCTTCCGCTTGGGCCGAGGAGAGGATCGAAATGCCGGTCGATTTGCGAGCGTCATTGGTTTAGAAGCTCCCGGTCACAGTCTGCAACGTTGCGATTGCCAATCGATAACGCGCCTGGCCGTCGGCGTATGCGTTGCGCGCTTGCGTGAGGGTATTCTGAGCGTCCACGACTTCAAGGACCGTGGATTCTCCGGCCTGATAACGCATGCTCACGAGCCGAAGACTTTCGCTGGCAAGCTCTGCCGATTGCTGAAGCGACTCGAGTTCGGCACGGGAAGTTTCGGCTTCGTCATAGAACGTGCGCAGATTGGCGAGCAGCTGGCGTTGCGCAAAGCTCAGCTCCACGCGCGCCTGGGTGCGGCGAAGATCGGCCTGCTTGAGTTTGCTGAGGTTCGCGCCCCAGTGCCAGATGGGTACCTGCACGCTGGCCACTACCGAAGAGCCCAGATTATTTACGAACACGTTTGCGATCGGATCGAACTGGCGGGTGGCGAAGTGGCTGGCATCGATTCCGTAAAAGTAGTCGATGCTTGCCGAGGGGATCAGATTTCCCCAGGCGCTCGTGACTTCGTGACTGGCCGCTTGCACGGATGCGATCGCGGCACGGAGGTCAGGATTCTTGCGACCCGCCATGGCTTGCGCTTCCACAAATTGAGGGAGGGCTTGCGGCATCTGTAAGTCATCGACCACGTTGAAATTCTCGTTGAAGTCCGGGAAGAGCAAGACGGCAAGCTCGAGGCGGCTCTTGTCCATCTCCAGGCGAGCTTCCTGCAGATCGCGCTGCTGCTGCTCGAATTGGATGCGGGCTTTGATCACATCGGAGTGGGCAACTTCGCCTCCCTTTTCGAGCTTCTGGCTGATGTCGAGAAACTTGCGAGCCTCGTCGGCGGCAAGCTGTTCCGTGCCGTACTTTCGCTGGGCGACCACCAAACCGTAATACGCCTTGACTACGGTGACGACCAGGCCTCGGGTGGCAATCTCCGCGCGTGCTTTCGCGACCGCCTCGAGCGCCGCGGTCTTCCGATACTGGCCGTAAGTTGCCAGGGAGAAATCCTCATGCACGTTGCCCTGGCTGATGTATTCATGGACCCCATTGTTGGCGATGAAGGCTGGAGTATTGGAACGGGAGTTGTTGCCCTCGGTATAGATGAATGAGTTGTCGTAGTTAACGCCGGGGAGGAGTGCGGCCCGTCCCTGGACTTTGTCTTCGTGAGCCAGGCCGAGTTCGGTCAGCGCGGCGCGGAATTCAGGGCTGTTGACGCGGGCACGTTGCAGCGCATCCTGCAGCGTCAAGGTGAGCGGAGCGCCGGCATTCGAGGGAGGGTTGTTGCCGGGAGGCGCGCTGGGCTCAGACTGCGCCAACATTGCTGAGCTCACGAGCAAAACCGCGCAGAGGTAAGGCAACCGCGTGGTTGCAAGGCGAGTGCGCGAAGCGCCAAAGATCCTCATAGTCCCCTTCCTCCGACTTTCAGCGCCTAAGCATACAGAACAAAACATTAAGAAAAGCTGAAAGCGTCGACCGTCTGGACTGTGAGATGAAATGTGCAGTGTGAGATGAAAGATGATTTATCTACTCCCGTTCCGGACCTGTGGGAGTGCCCTTAAGCCCAAAACCGGATAAGCATGACCCATGTGGTGTCAGCCTTGGCGCCTAAGTCATAGGAAAAATGGGGCAAGCTGGTTGGCGAATGTTTGGCGAAAGGCGTGCTTTCGGATAGGCCGTGTTCGTTAACCCAGTTCGGGAGTAGGGAATGTCAATGATCAATCTGGATGCCATCAAAATCACGCCGCGTGATGAGGAAGTCTTGCATCTGCTCGCTCAGGGATGCAGCAACAAGGAAATTGCCGGAAGCCTGCACATCAGTCCGCGCACGGTAAAGCAGCACCTCCGTACATTGTTTTTGCGGGCCGGCATCACCGAAGGCCGAAAACGAGTCAAGCTGGCGACGGCCGTGTTCGCCAAGGAGCAATCATGCAACCACGCGATCAGCTAACCCCAAAGGAAATCCGAGTCGCCACGTTGGTGTGGGAAGGCCTGACCAATCGGGAAATCGGAAAAATCATCGGCACCACCGAGCAAGTCGTAAAGAACTACCTGCGCACCGCATTCGACAAGCTCGGGGTGTGGAGCCGGCTGGAGCTTGCGCTCTATGTGGCGAACCATGGAGGCGCGAGTTGGGCGTCGCCGCCGCAAATAGAACTTGGAGCGCCGGCCGCAGCCGAGGTGCAGGTGGCCCGGATGGCTTTGGCCGACCGGTAGAACGCCGATGCTTGGGCGAGGCCGAGTCGGTGAACTGCGTGGGGCGCTGCACAGGTCTGGCAGCATTCGAGCGGCGGGCTGAAGAGTTTGCCGAAAACAGCTGCCCGGCGACGCCCCCACCCTGGCGGCTTAAAGTGCGTGCGTGAGAACTAGATCTCGCGGCCCTATGTTGTGGTGGTTTAACGTTTTTGTAGAGCCGCAGATTTGTAGAGCCCAACAGATTGTGACAGAGGCAGCCGAAAATTGAGTTCTCACGCACACACTTAAAGCGGCGGTGGCGCGGGGTTGATTGGAGGTCAGGGTTCGGAGATCTGGCTGTTGCTTTTGCCCGTATCGGGCATGCCTTCAACCTGGCTGCGATATGTGGTTCCATGGAAGGTGGCCCTGCAGACCTGCTGGCCTATCCCCCGGGCGAGTCGGCCTCGAAGGGTGGTGACACCCGGAACCCTTCCAGCTCGGGGCACTTTGGAAAATATGGGACCCGACTAGGACTCTTCTGACTCAAAAATGCGCACGCATTTCCTCCCCTTTTTGCACAAAGCTCTCTACTAGCCGACGAGCCGTGGTTTCCGGGATTCAACTGCGAGAAATACTTTGGTGGGGACCGACTCGAGAAACCCGGTTATTCGGAGTTCGATGGCGGGAAGGTGATTCCCCAGAAATTATTAGACTGATCGTCCTGATTGACAAACTCGATTGCATAGCTGGAAACGCCCTTGAAGGTAGCCAACTGCGTGACGATACGGGCAGAAACTTGAGTGCCGCGATTATTTCGCACGAGGACGATAGAACCAACCAACAACTCGCGATTTAATTGGACAGCAGCTCCATACCTGTTCAGGTTAGTTGCCCTGGCGGGCATCGTAAATGAGCACTTTTGTCGATCCTTACCAGACAACCCTATGGTAGCGACGAGGGCCATCCGAGTGCTCCGACGCTTTGCCGTTCGATTGCGATTGATGCCTGCACTGGCGATTTGATTCATAAGCGGGGACTGCGGGCGGGGTTCCAGCGGTTTCAGGCTCATTTGAATTTCAAGACATTAGACCGAGCGCACGGACACCGCAATGTACGTAAGTCACCCGGGTGGGTTACTAGCAGTACTTACGACAGGTGGTTCATCTGGTGCCGCTCGAAAGACGCAACTACGTTCTATTCATGTCGGGCAGACCGCGGCTTTGAGCCTCGCGTAGGGGCAGACGCCCCGTCTGCCCAGCTGAGCGAAGCTCGGCATTAGGAGCTACCGCCCACCAACGGGGCGCATTGGACGGAAAACAGATCGGGATTTATGACTACTTGCCAATCGGGCGCGGTCTCGAAGCAGGCTGCCCGCCGGGCTGGCGCCCGGCCGCCCAGACGAGGGCATCTCCACCCCATCAAGCCAAAGACGGGCTTGATGGGGACCCCGGCGTCTGGGCCTACGTGTGCTTGCTATCGCGAGTGTTTTTCAAACTGAAGCCGCATTGAGGTTGTGGCTCTGATCGCTCTGCTGAAAAGCCACAATCAGGAAATCCGCCGAGGCATTCTCTTCACCGGAAACATTCTGCAAATTCTTGCATTTGTTTGAGTGGCGGAAACGGGCAAGTTGCCGGATTTGCCGTGTGCACAGGCGCTTTCGGGGGTGTTCAAGCGGCACGTCAATTGCAGCGCTGTGCTTGAAATGCCAGAGACTCGCTTCTCCCAACGAGTTCCGCTCACGACCCAGGCGAGGTAGGAATGGCTTACAAGGAATCATTCTGGATGGCTTGCGACTCGACCGATCAGTTGCGGGCCGAATACGGGCCTTTCCACACGCGCGCCGAGGCTGAGGCGGAGGCTCGAAAGCTGGGCTTTGGATATCTACTGCGCTATGAACATCTGATCGGCCCCAACGAGGAAATCGAGGAGGTCCGGTGCATCTTTATTGAGTTGCCGGATGGACCGCGCGCGGTGCCGAGCGAGCGGGTGACCTCCACTCGTCTGCACACCCGGTGTGCTACCTGCGGCGAGTCGGAGACGCATGAACTCCCGTGGCAGGCGGAGGTTTGGGCGGACATTCACGAATTTGAACACTCGCGGCATATGGTGCGGCTGTTCGAGCATTCGTTCGGGGATGGTTTGAAAGAGATTGCCGACTGGCGCGGCAGCGCCGCCTAGGCGCACTGTCTTGCAGGTTGCCGAAAGACTCTCGGTATCGCAGTTCCCCTCAGCGGCAGCCGCGTTGAGTTTGTTGCCTAACGGCTCTGCTGAAGCCGACCCCTTTCAATGCAAATTCGCGATGCACACGGCTCCGGCCCGGCGGCAGCCGCTTCGAGATAATCGGTTCGCAAAATAGCAACTACTCAATATTCCTATCTGGGTTCCGTCCGCTGCAGTACCCCTGGTTCGAAATAATTCCTGAAGCCGAGCTTCGCTCGGCTGGGCAGACGGGGCGTCTGCCCCTACGCGAATCTCGAAGCCGCATCCTTTCAAAACGCATCAGGAATCGACCTCTTTGTTGGCTTTTTTTAGGCGTGCTGGCTTGAAAGCGCTGCTGCGGCGGCTTGGTCGACCAGCCAGAGGAGTTGTCCGTTGGTTGGGCGAATCAGTTTTGAGGGAAACTGCTCTCCCGGTTTCGTCCCTTGCAGAACTTCCTTTAGCGTTTCCGTTTTGTCTTCTCCAGCGGCGAGAAACATGACAACGGCTGCGTTGTTCAGCACTGGCAGAGTCAGAGTGATGCGGTCGGTCTTGAACTTCTCCACCCAATTGGAAACTACCCAACGAGATTTTTCCTGCAATGCTTTGCTCCCGGGGAACAGCGAAGCGGTGTGACCATCGGGGCCCATGCCGAGCAGGATCAGGTCGAAGCGCGGGAAAGCTTCGGCAGGCGGGAAGAACTGACGGAGGGTAGCTTCGTAGGTCTGGGCGGCTTGCGCGGCGTCCGGATTTTCGGCTGGAACGCGGAAGATATTCTGCGCTGGGATGGGGACTTTGGAGAGTAATGCCTCGCGCGCCATCCGGTAATTGCTTTCGGGATTGTCGGGCGGGACGTGGCGCTCGTCGCCAAAAAAGAAATAGATCTTGTCCCACGGTAGCGCAGCCTTCGTGGCAAGCAGGCTATAAAGGCCTTTTGGAGTCGAGCCTCCGGCGAGCGCAACCGTGAAGCGGCCTTTCGAGGCAATGGCCGCGTTCGCCTGGCGCACGAATTCGTCGGCGGCTGCCTGAAACAAGGCGGCACGATCAGGAAGAATGCGAATATTCGGCGAGGAGTTCATGGGCTTCAGCGCGGTGGCGTTCCCTTCGCGACAGCGTAGCGGGCCGCCCCGAAAAGAGCAATCTTGTCGTTGGTGATCACCTTCACCGGAATCGACTCCAGTAAGGGCTGCAGACGTCCTTTGCTGACGAAGGCCTGCATGAAAAGCAGACCGGACAGTTTGGACACAATTTTGGGAGCAATCCCACCGCCGAGAAAGACTCCGCCGGTAGCCATCAGTTTCAGGGCAAGATTGCCGGCTTCGGCGCCGTAAATGGAAATCCAGAGGTCGAGCGCATGCTCGGCGAGAACGCTCTTGCCGGCCACGGCGGCGCGCGAGATCGCGGCGGCCTGGTCCCCTTGAGCGAGTTCGTCGGTGAGCCACTGGGGTTCTTCTCCGCGGTGCGTGTCACGCAGGAAGTTGTAGACGTTCACCAGGCCCGGGCCGGAGACAATGCGCTCGAAACTGACGTGGCCGAAACGGGCGACAAGGTAGCGGAGCAGCTCAATTTCCAGTTCGGTGCGGGGCGCAAAATCGCAGTGGCCACCCTCCGACGCAAAAATCTCATATCCATTTCCGTTCCAGAAAAGCCCGGCTTCGCCGAGTCCAGTTCCGGCGGAGATCACCGCCTGGTTTCCCACCGGCATCCCTTTCACGCGGTTGAGAGCGATCTGGTCTTGGTCTCCAAGACTGGCGATCCCCCAGGCATTGGCTTCGAGGTCATTGATCAGCAGCGCAGAAGGAAGATGCAGTTCGCCGGCCAGGCGCGAGGCTTCCACCGTCCAGGGAAGGTTTGAGGTTTCGACCTTGCCATTGCGAACGGGGCCGGCGACTCCAAAGCAGGCGACATCGGGACGAAGCGACTGCTTGGCGACGAACTGGCCCACGATCTCATCGAGCCCGCTGTGGTCGCGGCTGGGAAAGACGCCCTCCGCGACGGGAGTGAGATGGCCATTTTGCGATTGAAAGAAGGCGAGCCGTGCGTGCGTGCCTCCGATATCGCCGGCGAGAATCATTTTTCGAAGTTCCTCCAGCGGCGGCCATCGCGCTCGAGGAGTTCATCCGCGTCCCGGGGTCCCCAAGTGCCCGACGCATAGTTCGGGAAATTGCGAGGTGGAAGAGCTTTCCACACATCGAGTAGAGGACTGACCACGCACCATCCGGCCTCCACCATGTCGGCCCGTTGAAACAGCGTTTGATCGCCGATCATGCAGTCGTGCAGCAAGCGCTCGTATCCGGTGCTGGGCTGCATTCCGAAGTAGTCGGCGTATTCGAAATTCATGTCCACGGTGCCCAGTCGCATCAAGGCGCCGGGAGCCTTCGCGGCAAAGCGCAGGGAGATGCCTTCTTCGGGCTGGATGTGGAGAACGAGTTGATTGGGCATCAGGTTCTCGACCGGCGTGTCGCGAAACAGGACGAACGGAGCGCGCCGAAACTGGATCACGATGTGCGTATTGCGGACGGGCATGCGCTTGCCGGTCCGCAGATAGACGGGAACGTCGGCCCAGCGCCAATTGTCAATCTGGAGCTTCATGGCGACGAAGGTTTCGGTCTTGGAATCGGGAGGAACCCCGGGCTCGGCGCGATAGGCGGGAACTCTCTGCCCGGCAATCACGCCTTCGCCGTACTGACCGCGAACGGTGCGGGTCAGCACATCCTCCGCGCTGAGAGGCTGGATGGCATGCAGGATTTTCGATTGCTCATCGCGCACGGCATCCGCGCGGAAGGAGACCGGCGGCTCCATGGCGGTTAAGGTGATGAGCTGCATGATGTGGTTTGGCACCATGTCGCGCAGCGCTCCGGCGGTGTCGTAGTAGCCGCCACGTCCCTCGACGCCCACCGTCTCGGCGACCGAGATCTGGACGTGATCGATGTATCGGCGATTCCAGATGGGCTCGAAAATTCCATTGGCGAAGCGAAGCGCGAGGATGTTCTGGACGGTCTCTTTGCCGAGGTAATGGTCTATCCGGTAGATCTGTTTTTCGTCGGCAACCTTGAGCAGTTGTTGGTTCAACGCGCGAGCGCTTTCGAGATCATGGCCGAAGGGCTTTTCTATGATCACGCGGCGCCAGTGGTTGTTGTCTTGCTGCATCAGGCCGTGTTCGGCGAGGTTCTCCACGATCGTTCCGAAAGCATCAGGAGCAGTGGCCAGGTAGTAGAAGTAGTTTCCGCGAGTGGAGTGCTCCTGGTCGATTTTGGTGAGCAGGTCTTTGAGATTCGGATAGGTCTGCGGGTCGTCGAAGTTGCCCGACATGTAGTACATGCGGCGCACAAACCACTCCCACAAATCGGGGTCGACGTCACCGGTGGCAAACTGCTTCATGTCCTCAGTGACTTTTTTGCGATAGTCGTCAGTGGACATGGGGCGACGGGCGATGCCGACTACGGCGAATTCGTGCGAGAGCAATTTGGCGCGCGCAAGGTTGTAGAGGGCTGGAATCAGCTTTCGCCGAGTCAGGTCACCGGAAGCCCCGAAGATGACCATCACGCACGGGTCGGCGACTTTTCCGACGGGCTGAGTGCTAGCGAGAGGAGCGGTCTCGGTCTGGGCCATAAATCCTTCGTGTCATCACGTGCACAGAAAAACGATCAGGACCCGGTCAGGCAATTTTCCGGGCGGCTTTAGGCTCGACGTGTCCGCCAAATTTCTGGCGCATCGCCGAGAGCATCTTCTCCGCAAAAGTGTGTTCCTGACGCGAACGAAAACGCACAAACAGCGCGGCAGAGAGTACGTCGACGGGCACTGCCTCGTCCACGGCAGCCTGAATCGTCCAGCGGCCTTCGCCGGAATCCTGCACGAAGCCGCTGTATTCGGCGAGCGTCGGATTTTCCGTGAGGGCCATCGCAGTCAGATCGAGGAGCCACGAACTGACCACGCTGCCCCGGCGCCAGACTTCCGCGATGTCGGGCAGGTTCAGATCATAGCGTAGGTCTTCCGGTAATTCCTTGCTGTTGGCATTCTTGAAAATGTCGAAGCCTTCCGCGTAGGCCTGCATGAGGCCGTACTCGATCCCATTGTGGACCATTTTCACGAAATGCCCGGAACCCGATGGCCCGCAGTGGATGTATCCGTCTTCGGCGGTGCCTCCGAGTTTCTCGCGGCCCGGCGTGCGCGGAATGTCGCCCATGCCGGGGGCGAGAGTCTTGAAGATGGGATTGAGTTGCTGGACGGCTTCTCTGGGACCGCCAATCATCATGCAGTAGCCGCGTTCGAGGCCCCAAACGCCGCCGCTGGTTCCGACATCGACGTAGTGAATGCCCTTTTGCTTGAGACTTTGGGCGCGGCGGACATCATCTTTGAAGTAGGAGTTGCCGCCGTCGATGATGGTGTCTCCCGCTTCGAGGAACTGGGCGAGCGTCTGCACGGTTTGCTCCGTGGGACCACCGGCGGGCACCATGATCCATACCGCGCGCGGGGCCTTCAGTTTGTTGGCCAGATCCTGCAGGGAAGTAGACGCAACGGCCCCTTCGCCAGCCAGACCTTTCACGGCGTCGGGACTCAGGTCGGAGACGACCACCTGGTGACCGCCACGCATCAAGCGGCGCGTCATCTTCGCGCCCATTTTTCCCAAGCCCACCATTCCCAATTGCATCACTTTCTCCTGTAGTGAGGCTATCCTGCCCGCAGCGCGAATTTCATGGTTCGCGGTGCAAGCTGGCTTGAGTGTCCGGTTGGACACTTCGAATTTTCGGGGACCTACGCTTGCTGCCGATTTTGGTGTCGCCCGCGGAAGCGGGCACGCGTCATCTCCTCACTTGCACCCAGCGCTTACGCGCTGGGCTAATGAATTCCGCCGCTATGCGGCTTGGGCCTTATCAACGCCGCACCTGAGAGACTTACGTTACGCTGGCTAGTCGGTAGTCTTCAGTCGTGAGCGACGATTAGGTTTTGCTGGCGACTGGCGACTGACGACTGACGACTGGCCCTACCAAGACCTGCCGGCGTTATGCTTTACCAACGCCACACGTAAGCGGTCAGAGTTTAACCGAGGGCCTGCTTTACTGCGTCCTGCAAATTGCGTAGCCCGGATTCGAGATCGGCGCCCAGATGCACGCGCAGTGCGCGGCGGCCACGTTCTGCGAGCACTTGGAAATCTCCACGAGCCTGCGCCGCTTTGACGATTCCGAACGTATATTTCTGGCCCGGTACCGGCAAGTCCTTGGCATCGTCACAGGTGATTTGCAGAAAGACCCCAGAATTCGGCCCGCCTTTGTAAGCTTGCCCCGTGGAGTGCAAGAAGCGAGGACCGAAGCCGAGGCAGGTCGCGACATGTTTCTTGTCGCGGAGCGTGTGCCGAATCGTTTGCAATGCTTTCTCGTGAGGCTCGTTCATCTGGATGTAGCCGAGGACTGCGAAGTAATCGCCTGCCTTGATGCGGCCGAAGTGCGCCTTGAGGTAACCGGCGAGAGACTTGTCGGAGCCGGCAGCCTTGGCGAGGTCAGAGGCATTTTTCTCGTCGGTGAAAAGCTTCACGCCCTTGTCCTCGAGAATTGGTTTCTCGGGAGGCAGGGAGCCGGACTTCTCGTACTCGGATGTGAGACTCTTCGTGGCAATCTTGCTGGCTTCGACGTCGGGTTGGTTGAAGGCGTTGATGCCTAAAATCGACCCAGCCACGGCAGTCGCGATTTCCCAGCGGAAGAATTCCTGGCCGAGGTCGTACTTGTCGCCGACGGCGATGCGCACGACCGGATGGCCAGCTTTCTCGAGGGCAGCCACCTGGGCATCCTGCTGTGCATCGGGGGCTGAGTCGAGGCGCAGGTAGGCGAACACGCGATCGTTCCCGTAGAGATCGGGCGCG
>Ga0209806_1000289_pt1 | contig 33362 bp, 34 predicted proteins | sample GraSoiAngelo_152_FD_186166 | JGI IMG/M metagenome (GOLD analysis project Ga0209806, IMG submission 186166) | Grasslands soil microbial communities from the Angelo Coastal Reserve, California, USA - 14_1009_12_30cm (SPAdes) (version 2) | ecosystem: Environmental > Terrestrial > Soil > Grasslands ... | reverse complement strand
CTTGCCGTCCAGGCTGGGGATGCCGTACATGAATCCCGAGTCTGGCGATTGCCGGACGAATGCCGGAAACCGATCGGGGCCAAACCAGTCGGCATCGCGGGCTATCGAAAACCATCCATGCACCTGCCGCTCGATGGCGAGCGGGATCCAATCGATGAGCTCTGGCGTCCAAGGCCCGGCGGCCACGACCACCGCATCGAAGCGCGAGCGCAGCTCCGCGACGGACTTCACTTCGGTGTCGCGAACGACTTGAGGCGCCTGCGCCAGCATCGCGGCCACTCCCGCTTCGGGGTTGAGGACACCCGCCTTGCGGTCGAGCACCGCGACGTCCCCGTCGTGCACGACATGGCCGCGATAGCGGCGGCGGAACTGGATGGAATCGAGGAACTCAGCGTCCAGGCCGTGCTTCTTCGCCGAGGCCTGCGCGCCGACCACCACGTCGGATGACGCGTCGCCGATCATCAGCGCGCCGGTCATCGTGAGGAGCCTCTTGCCGCTCGAGGCCTCGAGCTCACGCCACAGCGTGAATGCCTCCTCGAGCAGCGGGACATACCAGTCGCCTTCGAAGTACGCAGTGCGGATGATGCGGGACTCACCGTGCGACGAACCCAATGGGTGTGGCGGCGAGTACCGGTCGTAGCAGACGACGTCGACGCCGCGCTTGGCGAGCCGCCACGAAGTCGCGGCGCCCATCGCGCCGCCGCCGATCACCGCGACCCTCACTAGAGTGTCGCGCCTCCGGGACTCCGCGGATCTTCGCGGCCTAGGCGGCCGGGCGCCTTCGGCGCTGAAGGCTGCGTCAAGGGGCCCGGCGCCGCGTCGTCACGCATCTACGATGCGCTCCTAGCCGCGCCACCCTTTCCTTGCCTCCGACCGCCGATGCCGCGAATCTCCTCGGATCCCCGGAGTCGCGACACTCCGTCAGTCCGGCGCTATGCGAGCGATCGGCTGTCCGGGCACTACCAGGTCGCCGACGTCAAGCAGCAGAGCTTCCACGACGCCCGCGACCGGAGATGGGATCTCGGCGTTCACCTTGTCCGTGTGCGCCTCCATCAACGTCTCGCCCTCAGCCACGTGCTCGCCTCGCTGCTTGCTCCACGCGCCGACCGTGATCTCCTCCGCGCCCTGCATCTCGGGCATCACGACTTCCTGGATCTCGACGCTCATCTGGTTATTGTCGCCGACCAAGTGCCACGAGCCCCTCCGTCGGGCTCAGCCCGACACCTCCCATGAATGGGGAGGACAGCCTTTCTCAGGCCATCGACACCACGTCGAGCAGGTCTTCCTCCCAGTAGTCGAGACGGCCCTCGGGCATGAAGAGCACCCGGCCCGGGTGCAGCGCCTCGACGAACTCGGGGTCGTGGCTGACGATCACCATGGTCCCGGGCCACTCGGCCAGCGCCCGCGCCACGCCTGTGCGCGATGGAGGGTCGAGGTTGTTGGTCGGCTCGTCGAGGAGCAGGAGATTGTGCCGGCCGGCCACGAGCTGGGCCAGCGCGAGCTTGGTCTTCTCGCCGCCGGACAGCGTCCCCGCGTCCTGCCGCGCGATATCGCCCGTCAGGTTGAACATGCCGAGCAGCGCGCGCAGGACCCGCTCTTCGGCATCCGACTGCTCCCGCATGTGAGCGAGCACCGGGACGCCGGGCCGGATCCCCTCGTGCTCCTGCGCGTAGTAACCGAGCGAGACACCGTGGCCGAGGCGGAACGACCCGGAGTTCGGCTCGCTCTGGCCGGCCAGGATGCGGAGAAGGCTGGTCTTGCCCGCGCCGTTCAGCCCCATCACGAGCAGGCGTTCATGCCGCTCCACCTCGAAGGTCACGTCGCGAAACACGACCGGACCGCCGTAACCCTTGGCCAGACCGTTGGCGTGGAGCACGATCCGGCCGCTGTGCGGCGGCTCGGGAAAGGTGATCTTGACCTTGCGCTCGCGGCGCGGCGCAATCACGCGCTGCGCCTTCAGGCGGTCGACACGGGTGAAGATCGAATGCGCCTGCTTGGCCCGCTTGGCGGTCTGTCGGCGCATGACCTCGGCGAGCAGGCTCAAGCGCTTGATCTCCGACTCCTGGCGTTGAGCGAGCGAGGTGAGGCGCTTCTCCTCGAGGCGACGGGCTGCCTGGTACTGAGAATAGGTGCCGCGATACTCGATCAGCCGGCCGGCATCGATGTGCAAGACCCGCGTGATCGACGAGTCAAGCAGGCCAAGGTCGTGGCTGACCACGATCACTGAGCCCCGGTAGTCGCGCAGGAAGTCCATCAGCCACGACTTCGCGTCGCTGTCGAGGTGGTTGGTCGGCTCATCGAGCAGCAGCACGTCGGGATCGGCGAACAGGACGCGCGCGAGCTCGACGCGCCGCCGCTCGCCGCCCGAGAGCACACTCAGCGGCAGGTCGACGCGGTCCAGGCGCAAGCCAAGCCCGGCGGCGATCCGGCGCGCGTCCGACTCGCTCGAGTAGCCACCGTCCAGCCGGTAGCGCTCCTCGGTCTCGGAATAACTCTCGATGGTCGCCTGGGAGTGGTCGTGCTCGAGCTTGAGATGCAGCTCGGCCAGGCGTGCCGCCGCCCGATCGAGCCCGCGACCCGACAGGATGTGAGACAGGGCCGTTTGGGCCGCCTCGGCCCGCGGCCGCGGATTCTGAGGCACGTAGCCGAGCGTTCCGCGGCGAAGCACGACCCCGCCGGCAGCGTCGTTCTCACCGGCCAGAACCTTGAGCAAGCTCGTCTTGCCAACGCCGTTGCGGCCGACAAGGCCGACCTTGTCTCCGGCGGCCACGGTGAAGCTCGCGTCCGACAGAACCCGGCGCGCGACAACATCGATGGCGAGACCTCGGACCTGCAACACGTCGCCAGATGTTACGTCCGAGGCGACTGGTCGTTTGGTCAGTCAAATCTTTGCGCCCAGGAGGCCGTCTCAAATGAAGAAGGTTCTTGTCGTGGTTGCCATCCTCGTGGCCGCGGCCGCTTGCGGCGGAGCAAGCGGTGGGAATGGTGCCGGGAGCACCACAGCCCAGTACGGCGGTTCCAACCCGCAAACCGGCTCCGGCCAGCCGTCGAAGAGCGTCGGTCAGCCCAACGGCACGACCACCGGCGGCGGCGCGACCCTGCCGACCGACACGGTGCCCGCGCTGCAGGGGCCGCCCGTGATCCGCCAGGCCCAGCTCAGCCTCAAGGTCGGCTCAGGCGCGTTCGACTCCAAGCTGGCGCAGGTCCGCACCCTGGTCGAGACTGAGGGCGGCTACATCGCCGGCACCGACGCGCAGGCGGGTCCGAGCACCAACGCACAGGACAGCACGATCCGCACAGGCGTGATCAACTTCATGGTCCCGGCGGCGCATTTCGACGCGACCATCGACCAGCTGTCGAGCGTCGGCAAGGTGCAGAGCGAGCACATCACCGGGACGGACGTCAGCGCCCAGTACGTTGACCTCAACGCCCGCCTCGCCAACGCCGAGGCTCAGCACCAGGCGATGCTCGCGCTGCTCACCAGGGCGCAGAACATCAACGACATCATCGCGGTGCAGAACCAGATCGGCCAGATCACGGCCCAGATCGAGCAGCTCAAAGGCCAGATCAAGTACCTCGACGACAACACCTCCTACAGCTCGATCGCCGTCACCCTTACCGAGGCCGGCGCGCCGGCGCAGACCACGCAGCGGTCGGACAGCTGGGGCTTTGCCACCGCGCTGAACGACGCGGCGCACAACTTCGTGACCACCCTCGACTACGCCGTCACCGCGCTCGGCGCGATCGGACCGTTCGTGGTCCTGTTCTTGCTCGGCTTGCTGGTCTGGCGCCGGCGCCGCGCCCCGCAGCCGAAACACGCCTAGCGAATCGAGCGGGCTGGGGCTGAAACCTCAGCCCGCTTTAGTAACCTGCTGCGGTAATGCTCGAACACGGTGCTGAGCCGGATTGACGTCCGCCAGAGCGTGGTTCGGGGTGATCGCCACCTGCATGCTCTGCGGCGACCTCTTTTCGCAGGCAATTCGTGACCACTGAAGAGCAGGCCGGACAGCCGGGAGACATCCTCGAGCTGCCCGCCGCCTCGCGCGCGACCGACATCGCGCTGGACGAGCTGGAGCTCGTCTACGCCTTCATCTACGCCCGCGTCGGCAACCGGGCGGACGCAGAAGACCTGACCCAGCAGGTCGCCATGAAGGCGATCCCGCGGCTGCACCAGACCGCGCCCGCCAGCGCCATCCGCGGCTACCTGTTCGCCACGGCGCGGTCCGTGCTCGGAGCGTTCTGGAGCACGCGCCTCGGACTCTCCGAGGCTGAGCTACGTGAAGACCTTGCGCTGGTCATCCCCGCCGGCCCGTCGCCGGAGGCGGGCACCGAAACTGTGCAGCAGATCCTTACCCAGCTGTCCGACAACTATCGGCGTGTACTCGAGCTCCGTTTCCTGCACGGGTATTCCTTGAAGGAAGTGGCAGCTGAGATGCATTCAAGCGTCGGCGCGATCAAAGTCATGCAGCTCCGCGCTCTGCGCGCGGCGGCCAAGGTGCGGATCCCGGAATGAACCGGAAACCTGAGGACCGCCTGGACAAGATCGTCTCCGACCTGCTCCGCGGCAGGCGGCTGAAGCTGCGCGGGGGTGACGCGGAGGAAAAGGCCGCCATCACCGCCGCGGCACGGCTGGCCGGCGCACGGCAGGCCCCGCAGCGAATGCACCCGGCGTTCCGCAATCGCCTGGCCGGCGCCCTGGAGCAGACACCGTCAGGCGGATGGATGACACGGCGTGGTGCGCTGGTCGCCGGTCTTGGGCTGGCGGCGGGCGCGGCCGGCGGCGCATTCCTGAGCAGGGAAATGGAAACGCAGCCCAGACGAGCCGGTGGCGAGCCCATCGACCCTGTCAAGGGGCGCTGGGTCGACGTGGCCGCGTTGACAGACCTGCCAGAGGGTCAGGGCCACCAGGTGGTGGCGGGCAGCATCGGCGCCTTCCTCTTCCGGCGTGGCGACAGCGTGAGCGCGGTCTCGTCGATCTGCTCTCACCTACCGTGCGAGCTCTGGTGGAGCCATCGAGACGGACACCTGGCATGCCCGTGTCACCCGGCGGCGTTCACCCCCGATGGGAGGCCGACCAATGCCTACGCGCTGCCGGCGCTCAACACCGTCCGCGTGCGCGTCACGGCCGCGGGCCGCGTCGAGGTGCTCGGCACGGAATGAGCGTCCGAGCGCACAGGACGAGGCAGCTCGCCCTCGACCGGTGCCTTCAGCTGCTGGAGGAGGCTCAAGTCCGAGGCCAGATGCGGATCGACGGGCCGCTGGGGGCCGCGCTCCGGCGCCATCTCGAACGGGCGGGCGTCCTCGCCGAGCACAGGCTCGAGGGGCGCCGGATCGACCGCGTGCTCGACGACATCTTCGCGTTGCAGGCGCAGCTGCTGGGCCAGGAGCCGGAGGACTCGAGGCACCACAACGGCTCCTAGGCGAGCTGGACGGTGGCCTCCGCGATCACCACGTTCGTGTTGTCGGCTGCGTCCTCGACCAGCAGCTTGACGTCAACGGTGCCTGACCGCGGCAGCTGGTCGACCGGCACCTCGTAAAGCCGGTACGACGGCAGCGCCATAGCTGCGTTGCAGACTCCTGAAGGATGCCCGATCCAGTGGACGTAGAAGAGCGCTGGTCCATTCGCGGCCATATTGTCCTCGGTGTGCCTCGTGCATTCGTAATACGTGAGGACCGCCACGTAAAGGACTCCTGACTTCTGGGATGCGTCCGCCCACGGCGTGCCAGTCGAGGTGGTGTTTGCGGTACCGAGCACATCGGCGCGGATCGTGGAGAGGGACGTCGTCGCCAGCACACCCTGGTTTCGAGACACGGGTCCCGCGAAGCTCACCAGCGCATAGTGGATCCAGTGGGTGCCCGAGGGCAGGCTGGGACCAGAACCCGGGCCGTCGCATGCTATCGCGATCAACACCGCCAGTGCGAGAGCACCACCTCTCATCAGGGCGCTAACGATGCCAGTGCCAGGCGGGTAATGTCGATCCAGGTTGCCCATCTCGATATGATGTGCGGTCGTTGTGGCTACCTCCTTCAGCACATCCACCTCGTATCTGCTGACCTCCGAATCCGTCACCGAAGGGCATCCCGACAAGATCTGCGACCAGGTTTCCGATGCGGTGCTCGACGGCATGCTCGGGCAGGACCCGCACGCCCGCGTCGCGTGCGAAACCGCGATCACGAAAGGGTTGTGCGTCGTGATCGGTGAGGTGACCACGCACGCGGAGCTCGATATCCAGCGCACCATCCGCGACACGATCCGATCGATCGGCTACAACGACGAGCAGATCGGATTCGACGCCGACCATGCGCTGATCCAGGTCTACCTCAAAGAACAGTCGCCCGATATCGCGGCCGGTGTGAGCCACTCGCTCGAGACACGCGAGGGCTCCCTGAACGACGATCCATTCGAGCTGCAGGGCGCGGGGGACCAGGGCATGATGATCGGCTTCGCGTGCCGCGAGACGCCTGAGCTCATGCCGCTGACCATCTCCCTGGCCAACAAGCTGGCGAAAAGGCTCGCCGAGACGCGCAGGGACGGTTCGCTGCCTTTCCTGCGGCCCGACGGCAAGACGCAGGTCACCGTCGAGTACGAGTACGGCAAACCAAAGCGGATCGAGGCCATCGTCGTGTCGACCCACCATGCCGCGAGCGCGACCCAGAAAGAGATCACGGAAGGCGTGCGTGAGCTGGTAATCAATCCAGTGCTGAAGGGACAGGTCGTCGACGCCGCCACCAAGATCATGGTCAACCCCAGCGGCCACTTCGTGCTGGGCGGGCCGGCGGCTGACGCGGGACTCACCGGGCGCAAGATCATCGTCGACACGTATGGCGGCGTGGCGCGGCACGGTGGCGGCGCGTTCAGCGGCAAGGACCCGAGCAAGGTCGACCGGTCGGCCGCATACGCCGCCAGGCACGTGGCGAAGAACCTGGTCGCCGCCGGGCTGGCGGATCGCTGCGAGGTGCAGGTCTCGTACGCGATCGGCCGCGCACACCCGACTTCGATCGCCGTCGAGACCTTCGGCACCGGCACCAAGTCGGAAGACGAGCTGCTGCAGCTCGTCCAGCGGCATTTCGACCTGCGGCCGGGCGCGATCATCGCGGGCATGGACCTGCTGCGTCCGATCTACAAGCAGACGGCCGCGTATGGCCACTTCGGCCGCGACGACCTCGGCGTGCCCTGGGAGGCGACGAACAGAGTCGATGCGCTGCGTGCGGACGCAGCGGTCGGGGCCCGTCCGAGCTAAGGCGAAACCACCGATTCGTTTTCGTATTCAAGACACGCTGTCGGAGCGGAAGGTCTCCTTCTCTCCACCGCCGCGAAAGCCTGTGACGCTCTATGTGTGCGGCGTGACGCCGTACGACTCAGGCCACATGGGCCACGCCTTCACGTTCTCGATCTTCGACGTTCTGGTCAGATACATCGAAGCGGGCGGGGCGCGCGTGAAGTACGTACAGAACGTGACCGATGTCGACGATCCACTTTTCGAGCGCGCGCGGCGAGACCATGTCGACTGGCGCGATCTGGCCGACCGCGAGACCAAGGTCCACATCCGCGACATGACCGCACTCGGCTGGCGCCCGCCCGATGTGATGCCGCGGGTCTCGGACGAGATTGGTCGCATCCTCGCGGCGTCGACGAAGCTGCACGCACTCGGATATGCGTATCGCACCGACGCCCTTTACTTCGATGCCAGCAAGTACCGCGGCTACGGGCGTCTCTCGCACCTGTCGCATCTCTCGATGCTGCGCAAGCTGCGCCACGAAGACCTGCTCGGCACCGTGGGTCCCAACGCCAAGGCCGACCCGCTGGACTTCGCGCTGTGGCGCCGCTCGGCGCCCGACGAGCCGGCATGGCCGTCGAAATTCGGAGACGGTCGGCCTGGATGGCACATCGAGTGCACCGCGATGTCGATGCACTACCTCGGCAAGCAGATCGACATCCATGGTGGCGGCCGGGACTTGCAGTTCAGCCACCACGAGTCGGAACGAGCGCAGTCGGAATCGCTCACGGGAAAGAAGCCATTCGCGCGCGCCTGGATGCATACCGGCCTGGTGCGGTACGAAGGCCACAAGATGAGCAAGTCGCGCGGCAACCTGGTCAAGGTGAGCCAGGCGCTGCAGCGCGCCCCGGCCGCGGCGGTAAGGCTGTACCTCGTCTCGCATCGCTATGGGCGGGACTGGGAGTTCGACTGGAAAGGGTTGACCCGCGCGGCGAGGTTCATCGAGCGGATGCGCAAGTTCCTCGCCGACGAGAGCCGATCAGGTGCGCTCAAAGCACCGCCGAGCCGCGAGCTGATGGCGGAGTTCAACAGCGCTCTGGCCGACGACCTCGACACTCCGCGCGCGGTGCGCGCGCTGCGAGCGGCGGTGCGTCAGCGCGATGCGGCGGCGGTGCGCGCGATGCAGGCCGTGCTGCTCGGCTCGGCCTCCCTCAGCTGACCGGGCGGCCCGCTGAAAGCAGGATCGGCGGATCTGGGTCGCCCAGATCGCCCGAATGCCGTTGTCAGCTCCTGCGCTCCTCGCTCACGCATTTCCAATGCGCTCGCTGCGGTGCTCGTCGCTTCCTAGGCCTCGGACGCCTGGACGCCGCCCGCTTTCATCGGGCCGCCTCCAGCGGAGACCCGCAGTTCGGACATTCCATGTCCACGCCCAGCTGGACCATGGTTTCGCACACGGGGCAGAGGACGTCGGCCGCCGCGTAGGTCGCCTCATCTGCGCGCGCCTCGGCCTCGAGCTCGGCGGGAACCTCGCCCAGGTCGACTGCCGGCGCGCCGCAGTTGAGGCACACGTAGCCGGCCTGGGTGAGGCGGTGATCAAGGTATTCGCCTGACGCGTCGATCTCAACCTCGGCGAACAGAGCGCGAAACAACTTGCCGCCGCACCGGCTCGAGCAGACGAGAAGCATTCCGGGTTCAGAGTACCGGCCTTCTCAGCCAAGCCTTCGGCGCAGCGTTGTGGTGCCGGCCACGATCAGCAGGACGCAGAAACCCAGGACCACGCCGGCGTCCAGCTCGAGCGACCCCCACGTCAGGTCGGCGCCCTTGACCATGATGTCGCGCATCCCGTTGACGGCGTAGGTGAGAGGCAGCACGTCCGACAGCCACTGGAGCGGGGTCGGCTCGGTGGAGACCGGGAAGATGATGCCCGAGAGCAGCACCTGGGGCACGACCACGAGCGGGATGAACTGGACCGCCTGGAACTCCGAGCGGGCGAACATGCTGAGGAAGATGCCGAGGTTGACCGCGGCGATCGCCATCAGCGCTTCCATGCCGAAGATCAAAAGCACGCTGCCCTCGTTGTGGATCCTCAGAATCGCGAGCGCGAAGATCAACACCTCGGCCGCCTGGACGAGGGCCAGCACCGTGAACCCGAGCATGTAACCGACCACGATCTCGCCTCGCCGCAGTGGGCTTGCCATCAGGCGCTCGAGCGTGCCCTGCGAGCGCTCGTTCAGGAACGACACGATCGTGATCACGAAGACGAGGAAGAACACGACCAGGCCGACGAAGGCGGCGCCGAAGTAATCGAGCGTGTCGTAGTTGGCCCCGCCGTAGAGGTATGTGATGTGGGGTTGGAAGCTCACGTTGCGGCCGGCGACGCCCGACGCGAGCGAGATCATCGCCTGCTGCAGCGCCTGGATCACGGGAGTGTCCTCACCCGGCTGTGATCCCTCGAGGTGCACCTCCGGGGCGACGTTGCCGGCCTGGGCCTGCTGCGTGAAGTCAGCCGGCAGAACGATGTAGGCGACGAGCGACCCGTCTTTGAGCTTTGCGTCGCCGTCCGATGCATTGATATCGGTGCTCTTGATGTGGCTCGACTGCCGCAGGGCGTTGGCGACCACACTGCCGAGGGCGCCGGAATCCTGGTTCGCGATGCCGACCTGGGGGGCGCTCGAGGAGCCCCGCATGAGATAGCCGAGGAGGCCGAGGATGACGATCGGCGCGACAAAGAGCAAAGCCAGGGTCCGCCGGTCGCGCCGAAATCCCTGCAGCAGCCGGCGCGTGATGGCAGCTATGCGATGGCCGCTCATGACTCTCTCCTTCCCGCGAGCGCGAGGAACGCCTCCTCGAGGTTTTGACTTCCGCCCTGCCCGCGTATTTCTGCAGGCGTGCCTTCGGCGAGGAGCCTGCCGTACTGGATCAAGCCGAGGCGCTGGCATCTATCGGCCTCGTCCATGACGTGGCTCGAGACGACCATCGTGGTCCCCGCGGCCGCCATGCTGCGGAAGTACTCCCAGAACTGGACGCGAAGCTGGGGATCGATACCGACCGTCGGCTCGTCCAGCAGCAACAGCTCGGGACGGTGGACGAGCGCACAGGCCAGCGAACACCGCTGTCGCATGCCGCCGCTCAGGGTCGCCACGACCGACCCTCTCCGGTCGTAGAGCTGAACCAGCTCCAGCGCCTCTTTCACGCCATCCTCTGCGCCGTTGATGGCGGCGAAGAACCGGACGTTCTCCTCCACAGACAGCGCGGGATAGAGCGCGGCCTGCTGCGTCATGTAGCCGATGTGCCGCAGCACGCCGACGTTGGGCATGCGCTGCCCCAGCACCGTCACGGTGCCCGCATGCGCCTCGAGGAGACCGCAGATCAGGCGGATCAACGTCGTCTTGCCTGCGCCGTTCGGGCCGAGCAGGCCGTAGATCTCGCCCTGCCGCACACGCAGGGTCACGCCGTTCAGCGCCTTGAACGCGCCGAACGATTTGGAAACGTCCTCCACGCTCACCGTATAGGTCTCACTCATCGCTTCTCCTCCGGCGACATGCCGCGCAGCCAGGCTTCGGCCAGCTCGGTCACTGCCTCTTCGCCGCCGATTTCGATGCCCAGCACTCGTTCGGCCGCGGGACGAGTGATGAGGTGAAAGAAGATGGGTCCCGCGAACGACTGCAGCGCGAGCAGCGGATGCATCTGTCGCAAGCGACCCGCTGACATCTGGTTGGTGAGGTACATGGCCAGCGTTCCGACGAGGTTGGTGATCACGTCGCGTGCCGCATCCTCGGTGTCCGGCGCAAGGCTGCTGACCTCGAAGAAGATCGCGCGGAGCAAGCCGCCACGGTTTTCGCCATTGGCATAAACGGTGCGGTAGACGGCGCGCGCGACCTCAGGCATCACGACTCCCGGCGGCTCGTCCCCCATCGCGGTGAGCAATCTTGTGACCGGCTCGAGGGGGGAGTACGCACGCACCAGGGCGGTGAAGAGGGCGCCCTTGCCGGGGAAGAGCCGGTAGACGGAGGCCCGAGAGACGCCGGCCTTGCCCGCCAGGTCGTCCATGGAAAGCGAGCCGAGGCCGCGTTCGCCGACCATGCGGAGCGCCGCGGCGAGGATTCGCTCCCGGGCGTCGGGCTCGGGGACCCGGTTCAGGGCCTCGATCAGGGCGTTGCGCGACTTGAACGCGCGGTAGAAGCTGGCCCGGGAGACTCCGGCCGCCGTCGCGAAATCCTCCACCGTCGGCCGGCCGCCCATGGCAAGCACGACCCGGGCCCGGGTCAGGATCCGCTCGCGCGGTCCCCCGGTTTCCATGCAACGAGACTAGACAAGACGTCGCGTCTTGTCAAGTCTCAGAATTAACCGGCAGGGTTGTGCCTGCTCAGCTCGCAGACCAACCTGAGAGTCGAATGTTCGAGATGGCGACGACAGGGCCGGCTGGGCGGGCTCGACGGTATTGCGGATAGCGGCCGGCGAGGGCGTCCGTTGCGCGATCGGCCTCGGCGTGGTCCTCGACGACGCGCGCGGTGCCGTCCGCGCGCACCCACCAGAGCCTTGTCCAGTCGTCTTCATAGTGGTCGACCAGCACCGACACGGCGGGGTTGGCCGCGATGTTGCGCAGGCGCTTGAGGTCTCGGCTGCGCTTGGGCTTGGCGTCGACGGCGAAGTAGATCGTGTCGCCGTCCATAGCGAAAGAGATCGGCACGACGTGCGGTCGTCCGTTGACGTCGGCTGTCGCCAGGCGGGCGACGGGCGCCTCCGCGAGGCGACGTTTCATTGCCGTGGCGTCCATCGAACGAAGTATCGTTGAGCGGTGCAAAGGCTCCGCACGTACACGGTTGAGGAGGCGAATCGCGAGCTAACTCGGGTTCGCCCCATCGTGGCCCAGATCGCGGAGCTTTCGGCGTTGCGGCCAGACCTCGAAGAGCAGCTCCGGATGGCCGACTACGCCATACAGCGGCCTGGCGCCAACGGCTCAGACCGCGAGCGGCAGCAGCAGGCTCAAGACGCCGTGCACGGGGCCGAAGAGGAGCTGCTGAAGGCGGTCCTCAGCCTCAACAGCATGGGCATCCAGCTCAAAGGACCGCTCGAAGGGCTCATCGACTTTCCCTCGTATCGCGACGGCGAGCTGGTCGAGCTGTGCTGGAAGCTCGGCGAGGAGCGCGTCGAGCACTGGCACCGGATCGGCGAAGGCTTCTCGGGCAGAAAGAAGCTCTAGCTCTCGGCCCTTTCCGAGACTCGGCCTCGGACCGCTTCGTAAACCGACTTCGCGATCCCGGCCGCGTCGAGACCATGCTCGCGCAGGATATCGGCCGCCTTGCCCTGGGGCAGGAACTCGTCGGGCAGCGCGAGGTTGCGCACCCGCCCCGCCAGGCCGTGCGGCGCGAGAGCCTCGAGCACAGCGCCTCCGAAGCCGCCCGCGCCGACGTTGTCCTCGACCGTCATGACCACCGGATGCGTGCGGGCCCAGTCCACGATGCGCGGGTCGATGGGCTTGACCCAGCGCGCATTGACGACGGCGCAGGAGACGCCCTGCATCTCGAGGCGCTCCGCAGCCTCGCCCGCCACCTCGACCATCCGGCCCACGGCGAAGATAACCGCGTCGCCGCCCTTCCTCAGCTCCTCCCACCGTCCGACAGGCAACGGCTCGACCGGCAGGTCCGGGGTTGAAGGGACCGGCCCCTTCGGATAGCGGATCGCAACTGGTCCGTCCATCGCCAGCGCCGTCTCGAGCAAGGCGCACAGCTCGGTGGCATCCTTCGGGGCGGCGATCTTGAGATTGGGGATGAGCCGCAGATAGGAGAGGTCGAAGATCCCGTGGTGCGATGCACCGTCCGGGCCGGTGACACCCGCGCGATCGATCACGAAGACCACCGGGAGCTTGTGCAGCGCCACGTCCATGATCGTCTGGTCAAAGGCGCGGGCGAGGAACGTCGAGTAGATGCAGACCACCGGGTGCATGCCGGCCAGCGCGAGGCCGGCTGAGAAGGTGACCGCGTGCTGCTCACAGATGCCGACGTCGAAGAAGCGGTCGGGAAACTCCTTTGCGAAGTTCAGGAGCCCGGTCGACGACGCCATCGCGGCGGTGATGGCGCAGACCTCGGGTCTTCGCGCTGCCACGCTCATCAACGCCTCGCCGAAGACGTCGGTGTACGTCACCTCGGTCGAACGCGGCCGGCCTGTCAGGGGGTCGAACGCGCTGACGCCGTGGAGCTTGTCCACCTCATCCTCGACGGCGGGTCCGTAGCCGTGTCCTTTCTCCGTCACCACGTGCACGACCACCGGCTCACGCAATTTCTTGGCACGCGTGAGGACTTCTTCCAGAGCCGGCTCGTCGTGGCCGTCAACCAACCCCGCGTACTTGATGCCGAGGCTTTCGAACATCGTCGACGGCTGGAGCAGCTGCTTCAGACCTTCCTTGACGCGGTACGCCGCCTGGTCAGCGGTCGCGCCGACCAGCGGAAGGTCGCGCAGCAAGCGCGAGATATCGTCCTTGATCCGCTCGTATCGGGGATCGACGCGCAGCTGCGACAGGTGGCGGGCGAGGCCGCCCACAGTCGGCGCGTAGGAGCGGCCGTTGTCGTTGATCACGATGATCAGGTTCGGCGGCTGCAAATGGGCGATCTGGTTGAGCGCCTCATAAGCCATACCGCCGGTGAGTGCGCCATCGCCGATCACCGCGACCACGAACCCGGCCTGACGCTTGCGCAGCCGTGCCTCGGCGATGCCGAGCGCGTAGCTCAAGGAGGTCGAGGCGTGGCTGTTCTCGACCAGGTCGTGCGCCGACTCATGGCGCGACGGGTAGCCCGACAGCCCGCCCGCCTGGCGCAGCCCTCCGAACTGACCCGCCCGGCCGGTGACGAGCTTGTGCACGTAAGCCTGGTGACCTGTGTCCCACACGATCGCGTCGGTCGGGCTGTCGAAGACGCGGTGCAGAGCGAATGTGAGCTCGACGACGCCCAGGTTCGGGGAAAGGTGCCCCCCTGTCCTCGAGGTCTGCTCGACGAGGAAAGCCCGCACCTCCGAGGCGAGCTGGGACAGCCGGGACTGGTCGAGTGCCTTGAGATCGGCGGGCGAGTGGATCGTCTCGAGGATGGCCACCTCAGTGTTAACGCTCAGCCATTGTCTTGAGTTCCGCTGTGCGGGGCGCCATGAGCTCGGCCAGCTCGATGCACAGCCGTGTGCCGGCGCCGCTCGGGCCGCGCAGCACCGTGGTCAGCTCGAGGTTCGTGTTCCAGGCCGAGGCGGCGATGTCGATGTGGGCCCACGGCTTGCCGCCGGCGAACTCGGCGATGAACATGCCGCCCATGATGGTCCCAGCCTCCCCGTACTCGGCGTTGCGCAGGTCCGCGATCTGGCTGCGCAGCAAGATGCGATAGTCGGCGTAGATCGGCAGACGCCAGACGCGGTCGCCGGCCTCGCGCGAGGCCTGGTCGACAAGAGACCAGAACGCGTCGTCATTGCTGACGGCTGCGCTCGCCGCGTGGCCGATCGCTACCGTCGCGGCGCCTGTGAGCGTGGCAAGGTCGATGAGGTGGGTGGCCCCGTTGCGAAGAGCATGCGTCAACGCGTCGGCCAGGACCAGCCGGCCTTCGGCGTCGGTGTTCACGACCTCGACCGTCTTTCCGTCGGCGCTGACCATCACGTCGCCCGGCCGCTGTGCGGTGGGACCGGGCATGTTCTCGGCCGCGGCAATGACCGCCATCACGTCGATCGGAAGCTTGCGCGACGCGATCACGTCGATCGCCGACAGCACGGCCGCCGCGCCCGACATGTCGTCTTTCATCTGGCTCATGTGGTCAGGGTCTTTGAGCGAGATGCCTCCGGCGTCGAAGGTGATGCCCTTACCGATGATCGCGAGCGCCTTGTTGTCAGCAGCGCCTCGCTGATGGTTGCCGTGGTGGCGGACCCGGATGAGCCGTGGGGGCTTGGCCGACCCGGCGCCGACTCCGAGTAGCAGGTTGTAGCCGCCGTGCTTCAGCTCCGCCGGTCCGAGGATCTCGATCTCCATGTTGTGCCGCTGCGCGATGCGCGTCGCCTCCTGGGCCAGCGCGTCGGGGGTCAGCTCGTTGGGCGGGGCGTTCTGCCATTCACGGGCGCGGTTGGTGGCCTCGCCGTTCTCCTGCGCGGCCACGACCTCGCGCTCGCGCCCGGTGCCGAAGCCGGCGAGGACGATCTCGTCGATCTCGCGCCGCTCCGGCGCCGCGCCGGTCTGTCGCGAGCGGCGCTCGAACGTGCCCATGACCGAGCCCTCGACCACCGCCTTCAGGCTGTCCATGCCGAGCGGTTCGGTGCGCAGTATCGCCATGCGCTTGTAGCCCCACGTGCGCGAGGCTCGCACCAGCTCGTGGTGGGCGGAGCGAAGGCGCTGCCCGTCGAGGTCGTGGAGGGCGCCGAGACCGTAGAGGATCACGCGGCGAGGGGTGATCTTGCCGTGGGCCGGGATCGGAAGGACCTCGTGGATCCGGCCCCTGAACTCGGCGTTGACGACCATCTCGGAGAGCACGCCGCCCATCACTCGGTCGAGCTCGAGTGCCGCACCGGCCAGGCGCTGGCCGGTGACGACCGGGACCGCGAGGGCGTCGACGTTCAGCTCGGCGGGCCCCGCCGAGACCAGGGTGATCTTCACGGCCTCGTTAAGCGTAAATGGGCGACCTGGTTGTCAGGCCAGGTGTTCGGCGACCAGCTCGAGCACGTGGGCCACACGCAGCTTCATGTGGCGCTTCCGCGCCGCCGCGGCTATGTGCATCAGGCAGCCTGGGTTGTCGGATGCGATCACCTCACAGCCCGTCTTCGCGATGGCATCGAGCTTCCACTCCGCGAGGCGGTCAGCGACTCGCGGCCACTCGAGGCTGAACGTGCCGCCAAAGCCGCAGCAGTTGGCGATGTCGGGCAGGTCTACGACCTCGTAGCCCGCAAGCTCGAGCACCCGACGCGGCTCGCTCTTCAAACCGAGCTGGCGGAGGCTCTGGCAGGAGTCGTGGTACGCGATCTTCAGGCTCATGTGCTTCGCGTCGGCCAGCTTCGGGTTCGACTCCAGGAGCTGCAGCACGAATCGGGTCGAGTCGCGCATCCGGCCCCGCACGCCTTCGTCGGATCTGGCGCCCCAATCCGGCGCGTCGATCGTGAACGCTCCAAAGCAGGAAGCCGAGGGCGTGACGATCAGACCCTTGGAATCTCGAAGCGAAGCCGTCAGGTCACCCGACAGCTCCGCGCCTGCCGCGAAGTCGCCCGCGTTGGCCGCGATCAGTCCGCAGCACCACTGCTCCTTGGGAAATCCAACCTGGAACCCCGCCGCCGTCGCGATGCGCTCGAGCGCGACCGCCGACTCCGGCCACACACGGTCGGCCAGGCAGGACGCGAAGATGGTCAGCGGCTCGCCGTCTACCCGGCTGGCATGCACCCTGTCGCGGTATGGCGTTTGGGCGAGGCGTGGCGTGCCGGGCACGAGGCCCGTAAGCGGGGCCGCCGCCCGCAGAAGACGATCCGCGACCTTCGGTTTCTTCCAGACGCCTACCAGCGCTTGCTTGCGGAGCGACTTGCGGCCTGCGCGGCGGTGCTCGAGGATCTGGCGCGGCAGCGGGATGTCGACGGGGCAGATCTCCTGGCACGCATTGCACTGAACGCATAGCGTGTTGGGCAGGTCGGCCGTGTCGAGCCCATGGTGGAAAGGCGTCAGGACCAGACCGATCGGTCCGTTGTAGATGTGGCCGAACTGGTGGCCGCTCACCGCCATGAACGGTGGGCATGCGTTGGAACACGCGCCGCACCGGATGCAGGTCAGGGCGTCGCGAAAGATCGGGTCGTCGAGCATCTTCTCGCGGCCGTTGTCGAGGATCACACAGTGCATCTCGCGCGGCCCGTGCACGCCGATGGTCAGGGACTGCTCGATGTCGGCCGAGCGAGATGGACCGGTGATCCAGTTGACGTAGCTGGACATGATCTGGCCGGTGCCGCTGCGCGGCAGCATGCGCAGCACCGCAACCGCGTCGTCCAGCGATGCCACCAGCTTGTCGATGCCGAACAGCGCGATGTGGACCGGCGGCAGTGTCGTCGTGAGGTCAGCGTTGCCTTCGTTGGTGACCAGCACGATGGTGCCTGTCTCGGCGATGGCCATGTTCGCGCCGGAGATGCCTACCGTCGCATCGATGAACTTCTTGCGGAGCGAATCGCGCGCGTGCTGCTGGATTGCCTCGACCGTCGGCTCTGTGCCGAACACCTGGGCGGCGTCTTCTTTGGTCAGGTGGATCGCAGGCGCTATGAGATGCGACGGATGGGTGTGCGTGAGCTGCACCATCCGCTCGCCGAGGTCGGTCTCGACAACTTCGATGCCGAGTCCCTCGAGGTACGGGTTGAGCTCGATCTCCTCGCTCGCCATCGACTTGACCTTGGTCACCACCATGCGAGCTCCGGCCGGCAAACCGCTGCCCGCGTTCCAGCAGAGCTGACCGATGATATCGCGCGCCTCCGCCGCGTCCTTCGCGAGATGCACTGCGCCTCCGACGGCGGCAAGGCGTTCTGTGAACTGCTCGAGCAGCTCTGGAAGTCGGTCGAGGTTGGCCTGGCGTCGACGCTTCAAATCAGCCCGGCCCTTCGCGAAGTCGAAGCTCTCGAAAGCGGCGTTGCGGCGGCCGCGCAGACCGATCATGGCGCCCACCAAAGCCTTCTGCAGACCTGGGTCGTCTAGTGCCCTGTTGACCCGGTGCGCGAAATGACGACGGGTTTCAGGCACGCGAGGTCGATGCTTCTTGGATCGCTTCCTTGACGGCGTCGGGTGTGGACACCGGCGCCAAGCATATTGTCCCGGCGCAGACGACAGCTCGTTGATCGCCCGCCGCGTCGATCACGGCGTACGGATGAGCGGCCACACCCGCGCGCGCCAGGCCAGCGTTCCTGGTCGTGATCTTGATCGCGTGTCCCATGCGGTCCAGCGCTCGCGCGAACACTGCGGCCATCAGCCCGTACTGCTGCGGCAGCGCGGCCACCGACTCGAGGGCGCGGCGCGCCCGCTCTCGGTAAGTCGATAACGGGTCACCTATCACAACGTCGAGCTCGATCAGTGCCATCGCCGCGACCGAGTTTTCCGCGAGAGGCTTGATCCGCTCGCCGAGACGCCCGAGCTCTTCGCCACCGGCGTGGTCGAGGTAGCCTCCGAGCTCCTGGTCTGCGTAGGTGGCCTCGAGATGGCTCGCCAGGTCTTCCGCGATCGCCATCCAGTCGCCGCCCAGGCCATGCTGGTGCGCGCGCAGCGCTGCCCACAAGGACCAGACCTGGTCTCCCAGCTGCCCATGGACCCCCTCGGCACGCGACATTCCCTGGCCGCGGCGATACGCGCGCTTGAACAGCGAATCCAGAAGCATCGCGGCCTTGTCGCGCAGGGCTGGGCGGTCGAGGCGCAGCGCCGCCTCGAGATAAGCGATCGCGAGGGCTGCATTCCACGCGCTGTAGACGCGGCGGTCGACGAACGGCGCGGCGGCGGCGCGGCGCTCCTCCCCGTCCATCGAGTAGTAGTGCTCGTCGGCGTCCTGGCTGCCCGCGTAAAGCCCGGTCTTCGGGTCACGCAGCACGCGATCGAGATAGGCCGTCGTCTTGTCGAGCGCCTCGGTCATGCCGGCGAGGGCGAGGGCCTGCACCAGCGCCGCGTGGTCTTCGAGCATCTTCTCGAAATGCGGGACGCTCCAGTCCTGCGTCGTCGAATAGCGGAAGAAACCGCCCTCGACCTGGTCGTACGTCCCGCCGCCGGTCATGCGCTCGAGCGTGTGCTCGGCCATGCGTCGCAGCCCGGGATCCGACCGCAGCACCGACTGCTCGAGGAGCAGCAGGATCGCATCGCTCTGGGGGAACTTCGGCGCGCCGCCGAAACCCCCGTACTCCTCGTCATAGGCGGACCGGACGGCGTCGAGGATGAGGTCGACCAGGTCGGGTTCGAGCTGGCCCGCGCTTCGGGCCACTCCGGAGGCGGCTCGCTTGCGCGCCTCCAGCACGCGGCTCGCCACCTCTGCCTGGTTGGCCCGGTAGTAATCCGCGATGCGCAGGAGCGCGCTCGCCATCTGGTCGGGCGGCATGTATGTGGCGCCGGTGAGGATGTCGCCAGACGGCGTCAGGAATGCGGTGCTGGGCCAGCCGCCCATGTTGTAGCGCTGGTTGATATCAGGCCGGACGTCGTTGTCGACGCGGACCGGCACGTATTCGCGATTGATGAGATCGATCACGGCCGGATGTGAGTAGGTCGTCTCGTCCATGACGTGGCACCAATGGCACCACACGGCGGAGATGGAGAGGAGGATGGGCCGGCCTGTCTGCCGCGCTTCGTCGAAGGCTTCCGGCGACCACGCATGCCAGTTGATCTCGGCGGCTCGATTCGGCCGAGGCGAGAAGTGAAATTCCCCCGCTGCCTCGTTCATTGGGAGAAGGTTACGATGGCCTGGTGATCTCAACGAGCGCGGTTGACGCGTACATCGAGAAGCATTCGCGCCGCTTCGTCGACGAGCTCAAAGAGCTCTGTTCGTTCCCCAGCATATCCAACCACGGACTCGACGCGGTTCAGCCGGCCCGCGACTGGCTGGCCGGTCGACTCGCCAAATTCACCGACCGCGTCGAGACGCTTGATGGGGGCGGGATGCCGGCGCTCTACGCCGAGGTTCCCGGCGCCGGCCGCCGGAAGCTCCTCCTCTACGAGCACTACGACGTGCAGCCCGTCGACCCGCTCGACCTCTGGAAATCGCCACCTTTCGAACCCGTGGAGCAAGACGGACGCATCGTGGCGCGCGGCGTCGCCGACGACAAGGCGGACGTCATGGCGCGCATCCACGCGGTCGAGACGCTGAAGCAGCTCGGCGAGGTGCCGGTCACGCTGCGGTTCCTGATCGAGGGCGAGGAGGAGATCGGGTCCAAGACCTTTGAGAAGATCGCGCACGACCACGCCGCCAAGCTGCGCGCTGACGGATGTCTGTGGGAGTCGGGCGCTTCGTTTGACGACGCGGGCCGGCCGACGCTGCAGTTCGGGTGCCGCGGCTTGCTCTATGTCAACCTGCGTGTCAAGCAGCTCGACTTCGACCAGCACTCCGGCTTCGCGTCCATCTATCCATCCGCCGCGATGTACCTCGTCGGCGCGCTGGCGAGCCTGCGCGACCAGGACATGAACATCAAGATCGAAGGCTTTTACGACAAGGTCGTGCAGCCCTCCGAGGCGGACCGCCGCATGATGTCCGGCATCGACCCCGAGATCGAGAAGCGCCGCAAGCTCGTAGGTTTCGACAAGCTGGTGCGCGACCCCAAGCCGGACCAGGTGATCGAGCAGATGCTGTTCCTGCCCACCTGCAACATCGCCGGCATCACGACCGGCTACCAGGGGCCTGGCTCGAAAACGGTCCTGCCGGCCGAGGCGACGGCGAAGCTGGACTTCCGGCTGATCCCGGACCAGGACCCGGACGATGTGCTCGACCAGCTGCGTAAGCACCTCGACCGGCACGGATTCGAGCGGGTCGAGATCCTGGCGGGCGAAGGCGAGAAACCCGCCCGGTCGGACCCCAGCTCGGCTGTCGCCCGGTCGGTCATCGAGTCCGTCCGCGAGATGTACGGTGAGCCCGTCCTCTGGCCGTTCATGCCGGCGACCGGACCGATGCATCCGGTGGTCGCCGACCTCGGCATCCCGACGGTCCTGCCGGTCGGCGTGGGACGCCCGGACAACCGAATCCATGCGCCGAACGAGAACATCCGGGCCGCCGACTACATCAACACTGTCCGCCTGATGTGCCGGATCTGGGAGAGGTTTGGAGCCGGCTGATGGAAAAGCTCACCGACAAGCTGTTCACCGTCAAGTACAACGAGGACACAGGCAAGCCGCACATCGAGATCGTCGACCAGAACGTCTGCCTGTCCAAGTGCACCGGCAAGTACTGCACCCACTTCTGCCCGGCCGGCGTCTATGAGTGGAACCAGGAGCAGAAGAAGACCCTGGTCAGCTTCGGCAACTGCATCGAGTGCGGCGCCTGCTCCATCGGCTGCCCCTTCGACAACATCGCGTGCCACGCCCCCCGAGGCGGCTACGGCGTGCGGTACCAGCACGGGTAAAGGTATGAGGGAAAACCCGGATGGTTTTCCCTCATCGCGCGTGCGGCTCTGCCGCAGGCGCTGCGCCCATTCCGGTATACGGTTCGGATTTTTCTAAGTAGTCACTCGGAGCAACGATTGACAGACGCCAAATGCATAGTCGCGGCCGGGGTGAACCCGGCCGCCACTGCAGGGCTGGTTAGCGGGGTAAACCCGGCCGCCAATGCAACGCCGGAGTGAGAGTTAGGAATAGAGCCCTGTTCGGGAACAATTCCTACTAGCGCAATGAGCGAGTACGACGTCATCATCGTGGGGGGCGGCCCGGCCGGGCTGGCGGCGGCCCTCTACACGGCCAGGATGAACCTGAAGACCGCCGTGCTCGACCGCGGGCCCCTGGGCGGCCAGCTCCTGAACACCGAGCTGGTCGAGGATTACCCCGGTTTCGACTCGATCCTGGGCTCGGAGCTCGCCATGAAGATGGGCGAGCACGCCCGGAAGTTCGGGGTCGAGGTCCGCGACTTCGAGCCGGTCCACGAGATCGACGTCGAGGGCAACACGAAGGTCGTCCGCCTGGAGTCCGGCGAGGAGCTGCGGGCCCCGGCGCTGATCATGGCCGCCGGCGGGCTGCCGCGCTACCTTCAGGTGCCTGGCGAAAAGGAGCTCTGGGGCCGGGGCGTCAGCTACTGCGCGGTGTGCGACGGGGCTTTCTTCAAGGGTCAAGAGCTGGCCGTCATCGGCGGGGGAGACGCCGCGGTCGAGGAAGGCGAGTTCCTGACACGCTACGCGTCGAAGGTCTACATCCTGCACCGGCGCAGCGAGCTTCGTGCGCAGCCAATCCTCATCGAGCGGGCTCGGGAGAACAATAAGATCGAGTTCATCTTCGACGCGCATGTCAAGGAGATCGCGGGGGACGCCAAGGTCCAGGCGGTGCGCTACGAGCAGCACGGACAGGTGAAGGAGCTCAAGGTCGGCGGAGTCTTCATCTTCGTCGGCTTCGTGCCCAACTCCTCCCTGTTGAAGGTTCACGTCGAGCACGATCAGGGCGGCTACATCCTTACCGACGGCAACATGCAGACCTCGGTCGACGGGATCTGGGCTGTGGGCGACGTGCGCGCTCAGCTGACCAAGCAGATCGCCACCGCCGTGGGTGACGGGACGACGGCGGCCGTCGCCGCATCGCAGTACATCACCGGGCTCAAGGACGCAGCCCGAGCCTGACGCTAGGTCGGTTGCGGCCCTACGTCGACGCGCAGCTGGAACGAGTAGCGCCCGTCGGCAGACGTCGCGTTCACGCGTGACGCTCCGGCCTGGTGGGCAGTGAACGTGGCGATCGGCGGTCCGCTTGCCGCCGGCTTCGAATCCAGGGAGAGCACGCTTGGGTTGCTCGTCGTGAACTGCACTCCGGACCACTCCGACTGCGGCCAGCCCGATAGATCGACAGTCAGGTCCCCATTCACAACGACGTAGGTCTCGCCGCCGTCGTCGGTGATGGTGGCCGAAACGTGCGTGTACTGGTTTGGATTGGGATTGACCAGGCTCCTGTGCTCTGCCGCCGGAAGGACGCCGTCGAGCGCCACCGCCATGCCGATCATCACGGCGATGTATGCGCCCCACGTCACGTTTCGGGTGGTGGACGCGCCACTCGAGAAGCCGGGCACGCGAAAGGCCATGTTGCGGAAATTGAAGAGAAGGCCGGCGCCGAGGAGGATTCCTGCGAGCACGACCACGTTGATGCCGAGCTGCACCACGACCAGGAGCTTGCCGCTGCTAGCAGGGTAAGCGCCGGCGCTGAGCAGGCTCGGCATGATCATCAGGCTGAGCAAGCCGCCGATGCCGTAACGCAGGGCGAAGAAAAAGAGAAAGAGTCCCAAGAGACCGCTCACCGCGCGCGGCATAGAGACCGTGCGCAGCTGCATCACTCCTCGTTCCGCGAGGTCGAGCTCCCCGAGGGAAGGCGCAGGCTCCCCCCGCATAAGCGCCCCGGCGGCGTGCTTCAGCTCAGCAGCTGACGGCGAACCGGGCGGCCGGCCTGCGGCCACTACCTTGCCCACCGCCGAGTCGACCGTCCACACTGCCGCCGGCACAACTGCTCCTGCCACCGGCCCGGCGGGCGTCAGCTGGTTACCCGGCGCGACATGCACCACGACGACGCCCGGCCTCACCCTGCGCTGAATCGCGTTAGGCCGCCAGTTCTGCTCCGCCCATGAGGCGGCTGCCATTGCAGCGGCCTGCGGATTCTGCCCTGGCCCTGAGAAGAGTAGGAAGGAAGGCGCAGAGCCCTGCTGGCGGTACGCGATGCGTGTCGTGTTGGCGGCGAAAGACTGGAAGCGGGCATCGGTCTGCGCGGCGAGCCGGTAGCGGCTGCGCGGCAGGATGCGCACCAGCGCGGTACGGGCCAGATCCTCGGCGGTGAATGGCAAAGCGCGCCGATGATAAGGCGCCCGTTCCGAGCTTATGCCCACTTGATGGGATCAATGTCCCAATCCACTGGAGAGCAGCCGTGGTTACAGTTCCCTCCCGAGAAAGGAGGGTGCCCTTGAAGCGCGTTTCACCATACGTCGCGGCCACGTGCCTGCTGACGTCATTGCTGTTTCTCATCGTCTCGGCCATTCCGGTGTATGCGGACGCCAATCCGAACAACCACGGTCACCATTACGGCCAGCTCAAGCATCCCAAGAATCCGCCGGTGCCGATCCATTCGTCAAACCCCGCTTCAACCCCCGCACCGCACAGCCACCCGGCGACTGTTCCGGTCGCGCAAGGCGCAGATCCCGCGCCGGGCAGCTCCTTGCTGTCTCCTGCCGGCAGCCTTGTTCCCGTCATCAAGGCGCCCGCGGCCAAGACGCCGAGCGCGTTTCGCGCAGCCGTGCCGGACCCTCTGTGGTGGCTGCTGATCACGATCCTGCCGTTGTTGTTCGCGGCCTGGCTCATCGCCTTCAGGCGTGTGATGCTCGGGGCGGCGCTTCGATTCAGGCCGGCGGCCCGGGTGGCAATCGCGGGGGCGGAGGCTTAGCCGCGACCCGCAACCGGGTCGCGAGCCACAAAGAGGAAAGCGATCGCGAGGGTGATCGCGAGCACGGCAGGGCCGAAGTCCACGACTGGCCCGGACTTGAAGGCCAGGCGGATGACCACCGACCCGAAAACGAAAACGCCGCCTAGCACCAGCACGATGCGCAGGCGACGCGCGGCCAACCGAAGCTGTCTCCGAAATCCTCCGGGCCGGATCGCCAGGATGCTGACCACGAGCCCCATGAGGACAACGAGGCCTAGCAGAAAGCCGCGCACTCAGTAACAGTGATGGTATCGCCGTACTCGGCATCGCAGAGTCCACTCCGGGCGGTGTCTCTGGGCTGTTAGTCCTAGGCCATCCGGGCGCGGTTGCTGCTCCGGGACGAATGTCCCCTTGTTGCCGTGGTTGGCCCTCTTTAAGGTGGGGTGCCACGGAACATTAAGGCTGGGGCCCAGCCCCAACCGCGTGGAGGTGATTACACGCCGGCGAGTGCTGTTGCGTCGGCGGGGGCAGCGGATGCACCTGCGGACTGTGCGTGGGCGAGATTCGCCCATCCGCGCACCAGCAATGCTCGGTTCAGATCATGCAACGAGCGCAACTCATACCTGCGGCTGTACTCAAGAGGGAAGTGGCGTACGCGGGCTTCTTGCGCCGGCTGCTTGCCCACCTGATCGACATGCTCGTCATCGGAGCGGTCGGCGTGACGCTTGGCGCGCTTGTGATCGCAGTGGCGCCGGACAACTTCACCGCACTGGCGAATGTTGCACCGGTGACCGCCGCAATCGGGTGGGCCTATTACGTCCTGTTTGAGAGCTCGCCTGCGCGGGGCACGCTGGGGAAGATCGCCTTGAACCTTTTTGTCGGGGACGTTCATGGCGACCCGATCTCGTATCGGCGAGCCGCGTTTCGCTACCTCTTCAAGATCTTTTCGACCTTATTGCTCGGCCTGGGCTGGTTTATGGCGGCATTCACGCCGCGCAAGCAGGCGCTTCACGACGTGATGGCGGGCACGCTGGTCCTTCGGCGGGTGACCTATCTCGTCACCGGCCAGGAGCCGCCAACCGAGCCAGGCGACTACTGGGACGGGGGCCGCTGGGTCGCCTCGGTCCGGCCCGCTGAGAGGTCGTCGTAATGGCCGCCATCGGGCAGTCCAGGCCTACCGCAACTGGAATTCGCACGCCGCTCTTCATCCTCGGGGTGGCGCTGGCCCTGCTGGCATTCCTGTTGATGTTGGTGTTCGGCGCGATTTTTGCGAGCCGGTCTCACACGACGGGCTCGGTGCGCGTTGTGATCGCGAGTCAAGACATCGCGCAGCGCGAGGTGATCACGGCCGACATGATCACTTATGGCAGCGTTTCATCGGACTCCCTACCGCCGAAGGCTTTCACCCACGTGGCCGATCTCACCGGCTTCGCCGCGATAGTTGAAATTCTCAAAGGCCAGGTCCTCACCTCAAACATCGTCTCCTCAAATCAGGACCTGCTCGCCGGCCCGACATCCAGCTTCTTGCCGATCCCGACTGGCTACATCGCGCTGACCTTGCCGACCGGCGAGCAGCAGGGGGTCGCCGGCTACATCGCCCAGGGCGACTACATCAACATCATCGCCACGATCAATACGGGGTTGATCTCAGCGAATAACCCTCGGACGGTTACCCGGACCGTTTTCACCAGCGTCTACGTCATCAGGGTCGGTCCCGAGTCGACTGTGCCGAGGCAAGGCGTGGCCCAGGGCGTGGCCAGCAGCTTGACGGTCCTGATGTCGGAGTGTGATGCGCAGTTCGTCACGTGGCTCACCCTCAACGCCAGCCTCAAGTACGTGCTTCTTTCCTACCACGACTACCAGCAGACGCAGCCGCCGGCCGACTCAGCGTGCCCGCCGACAACGGCGCCAGGGATCATCGGCCCCGCCCAGGTTGAAGCGCGGTGGGGATTCACCCGGTAGCGGGATTTCCGATGAGGCCACGCACGCGCGAGATCGGCTGGGGCGCAGGACCATGGCGGCCCGTGCTCGCCACGGGCGAAAAAGGGTCTTCGGACCAGGCTGCCCAGAAGCGCCCTGACATCACGTGGCCCGCTTTCCACGACATGGTCACGCGCCTGGCCGTGCTCGAGAGCGCGCCGGTCTTCTACACCATGCCGGAGCCGGTGCTCCGCGCCCTGGCCCGCCGCCTGCGCCGAATCCGGATTCCGAGCGGCGAGATGGTCGTTTTCCAGGGTGACCCTGGCGACACGATCTTCTTCATCGAGGAGGGCCGTTGTCGCGTGGTCGTGGAGAGGCCGCCCGGAACGGTCACCGTCGCGGTCCTCACCGCCGGTGATTTTGTCGGCGAAGGAGCCTGCGTGCTGAACCGACGTCAGCAGGCCTCCGTATACGCCCAGTCGGAATGCATTCTTCTTGGTCTCGACCGGCAGAGCCTGCTTGCCGTGCTCGGTGGCCGGCATCAGGCGATCCTCGACGACCTGAGGCGGCTTGCCGAGCAGCGCTTTGCCCAGTTCGCGGACACGAGCGTCCAGGCGACGTGGGGAATGCTGCTCCAGGAGGCCACCGTAGTTGGTGTCTACTCACCCAAGGGTGGATCTGGCGGAACATGCATCTCGCTCAACCTCGTCGGCGCGCTCGCGCAGCGATATCCGGGCGAGGTCCTTTTGCTCGACCTCGACTTTCCTTACTCGCACTCGGCGCTGCTTGCAGGCCTGGTCCCGACAAGCTGCCTGGCTCGGACCGGCTCGGTCCCGCAGGACGCCTTCGAGGAGGTCCTTCTCAGCGCTGTGCTCCATCACGTCCAGGGTCCGATGATCCTGCCCGGGGCCCTCCGTCCCGAAGAGGCGGACGACGTGACGCCGGAGCTGATAACGCGAGCGATAGCGGTCCTGCGGAAGACCTTTCGCTACATCGTCGTCGACCTCGGGGTGACCATCACCGATTCCACCCTTGCCCTGTTCGACCTCACGCAGCACATCGTCCTGGTCGCCGCGCCTGAGCTTTCGGCGGTCAAGAGCGCGGCCGACGCCATCGAAATCCTCACCCAGCTCGGCACTCCCCACGACCGGCTCACAGTGGTTCTCAACAATCGATCGGTCAAGCCTCCAGTGACCCGACCGGCGGTCGAGCGAATGCTCAAGCGCGAGGTCAACGTCGAAGTCGCATTCGACGGCACGAAGCCTGAGCAGGCGGCGGTGGACGGGGTCATCCTGAGCGCCGCCGACGCGCGCAGCGAGATGACCAGGGGTTGTTTGAGGTTAGCCACCCTACTTGACGCGACGCACGGCCGCGTCGCGCTTCAGGCGAAGGCGCTTGTCGGCGCACACCAGCCGGCATGAGCCCAGCCTCACCCGCGGCCGCGATCGACCTGGCTCGAACCCGTGTGCGGCGAGCCTCGCTGCGACGCAGTCTCGAGGCAGTTGCAAATGGGCCAAGAGAGCAGCTGTCCATCGACCTCTCGCAGAAAGACGTGGACGTCGCTGCGGTCCTCGAAGAGATCACAAGGCCGCTCGGGTGCGACAGCACCGCGCTGCTGCGCCTGATGGCTGTGTTTCGCAATTCCGGCATCGCGGACTCTGCCATCGAACGTCTCTCGGCCAAGAGCGGCTCCGCGCGGCGCAGCAGCGCGCGGATCCTGGGCGCGCTGCGCATGCCGCAGGCGGTCAGCTTCCTTGCCCCGATGCTGGCCTCGAAAGATCGGGCGGTCTCCGACACAGCGGCGCGCGCGCTCGGCAGGATCGGGGGGTCCCAGAGCGCGCAGGTACTGCTGACGGCGATCCAGCGAACCGGCCTGCGCCGAACGCTGATCTGCGCGCTGGCTCGGGCCGCCCCGGACCTTTTCCTCGAGGTGGCGCTGGGCGCGCCCCAGCGGCCGGGAGTAAAGCCTGCCGCGGCGCTCGCTGCCGGTCTGCGCCGCCGGCAGACGGCAGTTGGGCCGCTTGCCGCGCTGCTGCTGCACGGCACCCCGCGCGAGCGGGTCATCAGCTGTCGCGCCCTTGGCTGGATCGGTTCCAGCGCCGCGATCCCCGCGGTTCTGGCCGCGCTCGCGGACCCAGAGTGGAAAGTCAGGGTCGCTGCAACGAAGGCCCTTCGCGTGCTCCATGACGGCGCGGCAATCCTGGATCTGGAGCGACTTCATGCGGACCGCAGCCCGCACGTGAGGCAGGCATCCGTTATCGCTCTTCGAAAGTTGACGCGCGAAGTGGGTTTCATCGAAACGTGGCTCTGAAAGACAGACTCGACGCACGCCGACGTCCGGAGGCGACCGACGTCGCTCTCAGCACCGGATTCAGCGTGATCCCGGGCTCTCGAAGCGAGTCGGAGGACCCGCCGGTCGCGGCCGCCCCCGTCGAGGAAAGCGTCCAGAAGACGGGCCGAGTCCCGGCCACCCTGTCGGCGGCCAAGGCGGCGATTTACACGTTGCTGGTCGAACGCCACGCCGACGAGATCGACATCACCGACCGCGCGGGCGTTCGGGCACGCATCACAAGCCTCGCCGACGAGCACATGAAAGCCACCGGCCTCGTTGTCAACAGGCTCGACTACGGCCACCTGGTCGATGCGCTTCTCGACGAGGTGCTCGGCCTCGGCCCCCTTCAACCACTTCTAGAGGACCCTGCGATCTCCGAGATCATGGTCAACCACCCGAGCCAGATCTACGTCGAGCGCCACGGCCGCGTGAGCCTGAGCCCGATGGTCTTCGAAAGCACCGCTCAACTCCGCCAGGTGATCGACCGCATCGTCAGCACGGTCGGGCGGCGGGTCGACGAGAGCTCGCCGATGTGCGATGCGCGTCTCCGCGACGGGTCCCGCGTGAACGTGGTGCTGCCGCCGCTTGCGCTCGACGGTCCGTGCATGACGATCCGAAAGTTCTCGCGCGAAAAGCTTCGACCGCAGGACCTGCTGGCGATGGAAGCAGCGACTGCCGACATGCTGCAGTACCTTCGTGCCGCGGTTCGCAGCAGGCTCAGCATCCTCGTGTCGGGTGGAACCTCTTCTGGCAAGACCACCCTCCTCAACATCCTTTCCGGTTACATCCCCACGGACGAGCGCATCGTCACCGTGGAAGACTCCGCGGAGCTGCAGCTCCGTCAAGAGCATGTGATCCGGCTCGAGTCACGGCCGCCCAACGTCGAAGGGACCGGCGCGATCGGTATACGTGATCTGGTGCGCAACGCTCTACGCATGCGCCCCGACAGGATCATCGTCGGTGAGTGCCGCGGCGGCGAGGCTCTCGACATGCTGCAGGCGATGAACACCGGGCACGAGGGCTCGATGAGCACCGTCCACGCCAACTCCCCATACGACGCATTTGGCCGTCTCGAAACGATGGTGCTCATGGGCGGGGCGGACCTACCGGCACGCGCCATCCAGAAGCAGATCGCGTCCGCGATAGACCTGGTTGTTCAAGTCGAACGGGTCCGCGGTGGCCAGCGCAAGATCGTCAGCGTCGTCGAGATCACAGGCCTGACGAACGGCGAGATGGAGTACCAGGAGCTGTTCCAGTTCAGGCAGTCCGGCGTCGACCATGAGGGCAACGCCATCGGCGCTCATGTGCCGACCGGCCACCTGTCGAAGCACATGGACCATTTCGTCGAGCGCGGCGAATCCGTAGGGCCATCCATCTTCGAGCCGGCGGTGGTCCTGGCGTGAGCACAGCTGTGGTGCTGGCCCTGCTTGCCGCCGGCGGCGTGCTTCTGGCGGCATTTGCGATCGCGCTCCCGGCGACGGAGACCTCTCGGGCCGACAGCCCGTTGTGGGCGGGCGGGCCGGCAAGCCGGCTCCAGCCTCCGACGATGCGGGACCGGATCAACCGGCCTTTTCAGGCTCTTGTAGATCGGACTCGCCGCCACCGCCGGCTGAACAGCGGACTGAGCCTCGCCGAGCATCTGGCGCGCGCCGACCTCAAGCTGCGGACTTCTGAATTTGTGATGATCCAGCTCGGATTCCTGACGGTGGGCGCCCTGCTTGCCTTGTGGCGCTTCGGCTTCGAGCCGCACTTTGTCGCCGCGGGCGTAATCGCATACCTGCTGCCGATGCGATACGTGAAGTGGCGGCAGGGCCGGCGGCTCAAGACTTTCAACGCCCGGTTGCCGGACATGCTGAGTCTCCTTTCGAACGCGATGAAAGCAGGCCTCTCGCTGCCGCAGGCGATCGAAGCGGTGGCGCAGAACACCTCCGCACCGATCTCTGACGAGCTCTCGCGCTCAATCCGCGAGATGAAGATCGGCACCGCAACGCCGGCTGCGCTCGCCAACATGGTGCGGCGCGTCGGCAGTGAAGACCTCGACCTGATCGTGACCGCGATCTCGATTCAGTCGACGGCCGGCGGCAACCTGGCGCGAATCCTGGATGGCATCTCGCACACCATCCGCCAGCGAATCCAGATGAAATCTCAGATCTCGGCCATGACCGCGCAGATGCGAGCCTCGGGCTGGATCATCACGCTCCTGCCTTTCATCGTGGCTGGGATCCTCGAAGTCATCACGCCGAGCTACTTCCAGATCATGTTCACGGATCCTGGCGGACGCGCCCTGCTCGTCATGGCCGCCATCTCGATCTACATCGGCAATTACTTAGTCCGCCGGATCACCAACTTCAAGGTTTGACGATGGCGGCCCTCTACATCGCGTCGCTCCTCGGTGTGGTGGCCGCCATTGGTGTCTTCGCCACGTTCTGGAGCCTTACGCCCAGAAGCCCGAGCAACGCCGACGTCGTGGAAGGCCGCCTGCGCGTCTACGAGACGGGGCTGCCTGTGACGATCGCCGAGATCGAGCTGCAGCAGCCGTTCAGTGAACGGATCGTCAAGCCGATGATCAGGCGCATCGGGCGCCTGGTCGAGCAGACGGTGCCCGAGAAGGCCCGCCAGCAGATCCAGTTGACGCTGCAGCTCGCCGGCCGGCCTGGCGGCATGTCAGCAAGCGACTTCATCGCAGTCCGCTATGTGCTGACCGCTGCTTTTTGTGCCCTCGCGATCTTGATCGGCCTTCTTGTTGAAAACCGCATTGTGCTCGCCCTCGGCGCGGCGATTGGCGCGGTGATCGGCCTGTACGGACCGTTGTTCTGGCTGAGGCGGCGAGTCAAGGCCCGGCGCAACCAGATGCAGCTGGATCTGCCGGACGTGATCGACGTCCTCGTCGTGTGCGTCGAGGCAGGCTTGACCTTCGAAGCCGCGATCGAGCAGGTTGTCGAGAAGTACGACCACGCTCTCGCGGACGAATTCGGCCGCGTGATGCAGGAGGTCCGGCTCGGCCGGCCCCGACTCGAGGCGCTCAACGACATGGGACAGCGGACCGGGGTAGACGAGCTCAACAACTTCGTGCAGGCGGTCATTCAATCTGAGCAGCTGGGCTCTGGCGTCGGCAAAATCCTGCGCATCCAGTCGGATGAGATCCGCCAGAAGCGGATGCTGATGGCTCAAGAGCGTGGCGCACGCGCCTCGCTGAAGATGCTCATTCCGATGCTCGGGTGCATCTTCCCGACCCTCTGGATCATCCTCCTCGGTCCGGCGGCACTGCTTGCAGTCCACTTTCTGAAGGGTGCTCAGTAGATGCGAGGCCAGCGAGGCCAGCGAGGCCAGTCGTCGGTCGAGTTCGGAGCGTCAGCAATCGTGCTCGTCCTCTTGCTGTTCGGTCTGATCGATCTCGGCCGCGTCTTTTACTTCGATGTCGGACTCATCGGTGCGACGCGGGAGGCGGCACGGCAGGCGAGCTGGTTCAACCCTCCAACTCCTGGCAGCGGATCGCCTGGAACGAACCCGAGCCTTTATGACACCGACGGCTGGTCGCAGGATCCTTGCGCTTATGAGCAGAGCGGCAATCCAACCGGCGACCCAAATCCAAATCCAGGAATCAAACAGTCAGTTGACTGCAACCTGAACAAGTTTCATCTGCCGTCTTCGATCCTGCAGAACCCGACCACGACTTGCCCTGCAACCTCAGACGGAAACTCGCTCTATAACCCGCCTTATGCGGACTCGGCGTATCCGACCGACACAAACCAGCCGTGGCTCTACATCTGCTACGCGAACACGCCAGGGCTGGACCTCGCAGCCGCACCCGCTGACAACGGCTACGGGGGCAGGGATGTGAACGTGATCCTGCTGATGAACTTTGGATTCGCTTCGGGATTTGTACCGAGCGTCGTGGGCACTTCTCTACACATAGTCGCGAACACGCATATGGTCATCGGTGGTTACTGACGTGCGATCTGCTCCCGTTGATCGCCAGCGTTCTCAAGCGATCGTCGAGTTTGCGATCGTGGCCCCCGTTCTGGTGCTTCTGCTCTTCGGCGTCGTGGACTTCGGGCGTCTCATTTACATCTACGCCACTTTGAACCAAGCGGTGAATGAAGGCACGCGCACGGCGATTCGCGATTCGGCCCTTCTGCCAACCAATAGCGACGTCGAGACTTCCGTGAAGCGGCATGCAGTCGATGTCTCACTGGCAAACCCGTGCCCCAACGGGCCGATCGACACGACGCAGATACCTGGCTCGAACCAAGGGTGGATCTACATCACGGAGCCTGATGCCCCGGCGTCGCTGGAGACCCTATCTCCAACACTCGAAAACGCGCCCGGAGGCCAGATGTGGGCGAACTCCAACGGGACATGTAGTGCCACAAACCCAGCTCATGATCACGCGCCGATCCAGGTAACGATCCGATACAACTTTGTCCCGATCACGCCTCTCATCCAGCAGGTGACAGCCAACCACATCGTGCTCAGCGCATCTGCGACCTACAAGACGGAATACTGAGTTGAACGCGAGTCACTTGCGGACACAGCGGGGCCAGGCGATCGTGCTGATCGGCCTGATCATCGTGGTCTTGTTCGGATTTGCCGGACTGGCCATCGACGGTGGCCGCGGATATCTCGACCGGCGACACGTTCAAAGCTCTGTCGACGCTGCAGCACTTGCGGCAGCGTACGACTACATGACAAGCAACGATGTCGCACATGCCGAGGGGGCTGCCAGCACCGAGTACGCAAACAATGAGCGCCTCTACATCATGCCACCCTGCACGCAGGCTGGAATGTCGCTGTCATGCGCGTTCGGCGATCCGACGAATCACGCCCTGACCGTCGCCGCGGTGAACCATTCGATCGCTGGAGT
>Ga0209806_1000288_pt1 | contig 33416 bp, 28 predicted proteins | sample GraSoiAngelo_152_FD_186166 | JGI IMG/M metagenome (GOLD analysis project Ga0209806, IMG submission 186166) | Grasslands soil microbial communities from the Angelo Coastal Reserve, California, USA - 14_1009_12_30cm (SPAdes) (version 2) | ecosystem: Environmental > Terrestrial > Soil > Grasslands ... | reverse complement strand
CTTCAGCGTCATTCCGTCCTCCCCGCGTTCCATTCCCTGTGATTAGCCTGAGAAGCCTACTCCTTGCTCTCTCCCACTGCAAGCCAACCCGCGCCAATTCAGACCGAAATCATGCCACCGGGTGCTCTTTTCGCAAGCTTTCCTCCTGAAACTCTTGCCTGGTTTCTGAGCCGGCATGCTCCTTCCACGCATAGGAGACCAGCAGGCTGAGCGGGATCAGGGAAAGCAGCGGCATCGGGATCTTGGCGATGGTGTAAAGGGGAAGCCACCATTGCTGCTGCAGGGTGGTCCGAGAGACTGCCGGAGACACACTCGCCAACCCGATCGCTGCGAGCCAGGGCCACGTGAGAGCTGCCGCAAACAGCAGCAAACCGGTCCGCGATATGGCCCCTCCCGCCCACAGTCTCCGCCGATCTTTGACGATGAGGAAGATCGCCGGCAGCATCAGCAGAAAATTGTAAGGAGCAAACATTGGAATAATGATGATCGTGACCGCCAACGTCAGCGCAAGCATCAAAACGAAAGCCGATTGATCGCTCTCCTGTTTTCGGAATCGCCAGCACACATCGGCAACGGCCACAACCAGAACACCGGCCGCAACTAGCCCGACCCACGGCGAAAGCATTACCTGCAGAATCGAGAGGCCACCCGCGTAACGCCGGTAGTCCCCTGTCGCTAACAGAAAATCTCCGAACCATCCGGGCAGGAGAATTTCTGATGTGCCCGCCAGCAGCAGCATCGCGACGGTGAATCCCCAGAATAGCCGCTGTCTCCGTCGCCAATCGCTCAGTGTCCAGAGCAAAAGCACCGACGCCAAGGGCAGCGCAAGGTGCGGCTTGATGGTTGCCACTGCCAGCAGCGTGCCGCTCGAAAAGCGATGGCCGCTTACCAGCAGTGCGCATGCCCCCGCAAGAAGTGCGACTACCGGCAGCGTCAGTTGCTGAAGCTTGAATCCTTGCACGGCGGAAAAGCTGCCCAGCACCAGCAGCATGGCAATCATCTCTTCGCCGAACGTCAACTTCCAGCGGACCACTCTCAACCACAACAGAACGCTTCCCACTGTGGCGATCACCAGCAGACCCTTGAACGCAATCGCGACCGGCCCAAACGGCAAGCCCACGGTTGGAGCGAGTAGAAACACCACGTATACCGGGTATGCGAAGCCCTGCTGATCTTTCGGATCTCCCGGACGGCCGGGGTCCAGCGCGCGCCCGTAATAGCCGATTTGAATCTCGCGTGTGATCTCTTTGCTATAGGGATTGCGATGATGCAACAACAGTTCGCGAGCGCCCAACCAGCGCGGATATAAATCGGACAGATTTCCCCGAGGCCGGTCGTGCGTCTGTGCGTCGGCCCGCTGGTAGGGCACCAGCACGCGTTCCACGTAGAACCACATGGCTGCCGCACACAGAAAAGCGAGTACCAGGCCTGCTTTGGTTTTTTTCGGCAACAGGTCGAATTAAACTCCGAGGGCTAGCTCCTGGTGCCTCATGTTACAACTTTATGCGGAATGTTCCTATGCGACTGCGCGTCTTCATCTCCCTAGCCATCGGCCTGGCCACTGGCCTCTGTTGCTGGTCCTTTCTCCGCCATTTTCAGTTGAGAGCGGGCGATTTCAACTGGGCGGTTTGGGCTGCGCAGGACCTGCTCGCCCACCGCAATCCCTACGACCGTGTGATGCAAATGTATCCCTTGCCTGCAGCTTTTTACGGATTACCCTTTGTAAGATTGCCACTTGAAGTTGCGGCCGGGGTTTTCTATGGACTCAGTTCCGCACTCATGGCCTTCGGGCTCTCGCGGCAGGGCTATCATCGCTTGCTGGTATTCCTGGCGTATCCGTATTGGGCTGGGCTTATGGCGGCGCAGTGGTCACCTATCATTTTTGCGAGTGCCTTCTTCCCATTCTTGTTGCCGGTAACTTTGGCGAAGCCGCAGTTGGGACTACCCGTGGCTCTGACCAACCCCACCAAGCGTGGTTTTATCGCGTGTTTCGTGGTGCTGGCGCTCTCGTTTCTACTGCTGCCGCGATGGCCATGGCTGTGGCTTGCGAAACTTCACGACTACGTGCACTTCTTCCCGTTGTTGATCTTGCCCGGCCCGTTGCTCGCCTTGGCTCTGCTTCGCTACCGTGAACGCGATGCGCTCCTGCTTTTTCTGATGGCCCTTATGCCGCAACGATGGTTTTACGACCCGCTCATACTTTGGCTCATCCCGAAAACGCGCCGCGAAATTTTAGGTACGGTGGCTGCGAGTTGGGCAATCGGGGTCTGGCGCTTTCATCATTATCCCCAGGGCCACGTGCAAGCAGGGCGATGGATGGTAGTGTTCTTCTATCTTCCTATGCTTGCGGTGGTGCTCGCACGCCCGAGAGTCGCCGAACCTTGCGCGGACCCAACGCGTGCCGCAACATCAGACTGAAATCAAGCCGAGATGCGCAACCTCTTGCTGGGGATTGCAAGAATCAGAGCGTGCTGCGCACGTTGGAAACGGTCCAGTCCACCAAGGACCTCCTGATTCGGTCTGTTAGCGTACTGCCTTTTGATTGTTCGTGGTTGGGACAGGAACGGGCCTATGCTCATCCTATAGAGCACCAGCCAGAGCAGCGGTATACAGGCAATCCAGACCGACCGATGAGTTCACCCGGTGAGTCAATACTAGGGCAAGGCCGGCAGCGTTCAGCACCAAGTAGCTTACGAGGATGAGCCAGTGCACCCCGAATTTTCGGCCCTACACTAAAGTGACATTCCGCCGTGACCGCAAGGAAGCTATAGTTTGGCCCAACCCATGCGCCCCATTCTCCGCCCCGTGATGCCGGAACTGCATAGCCTCCGCGGGCTGGCATGTCTGGCTGTGCTGTTCTTTCATGGGTTGTGGTGCTATCTGCCGCGAGGCCCATTGCACGCGTTGACTGCCGGTGGCCATTATGGAGTCAACCTATTCTTCGTGCTCAGCGGCTTCTTGATCACTGGAATCTTGCTCGATTCGAAGCAGCGACAGGACTACTTTGTGCGGTTCTACAAACGGCGTGTGCTGCGCATCCTGCCGGCGTATTACATGATGATTGCGCTGCTAGCCATGTACGGACTTTCGCCGCGCTTTCTAGGCTTGAGCCTGTTGCACGTAGCGAATATGGCACCGGCTTTCGGTGTGGCGCTGGCCTATGGGCCGTTCTGGTCGCTAGCGGTGGAAGAGCAGTTCTACTTTCTGTGGCCGCTGATTGTGAGGCGCTCGAGTACTCGGCTGCTCGTCGTGGTGTTATTCGGAATCATCGTCAACAATCTGCGGCTGGCCTTCGTGGCGAATCCGGAACCGTGGATTGAATTTCGGCTCTGGTATTCGTCACACGGGTTGGCGCTCGGCGCCTTGCTGGCAATCTTCCTGCGCTCGTCGATGAACTCGCGGAGGAATGTAGTGGGGCTGGCGGCAGCAGCGGCGATGACGGGGATCGGGCTAATTGTACTCCAGAGTGCGGTTTGGCAGACATTTGGCTGGGAGCTCGTGTTCTCGGCTGTGTTACTGAGTGCTCTGATTCTGGGCGCTTCGCGCTTTGAGGCGTGGACGCGGCCACGACTGCTGCTATTCATTGGGGAGATCAGCTACGGATTGTACCTCGTGCATGTTTTTGTGTTTGCCATGTATCGGCGGGTTATATTTGTGCCGAATGATACGGTCCATGTGCTGGTGCAATTCTTCGTTTGCTCGGTAGTCTCCATTCTTCTGGCGACTGCCTCCCGCTTCACGGTCGAATCGTGGTTCCTTGGACTGAAGGATAAGCCTCTGAGCATTCCGCGCAATCAGATAATATCTGAGGAGTTAGCAGCTGCGAGGTGACGGATGGATAAAACCACAGTGAAGGTAAGCGGGCAGGACCGGGCAGCCGCCCTAGGGTTGTGCGAGCTATGGATTCAGCTCTCGAAGGGGCAGGAATTTGCCGAGACCATCGCCAAGCACGTGGAACTTCTTTGAGTGCCGTTGGGAAACTCCATGATCGCCTGGTGTTTCGTCGAAGAGTGGATGTGCTGTCTTCGTGGTTCGCTCAGCTAGCCCCGAAAAACGCCCGTATTCTGGATGTGGGAGCCGGGAGCGGCCTGCTCGCGAGTGTGATCTCTTCGAAGCGGCCCGATGTGTCCATCCGCGGAATCGATGTGCTTCCTCGCGAGCAGTCTCACATCCCGGTGGAGATTTTCGATGGTCGCAAGATTCCCTTTGAAAACGGGGATTTCGACGTCGTTCTCTTCGTGGACGTCTTGCACCATACCGAGGATCCGACCATTCTGCTGCGCGAAGCGGCGCGAGTGGCGGCATCCGATGTGCTCATCAAGGACCATTTCCGCAAAGGATTCGCGGCCCAGCAGCGCCTGCGATTGATGGATTGGGTCGGAAATGCGAGATTTGGCGTGTCCCTTCCCTACAACTACTGGACCGAGGAGCAGTGGCAGAGCGCGTGGCAGAAGATTGGCTTGCGCCCGGCGCGACTAGTCACAGATTTAAAACTGTACCCGGCGCTCGCCGATAGCATTTTCGGCGCACAACTGCACTTCATCGGCGAATTAAAAAAGGTCGCGGCCTGACGCCCTCCGGGGCGTCGCTATCCGGGCAATGCAGGTCACGGTTCTCACCGTCGCCGCATGCCAAGCACACTTAGAAAAAAACTGGCAAACACTGTTTGCAGCCCCAGGACGAGTAAGAGAATGGATGGAATCACCAGCCGCATTGTCCGGGAATAGTCGAGCATGCCGAAGTGCTGGCTTCTCCAGAAATGCACCGCATAGAGCGAGCCGCCCAGGCCACACGCAATCAGCGCGGACCCGATAAGAAGGCCGGTCTCCAGTCCCACATAGCGGAACACTTTTTCGAGCACCGGATCGGGCGGGAACAATCCTTCCGCAATCGCGAAAATCTTCGTGAAAGTTGCGAACGCTACGGACTGAAACCCGAGCAGGACGAAAGCCGCACCGTACAGCATGGTGTGTACATCGAATGTGATTCCGCCCACCGTCTTCGCTGATGGCAAAAGCCAGAGTTCCAGTACACTTCCTACCATCATCAACAGCAGTCCCGGATAAAGAAACAACCAGCGCGGACTGTACAACAGCAGAAAACGAAGGTGTCTCCAGCCATCGCGCCAGGTGCGCAGATGCGGCGGCCGCGAGCGTCCGTCGGGTGATAGCGTTGTCGGCACTTCCACCATAGCCAGCTTCATCAGGGTCGCCTTTACCACCATCTCGCTCGCAAATTCCATGCCGGCGGTTTGCAGTCGGAGGCAATTGTAGGCAGCCTTGCTGAAGGCGCGCAAGCCGCAATGAAAATCTCCAAACGGACTGTGGAAGAATAAGCGCCCTAAGCCCGAGAGCACGGGGTTTCCAAGATATTGATGAAGAGCCGGCATCGCGCCGGGCTGAATGCCGCCGCGAAATCGATTCCCCATCACCAACTCCGCACCCTTGCGCAGCTCGGTTACGAAACGCGGAATGTGACCAAAATCATAGCTGCCGTCGGGATCGCCCATCAGAACGTATCTACCCTTAGCCGCGGCGATCCCTCCCATCAATGCGTTTCCGTATCCCCTGGCTGTCACGTGGATGACTCGCGCCCCATTGCGTTGCGCAATCTCGATCGAGTCGTCGCTGCTGCCGTTATCGGCGACCACGACCTCGCCCGCGATTCCTGCCTCTGTCATCGTCCGCTGAACCTTGCGAATAGACGACTCCAGCGTTTCCGCTTCGTTCAGACAGGGCAGCACCACGGACAGTTCGATCTCCTCTGGACCGCGCTCGCTCACGGTTCGTTGCTTCGCTTCGAAACTGGCTCTGGACGCCACAGCAAGTCCCTAAGGTATTCTCGGAATAGTAGTATTACCCGCCGATCGATCTTCTGCAGACTGTTTCCGCTCGGCCGGAAGAAGATCGGCTATCCCATGGAGTTTACCAAACAGGCGCGGGGGAGCGTGGTGAACCTCTTGTTTGTTGCGACGTTGGGGCTGATGCTGTTGGCTGCCTGGATTGCCCCGCTGGCCGGTGACCGTTGGTTTCGGCCCGTTGAAAAAGCGGGTGCCGCCTTTGCGCAAAAGAAATCTCTCACCCTTGTCACGCTGGGACTGCTCACCATCACGGCGCGCCTTGCACTGCTGCCCATTCTGCCCGTTCCGGTCCCGGCCATCCATGATGAGTTCAGCTACCTGCTCGCGGCCGACACGTTCGCGCATGGTCGCTTGACCAACCCGCCGCACCCTTTCCCGGTTTTTTTCGACACCTATCACGAGTTGCAGCACCCAACCTATGCTTCCAAGTACCCTCCGGGCCCGGGCGCTGTCATGGCACTAGGTCAGGTCCTTGGCCATCCCTGGATTGGAGTCCTGCTGAGCACCGCCGCCATGATCGTCTCTATGACATGGATGCTCCAGGGATGGTTCTCGCCGTCTTGGGCTCTGCTGGGCGGCGTGCTCGTCTGGGCGGACCTGGGGCTCTTCGCTCCCTGGGTGGACAGCTATTACAACGGCTCGGTCGCGACGGTGGGCGCCGCCCTGGTTTTCGGCGCTTATCCACGAATTCTCCACTTTGGCCGAGCACGGAATGCCTTCCTCATGGGCCTTGGAGCCGCCATCCTGGCTTACAGCCGGCCGGTGGAAGGTTTCATCTTCTGTCTCCCCGTCGCAATCGCTCTCACGATCAGGCTGATCTCCAGTCGCTTTTCCGATCCCCACCTCAGCATTTCGCGCCTGTTCCTTCCCCTTGCGGCTGCGCTGATCCCGGCAGGGCTCTTCCTCGCTTACTACAATTTCCGAGTCACGGGAAATGCCTTGCAGTTCCCCTATGTTCTTTATCACCGCGAATATTTCAACAATTGCCCCGTCTTCTTCTGGCAGAAGCCCGTACCGCCGCTACACTATGCCAACCAGCAGTTTGAGAACTTCTTCAATGTCTGGAATCGCGAAGAGTTTGAGCTCTCCTGGCGGGCATGGGCAAGGCGAGCCTTGGCGTTATCGTGGAAATTATGGCGGATTCTGCTGGGGCCGGCCCTGACTCTGCCTCTCGTCATGCTCATCCGGGTTGTGCAGGACCGCCGCATCCGCCTGCCACTCTGGGAGGTATTTGTCTGTTCCCTCGGATTGCTGTCGGTCGTTTGGTTCCAGCCCCACTACGCCGCGCCCCTCGCAGCCGCCGTGTTCGTAGTCGTGGTTCAGGCCATCCGCCACTTGCGCCAGGCAAAGATCCACGGCCGTCCCATAGGGATTTTCCTGTCTCGTTTGATCGTGCTGCTCGTCGTCGACTGGGTCGCCATTCAAGCCGGACACGCTGCCCGGTACCCCGTCACCGCTTGGAAGGGCCAGCGCGAACAGGTTCTCCGGACCCTCGAGTCGGTTTACGGCAAACACCTCGTCGTCGTTCGCTATACGCCCACCCACAATGTGCACCGGGAATGGGTCTACAACGCTGCCGACATCGACTCCTCCCGTATCGTCTGGGTCCGCGAGATCCCCGGCCAGGACATTACCCCCTTACTGCGCTACTACCATGATAGAAAGGTCTGGCTCCTCGAGGCTGATCAGTCTCCGCCGACGCTCGAGCCTTACCCACGAGCGTCCGCAACCGAACCCAGGAATGTCCCGTAAACGAGCGCAGAAGGGTCTTTCTGGGGGCCCGTTGGTGGGAAGCGCGACCCCTACAATCCTGATATCGGGACGGGAACCAAGAAATTAGCTTTCCCCGTGGCCCGGTCGCGGTATGATAGTCGCGACCGGGCGGCGTAAGGCCTCGCCGGACCCCTCAAATACTTGATTCGATTGAGAAACGGAAATCGTCTCCGTCAACGAGCGCTCCACGGGTCGCCCGATGCCTGCTGGAATGTTCGGTTCCATGATGTCTTCGTTTTCCACGGGAGGAGTAATGAGTCAGACTATCCAAAGATTGCTGCGCGATGAGAAAGGACAGGACATCGCTGAATACGCTGTCATGTTGGCAGTCATTCTTGTCATCGTGGTAGGCACCGTTCGCCTTATTGGCTCCAACGCGAACACCGTTTTTTCACAAGTTGCCAGTTCGATCCAGTGACCGGTTAGCGAGTCGTTTGTTCGTTTCCGGAAGGCGGCTTGGTGTGTGATGGTGGTGGTGAGATTTTTGGATAGGCTGACATCTGCAGTTGGAGGAAAAACTGGATCAGCAGGTTTGTCGGAGCGTGCGGCGATTCGTCGCACACTTGCAATTTATGGCTTGTTTTGAGGAGTACGCATGAATCGTTCACGGCTCCTGTTCATCGGGTTCGTGGCACTCGCGCTTGGTGCTTTCGTCAGCTTCGTCGTCTACAAGAATGTTCTGTCCAGGTCTAGTGCGGGCAACGAGCCCGGGGCCGACGTGATCGTCGCGGCCAACGATATTCAGGTGGGCGCAAAGCTTCAGGACGGCGATATCCGTATGGTCAAAGTGCCGGCTTCGGTGGTGCCGCCGAACTCATTCCGTTCGAGATCTCAAATTATCGGACGTGGCGTCATCCTCCCCATCCAGAAGGGCGAGTTTATCTTGCCAAGTAAGCTGGCTGCGGAGAATGCTGGCTCTGGACTTCCGGCTCTGATTCCTCCGGGAATGCGAGCGGTCTCGGTGCGAGTGAACGAAGTCGTCGCGGTCGCTGGCTTCGTGATTCCCGGAACGCGCGTGGACGTTCTGCTCACCGGCAATCCGATGGGCGCCAATGAGCCTCAAACCACTACCGTGCTCGAGAATGTCGCGGTCATCGCCGCCGGGCAAAGGCTCGAGCGCAACGCCGCGGGCGAGCCGCAGTCGACCCCTGTAATCACACTCCTGGTTTCCCCGGATGACGCGCAAAAACTTACCCTGGCTAGCTCCCAGGGGCACATTCAGCTTTCCCTGCGCAATCCTGTCGACACCAAGAAAGTCGACATTGCCTCCATGAAAGCCACTGGTCTTTACAAGAATGTGACTCCGGTGGCTCTGCCGGCACCTCATCCAAAGCCGGCGAAGACTGCCAAGGCGCAACCGGCTCCTGCTCCGCCGGACGCTTACAAAGTCGAGGTCATTCGCGGCAACAAAGTCGACGAAACCAAGTTCCCAGATCAAACAGGCGCTCACTAGGAATGAACAGATCTCTGATCAACAAATTTCTGCCGCCACTTCGAGTTGAGAACAGTCTGAAGATTGCGCTACCCCAGGCGGCTGTGGGCGCCGTGGCCGTCATGCTGGTGCTGTCAGCGTACACCACCGCTGAGTTGCGCCAACAGGATGCCACCCAGCAACCCGAGCATCCCGCCACCGCCTCCGTCCCTGCGCCTTCGGAGGCCACGGGGGCGGCGCCTCTCCGCGTCATGGTGGGAAAGTCGCTGCTTATCAACACGAGCGAACGCCTGAAGCGCGTTTCCGTCACAGATCCTGCTGTGGCTGACGTGCAGGTTGTAACTCCTACCCAGATCCTGGTGCACGGCCGCTCTGCGGGCGAAGTATCGCTGCTTATCTGGGATGAACTGGAGCGTTCCCGAAGCTTCGATCTCCGCGTCGATGTCGATGTGACCGCTGCGGCCGAAGAAGAAAAGAGCGTTTTCCCGGATGAGCAGATCCTGGTGACCCCCTCCCGCTCTGCGATTGTGCTTTCGGGACATGTCTCGGACGAAACCGTGGCCACGCGTGCCGGCAAGATCGCCGAGGCTTATTCGAAGAACGTTGTCAATGTTCTGACATTTGGGCCGAAAGGCGCGCAGGAAGTCCTGCTCGAGGTGAAGTTTGCTGAAGTCGACCGCACCGCCATTTTGCAATACGGCTTCAATCTGTTTGACGCAGGCCAGGGCAACACGATAGGCACGATCCAGACCGGGCAGTTCGGATCCGTGGCCATTCACAACACTGCCACCACCACTACCACCAACGGCAGTACGAGCACCACGACAACCACCGCCACACCACCCACCGTCAACATCAGCGATTTCCTGAATGTCTTTATCACTCGCACTGATCTCAATATTGGCGCCGTGATTAAGGCGCTCCAGGCCAAGAACCTGCTCCAGATTCTGGCCGAGCCTAATTTGATCGCGGTCAACGGCAAAGAAGCCAGTTTTCTTGCCGGCGGGGAGTTCCCCTTTCCCATCGTTCAGCCCAGCCAGGGTTTCAACGCGGTCACCATCCAGTTCAAGGAATTCGGCGTGAAGTTGAGGTTCACTCCCGTAATCATGCCGAGCGGAAACATTCACCTTAAAGTTGTACCTGAGGTCAGTACGCTCGACTTCACCAATGCATTACAGATTTCCGGATTCCTGATTCCCGCCCTCAGCACGCGGCGCGCCGATACCGAGTTCGAATTGCAGGACGGGCAAAGCTTCGTGATTGCCGGCCTGATGGACAATCGGGTCACCAATCTTGTGAACAAGATTCCTGGCCTGGGCGACATCCCGATCCTGGGCACGTTCTTCAAAAGCAAGAGTACGCAGAGGAGCAATGCCGAACTGATGGTGCTCTGCACAGTGAAAAAGGTTGGGCCCGCGGTCAAACCGACGGCGCTCCCAAATAACCCTGAGCCTTTCCTCAACAACGACAAGTTCGATGGGAAAAAGCCCGGGGGTGGAAAGTAGTTTTGTGTCATGCCTGAGCTTTCAGTAGTCATCATCGCGGGCGACAGCGAGCAACGTGCCGTTCTGCAAGTCCTGGTCGACGGAACTTCCGTGGCCCGTACCGCGCACGCCGCTGCCAATTATCCCGCCGCCGCGACCGATCCATTGATTCCCCGCATGCATGCCTTGCATGCCGATGTCATCCTGGTCGATGTTCCGATCGAAAATCCCTCCGCTGCGCTCAACGCAATCGAATTGCTTCGGCAGGAAGTTCCGGAAACCGCGGTATTCGCTATTGGCAGCATGTCGCAACCGCAGAGCATCGTGAGCGCCATGCGCGCCGGGGCCCGAGAATATATCGAACGCCCGAGCACCACCACCGACTTGCTGGAAGCCTTCATTCGCCTATCCACGAACCAGCGCAAGGTCAAGCGCGATGGGCCTCGAGGCAAAGTCTTTACCGTGGTGAACGCCAAGGGAGGAAGTGGCGCCACCACCATCGCCGTCAATCTGGCCCTGGCTCTGCAATCGGCTCACAGCAATGTTGCCCTGGTCGATTTGGCCCCGCTGGGCCATACCGTCCTTCACCTGAATCTGAAGGCGCCCTTCACGGTGGCCGACGCAATCCGGAACCTCCATCGCATGGACAGTTCTCTGCTGGAAAGCTTCATGACGCGCCATTCCGGCGGACTGCAGCTCCTGGCTGGCGCCAGCAACCCGGCTGGCTCCGATGCGGCCACCGCCGAATATGCCCGTTTGTTCGACCTTATGGCGGGCCACTTCCGCTACGTTGTCGTGGACGCCTCTTCTCGCCTCGACAGCGCGACCCGGCTGGTCGGCAATCTCTCCGAAACCGTCCTACTGGTCGCCCATGCCGACGTGGCCTCCCTTTGGAGTGCCTCGCGGGTGGTGCAGTTTTTGGGGGAGAATTCCAACCGGGAACGGGTTAAACTGGTACTCAACCGTTTCCGCAAGATTCCTGGCTTTCACGAAAGCGACGCCGAAACTGCTTCGGGTGCCAGCCTTTTATGGCGCATCCCCAACCAGTATTTCGCTGTCTCGGCCGCCATCGACCGCGGGGTTCCGCTCATGCAGCAGAACCATACCGAAATCGCGCGCGCTTTTAACGGATTGGCGGCCGCCCTCACGCAGAATGACGATGACGTGAAGCGCTCCGCCTGGTCACTGTTCAAGACGGTTTAGAGACACTATGCCCAACCTGCAGACATTCGAGCGAAGTGAATACCAACAGGTCAAAGCCGACCTCCATCGCAAGATCCTCGACCGTCTCGATCTTGAGAAACTCGGTCGCACCAACAGCGAAACGGCGCGCGAGGAAGTCCTCATCCTCATTCGCACCTCGGTCAACAGTGAAGCGGTCCCGCTCAGCTTTGCCGAACGCGAGCGCCTGGCCCGCGAGATTCTGGATGAGATCTTCGGTCTTGGCCCGCTGGAACCCCTTCTCAAAGATCCCAGCATCTCCGATATCCTGGTCAACCGGTTTGACCGGGTCTATATCGAACGCTCCGGCAAACTCGAACCCACCGGCCTTTCCTTCAAAGACAATGGGCACCTGATGCAGATCATCGATCGCATCGTCTCGCGCGTAGGCCGCCGCATCGATGAATCCTCGCCCATGGTCGATGCCCGTCTCGCGGACGGCTCCCGCGTGAATGCCATCATTCCGCCGCTGGCCATCGACGGCGCTTGCCTCTCCATCCGCCGTTTCGGACGCGATCCCATTACCGCCCGGCAGATGCTCGAGAACAAGAGCCTCACTGAGCCCATGCTGGAATTGCTCACCGCGGTCGTCAAAGGCCGCCTGAACATTCTCATCTCGGGTGGAACGGGCGCCGGCAAAACCACCGTGCTGAACGTGCTCTCCGGCTACATTCCACATAACGAGCGCATCGTCACGATCGAGGACGCCGCCGAACTTCAGCTGAAGCAGGAGCACGTGGTGCGCCTCGAAACCCGCCCGCCGAACATCGAAGGCAAGGGCGCGGTTCGCCAGCGCCAGCTGGTGATCAACAGCTTGCGTATGCGTCCCGACCGCATCGTGGTGGGCGAGGTGCGCGGTGAAGAAGCCTTCGACATGCTTCAGGCCATGAACACCGGTCACGAGGGCTCGCTGACTACCGTGCACGCCAACTCGCAGCGCGACGCTCTCGCTCGTATCGAAAACATGGTCTCCATGGCCAACCTGAACATTCCTGAACGCGCCATCCGCCACCAGATCTCCTCGGCCATTCACGCCGTGGTCCAGGTGGCGCGTCTCTCTGACGGCACTCGCAAGGTCATCACGGTCTCTGAAATCACCGGCATGGAGAGCGACATCATTACCATGCAGGACATCTTTGTCTTTGACCGCCTCGGCATTGACGAAAGCGGAAAGGTTCGGGGCATGTTCCGCGCCACCGGCGTCCGTCCGAAATTCGCGGAACGATTGGCCACCGGAGGTTGCCGGCTCCGGCCTGGTCTCTTTGAATCGCGCGTGGAGGTTTGAGCTAGAGGGATCATCCATGGTGCCGCAACTCGTTGCCATCCTCGTGTTCGTCGTTGTAGCTGCCGTCGTGTTCGTCGCATTTTCGCTGCTCGACGAGCGCAAAGAGCGCTCTCGCGTTCTTCGCGATCGTCTCGCCGATACCCAGCAGATGGAAGGAACCAAGCCGCTGGAAGAAATCGCCCTGCTGCGCGATGAAATGCTCAGCGAGATCCCGGCGCTCGACAATCTGCTGCGCCGCTCTGAACGCGTCTCGGCGCTGCAGAAAATGCTCTCCCAGGCCGATATCAAAATGCGCGCCGGGAATTTTCTGCTGGTTTGCCTGGGCACCGGTTTTCTGCTGGGATTTATCGTTTACGCCGCAGCGAACAAGAACATCCTGTTTGCCTGGGTCGGCATGTTGCTCGGATTTTTCATGCCGTACTCGTTCGCTTCGTATAAGCGCACCAAGCGCTTCGACGAATTCGAGGAGTTGTTTCCGCAGGCCATCGATACTCTCGCCCGCGCCGTGCGCGCCGGCCACGCCTTCACCACCGCGCTCGAAATGATTTCCGACGAGATCGCTGAGCCGGTGGCCAGCGAGTTCCGCAAACTTTTCGAAGAACAGAAATTCGGCCTTCCCGTCCGGGAGGCGCTCTCCAATCTTGTGGACCGCGTCCCGCTCGTCGATGTCAAATTCTTCGTTACTGCGGTCATGCTGCAGCGTGAGACCGGTGGCAACCTCGCCGAGATTCTCGACAACCTCTCCTATGTTATCCGCGAGCGCTTCAAAATTCTGCGCCAGGTCCGCGTCTATACCGCGCAGGGACGCCTGACCATGCTGCTGCTCATGGGCATGCCTCCCATCATCGTGATGATGATGCTGTTCATGAACCCCACATTCATCAAGCCGCTGTTCACCGATCCCATCGGCCACTTCATGATAGTGGTCGGCCTCATCCTGCAAACCTGTGGCTACTTCGTGATCCGCAAGATCATTCGGATCCAGGTCTAACTTTATGGCGATTGTTCTCGCAATCCTGATCTTCCTCACCATCGCAGGGGCCCTCTTCGCCTTCGGCGCCGCGGCGTACGCGCCCTCTTCGATCTTGGGCTCGCGCCTCCGCTCACTCGCCTGGCAGCGTCCCCAGGTGCAGGAGAAGCCCGCCATCAGGGAGCGCATCGAGCAGGCGCTCGACCCCTTCAGCAAAGCCTTGCCGCTCTCGGCCGACGACAGCAATCGCACCCGCTCATGGCTGATTCAGGCGGGTTATCGCGAATCGCGCCACCTCACCGTGTATCAGGGCATCCGCGTTCTGTTTGCGGCGCTAGGCTTTGTCTCCGTATTGGCGTTCAGCGGATTAAAATCCCCGCCGCTGCTGATCGGCGTGACCGGGCTCGGTTTCTTCATTCCGCGTTTCTTCCTGAAACGCACGATCAACGCTCGCCAGACGCGCATCCGCATCGCCATGCCCGATGCCCTCGATCTCACCGTAATATGTGTCGAAGCGGGCCTTGCTCTGGATCAGGCCATGATGCGCGTGGGCGAAGATCTGCGCCACGCTCATCCCGATCTCGCCAACGAGTTCTATCTCATGAACCTCGAACTTCGCGCCGGAAAACCCCGCGCCGAAGCTCTTCGCAATCTCTACAACCGCACCGGGGTCGACGACATCAAGGCGCTCGTCACCACCCTGGTGCAAACTGATCGCTTCGGCACTAGCGTCGCGCAAGCTCTTCGGGTTCACTCCGATTCCCTGCGCACCGAACGCCGTCAGCGCGCCGAAGAACAGGCTGCCAAGACCACAATCAAGATGATTCCTCCCCTGGTGGTGTTCGTCCTGCCATCCATCATCATCGTGACTCTCGGACCGGCCATAATTAGCCTGTACCGCACGCTCACCATGTGAGCCTGCGGGTTGTACCAGGATGATGGATTTGGGAGTCTTGATGTCGGGGTCTGTTGCCGGCGGCTACGCGTTCAATCGCACGCGCAGCCAGTACCTTGCCACCCGCTTGTCCATTGCTGACACCCATTGGTCCCGCCTGCGCGGCCTAGTCGGAAAAACTACTTCCGATTTCCAGCAAGAGCGCGGCCTTTGGATCGTTCCCTGCCGTGGAGTCCACACCCTCGGCATGCGTTTCCCGATTGATGTCATCTACTTGAGTCCGGACAAGGTGGTCGTCCACCTGGAGACCGCCCTGGCCCCTTGGCGCTTTGCCCCGGTGCGTCTGAAAGCCGCATCCGTACTAGAACTACCGGAAAACACGATTCGCTCGACAGGCACTACAATTGGAGATCAACTTGAAATCGATACCCGCAGCGCAGGAGAGCGCGCCCCGGCATGACTGAAGGGCCCAAATTACTGGTCGAATGGTCGTCGCCGTGGCAGGAGTTCCGGACGGCGATCGGGCCTGCCTTTGGGCGCTCGCCAGCCGCGCTCGCCGGGGAAACTCCCATCGGCCTGTTCCCCCTGCGCGGCATCCTTCTGTCCTGGGGAGCGGAAGCCATTCTGCTGGCGATGATCATCATTCTGCCGGCCAAGTTGGCTCTCCTGCAGCCTTTCCGGCCCCCGACTATTTCCAGGCATGAAGTCATCTACTACCACGGGGACGAGCTTCCCCAGGTTCAGGACTTCGGCGGAGCGCAAGCTGGCCGCACCGGTCGCGCTGGAGGTCAGGAGGCGTACCATCGAACCCAGACCCTCCGCGTCGCCCGCGGAAATGCCCCCCGAGATAAGGTCGTTGACGCTCCCAACCTGAAACTGCCCATGTCCCTTGCGCCGGTTGCGAACTTGCTGGCGGTCAAGCCTGTTCCCGGCCCTCCGCCCGCCGAAGGATTGAAGTCTTCCCTGACCCCGCCCACGCTTTCGAAGAACGCCATTGTTGCGCCGCCTCCGGAGACCTTTCGCGAACTGAACCGGGCCACTCCCGGACTTGCCAGCGCAGTAGTGGCACCGCCGCCCGCGAATGTTTCAGCGAACCGCCGCCAGATGACGGGCCTTTCCACAGTGATCGTTGCCCCGTCACCCAGCGACGTTCCGCGCGATCAATCGCACTCCGTCGTGGCGATGACCAGTCAAATCGTTCAGCCCTCGCCTTCCGACGTGCAGCGGGATCCACCGCCCTTGCGAGGCCCGGCTGCCGCGACCGCCAACGTGGTGCCGCCGCCTATCTCGGCTCCACAACGCGAAGGCACACAAGCCGCGAAACTGAATATGCCGGCCCCGGCCGTGATTGCTCCGCCGCCGTCGCAGGTGACCAGCGATCGCAACGTCTCTGGGGCGAGCCTGTCTGACCCCAAAGTTGTCCCGCCACCCGTGCAGGTAGGGGGACGGTCAACAGACCCGCGCGCCATCCCTGGCTTGACCGGAGCCAATCAGATTGTGCCCCCTCCACCCAGCGATACCACGGGAACATCCTTGACCGGCGGAGGACGTGGCCACAATCAGAGGGCGGGCGGCTTCGGTACGGCCCTTTCAGCCGACAACGTTGTCCCACCTCCGCCGAGTTTCGCGTCCGGCAACTCGAGCACTGGCGGCCCCCGTGGTGCGGGAGGTAGCGCCTTGGGATCGGCGCAGGTTGTGCCTCCACCACCCAGCCTTAACGCCCCTGCTGGAAACCCACTTTCTGGACATGGCAGCGGGGCCAAAGGCGGCGGCCTGGGCGGACCCTTAGACGCAGGCTCAGTACTAGCACCACCTTCTCCCGCCGGAGGCACAGGAGGAGGAAAAGGCGTGATCGTCTCCAGTCAGCCCGGCTCCGCGGTCGGCGTGCCTGGAAACGCTACTGCCGGGTCGATCGCCATGTCGCCCTCAGGAGGCACCAAGCCCGGATTGGGCGGCTCGGGCGGCGGCTCGGGCCTCGGTCATGGAAACGGTCCCGGCAGCGGCATGACCGGAGAAGGTACCGGCGCGGCGAAAGCCGGTATCGGAAAAGGGTCTGATCCAAACTCCCGCGACGGAATCTCGCCCTACCCAGGTGCAGGGGGAGCCGGGAGCGGCACCAACGGCCAGCCTCCGGTCCCTGGCGTCGCGATTGCAGGAGGGAATACCGCTTCCATCGTGAATCTACCTAGCTTCGGTTCGGGCGATTCCGATCCGAGTATCCCCGGCCGCTCACCCATGGGCGGCAAGAGACGTGGAAATCTGGACGTGACTGTGGAGGCCGCTCCCCGCGCCGGTGGTGCCTTCAACTTCTATGGCCTGTTGCACGGCGATAAGGTTTACACCAAGTACATTCCGACATCCGCCGGGACGGTCGTAATGCAGTTCGCGGATGCGAGTTCTGCAAACCGTCGCTACTCGCATGAACTCACCAGTCCGGAAGCCATCCTTTCGAATCTCCCGGTGATCTTGAATCATTCCCGCATCATCATCCGGTGCCAGCTAAACACTTCCGGTGTCCTCCGCGATTTCCAGAAGATCGAAGCCGATCCCGGCGCGCCCACCAATAAGGTAGTCGCCGCGCTCTCAACCTGGAAATTTGTCCCAGCCCTGCGCGGCAACGACCCCATCGAAGTCAGCGTCCTCCTCGGCTTCAACATCGATACAAGATAAATGGAGCGACGGGCGTCCCCGCCCGTCGAACTCAAGCCGCTGCCCCACCCTAAAACGTCTCTTCCGATAGTTCCCGGGTGCGCCCGCCGGTTCCGGAAAATTGATTCCTTACGCATTGTTCTGCAAGCGCCCTACTAGGTAGCGCCGGCGTCTCGCCGGCTGTACGCGGATATCTCGCCCGCCGTTTTGGCGCAGCAAACATGCCGGCAAGATGCCGGCGCTACTCCATCAACGACCTACAATATATGGGCAACACTTTGTTAGAAAGTTTAGGGTGGGCTTCCTCTACCGGGTCGAAATACGACCGCCGTATCATCGCGGTAAGCCACATCCCACCGGTGAGTCTCCTCCAGCAGACTAGTCAGCGTCGACTGCGCCGGAACCATCACCCACCCAACGCGCATCCCCTCGAACTCGCTCTCCCAACCCGGCTCGCCATGCACAATCTTCAAGTAACGCTTTAAGAACTCCGTTCCGTAAAAATCGTGCCGGTCATCCACCGCCACCCGCGTCTGCGGATACAAACGGTAGATCAAATACCCGCCCCATCGATCCGGGCAGAACACCGGTTCTCGCGTCCCGCTGCGTTCCAAGAAATCCACCGCCGCGAGCGGAAAGCGCGCCTCATCAAAGTGGGCATCCATCACTCGAGCCCCGGCGAGACGTCCTCCATGTCCACATACCCAGAGACCCAGGAATACTGTGGCGGCCGGCCACACATGTCCGCGCAGGTTTGAATCAAGCGCGGCCATGCGAATCCCAAAAGAATCGATGCGCCCCGCCAGCCATCGCACACCGTTGGCCAGTTCCCGATCACCGGCGATCCCGCTCAGAGAACCCGAAACTAGCGGCGCGACCGTCACCCCCAGCAGGATCGCAGAAACCGGAATGTTCCGCGCCGCATATAAGCCCGCGTAAATCGCGAACAGCATGACCAGCAGATGACTTAAGCCAACTTTCCTGTGCGCCACCGCTGCTGCGATTAGCGCCAGCAGTACCAACACCGCAAAGCATTTCTGTCCCATCCCATGAAAATTCGGCGACAGAAACTCGTCGATGTGATCCATCAGAAAGCGATCAGTCAAATATCGATAGATATGAATATGAAGACGGTACCCATACGGGTTGGCAAAACTGGCCGCGAATGACAAAACTCCCGCGAGGGCCAGCGCTTTCACCCGCTGCGCTAACCCGCCGCCCTCATCGTCCACAGTCGCAATCCGCTGCATCACCGCGCTCGCGAAATAAATCGCCAGCAGCACAAATCCCACCAGGAACCCGCCATGCACGTTCACCCACAGCACAGTCAATAACGGCAACCACAACAGGTTCACCGTCTGTCCATCGTCCTCGAACCTCTCCAGGATTTCCCACCAGACGATGGTAAAGAGCCAGCTCAGCACGTGTGGCCGGGCGAACAAGTGGACGCTCGAAGCCGCCACGGCCAACAGCAGCACCAGGATGGCAACCGGCAAATTCGCTCCGCGCGCGAGCATCCTGCGCAGCAGCAACGCAAAGGTCAATGCGATCACCAGTGTGCTGAAGAACACCACCCCGTTCAACCCAGCCGGGTGGTGAGCCATCCCTACAACGGCGTCGAACAGCCACTCCCAGGCATACCAGGCCTTGCCTTGCATGGTCGATGAGAACGGATCAGTGTGAGGAATCGAGTGCGTGCCGAGAATCAGCTGCCCGGTGCGGATATGCCACCCAATCCCAGCATCCCGCAGCAGCCCTTGTGCAAGCGTTCCCCACGCGAGTCCCAGCAGCAATAGGACAAACACCAGGTCGCAAGTCGAAGGAATGAGAAAGCGCAGCCACGCGCTAGCAGCAGTGACGCTCGCCGTGGCAGTCCGCACATCGGCTTCATCGACGCCATGCGCGTTCAATTCCATATACTTTGCTCACATGAAGGTGCTTGTGCTGAAAATCCGTCGAGCCCTGCTCTCTGAGTCTATAGCGGGTCGGTTGACGAACGACCTGGAAACCTGGTGCTTGAAAACTCTCTGCTGAAAGGGCTCGGGGCTGGCCGAGCCATAAAGGCTGGAACAACGCTACCTGAACTGCCAGAAAGACAGCCCCACTCGCATATGGTGCATCAGGCTATCCGGAAACGTGTACGCGACCGTGATCCCCAAAATCGCGTGCGCAATCCCCAGCGGATAAATACTGCGATAGCGCCGGAACATCTCCGTAAAGAACAGCGCGCCCAAGAATGTCAGCAGCGTCAAAGGCAGATTCGGCAGGTGCGCGACCGTGAAGAGCATGGTGGTCACTGCCACGGCCCCGGACGTTCCCAGCAACCATTCCAGCCGGAGAAAAAGAAACGACTGCAGGAGAAACTGCTGTCCCACGGCCCAGATCACGTACGGCCATAGATTCTGCCAGCGCGGCCAATCGGGATTCGCCGGCACGTGATTGCCCGTGAGCAACGCCCCTACCAGAATGCCGGCGGCCACCGAGCAGCCGATCCCGAGAATCCAAGCCGTGCCGCTGCGCCCAGGCCAGACCAACCCGAGTTCCGCGCGTGTGCGTCCTCGCAAACCCAACCACAGCACGCTCAATACGAGCGTCACAATTAGGAAAGTGTGACCGGGACTCCGGGGCGTCCACATGACGGATTCAATCAACCCGAAAATGAGGACAACCTCACTCCAGGCGGCGAGCCTTGTCCTGCGAACCGGATAAGCCGCCGTCACCAGTCTGGGCCCGCCGTCTCGACCCTCAATTTGTGGAAAACTTTTGGACCCAACAGCCATCTCAGCGATCTTATAAGTAATGGCTACCCCCAGCAAGAGCGCGCCCCGCGTGGTCATCGTCGGAGCCGGCTTCGGCGGCCTCAACGCCGCCCGCTCGCTTGCCCGCGACAAGGTCCAGATCACCATTGTCGATCGCAAGAACCACCACACCTTCCAGCCCCTGCTCTACCAGGTCGCAACCGCCGCACTTTCCCCGGGTGAAATCGCCGAGCCCATCCGCTCAGTCTTCCGCTCCAACAGCAATGTAATTACCCTGCTTGAGGAGGTCCAGGGGTTCGATCTGGATCAACGTCTCGTTCACACTGGGGAACAGGACATCCCCTACGACTATCTGGTGGTTGCCGCCGGCGCCACCCACGCCTATTTTGGCCATGACGAATGGAAACTGTTCGCTCCCGGACTTAAGACCATCGAAGACGCCCTCGAAATCCGGCGCCGCGTCCTGTTGACCTTCGAGCTCGCCGAGCGCCAGACCGTAATGGGTGTCAGCGACGAGCCTTTGAATTTCGTGGTGGTTGGGGCAGGCCCCACAGGAGTGGAACTGGCCGGAACTCTCGCCGAGATTACCCGTCACGTTCTCGTCCATGAATTCCGTAACATCGACCCCAGCCGCGCCCGCATCATTCTGCTCGAAGGCGGCCCCCGTGTTTTGCCTGCTTACCCCGACGACCTTTCCCGCAGCGCCGAAGAACAGTTGCGCCGCCTGGGCGTGGAAGTACGCACCTCGACGATGGTCACCTCGATCGAGGCCGGTGCCGTACGAATCGGTGAAACCCGCATCGTGGCTCCCGTGATCTTGTGGGCCGCGGGCGTAGCCGCTTCCGCACTCGGCAAAGCATTAGGCGTTCCCGTCGATCGAGCCGGGCGCGTCTTGGTCAATGCCGACCTCAGCATTCCCGGCCATCCCGAAGTCTTCGTCGTCGGCGACCTCGCCGCGCTGAAAGACGAGAATGGCAAGATGGTTCCTGGCGTCGCCCCAGTCGCGATTCAGGAAGGCAAGTTCGTCGCGAAAACCATTCGCCGTGACCTCGCGCGCAAGCCGCGCGAGAACTTCCATTACTGGGACAAGGGCAGCCTCGCAACGATTGGCCGCGCCGCCGCGATCGCCCAATTTGGCAAAATTCACATCTCAGGGTTCATCGCCTGGCTCTCCTGGCTTTTCGTTCACATCTTCTTTCTGATCGGCTTTCAAAACCGTCTGCTGGTGTTCATCCAGTGGGCTTGGTCTTATTTCACCTACGAGCGCGGCGCCCGTCTCATCACCGGCGACACCACTTTGCCCGGCTGGTCTGGCATGAAGCCAATGTCTCCCGGCGTGTCAAAACCGGACGACGATAAAGTGCCCGCAGGCACCGCACGATAGCTGAGCCGTTACCTGCTCGCTATAATGAAAGCTTGCGGTTCCGTCGATCCATCGCCCTCGTTTGCACCTTGCTGCTCGGCCTTGTTCGAGCTCACGCCCAAAGTCCGGCCAATTCAAATGACACCATCATCGTTCTTCCGTTCGAGAATGGCTCAGGGGCGCCGGGCCTGCAATGGATCAGCGAAGCCTTCCCGGAAATCCTCAGCCAGCGATTGTCATACCCATCGATTTACGCGCTGACGCGTGATGATCGGCTCCGCGCCTACGATCAGGCTGGAATTCCGGCCCAGGTCCAGCCTACCCGCGCGACTATCTACCGTCTCGTTGAGCAAATGGACGCCGACTATGTCGTCCTGGGTCGCTACACCTTTGATGGCCGCACGTTCAGCACGTCCGCGCAACTTCTCGATATGCACCGTCTCAAGCTCCTGCCCGAATCGCAGGAGTCCGGTGCCCTTCCGGACCTGATCAATATCCAGACCGCACTTGCCTGGGACCTGCTCCGCTCTCTGCGACCAAGTTTTTTGCTGGACAAGCAGGCCTTCTCCAGCAGCGCCCCACCTATCCGTCTCGATGCCTTCGAGCACTACATTCGCGGAATCACCGCCACCACCACGGCCGAAAAGGTTCAGCAGTTCCACGAGGCCGTCCGCTTCAACCCCACTTACAACGAAGCGCTACTCCACCTTGGGCGGGCGTATTTCGACGACCGTCAATACGACCAAGCCGTCGCCGCCTTCGCGCAGGTTTCCACTACGGACCCTCTGGCCCGCGAAGCCAACTTTTATCTGGGACTCTCGGCTTACTACCTGGGCGATTTTTCGCGCGCCCAGTCGGCCTTCAATTTCGTCGCCATGCGCTTTCCTCTTCCCGAGGTCTACAACAATCTCGGGGTTGTGACCGGACGTCTGGGCGACAAAAAAACTTCTGCCAACTATCTTCAAAAAGCGGTGCAGGCTGATTCGAGCGATGCCGACTACAACTTCAATTTAGCGGTCGCGCTCGCTCAAAACGGAGACGGTCAGGACGCCATCCATTTTTTCAATGAATACTTGAGACTTCGTCCTGAAGACAAGGAAATGCGTGTACTTATCAGCGGTCTTTCGGATCCCTCCAGGGCCCCGAAGCTTCCCGTCCAACGAATCAAGAGCAACTACGATGAGAACTCTTTCCGTCAGCTCTTCTTTGGCATCCAGGCAGCAGCCGAGGAGCGTTTGTCCAAGACCGATCCCCTCACCCACGCGCAGTTTCACGTAAGCCGCGGCCATGAACTTCTCGCCCAGGGATTCGCCGCAGAAGCGCAGAAAGAATTCCGCGAGGCCATCTCGCTCAACTCCGCCAATCCCGAAGCTCACGCCGGACTCGCTCGGACGCTTGAGGCCGACAATGATCTTGCTGGAGCGCGCGCCGAAGCCGAAGCCGCTCTCCGCCTCAAGGTGTTCATCGATCCACTGCTCTTACTTGCTCGCCTGGATTTGCGAGACAATAGAGCCGACGCAGCCGCCCAGAGTGTCGACCGGGCTCTACAACTGGATCCCGCCAATTCCTCGGCCCTCACCCTGAAACGTGCTGTCGCAGCCAAGCTCGCGGAGAAAGCGCAGCCACTGCCCAATTGATGAAATTTCTGTCCCGCGCGCGTTTCGCTTTGGAGTTTCTAAGCCTCGCCTTTCTGCTGGTCGTACCGGCTTCCGCCGAGGTCCTCAAGATCGTCCTCAATGACACCATTCAGCCGGTCACCGACGAGTTCATCGGGCGTGCCCTCGCTGAAGCAAAGGCAAAGAACGACCAGGCGCTGCTGATCGAAATCAACACCCCCGGCGGGCTGGTCGAATCCACTCGCGAGATCATCGAGAAGATCGTCGACTCTCCCGTTCCTGTCATCGTCTACGTCACGCCCAGCGGCAGCCGTGCCGCTTCGGCCGGATTCTTCATCCTCGAGTCTGCCGATATCGCCGCCATGGCTCCCGGAACCAACACAGGGGCTGCTCACCCAGTCACGCTCGGGGGCAGCAAGATGGACGACGTGATGAAGCAAAAGGTCGAGAATGACCTCGCCGCCCTGATGCGGTCGGTCGCCTCACGCCGCGGCCGCAACGTCGACATTGCCGAGTCCGGCGTACGCGAGTCCAAGTCGTTCACCGAGCAGGAAGCGCTGTCGAAGAAGCTCATCGATTACGTCGCTTCCAGCGAGGATGACCTATTCCGTCAAATTGCAGCGCATCCCATCAAACGTTTCGACGGCAAAACGATCACGCTGAATATCGTCAGCCAGCCCATCCGCACTTTCGAGATGACCCTCAAGCAGCGAATTCTCGATCGCCTGATGGACCCGAACGTTGCGTTCATCCTGTTGGCGGTGGGCCTACTCTCGCTGTATGTCGAGTTCAATCACCCCGGCGCAGTCCTGCCCGGTACGGTGGGCGTAATTTTCATCCTGCTTGCTGCCTTCGCGCTCAACCTGCTCCCGGTACGCTTCGCCGCTCTCGCGCTGATAGCAACGTCGTTCATTCTCTTCGCTCTGGAAGCGAAATTCGCCAGCCACGGCGTCCTTACCACGGGCGGGATCGTTCTGCTCACATTGGGAGGACTGCTGCTCGTCGACGCGCCCATTCCAGAGATGCAGGTGCACCTGCTCACGGCACTTGCGGTCAGCATTCCCCTCGGCGTGATCACCGCGTTCCTGATGAGCATTGCGCTGCGCGCCCGTCGCAATAAAGTCGTCACCGGCCCGGAAGGCCTGATCGGCGAAGTCGGCATAGCCCGGACGCCTATCGCTCCCCGAGGCACGGTCTTCGTCCATGGGGAGATCTGGAATGCGACTTCGCCCAAACCGATAGAAGCAGGTTCAAGGGTTGTCGTGCGCCGGGTCGTTGGACTGGAACTCGAAGTAATGCCTCTCACTTCAGCCGACGAAATTACGGCCGTCCCCACCCCGGTTTCATAACGGATCACGCATCTTGCATGACAACACGCCCGCAGCTTCTTGACCCGTTCTCGCCCTTGTAACTACGGTACAATCCGGCTAAGCGGAGTCTTGCGCCCTGACCCGCTGGAGGCGTGGGCATGATTTCCCTGCCGTTTGTTGCCGGAATCATCGTCATCATTTACCTGTTGAGCTCGATCAAGATCCTCGCCGAATATGAGCGTGGCGTCATTTTCCGCCTCGGACGCCTGCTTCCCAGCCCTAAAGGTCCGGGCATCATTCTCGTCTTCGCGCCCATCGACCGCATCGTGCGGGTCTCTTTGCGCCAGGAAGCACTCGAAGTTCCGCCCCAGGACATCATCACCCGCGACAACGTCACGCTGAAAGTAAATGCCGTCATCTTCCTGCGCGTGATTGATCCCAGCAAGGCGGTAGTCGAAGTTTCCAACTATCTGTACCAGACTTCCCAGTTCGCCCAGACCACGCTGCGCTCCGTCCTCGGAGAGCAGGAACTCGACGAACTCCTCTCCCATCGAGAGAAAATCAATCTCCGCCTGCAGAGCATACTCGACACTCACACTGCACCTTGGGGTGTGAAAGTTACCAACGTCGAAGTCAAGCAGGTGGACATGCCCGAGTCGATGCTGCGCGCCATGGCCAAGCAGGCCGAAGCCGAGCGCGAAAAGCGTTCCAAGATCATCCACGCGGAAGGCGAGTTCTCCGCCGCTCAGCGCCTGGTCGACGCTGCCACGCTGCTGGCCACTGAACCCGTCAGCGTTCAGCTGCGCTACCTGCAAACATTGACCGAAATCGGCGTGGAGAAAAACACCACCGTCATCTTCCCGGTGCCCGTGGACTTCTTCTCCGGAATTCAAAAGCTGTTGGGAAAGGGAGATACGGAACAGGCGAAGGCCGGCTAAGTTAAGAACCCGGTCGAATCGCGACCGGCAACATCATTGGGAGCGAATCATGGGTTCTCAGGACACGGAAATCACACTCGGCACCGGCAAGATGCTTGCCCTTTTCTTTGGCCTGGTCGCGCTCTGCGGCCTCTTCTTCGGACTCGGCTTCTCCCTCGGGCGAGGTTCCGTCCGTCCCCTGATGACCGCCGATCAAGCGCAAGCTTCTCCCGGAGCGACCCTGCGCTCCTCCGCCATGAAGTCAGCATCCCAGCCACCTGACAGCATGACGTTCTATACGGCCGTCGAACAAAAAGATGCCAACGCGCAACTTGCCCCGATCGACGCGTCCAAAGAAGCCCCGGCGAAAGATACCGCAAAATCAGCGCAAAATAACTCCGCTCCACCCGATCCAATGACGGCCACCGCTGCCAGCTACTTCGTGCAAGTCGCTGCCGTCACCAAGCAAGACGACGCCCAGGCGCTGGTCGAGGCTCTGAAGAAAAAGCAATACGCCGCCTTTACCTCGAACACGTCATCAGCCGACAAATTCTTTCACGTCCAGGTAGGACCGTTCGGAGACCTCAAAGACGCAGAAGCGACCAAGGCAAAACTGATCAGCGACGGGTATAACCCAATCTTGAAAAAGTAACTCGACCGGCAACGAAGTGAGGCGCCCAGCCGGACGCAGTCGAAGGATCCCATGTAGCGTTGAACTACTACCGGCCTTGAAGGATTTCTCTCTACTACTCGCGGGGATGATCATCTCCCCACTATTCCCCGCTGAACCGCTGCTCCCGCCACGGATCCCCATACATGTGGTACCCGTTCTGCTCCCAGAACCCCGGGGCGTCCTGATCCAGAAACTCAATCCCGCGCACCCACTTCACCGACTTCCAGGCATACAAGTGCGGCACGATCAGCCGCAGTGGATAACCATGCTCCGGACTCAACGGTTGCCCATCGTGGTGCGTGGCAAGGAGAACCTCCCCCCGATCGAGGTCCGCCAAAGGCACATTTGCCGTGAATCCCTGCTCTGCTTGCACCAGTACATAACGAGCGCCAGCCTTCAATTTCAGGCGTTCCAACACTTCCCGAAACGCCACTCCTTCCCAATCGTTATCAAACCGGCTCCAGCGCGTCACGCAATGAAAGTCGCTATGCCGCTTCACCTTGGGCAGCGCGTTGAACTCGCTCCAGGTCCATCGAACCGGGGCGTCGACTGCCCCATACACCCGAAAATCCCACCGCTCCGGATCAAACCGAGGCACGGATCCATAGTGCAGCACCGGCCACTTCAGAGTCAGAGACTGCCCGGGCGGCAGCCGTCCCTCACTTTTCATTTTCTGTTCGAGCGCTTTCCGGTCGCCACCATCAAATAGCGCCATCAGTCCTCCAGAAAAATCGAGCATGGATATTCTCCTCCCCTTCCAGGATTCTCAGAAAGTCGATTTAAGATTGCACATTTAAGATTTTAGATTGAATCGAATCTAACGCGTGGAAGTTAAAATCTAACAATCCAGCTTCTGCCACATTGACACCCATCAATTTTCGGTCTATTTCTACTGCATGCCCACCCAGGACCAAGCCTTCGGCCGTCTGTTGCACGCGATCGCCGACCCCACCCGTCGCCGTATCCTGCAGGTTTTGAAAATTCGTGGCGCCTGTTCTATCGGCAAGGATACCGGCCTTTGCGCCTGCGATATCGAGGGCCGCATTCACCTCTCGCAACCCACCATCTCGCATCACATGCGCATCCTGCAGAAAGCCGGCCTGGTGGAAGCGAAGAAGGAAGGCCACTGGCGATGGTACCAGCGCAACGAACGCACCATTAAACAGTTCGCCAAAACGCTCCGCCAAGCCCTGTGAAATGGAGCGGCGGGCATCCTCGCGCGCCGGTGGTCTTTCACAAGGCACGCCAAAAGCAAAAACCCACGGCCAAAGCCGTGGGTTCAGAATTCACCAGTACACTCCCTAATTCGCGATCGCCGCCTGCGTTTTCTGTAACAGCCGCCGCGCCTGCGAAATCAAATCCACCACCTCAAACGGCTTCACCAGCGACGGCACTCCGTTGCTCTGCAAATAATTCTTCACATCCGCTTCCGCCACGTTGGAGAACGTAAACAGCAGCTTCTTCTCAAGCCCCGGGCAAGCCACTCCGATCCAGCGATGCGCATCCTGCGCGCTCCATCCACCGGGCATGCGCCCGTTCATAATCACCGCATCGAAGGTCTCCGCCCGCAACCGGCTCTTGGCCTCGTCCACGCTCATGAGGGCAACCACCTGTGCGCCCGCGCCCACCAGCACGTCGCGCTCGAACTCCAAAACGGCTTCTTCGTCTTCGAGCAGCAGCACGCGCCCTTCGATCGCCATCTCACGCCGCGTCACCATTGTGACTGGCTCCGCTTCGATCACATGACCCGAGGCAGGCAGCTTGACCTCGACGCACGCCCCGCCTTCGGCCCGGTTATGGGCTGTGATATCTCCGCCATGCTCCTTGATAATCCCGTAACAGATGCTCAAACCCAAACCCGTTCCCTTACCCACGCTCTTGGTCGTGTAGAACGGATCGAAAATGCGATTCGGATCCTTGATGCCAACGCCCGAATCCAGGAACTCCACCCGAACCTGCCCGTCGGCGGAATGAATCCGCACTTTCAGCTTCCCGCCCTTTCCCCCTTCCAGGATCGCATCCACCGCATTGTTGATGATGTTCAGGAACACCTGTTCCAGTTGGTGCGGGTCCGCGGTTACCGACGGCGCATCTACCATCGTTTCGCGTTCCAGCACGATGTTGTTGACCTTCAGGTCGTAGTCGCGCAACGCCAGTGTTTCATCGACAATTTTCCGGATGTCGACGTCCACTTTCTGCGGCTTCCGCTGCCGCGCGAACGATAGCAGGTTCTGCACCACGCGATGCGTCCGCTGTGCCTGCTTGAACAACTTCCGTACGAAGTCGGTTGCCCGATCGTTCAGCCCTTCGCTCTCAAGCAATTGCGCGTATCCCAGGATCGCCGTCAGCGGATTGTTCAACTCGTGGGCCACGCCCGCGATCAGCTGGCCCACCGCCGACATCTTCTCGCTCTGCAGCAACTGCTCCTGCGTCTTGCGCAGGTCTTCATAAGCCTTGCAGGTTTCTTCGTAGAGGCGAACTTTCTCGATGGTCGTCGCCAGCTGGCGCCCTACGGCAACCATCATGTTCTCGTCGTTGCTGCTGTAGGTGCGGGCCTCGAGACTGCTGATCCCCATGATCCCGATCGGGCTGTCCTTGCTCCACAGCAACACCCAGATCCACGATCCCGGTCCGTCTGCCTTCACAAAGTCCGCGACCAGCGGCGGCAAGTGCGGCAGAAACTCTGCCGTCAGAACTTCGGTCCGCGACCGCATCACCAGGTCGCCAAATCCATTGGGGAACTCGACCGCGTTGAAGCCTGCTCTCTGCTCGGTCCTCTGGCCCCATCCGGCCCGCCTCCGGAACGTGGTTTCATCCGCATCTGACAGGTAAATCGACCCGGTTTCGGCGCCGAATAGCGAAATCACCTGCCGGAGCGTGAGGTTCAGAATTTCGTCGAGATCGAACGACTGGGTGGCGATCACCGCCATCGCGTTCAGCGCATTCAACTCGCGGTTGCGCCGGCGCATTTCGTCTTCGACTCGCTTCTTCTCGGTCATATCGAGCAGGAAGCCCTGGTACCGCTCCACTTTTCCTGCCCCATCGCGCGTGGCAAAACTGCTCTCCGCCGCCGTCAGCTGCGCTCCATCTTTCCGCTTAAGCGTGACTTCGAAGTTGCGCACGAAATTGTGCGCGTCAATTTCCTTGCGGAACGCTTCCCGCTGCTCCGCCGAAACATAAACTTCCGAGTTGATATTCAGCGCCATCAACTCTTCGCGCGTCTCGTAGCCCAGCATCTGCACGAATGCGTCGTTGCAATCGAGCAGCTTGCCTTCCGGAGTCGCGACAAACACGCCCTGCTGCACCTGCTCGAAAAGCAACCGGTAGCGCTCTTCCGCGCTGCGCCGGTCCGTGGTATCGCGAATGACGTGAATCGTTCCCTTCTGCTTGCCGCCCTGCTCCGAGTAGGAGGAGGTTGAGACCATCGAATACCCGCCAAAACACGGGTCGGGGCCCTCCACAAAATCCACATCCCCGCGCGAGCAATAGGGACAACCCGTCCACTTCGCGAACGTATGCGGGAGCGCGTCCTCGCACGTGTTACCCATCACGTCCGCGGGAGCCAGGCCGAGGTGCTGCAGCAGAGCTTCATTCGCCTTGGTAATGACGAATTCCGCGTCGTGCGCCAAGATTGCATCCTGGATCGAATCAAAGGTGTTCATCCACTGCCGCTGCGAGCGCAATACCTGCTCCAGCAGCCGCAGATTCTCCGCGGCAATCCCGACCTGGCTCGCCGCCGTGTGCAGAAAATCCACCTCTTCTAGTGAGTACGAATAGGCGTGCGCCTTTCCCAGCGCCATCGTGCCCACCGCTCCCTTCTTCCCGTGCAGCGGGACCAGCACGATATGCTCGAGTTTCTCGTCGTCGAGGTAGGCTTTTACGGAAGGCATCATTGCGGTTGCCTTCACTACCGTTGGCTCCTGTTTCACCAAAGCCTTTTGCACGGCTTCGTCGAGATGGATCAAGTTCGCGCCTTTCAGGAACTCCGAAGAGACGCCGACGTGGTTCGTGATCGCCGCCGTCTGCTCGCTATCCACCGGCCGGAACCACGCGCCCTTCGCGTTCACCACTTTCTTCAGCTCTTCCAGGGCCGACTGCATCATCGGCCCATGCTGCTGCGTGCGTGCAATCGCGGTAGTGAGCGAGTCGATCACCGCCAGCCGCTCGGTCCGCGCCCGCGAGTCATCAAAGACCAGGAACAGCATGCTTACCCCGAGCAGCAAGTCCGCCATCAGGAACACGCCACCCGGCACCCAGCCCGTCAGGGGCGCCCAGTCCAGGTGCAAGAACAACAAGCTCAATCCCAGCAGCCAAGGCCCAATCTCAAGTCGTCCCCAGCGATACCGGATCAGTTGAATCGCCGCGCCCACGGCCAGAACCCGGTAGGCGATTTCCAGCGGCACCCGCAGCAGGATTTCGTCAGGCCAATACAGCAGACGCGCGACCGCAAACGTCATCACGGAGCCGGTGATTATGAACAGCGGCAGAATGTGTTTTTCAGCGTGGCTGTACAGGAGAATGGAGGCCCCAAACAGACACACCGCCAGCACAAACGCAGACTGCGAGATGGCCTCGAGCTCGGGCGCAGTCGCGAACGCCGCTGGATTCGCACTAAACCACTGCGACACACCGTAGGCCAGCCAGCCCAGGCTCCACACCAGGAGGAAGCGTTCGCGAAATGTCCGGAAAACCAGAATAGTCGCGGCCAACATGATGAAAGCGGCCGACTCCTGGGCTGTCAGCTTCGGGACGGCGAACTCGCCGACCGCATACCAGACACAAAGTGGAAGGTTCATTGCGTTTCGCTTGCTTGAGCGCTCGTTTTGTAAATACCACGCGCAGACCCGTTACCAATGGGTTTTCCGCCTCCCTTTGGTTACTTTCGGAACGTAGGAACTGGGGTATCATGCGGTAGACTCCAATCCGAACTCATGCCCTCGGAACGTATCCTTGTAGTTGACGACGAAGACTCCATCCGCGAGATCGTTTCCTCCATGCTCGTGTCCGCTAACTACCAATGCCGTCAAGCAGCTTCCGGCTTGGAGGCGCTCGCCCTGCTGGACTCGGGCGAGGAGTTCGAGCTCATGCTTTCCGACCTGATGATGGCCGGGATGGATGGCATCGGCCTGCTGGAGAAGACCAAGGAACGTTACCCCGACATGCCGGTTGTGATGGTTACCGCTGTGCACGACATTTCTGTGGCTCTTACGGCCATTCGGAACGGCGCCTACGACTACCTGCTCAAGCCTTTCGAGCGCGAAGCGCTACTCAACACGGTTCGCCGCGCTCTCGAAAATCGGCGCCTCAAGCTCGAAAATCGCGCCTACCAGACCAATCTCGAGGCTCTGGTCGCGCAGCGCACCGAGCAATGGCGACTGGCGCTCGTGAACCTGGAAAAATCCTACGATTACACATTGGAGGCGCTCGGCGATGCACTCGACATGAAGGATGCGGAAACCGAAGGCCACTCTCGTCGCGTGACCGCCTACACAATTGCCATCGCGCGGGCCATGGGGATTCCGAAAGAACAAATTGCGGTCATTGCGCGTGGCGCCTTCCTGCACGACATCGGAAAAATGGCGATTCCCGATGAAATTCTTCGCAAACCCGGACCTCTGACACCCGATCAAGTTGCGGTAATGAAGGAGCACTCTTTCCGCGGCTACAACATGCTCAAGCGCATTCCGTTCCTGCAGGAAGCCGCCGAGATTGTCTACTCCCACCAGGAGAAATTTGATGGCTCCGGGTATCCTCGCGGCCTGAAAGGCGAGGAGATTCCATTGGGTGCGCGTATCTTCTCCATCGCCGACACGCTCGACGCGATCCGTACCGATCGCCCTTATCGCGCTGGACGACCCCTCTCTGTCGCGAAGGAAGAAATCAAGGTTTGGGCCGGACGCCAGTTCGATCCCAAGATCGTCGAAGTCTTCCTCGCGATGCCCGAAAACATCTGGGAAGATCTCCGTAAGGAAATCGACGCTTCTCTCCACCACTTTCCGGTCTACGCGACAGGCGCCAAAACCGGCAATTAGCCTGAAGCGTGCATCTCAGCATCAACAAGCCGGCAGGCGCGACAGCGCTATGTATTATTCCAAACACCCGTAACGCGCCGACACTTCCTACCTGATACCTGATATCTAAGACCTACCAACAGGCAGCCCTTTCCCCCGGCCGAACATCCAACCCGAAAGCACGCTGAATCCTTGAACTGAGGTCCGCTATGCCCAGCTTTCGGCCCCGCGCGTTGTGGTGTGTCTTGGCACTTTTCGCCAGTCTGCCCATATTTGCTCAAGATCCAGCCATAGCGCCGCAAGCTCCGCCCAACGCGATCCCCGAAGGCACGCGCTTTCTCATCCGTCTCAACGACCGGCTAGACACCCGCAAGCTGCAACCCGGGAAGCATTTCAAAGCGAAGCTCGCCGAAGATCTCGTAGCCGGCGACGGCGCTGTCATCCCGCGGGGCAAGACCATCAAGGGACACGTCAGCTCCGTCGAACAGGGCCTGCACGCACGCATGATGCTCAGCTTCGATGAGATCGATACCGGCCACGGCTCCATGCCGCTGATTGCCACCGTGACCAGCGTTCCCGGAGACCACGCGGTCAAAGAGCCCGGCGAAGAAGGCGAACTGCAACGCAAGGGCATGAGCACGCAACATGAAATCGAAGCCGTCGCCGTAGGTGCCGGCATCGGGGCAGCCGCAGGCGCGATGAAAGGCGGAGGCAAAGGCGCCGGTATAGGCGCGGGCGCTGGCGCCGGGGTTGGCGCAATCGCAGGACTGCTCAGTGATCACGACCTGCGCCTCGAAAAAGGCACCGCCCTCGAACTTCGGCTCGATCATCCGTTGCAAATTCCAGTCCGCTGACTGCATCGCGTCGAACCTGACTGCGGTCGCGAAGCAAGGCTGAGTGCAGCACCTGACTGTAGTCGCGGCAGCGACGCCAGAGATTAGACTCGCATGTGAGTGCGGTTAAGCCATAGTTCAAGCCCAAGGTCCCCTTCAGGCAACGACACTACTCCGCCCACTTCCTGTCGTTTGCGTTTCGTCCCACTCCTCAGCAAGACCCGCCGTTTCCCACGTTCTCATTTCAGACAGCGCCGTATACACTCTCTGCGACGAAACGGAGGCACTCATGAAGCCAAGCATCATCCTGTTCGCAATTCTTCTATCTTCCCGACTTCTCCTGGCGCAGGCGCCGACTGTGAACG
>Ga0209806_1000286_pt1 | contig 33458 bp, 40 predicted proteins | sample GraSoiAngelo_152_FD_186166 | JGI IMG/M metagenome (GOLD analysis project Ga0209806, IMG submission 186166) | Grasslands soil microbial communities from the Angelo Coastal Reserve, California, USA - 14_1009_12_30cm (SPAdes) (version 2) | ecosystem: Environmental > Terrestrial > Soil > Grasslands ... | reverse complement strand
GATTCTACAGTCCCTTCAATATCAAAGAGCCTTGAAGCTACCTTCTGCCCTCAGCGAGGTGGCTGAGCCGGAGTCTGTGTGAAATCGAAACAGTCCGACTGCTTCCGTCGGAGCAGTGACAATTTCGTGTCACGTCGACCGCGCAGCTATATGGTGGCGAATGCTCTTCAGATACTTTGATAGAAAATCTTGGCTCAGCGATCTCGTGAAGGGTGAGTCCCGTTCTTGGGCAGAAATATGGCTTTGAATCCTTCCAGCCATGCTCGTCTCGCATCTTCGACCGGCAGCCCTGTGACAATTATTGTCTCAATCCCATTCCACAATGCAATCAGGGCATAAGTTATGGATCTCAAGTCCAAGTCTCTTTCAATGAACCCCCTCTTCCGTCCCTCATCTAGGTAGTTCATCAGGGTCGCGGCGTATTCGTCCCGGGTCTTCTTGAGCACTCTTCGGAGGCCAGGATTGTGTGAGGCCTCTGAGAATATTTCGAAGCTTAGTCCCGAGTTCGAGCCGGAGCGCTTCAGCATCTTGTCGAAGAATTCGCCAGCGCTCTCTAAGGGGTTCTTGTTCTCGCTGAAAGTGGAGTACAGGATCTCTTTGAAAGCCAAGGGCTCTGCTCGGCAGATTTCCTCAAACAGTTCTTCTTTGCTGGCGAAATAGAGGTAAAGTGCTCCTTTGCTGACGCCCAGCTTCTTGGCCACATCATCCATTGTGGCCTGTCGGTATCCCTTTTCGCCAAAGACCTGGTTTCCAGCAGCAAGAATCCGTGTTCTGGCTTCCTCCCTGTATTCGGGTACGACCCGTGGCATCTTTCTACTATGACATGTGGCGCGTTGTATTTAAAAATGACCGACGCGTTTAAATAATGACTCGCCAGTCAGTTTCGCCGCGCGATACACATGCGGAATGAAAACGTCTCTGATAAAACAACAATGAAAGGCAAAGTTGTCATGGTTACCGGAGCCAATTCCGGTATCGGAAAAGCCGCTAGCCTAGCTCTCGCCAAGATGGGTGCTACGATAGTCATGGTCGCGCGTAACGCGGAGAAAGGCGAAGCTGCGAGATCGGAAATAATCAGAGAATCTCAGAACAGCTCAGTAGATCTCCTTCTCGCTGACCTATCATCTCTTGAGTCAGTACGGCAGCTCGCAGCAAAATTCCAGGAAAAATATTCCAAGCTACACGTTCTTATCAACAACGCTGGACTCTTCAATCAGAGACGCCACGTCACAACTGACGGCTACGAGAACACTTTCGCCACAAACTATCTCGCACCGTTCCTCCTGACAAACCTCCAGCTGGACCTTCTAAGAGCCAACGCTCCGAGCCGAATCATCAACGTGTCATCGGTTGGACACTACAATGGACACATCAACTTCGACGATCTCAACTTGGAGAAGGAGTATGGCGGATGGAAAGCCTACGGACAATCTAAACTAGCCCTCGTCCTCTTTACCCACGAACTTGCCAAGAAGCTCCAAGGAACCGGGGTAACAGTCAACTCTGTGCACCCTGGAACCGTCGCGACCAACATCTGGACTAGACCATTCGGCCCGGTAGGCTTCATTATGGCCTTACCCAAATTGTTCATGACGAGTCCTGAGAAGGGTGCAGAGACAATTGTCTATCTTGCTTCCTCGCCCGAGGCGAATGATCTCAACGGAGAATACCTAGAGAAGTTGAGAGTCAAGAAGTCTTCAGACGAATCCTACGACGGGGAGATCGCCCAGAGACTATGGGATGTCAGCGCAAAACTAACTCACCTGTCCTAGTTTTTCCAGTAGATGAATGGAATCGATTGATGGAGTAGGAGATTCAAGATGAACAACATTCATCTGGATGAAACAGATCTCGCGACTCAGCGGGATGTAATCACATTTTGTGACCACGAAACTTGCCCGACCATTAAAAGCAACAACGAGGTCAATAGAATAATCGCGGTGAAATCTAATGGAAACTTACACTCACTCGAAGCCGGAAGCAATCACGGCGACAATAGTCACTACGAACCTGTTGAGAATCGCGCGGTAGGAGTCCTTCTCTCTTGAGCGACAACGTACCAGCGCCTCTGCCCGGCCAATCTGACAAGGTCGTACAGGTTGACAAGCTTTCGAAGAAATACGGCGACAACGTTGCCGTTAACGACATCTCCTTCAGCCTCACTAAAGGCGAAGTCTTCGCCTTCCTCGGTCCTAATGGCGCTGGAAAGACCACAACCGTGGAAATCCTGGAATGTCTTCGAAACCCGACTGGCGGCCAAGCACGGGTTCTAGGATACGATGTGAGCAAACGTTCCGATCAGGCAGAGATCAGAAAACGAATAGGTGTCTTACCCCAAGACTTCAACGCCATCGACCGACTCACCGTTCGTGAGAACATTAACTACTTCGGAGCGATGTTCAAACATCAGCTCGACGCGGACAAGCTCATCGAGCTAGTTGACCTAAAGGATAAGCGGGATGAACAGTTCAAGAAACTATCAGGCGGTCTCAAGCAGAGAGTCGGACTTGCGGTTTCTCTGGTGAACGATCCTTACGTTGTTTTCCTCGACGAGCCCACAACCGGCTTGGACCCTAGAGCTCGCCGGGACGTCTGGGGCGTTATAGAGCGGTTGAAGAGCCAAGGAAAAACAGTCTTTCTAACAACCCACTACATGGACGAGGCGGAATACTTGGCTGACATCGTATCAATCATTGACCACGGACAGATAATCGCGTCGGGAACGCCTGACCAGCTGATAGACAACCATGGCGGAAAGAAGACGCTCATCATCCGAGATGCCGGTGAAGAAGGGCTCAAACAATTACCACCAGGTCTACCCAAGGCAGAGCTCAGAAACGCTGGAGATATTGCGATCCCCTTGCACAATGGCGAACTCACAAACATCCTCATGAGTCTAGGTCAAACCCCTTTGCGCGACAAGGAGATCGAAGTCAGACGTCCTACATTGGACGACGTGTTTCTCAATCTTACCGGGCGTAGAGTTTCGGAAGAGGGAAACTAATCATGCGAAGCCGAATCTACACTATAATTAGTGGACACTTCAAGAGCTGGTATCGCAGCAAGAGCAACATATTCTGGACTATCGCCTTCCCCCTACTCCTCATCGTCCTCTTCGGCGCAATCTTCGGCAGCGGAAGCACCAAGTTCGACCTTTACCTCCAGAACCAGGACCTTAATGCGAACACCCCAACTCTATACTCTCACGGGTACATCAATGCCCTGAACAACACGGGAGCCTTCAACCTCCACGTGGTCGCAGCAGAGCAGCCAGACCCGCTAACATATGTGAAAAGTGATGCTCAACCCCATAACCGAGGGCAGAGACTACTAGTCATACCATTAGGTTTCAACCAGACTCTGAAAAATGGAGGTAACGCCACCATTCAACTTTACATGGATCAGAGCGATCAAGCCTCCGCGTCGCTCGCGGGAATAGTACGCTCAGTAACCATCTCGTATGCAGCTTCTATTGCGGGTGCACCCGACCACCTAATTGTACAACAAGTAGGCATTGTAACCAAGAACATCCGCTACATCGACTTCTTCATCCCCGGAGTAATCGGGATGACCCTTCTTACAACCGGGGTCTTCGGTGCGGTGAATACTAACGGACGCTACCGTGAGCTCAAGATCATCAAGAAACTAGCTACCACACCCCTCAGCAAAATCGAATGGATACTGGGCATGGTTGGCTACCAGATGATTCTCGCCACTATATCACTCGTCGTCATACTGTTCTTTGGCTATGCCATCTTCGGAGTGACGGCGACCATAGACATTTACACGGTAGGATTGGTCGTTGCGGCCTCTCTCCTGTTCCCAGGCATCGGAATGGTGCTGGCAAATTTCGTAAAGGAAGCAGAGAGCGCAGATGCAGCAGCCAACGCGATAACCTTCCCCATGATGTTCTTGGCTGGAACCTTCTGGCCCCGCGAGACGTTGCCTGATATCATGAAGATCATAGCGAACTTCATGCCACTAACATACGTGAACGACGGACTAAGGGACGCGCTAATCTATGCGGAACCAGCCCAAGCTCTGACCAACACCCTCATAGCCTTAGGACTAGCAGCATTCTTCATTGTCCTCGGTAGCGTACTCATGAACTGGAAAGAAGAATAGCACCCACGTCCAGCAACTCCACCACAACAACCTTCGGTCGAGTCGAAATTCTGTCTCAAGTGTAGAGATAGGCTTCCCAGTTCGGCTGTATTCTGCACCAGTTGCGCTGCAAAACAGTCGTAGCTTCAACCGTATTGGTGATTACACTTGCTACTACTTCGGTTTCACTAGGATACTACCGTTTTCAGCCCTGATTTCATAGACTGGCTCTGCCCTCGTTGCAGGACCTCTCTTCACCTGCCCACTGGTGACGTCAAAATGAGAATGGTGCAAGGGGCATTCCACCTCGGTACCGTCAAGAATCCCCCTATCCAAGGATCCGCCCAAATGGGTACAGACATTTCCAATAGCGTAATACCTGCCCTTCAAATTGACAACTAGAACCTGTTGATTCCCGACGGTGACCTTCTTCATCCTGCCTTCAGGAATCTCACCTGTAGAAGCGACACGGATAAAATCAGACAAGGCCCTCTCCCGGCTTTGACAATTTGACTCTGATGCGTATTATCCTTTTCCGGTCGGGTCATATGCTTCAACGTTTTTAGGTAGTTAGGAGCCGGGAGGCCGGGTCGCTGTCATGAACCCGTTCAATAATCCTATTGTCCTCGACCTTCTAGCCAGGTACAGGTCGATCGCAGCGATGACCCATGCCTCCTCCCTCTTGGGTTGGGATCTCGAGATCAACATGCCTGAAGCAGGAGCCAGTGCTAGAGGCCAATCCCAATCCGAGATCGAGCTGCTCCGCCAGAAAATGACCATCGACCTGACGGGTCCTGTTGAGAAGGCTGAGAAGCTGAAAGCCCTCAACGACGCCGAAAAGGGCGTTGTCCGGGTTGTCAAAAGAGAACTCAACTACTTCCAGAAAGTCCCGCCGAAACTCGTTGAGGAATTACAAAAGGCCACGATCGATGCGAATATCCCGTGGAGAGAAGCGAGAAAGAAATCTGACTTCAGTATCTTCAAGCCTCACATGGAAAAAATAACTCAGCTGAAACGGGAAGAGGCGGATCATCTCGACCCCAAGGGAAACCCGTACAATGCGCTCCTAGATATCTCGGAGGAGGGGCTAACTGTCACCGATCTTGACGAGATTTTCTCCGTACTTATCCCACAGCTCAAGAAGATCTTGGCCAAGACTCTCTCTCAAGGAGTCTTTCCAGAGAAACACGCTTTGGAGGATGTAGATTACGATGTTAATTCGCTGAAACAGGTGAACGAGAAAATTCTGCGCTTGCTCGGCATGCCTGAGAAGAGGTTCCGGCAGGATGTTTCCACTCATCCTTTTGCGATCAGGATCGGGAGCGATGATGTGAGAATAACGACGAGGTACGAACCTAAGAATTTCAAGGCTTCAATGTTCGGGCTAATGCACGAGTGCGGTCACGCTCTCTACGAGCTTCAAGTAGACCATGATCTACAGTTTACACCTACGGCCTCGGGCGTATCGGCGGGAGTTCATGAGTCGCAGTCCCGATTCTGGGAGAATGTCGTTGGAAGGAGCAAAGCGTTCGTCCCACTCGTCTACCCGCTCCTCAAATCTAATCTGAGCTTTGTATCCCGCTATGACCAGAAGCAACTCTACTCTTACTTCAACACTGTAAAACCAAGCCTCATCCGAGTGGAAGCGGACGAGCTGACCTACAACTTCCATGTCGCCATGCGATACGAGCTTGAGAAGAAGCTCCTTGAGGGAAAAATCAAGGTCTCAGAGCTCCCGTCTGTATGGGATGATATGATTGAGGACTATCTTGGCAAGAGACCCGAAACTGATGCGGAAGGAGTCCTCCAGGATATTCACTGGAGCTGGGGACAGTTCGCCACCTTTCCAGGCTATTCTCTCGGAAACATCATTGCGGGAATGCTATGGAGCGCTCTGACGAAGAAGGGATTGCTCCCGGTGAAAAATGACAAGAGCATTGCACCGCTGAAGCGCTGGCTCGAAGAAAACATCCACAAGCCCGGATCAACATACTCTCCGAAGGAACTGCTAAACCGCGTGTTCGGCAAGGGATATGATCCATCGGGACTCGTAAGTTATCTCGAGAACAAGTACCTTGCAATGAACTGAATCCTGTCAGTTCAAGCTGATACCAAAATGCCTGCGAAGCAGTACAGGAAAATCATCAACATTCCTCAGCAGTCGCTCATCCTTCTTGCTGCCTCGTGTCAGGATGAACTTCGTGTCGGTAAGCGTTAGTCTTCCGCTGGAGGTTAGGCGAGTGCACACCCGACCTCTTTTGAAATGAGATCTTGGAGAGGTTTGTTGCCAGACGCATCGCTGGGCAAACTCACTCAGCTTTCGTGGCCTGGGGCCGAACTTGTATTGAGGTTCCCATAGACCATTCTCCTCATTTCTCCGAGCCAATAGTGTCCAACTTCCTTTGCTAATGACGCGGTAGTCTCTTCCATGGTCGGTTTGAGGGCCTGATATGTCGAGTCGTTTTGGTTCCGTGAAAGAGTCCCCGAACCCAACGTCGGCGAGCCATGGCTCTTTGAGCTGCACAAGAAGGGTCATGTGATCGAAGTCCGGAGTGAAGCCTCCATCTTTCCCTGCGACGCGCGCTGAATGCATGGACACTTTGAAACCCAGCTCTCTTAGTAGTGTGGCAAATAACCCGTTCAGCTCGTAGCAGAACCCTCCGCGATGATGCCTGATGATCTTGTCGTAGAAGGCTGCCTGGCTCAAGACAATCGGTTTGTGCAAGAATATGTCGAGATTCTCAAACGGGATTGAGAGCAGATGCTTCCTGTGAAGTTTGCGCAGAACATTCACGGTCGGTCTAGTTGACCCACTATACCCGATTCGTTCGAGGTAGACCCTGGGATCCATTACAATCTCACAATTAGTATCAACTTTAATCTCCTTAGATCCTGAGCAGAGGCTATCTTGGAACTTGGACTCAAGAACAGGGTGGCCCTGGTCCCGGCGTCAAGCAAGGGAATAGGGCTCGGTGTTGCAAAAGTTCTCGCCGCAGAAGGATGCAAAGTTGTAGTCTCTTCCCGCAATCAGGACTCTATCTCAAAGTCTCGTGAAGTCATTGTAAAGGAAACTGGAAACAACAATGTACTGGCGATGAAAGCAGACCTGACTCTCAAAGAGGATATTGATCACCTAGTTGATCTCGCAACCAGCAGATTTGGGACCATAGATATTCTCGCTTACAATACGGGCCCGCCGAAACCCGGGACCTTCGCTGACCTCGGCGACTCGGATTGGGAGAACGGTGTGAAGCTGCTTCTGATGAGTGCTGTATGGCTGACGAAGCGAGTTGTTCCCGGAATGGTTCAAGACAAGTGGGGGCGATTGATCTACATTACTTCCTCAACCCTGCGGCAGCCTGTCCCGAATCTGGTCTTGTCCAACACGATAAGATTGAGCCTTGCCGGATTGTCAAAATCTCTTGCGCTAGAGTACGGTTCAAAGGGAATAACCTCGAACGGCATCATGCAGGGACACATACTCACGGACAGGCAGAGACAAGTCGCAACCGATCTCGCATCAAGATCGGGAAAGAGCGTGGATGACGCGATGAAACAGATGCTCCACGACGTGCCTGCGGGTAGGTATGGACTTTCGGAGGAAGTTGGCTATCTCGTCGCGTATCTGGCGAGCGACAAGGGGGGCTACATCAACGGAGCGATGCTCGCAATCGACGGGGGACTGGTCAGATCTGTATTCTAGGTCCTAGGATGACGAGTCAAGCAGCCCGAATCGTTTCATAACGAGCAATGCCTGGAGTGTCACCCATTTGCTTGGCTTGCCCGCCTCTTCCAATTGTGAAGTATGGTCGGTTCCCCATCCTTCCGTCACGAGCTCTCGCTCTTCAGGTCTTGACACTGTTTCTGTTCCATGCATTGGATGGGATTGACGCCAGCCTCGGTACACCGCCTCAAGGGGCCACCTCCCATCTACGAGCTGTTTCGCGCGTAGCATTCTGAGCGCATCATCCATTCTCTCGTCTCGAGCAACTCCCAATTCTGCTAGAATCCTCAGTCCATGAAGGAAATCGTAACAGTAGTGAGTAGGATAGTGTATCTTCAGAAAATCGAAGAGAACAACCGACTCGTCCCTGTCGGACTTGTAGACCTTGTGTCTGAGAACAAACTCGGAGGATTTGGCTGCAGCCTCTTTCCATTCTTCTCTCGGTTCGTGCTTGATCATCTCGGAGAGTGCCCACATAGGCTCCACAGTAGCAAGGAAGGATCCGTGCTTGCCAGATGGGGCACAGTTCCATGCGGAATCGGAGAGCTGCTTGGAGAGAAGCCAACTCATCGCCTTCCGAACCCTATCATCCTTCGAATATCCTGCCTTCGCGAGGGCCCGGGCCATGTTGCCCGTGTTGCAGACGTGCGGCTCGAACCCTTTCTGATTTCTAGGACGGATGGAAAACCCGCCGGTCTCAACATTGTGAAGTTCCAAAAAGTGGTCTACAGCATTCGCAAATCTCGGATCCTCTGAGGATACTCCAAGGTCCGCTAGAACCGGTAGCTGCCATCCTGTACCGGTGAACTTTGGAACATAACAGGACTCCTTGTTCTCCCAGTAAGAATTCTCTTTCTGTTTCGCAAAGATTCTTGCTGCCCACCCTTCTTTTCCGATCTTCTCTTTGGCGCTCCAGACCGAAGCGTCTTGTTTGTCGCGTCCCATCAGCTCGGTAAGTGTGAAGTATTTACTGGACGGCTCGTTCTCTTCGAGCAACCATTTCGAAACGGTTGGCGAAACTAGGCTTTCTCTCTGAAGCTGTTCCAAATCAGGCTCATGAATCAAGTCGCATGCTCCTCTAAAAGGGTCTTCTTGCAGCTCAGGCCTGACAAGTGTGCTCTGACCAATACCCCGGCTCCACAACGTACTTGAATCGGGCATCGATGAGCGCGTTCAACCGCCCTTGAGCTCTTGGGAAGAGGTTTACAAGACCACACCACCATGGGACGTAGGAGTTCCTCAACCAGCTTTCGTAGAACTCGTAAAGGCCGGCGAGCTGAATAGTGGGAGCGTTCTGGATGTTGGGTGCGGAACCGGTGAGAACGCGTTCTATCTTGCCGGGAACGGGTTCTCAGTTACTGGAGTCGATTTGACGCGCCGCGCGATTATCGCGGCAAAAGCAAAGTCCGTGGAGAGAAAGCTGAAGGTCGACTTTCGGATAGGAAACGCGCTCTCGCTAGACTTCAAAGACGGTGTTTTCGACAATGTCATTGATTCGGGACTGTTCCACACATTTCCCGATGACGACCGGCCAGTTTACGCGCGAGAGGTCGCCCGGGTCCTAGCTCCAAGAGGAAGATACTTCATGCTCTGCTTTAGCGAGAAAGAACCGACCGACTGGGGCGGACCGAGAAGAATAACCCGAAAGGAGATCGAAGCAACTTTCTCGTTGCTTTTCAAGATCAACCACATTCGGGACGCGTCGTTCACTACGCGATTCCACAGCGATGGCGCCAAAGCGTACCTGACATCGGCAACAAGAATCCCCGCTTAGATTAGTTTCTGTTGGGTTGATATCGTAGCAGAACAACCCCGGAGCCGAACGTCTTTGTTTCTACGAGTTTCAGGTTTGCTTTGTTGGCGTCGCTGAACAGACGTTTTCCACTTCCTAAAACAATCGGGTAGACCAAGAGCCGGTATTCATCGATCAGGTCATGTTGCATTAGCGCGTTTACAAGTTGCCCGCTGCCAAAGACCAAAAGATCCTGACCAGGCTGCTGCTTCAGCTTGGAAACTTCCTTCTCAATATTCCCTTTGATCAGATGTGAATTGTTCTAGTCCAGTTTTTCCAGTGTTCTCGAAACAACATGCTTGGGGAAGCCGTTCATTCTCTTCCCATAACCCGCCTCATCTGTCATCGGAGGCCAAGCCTTCGCGAAACCCTGGTAGGTTACTCGCCCGAGTAGGAGAGCATTGCTCGAAAATAGCTCATCGAACTTGAACTTGCCGATTTCTTCGTTCCAGAACGGGAAGGACCACTTGCCAGGCTCTTCCGCGACACGATCCAGTGTCACGAACTCTGATACGACCAGCTTTCTCATGCCAATCTTCCTTTGCAAGAGCTGAATCTTATGCGGATTCTGTTTTGAGATAGGATGATTTTACCTGCATTATTCCCTTCTGCCGCTTCAGCTCTCCTTCCAGTCTAGTGATTTCTTGTACCTTGCCACGGACGAGCAACGCACACAAGCAATGCGCCGCGTCGATGTGGGCGTGGAGTGAAGAAAGGATGGATTGTCGGTGGTGGTGGGACGTTTCAGTTATGCCCTCGTCAGCACCATGGGTCTCATGGTTGTAGACCATGACAATGGACCCGACAACATGGCCTCCTTTGATACCTGTTTCAAAATCTGATATGAAAGACCGCATCGCCGCCTGCAACGCCTTGGACCGGTCCCGGTAGCCGCTGTGCCCGGAGGCCTTGTCAAAGGCTACGAGAAGCTCCGGCGGCAGGGACATGCTTATCCTGGTAACTCCCTCATCATTCAATACCAAACTGTGACTCGCCTCATAGTATTACTCAGCTTGGTCGAGATGGCTAAAAGTATTACCAACTTAAGACTTTATATTACCACATAGACGGGTCGTGGCGAGACAGCCTGTCAATTTGTGCCGGGAGCGATAATGGCTCGGGGGAGGTCGTCTTCTGAATTGACTGAAACTCAGCTAAACCGTTCAACCCTCGGACTCTCAACAGCAGAGAAGATCAGAATCTTCATCATATACTCCGCCCTGGGAATAGCCACCCTCATCGGCCTTACAGCCTCAATTATAATTGGTCAACTGTCCGCCTTGCTCGCGGGCCTCGGGGTCCTCGCCTTCACCTTCGGCCTGCGCCACGGGGTTGACGCAGATCACATTGTCGCGATCGACAATACTACGCGGAAGCTTCTGCAGGAGGGTAAGCGTCCCCTTACTGTTGGAATGTGGTTCTCCTTGGGACACTCGACCGTTGTCGTTGGTCTCATCGTATCCCTCATTCTCGCCACCAACGCGGTGAAAGACCAGATCCCGGCACTTCGAAGCAGCGGCGCGATAATTGGAACAACAGTCTCTGGAATCTTCCTCTTTCTAATCGGGCTCATCAATGTCGTTATCGTCCTAGGAATCTATCGAATGTTCACGACCCTCAAACAGGGAAAAATGAACGAGCAGGAACTGGAGAATCTTCTGGAGAAAAGGGGATTCCTAAACCGCTACTTCAAAGGACTATTCAAGATCGTTCGGGAGCCCTGGCAGATCTATCCCATAGGAGTCTTGTTTGGACTAGGCTTCGATACAGCCAGCGAGATCGCCCTGATAGCCATCACCGTTGGGGTCGGAGTCTCATCCGCTGTTCCCTTATGGATGATACTGGTCCTTCCCTTCATGTTCACCTGTGGAATGGTCCTGGTCGATATGACTGATGGGATTACTATGCTGACCGCGTACGGCTGGGCGTTTCTCAGACCGATCCGGAAGATATACTACAACCTGACAGTAACAGTGATCTCTGTTGCGGTCGCCTTTGCGATCGGGGGAATTGAGCTCCTACAGGTCCTCTCCAGCGAGTTGAAGTTGAGCGGTCCGTTTTGGACCTCGCTCGGGACCCTAGACTTTGAGACGATGGGTTTCGGAATAATCGGCATTTTTGTCGTATCGTGGATTGCGTCCATGGCTTACTGGAAATACAAACGATACGACGAGCTATACAACTAGCAAACCCGATAGTCCTTATTAGCGGAAAGCTTCCTCCGAAGATCAGAACGTCCCGATGCCCGCGCAAAGGAAGCCGACCATCAAACCCTCCAAGACGATTCGAATCCTTGTGGCGAAGCCTGGACTGGACGGCCATGATAGAGGCGCTCTGATCCTAACACGCGCATTCCGGGATGCAGGCATGGAAGTAATCTACACGGGTTTTCTAGCGACGCCCGAGCAGGTTGCTCAGATGGCTATCGACGAGGATGTCGATGTCGTAGCTATGAGCCTTCTCAATGGCGCCCACATGACCGCCTTCCCAAAGGTCGCCAAGCTCATCAGGGAGAAAGGGGGAGACGACATTCTCTTGGTGGGTGGAGGAATTATTCCGGATGAGGACAAGCCATTGCTGGAGAAGCAAGGTATCACGGGCAATTTTGGGCCTGGGACCCCTCTCAAGATGATCATCGAGCATGTTGAGACGGTTGTGAGCGAGAGAGACTCTAGGAAGAAGCGATAGAACCAAGACATTTCTATCTAGAGCTATCTGGCTAGGACTGGAAAAATCATGGGCTTTCTCTCCATCATGGGCAAGATAATCATCGGAGTAGCATTGATCACCCCGGTCGTCGCAGGCTACTTTGCCATGACATCCAGCGATGCTCTAGGTCAGACAGGAGTAATAGGACTCCTGGCGGGCAGCGGAATTTTCTGCATCGGAGGCCTATACGCGGGACTACTAGGGCTAAAGATCGAGAAGCTCTCCGCGAGACTCGATCCCGTCTCCAAGCAGCGTCCCAGAACAAAGGCAAAGAATCTCATCAAGGCGGAATGTCCTATCGATCACCGCGAAGGAGTTTTCGTGCACGTAAGCCCCTTCAGAAGTGATGCGGTGCCGGATGGGCTGGATATCTTTCTGGGCTCATGCGGCCACGAAGTCCACCGCGGAGAGATTGAGACCGAAGCATAGCTCATGAAGTGACATTTTCAGAAATGTTGATTGAAGAAGCACTGAAAAAATTTCTAGACGAGGATATTGGTCATGGAGACATTACCACAGACGCGCTAATTGATCCAGCCGCAAAAGCGACCGGGACTGTGGTCTGCAAAGAACGAGCCGTAGTTGCTGGCTTATCTGAATCCATCATTCTACTCAAGCTCCTTGGTTGCAAAGGGAACCCAAAGGTCCAGGACGGACAAGAGGTTCCTGCTGGGACGATCGTTCTCGAAGTACGTGGGTCCGGGAGCGCTCTGCTCAAGGTGGAACGTGTGTTGTTGAACCTGTTATCTCACATGTCAGGTGTAGCAACCGCGACCGCTGAACTTGTCAACATTGCCAAGAAGAACGGGAGCTCGACGAGAATAGCTTGTACGAGGAAGACTCTTCCCGGTCTCAGGTATTTCGAGAAGAGAGCGGTCGAGCTGGGCGGTGGTGATACGCATCGTCTAAGGCTTGATGACGCTGTCTTGATCAAAGACAATCACCTAGCGCTAGCCGGCTCCATAACCGAATCAGTTCGAAAAGCGAAGAGCAAGGTAAGCTTCACGAGGAAGGTCGAAGCTGAAGCTACAACCCCGGACCACGCAGTGGAAGCAGCGCTCGCGGGGGCTGATATCGTCCTGCTGGACAACATGACGCCACAGGAAGTGAAGAAGTCAGTGAGATTACTGGAGGCAAGAAAGCTTCGAGACCGTCTTCTGGTCGAGGTGTCCGGCGGTATTACACGAGAGAATCTTGCAGGCTACGTCCAGACGGGCGTGGACGTGATCTCCGTCGGATCGATAACTCACTCGTCTAACGCCATTGACATGAGTCTTGAGCTTCACCGTCTCAAGAAATAGGCATTGAACATTCGCCCGGCAATCTTAAACCGCGCGTAAATGATGGTAAAGTGAGATAGTTCGTCTGGACCAGAAGATCAAGTTCTGCACCACAGAGGACGGCGTCAGACTGGCCTATTCCACACTGGGCCACGGGCCGCCCCTGGTCAAGGCTGCGAACTGGCTTGGGCATTTGCAGTTCGATCTAGACAGCCCGATCTTTCGTCACTGGACCCGCGAGCTGTCAAGGTACAACCAGTACGTCCGTTATGACGACCGTGGATGCGGCTTATCGGACCGCGACGTAGCCAGCTCTACCTTCCAGGATTGGGTGCACGATCTCGAAACCGTTGTCGATGCAGCAAGTCTTGACAAGTTTGCATTGCTGGGAATATCTCAGGGAGGCGCGGTCTGCATCGCTTACGCCGCCCGCCATCCTGACAGGGTAAGTCATCTAATTCTATACGGCGCGAGCGCGTTGGGCTGGTCGAAGATCCACACTTCGCCCGAGGATCAGGAGGAAGGAATGGCTATTCTGACTCTGACGAAGACGGGGTGGGGAAAGGACAACCCTGCATATCGCCAACTCTTCACGTCCATGTTCGTCCCCGGTGGGACTGCCGAGCAGGCCAGCTGGTTTAACGAGTTGCAGCGAAAATCAACGTCGCCAGAAACCGCTGTACGCTACTTGATGGAGTTTGCACAAATCGATGTCCTCGATCAACTCGCAAAAGTATCAGCGCCAACACTCGTCATCCATACCCGAGGCGATCTGGTGAACCGGTTCGAGGATGGAAGGGATCTGGCAACCCTGATCCCTGGAGCCCACTTCATCCCACTGGAAAGCAGGAACCACATTCTACTAGAAGACGAGCCGGCGTGGAGGGATTTTCTGGTTGAGACGCGGCGTTTCCTGGGAGTGAAAGAGATAGGACCTGAACAGTCTTCGAAAGAAAAGGAGCTAGGAGTCAAAGGCTGGCTCCGAGGACCCAAGAAATAGCAGACATGGACGAGACGAAAGGGTGAAGAACGCGGTCTCTCGACTCTTAGTGGTTCCGAACTTTGTTCGGTCACCCGAACTTTATATAGTCACCCAAACACTCGCCTAACGGACGTATTTCTTTGGGTGCAGGGTTCCCCTGGAACAGGAGGACTACACAACGCGAGGTCTCCGTGGAGACCACGGTTCAACCAACAAAAACCAGCGCTTCTCTGCGCAGTTTCATTCTCTGGCTAGGACCCGCACTCATGGTGTCCATAGCATACATGGATCCAGGCAACTATGGCACCGATATCGCAGCTGGTGCCGGCTTCAAGTACGATCTACTTTGGGCCGCCTGGTTTGCCGGAGGAATGGCCATGCTGCTGCAATATCTCTCCGGTAAACTCGGAATCGCCTCCGGCTATTCCCTGCCAGAACTGCTCAGGAAGTCGCTTGTAAAGCGCAGATACGTCATTCCCTACTGGCTCGCCGCCGAGGCTGCCGTAGCAGCAACGGATCTCGCGGAATACTTGGGGACGGTACTGGGTCTCAACCTGCTCTTTGGGGTCCCACTTCTATATGCCGCAATATTCGGAGCCCTTGATGTAATCCTCCTTCTAATGATGATGGGCAGAAGATTCCGTCTCATTGAGCAATACTTCGCGATGTTGATTAGCATTCTCGTCATTGGCATTCTCTACAATCTGGTAGTGATCAAACCCGACTTGACACAGATCGCCTATCACTCCGTAGTGCCCCTTGCGTCGACTAACGCTGCCCTCTTGATCGTAGTTGGGATCATCGGTGCAACCGTGATGCCGCACGCCTTGTTTGTTCACTCTTGGCTTTCGAAGAACAAGATGGACCTCTTGGCACGAAGGATCAATGGAGGAAACCTAGGCAATTCAGTCACCGAATCGATGAAACTAACATCTCACCACCCATTTTCGATCAGGGAGATAGAGAGGACGAGGAAATTCCATCTCAAGGAAACCGTGATTGCTCTGACGATTGCGTCTGTGGTCAATGCAGGAATAATCCTCATCGCCGTACCGCTCTATCCGAACGCGAACGTCACGGTCAGCGATTTTGTTGGCGGAATAGGACTCCTATTCGGGCCGGCGATTGCTGTCGTCTTTGTTTTGACTCTGCTCATGTCAGGGCTTTCCTCGTCGGCGCTTGGGACAATAGCTGGGCAGGTCATAATGGAGGGTCTGATAGGGAAGCACTGGAACGTGTGGGCGAGACGAATAGTGACGAGATTTATCAACGTGTTTCCGACCACGTTCGCAATACTACTTGGACTCAATCCGCTCAGTCTGCTCGTTTACAGTCAGGTAATTCTCAGTCTAATGATTCCCCTCCCAATGATTCCTATCGTCTACTATACTTCAAAGAAGAAGTTCATGGCAGGCTTCGTTAACAGAAGGATCACGATAATCCTTGCCATTGTTACTGTCGCATTGATCATGGCTTTCAACAGCTTCCTGCTCTACACAATATTTGTTCCCTAGTTGAGCTGACCTCCCCAACCCATATTCAGTTGTCACAAGGAGGACTATTGCCTTCAATTCTAACTTGAAAGCTAAACACTTGATAGAGAAAGCAGAGGAAATCCGGGTCAGAGAACACAAGCTGAAGCTAAGCCTCCGGCTTAGGACTCGGGAGGGAGTTTACAGATTCATCCACGATGAGGGCCTCGTCTCATTCTTGGGAGGAAATGAACTCCCTAGCTTCATTAGTGCGATACTCGGAAGATCATGGAAACCATCTGCTAAAGGCTTCACCGGATGGATGGACTGGTGGTCGGTCAAGATCTCCGGCCAGCCAGTGGCACAAATCTCCAGGGAGGTTGAAGGCAGAGAGGATATTCTTGCCACTAGGCTATTCAGACGGACTAAGACCTTCGTATCTAGCAGGATCTGGCCGATACTCGACCCTGTCGTGAAGCACCACAGAGGACTCGTCCAGAAAGGAGAGATACTCTCTGACCTCGAACAGCAATTGCTCAAGACCATCGGCGGTGAGAGTTCAATTCGGACTGACCGGCTCAGAAAGAAGCTAGAGCTGGATGGGAAAGAGAACAATTCCAGGTTTCATCGAGCGTTGAATAATCTGGAAACTTACGCGTTGATAATCGGTGTTGAGGATCCCCATCCGGAGACACATCTGCACGCTAACATCTGGCAGACATGGGAAACGAGAACCCGTAGTGGAATTGATCGTACTGGCCCCTCCTATGAGAAAGCGCTGGCGAAACTCTTAGAGAAAACTATTGACGCCTGCGTTCTTGCCCGTGAAGATCAAGTCCGCAAATGGTTCCAGTGGAGTGCCGATATGGAAGCGATCAAGGAGGAATTGTTGCGTGATGAAGCTTTCCTGAGGGCTGGACTATACCTCGTTTCATCTCGGGTTCGCGATGTCAACAATTAATGACCAAGTGCTTCCCTATCTGAGCTATGCCAATCTCTTCCGCTGGTCCTTCGTCTCCTGAGCTTGCCAACAGAAATTCAATCATTGAGAGAATCGAAAGGGAAGCAGGGGTACCGCACCTAGCTAATATTCTCACACATCGTTTGGCTCCAACTGACCTGCAATCGTTGCTCTTACAAGTCTACAGCTGCGGGGCGAAGAAGCGCGATCCGAAAGCATTTGCTTGAGGATCATGTCTCAAACCGGTTCACCCGGCCTTCTGCCTCCAGTCCTCTCAACCTTCTCGAATGGGATCGCATCGCCTTCTCCCGACTACCCAAAGTCTTCCAACCTGTCGAACTCTCCCCCGTTTGCCCGCTCGGAACAGTCTCTGTGCTACTGCCGATTGTCTTTTTCCTTTTCCAGCAAGTCGTCCAACCGTTCAAAGCTCTCGTCCCAGTACTGCTGAAACTCGGTAGCCCATACGGCTACGTCGTGCAAGGGTTTGGCTTGTAGGCGGCACCAGATCCTCTGTGCTTCGCGTCGCCGTTCAATCAGGCCGGCTCTCTCTAGAACCTTGAGGTGTTTGGAGACAGCGGGTTGGCTCATTGGCAGAGGCCTCGCCAGTTCTTGAACCGTGGCCTCGCCGTGCGCGAGCCGCGCAAGGATGATGCGGCGTGTCGGGTCGGCTACGGCTTGAAAGGTCGTGGAGAGGTTGTCGTTGTTCAATGCGTAGTCCGCAGGAGCTCGTCGAGCCGGTCGTAGCCCTCGTTCATGCCGTTTTCCATACCGCTGGCTAGCATACCATCACGATGCTCCTTGCGCTCGAACTTGACGGTAGACGTGACAGTGGTTCGCCCATCATGTTCTTGGAATACGGCTGTTTGAAGGGACTCGCCTGGCATGCCTTCGAAGTTCCAGGTCTGCACTATGCGCTCGGGGCGCACGATCTCGCGGAATTCACCGTGGAAGCCGTATTTGGTGCCATCCGTGTCGATGTGAGTGAAGTGCCATCTGCCGCCGGGGCGGACCTCCATCTCCTCGATCGTCATCTTGTATTTTCGGGGGCCCATCCATTGGGAGAGGAGTTTGGCGTCAGTGTATGCCCGGAAGACGAGGTCGCGGGGAGCCTCGAACGTCCGGACTATGTGGATCTCAGTATCGCTAGGGGTTGTGATCACAGCGGGCTTTGCCGTGGATTGTGAAACTCTCATAACCCATACATAACCATATAGCTATATAACCATTTTGTTAAGCTCGGTCATGCGGGGAAAATGCGAGTCGAGAACGGAAGCCTACACTAAAACACCTCTAGATGCGCTGATACCTTGAGGCCTTGAGAAATGTGCAGGAATATCAGAACCCTGTTCAACTTCGACCCTCCCGCGACGGAGGAAGAGATACGGGATGCTTCCATACAGTTCGTCAGAAAGATCAGCGGGTTTAGCCAACCGTCGAAAGCAAACGAACACTCGTTCTCAGCCGCAGTTGAACAGATCGCCCAGGTCTCAACCAATCTTCTCCGCTCCCTAGAAACGAACGCGCAACCGAAGAATCGAGAGCAGGAAGCTGCGAGAGCGAAAACTCGGTCTGCAGAGAGGTTTCGCGCTAGCGTGCCCGTCTAGTCAGCTCTGACGTCTTCCAGGAACGTTGCGGACGGGATGAAGAAAAGGTTCCCTGTAACCGCGCGGCTGAAATCCAGCAGTCGGTCATAATTGCCCGGCGGCTTGCCCACGAACATGTTCTGAAGCATCTCTTCGATCGTCCGCGGGGAACGGCTGTAGCCGATGAAGTACGTCCCGAACTCTTTCTGGCCAGCATGCCCGAAAGCCATGTTGTCCCGGAGAATCTTGATCTCCTTCCCATTCTCAACTATCTTGGTGAGCGCGTTGTGCGCGTAGGTGGGCTTGACCTTCTCATCCAGCTCCACATCATTCAGTTTCGTACGGCCGACGATCTTTTCCTGTTTCTCGGTCGGCAACATATTCCAGCCGGCTAGATCATGAAGATACTTCTGGATGATCACATAGCTACCCGCGACAAACCTAGGGTCCTCGTCAGCTATCAGCGTGGCATCAATCGCGTCCTGACCCTTAGGATTCTCTGTTCCGTCGACGAAGCCGATGAGGTCGCGGCTGTCAAAGTAGCGGAATCCTTGTACCTCGTCAACCGGACTGATTGCGGGTCCAAGCCGAGCCATGATCTGCGTCTCCAGCTCGAAGCACAAGTCCATGCGTTGCGCTCGAATATGGAAAAGCATGTCTCCGGGTGTTGAGACGGCCTGGCGTTCCCCTGCCCGGATCTCGCGGAACCTGTGCAGCTCCGCCGGCCGCGGCTTCCCGAAGAGGCGGTCCCAGGCATCGGACCCAAACCCCACTACACAGGAGAGAGTTCCCTCCTGTTCGCGAAATCCTACAGAACGGACAAGAGCGGATAGATCGGTGCAGAAGGTTCGGATTATCGCTCGGTTCCCAGCGCCGGGGTTGATCGTCACGACCAGAAAGATCGCGGCTCGGGTCAGCGGTGTCGCTACGGGTTGCGGGATGACATGCGGAATGGCTGACGCTCTAGGCGCCATAGAGCCGAGGCTCGACTAGAGTACTGAAAACGTTTGCCGTCTTTCCTCTAGTATTGCTGTAGTCGAGAAGCTAGGCTGGTGTCGTCAGTTCGTGCTTTTTCTCTTCTCGGAAGTCATAGTGCTATCCCAGCCGATTCACCATTTTGTCTCAAGGTTATACGCTGCGCGAAGGTGTCTACGTCGTCCTAGAAATGATCCCCAAATATTTCTTTATGACGAAAGGCGTTGGAAAACATAAGGAGAACTTAGCCAGTTTCGAACTGGCCCTCCGTGATGCGGGGATTCAACACTGCAACCTCGTACCCGTGTCGAGCATAATTCCACCAGGCTGCAAACTCATCCCGAAAGAGAAGGGTGTACAGATGTTGCATCCGGGCGAGATCACTTTTGTCGTGCTCGCGAGGAATTGCACAGATGAGCCGCATAGGCTGATCGCATCATCTATTGGCATCGCGATTCCTTCCGAGGAAAATCAGTACGGATATCTCTCCGAGCACCACTCTTTCGGACAACCAGAAGAGATCGCGGGAGACTACTCAGAAGACCTCGCCGCTAGCATGTTGGCCACTACCATGGGGGTCGCGTTTGATCCAGCGACAGCATGGGACGAGAGAAAACAGCTCTTCATGTCTAGCGGCTTGATCATCAAGACGACTCAGGTAACACAGTCTGCAATAGGGGACAAGAGCGGGCTCTGGACCTCAGTCGTTGCAGCCGTAGTATTTCTCCCAGGAACTTCCGCTTCAATGCAGGAACTTCTGCCTCCGTCAAACCAACCAGTCTGACAACCGCAACTCTCCAAGTGCAAGGCTCATTTTTTTCGCGACTTGTCCAAAGCTGATCGAGCGTTAGGAACGACCAAACTATAGATATCCGGTTCTATCTCTGTTTGGATTGATGATTTCCGGTGGCTAAGACCTCAAGCGAGACCATCACCGACCCGCAAGACAGGATTTTCCGCGAGATAGATTCTAGCAGTGACATGTTTGTTGAAAAGCTCCGTGCCTTATGCAAGCAGCCAAGCGTCTCGGCCCAGAACCTTGGGTTAGACGAGACTGCTGAACTCGTTGGCAAATTTCTCAAAGAGTTCGGCTTCACGGTAGAAGAGTTCTCCCCGAGTAAGGGCCCGCCCGTGGTATTCGCTGAACTTCGATCTAAGACCGGGAGGAGGACGCTTGTCTTCTACAATCACTATGATGTACAGCCGGTTGAGCCTGTTGAGCTTTGGAAGAACCCCCCATTCTCGGCCATAGTGGAGGATGGAAGAGTCTATGCTAGGGGAGCGAGCGATAACAAGGGAAACATCGTCTCTCGTTTGATGGCGATAAACGCGTTTTTGAAAGTGACCGGAGACGTTCCCTGCAATATCAGATGGGCTATCGAGGGTGAGGAAGAGATTGGATCTCCCCATTTTTCCGAGTTCATTGCGCGATACAAGGAGAGGCTGACTGGAGAATCGGCCATCTGGGAGTTCGGAGGCCTCGACTACGAGGATAGACCGCTGGTCACTCTTGGTTTGAAGGGAATGCTCTATGTCGAGTTCAAAGTTCAAACCGCACTGAAGGACTCGCACTCGGCTCGTGCCGCGGTCGTCGAGAACCCAGCATGGCGTCTAGTCCGAATGCTCGACACGATCACGGACGAGGATGGCAGAATCATGGTAGAAGGCTGGTACGACGATGTCAAACCGTTCACTCCAGAAGAGCTAGAAGTCATACGCGCAATGCCTTTAGAAGAGCATAGCATCCGGGACGAGCTGGGAGTCAAGAACTTCCTCTTCGGCCTAACAGGATTCGAGTTCAAGAAAGCCTTCTACGGCAATCCCACTGCGAACATCGCCGGAATATGGTCAGGCTACACTGGCCCGGGACACAAGACCGTTCTCCCCTCTGTTGCCCAGGCGAAGATGGACTTTCGTCTCGTGCCTAACCAAGACCCAGTAAAGCTGGCAGAGAAATTGAAAAAACACCTAGTCCGACATGGGTTCGGGGAAGTGGAAGTGAATCTTCAGGCAGAGAACCCTGCAGCCCGAACTCCCATCGACTCGGCAATCTCGAAGATTGCAGCGAGGGCTGGGAGGGAAGTATTTCACAAGGAGCCCGTTATCCTCGTGACCTCGGCAGCTTCGGGTCCCATGCACTATTACACGAACACACTTGGTCTGCCTACAGTTGCTATCGGTTGTAACCATGCGAAGAGCAATACTCACGCGCCTAACGAGAATCAGCGAGTTGACGTATTCATTCAGGGAAGCAAGTGGATCGCAAGGGTAATTGAAGAATTCGCCAAAGCCTAGTTGCCGAAGGCCCGCCGAGGGCATCGTCATTGGCGAGCGTCACCTAAAAGAAAATTCTTCGACGAGGTATGGTAGGGAGTTCTCTTCCGCATGTGGGAGGTCGCGTCGACGTTTCGGAAAATTCGTTGAACCGTCTTCAGTGGCCCCAATTGGGTGGAGGCTGGAGTTTTCCTGTTTGTAGGACCCAGTAGTCGTGTAGTTCTTTGCATAGCCCGTTCTTTGAGAAGTGTAGCGTTATGCATCCGGCAAGGGTTACATCTTCCACTTTCTCTTTCATGGTGGTCCAGTATTCAACAGCGGCTCTAGAGCCTTCTAAGACCGGCTTTCCAAAACGAACCGCGTACACCTGTCCAACATCCAACGCTCCCAACGAGTAATCCAGAATACTCTTTCTACCCTGGTTCACTGACCGGAAAGGGTGTGAGTAATAGGTGGCGTCTTCGGTGAAGAGTGACGCAATCGCTTTCCCATCTTTCTTCAGCCACGCTTTGGAGTAGTTACGAATCCACCGGTTCACAACCAGTCTATTACTAGCCATCTCAAGAATATCCCTCAGTTATGAGGATCAAAATATCATTTACGCATGAAATCGCCGACAGATCTTCGGAAAGTAGACGGCGTCGTCCTAGGTGGTTACTTTTCCGGGGCGGGCCGCTGGGTTTGGGGCTAGAGCAGTTATTCTGGCAACCTTACCGTCCACTATGATCGCTTTCACTTCTTCCCCTACGGTATCAAGATCGACTGTTACATCATCGGCCAGTCTGACAGTGGCAATGGCAGGCTCACCTGTCTCCTCGTCGTCCAGTAATATCTCCATCTTCTTCTTTGTAATACGGATAAGCTTCCCCTGGATGAAAGAAGCTTCTTTGAAATCCACCAGCGTTGCGCTACCTTCCTAGGACTTGATTGAACTTAGAAGAGTCAATTCTCACTGATAATAGTCGAGTTCAACCAGGCCGCCCCCGGTAGGGTGACAAACAAGAGATCCTACTAGATAGTTCTAGACTTAACGTTTCCCGATTCTAGCTGCTGTAATCGTTCCTTTTTCGCGGTTTTCTTTTCATTCAACTATCTTTTTGGCGGTTTTGGGGCTGAATTGCTTACAGCTATCGTCTTCTGCGCCGAGATCGAGGAGCCCGCTTGTTGCTCCTCTTCACCTTTGGGACTGGGTCGGCCCCGTGGATCCACGCCGCCTTGACCAATTCTTTGAGGGCTGGATTCTTCCCTTCCTCTAATGTCCTGATCTTGACGTGGCGTGCTCGTTTGCCGCTACCTTCGAGTAGGTGACGCTGGTCGTCGAGTCGCGCTCCGAACAAGAATCCGATTGCGACATATTTCTCCATCGGCGAAATGTAGCAGATACGGCCAAGCGGAGAATCGTTAATCGAGTAGTTGATTGAGTCATAGTAAAGAAACTCGTGTGCTCCAGGCATCGCGCTTCTTGCCATCTTGCGCAGATCTTCGCTTATCCTCCGTATTTCCTCAGGATAGCTCGAGAGAAACTCTTTCACAACGTCGGCCAAAACGATCAGCTCCTACTTTCTAAGCACCTTAAGCGATACACAGAGGTTTTTTCTCTATTCTGTCCTTGTTTCCGATTGGATGTCCCTCTTTACGGGAGGCTTTGTCCGCTGAAGCATCAAAACCGAGAATACACACAAGAAAAAGCAAAATCCTAACCCTGTGAACACGTAGACCCAGGCGTCCCACAGCCCTCTCGCTCCGATGATCGGGAAATAGTACACACCGTTGGTCCCGTAAAATTGGGCGATTCCATAGAGCTCGTCCGCAGTGACAGAGAGTGCCCCAAATCCGTAGCACGCGATTCCAAACAGTATCAACCATTTTGCTTCAGCCATCATGATTTCTTAGCAACCGTCAAAAGGAGTACATCCGTGCTCTAATCAAGATGACGCATTCGACTCTTAGAGGGGATCGCTAGAAATCAACGAGGCTTGCAGAGGATTGAAATCTTGAGATTTCAGGTTCCTTTCCAGCAAGCCTTCTTGTTCTTGTCGTACCAGGAGTTGACGTACTCGCCGCCGCTAATCCGGTTGCAGACGAATTTCGCGTCGCAATAGTCGCAGAGTTCAAGGTTCCCTATGACCCATCCCGTTCCCGGGTTCATATCGGTCTTCAGCTCCACCATCTCCTCCGACAATCCCTGCGTCAGAGTATCCAGAGGATTGTTGGTGCACTGGTTACAACCTTTGCTACACGGATAGGGTTCAACCGTATAGAATGGACCGTTGGACCCGTTCACGGTATTGTGATAGTCGCAGAAGAATGCACATGATGCCTCAACGGGTGAGAGAGAAACTGTGACTCCCGGTGGCAGGAATATGTTGTACGCCCCTTTTGTTCCTAGGTTGGGAATCGTGCCTGATGCGATCCAGCTAGTAAGAGTCTGTCTGATCTGTCCATCAGACATTTTCGTTGCGGGAGCAGTCTTGACGGTGATGGGGGGGTTTGGTTTCCCTATTCCAACATTGTACTCCGATAACCCTGCGGAATATGTCTTGTCCGATTCTATGTCTGCAACGGCCTTCTCAACACTCTGAACCCAGGCAGATGCGGTAGCACTTGCGAAGTATGGGCCCCAGTATATGTCCTGCCAAGTGTAGCCGTTCTTCCAGAGTGGGCCGCCACCATACTTCACACTTGCAGATCTAGCGCGGATCTGGTTCCGATGGCGGCAAGGAGTCGCGTAGTGCCAGATTCCCGATTCTTGACCGGTCGCCGCCCTTACGCCGATATGTTCGAACCCGGAAATTGACTTACCACACACGTTGCAGGTTGTAATATTGCTGCACGATTCGCATCTATCCTTCAGACTCGTGTTCGATAGATCGCCTAGGAGATCTGAATTCTTTCCTTGGACCCTTGACATGTCACGTTCCATTGACCATGCGCCGACCTCCATCTAAATTGTGATGTTCCTCATTGTCCAGTTCTATGGTATAGCGTAAACTGCTGCGGTTGGAAGGCCTTCTGCGATTGTTCTCTTTCATAGTTTTTTCGAGATCCTCTGAGGGGCCAGATTCGCTCGTCGGGCTCTTCGTGGTCTAGGCTAGTTCAAGCATGCGCTGGATGGCCAGTCGTGCCTTTCCAGCTGTTAAGTCTGGGACCCTGACCTCGTGGACCATGTTTCTCAGCGAGTTAGCCACCTTCTCCAAGGTTATGGTTTTCATGTACTGGCAGACAGCATCCTCCTTTACCGGAAGAAACGTCTTGTCCGGGTTCTCCTTCCGCATACGATGAAGAATACCCGTTTCCGTCGCAACCAAGAACTTGTCCGCGCTCGACTCTCTCGCCCGACGAGTCATGCCCTCCGTAGAAGCAACATGAACCATCGGCATATTGAAATCGCCTTTCTCAGCAAAATACAAAAACTGGGTAACACACCCACATTCTGGATGAACCAAGAACTCCGCATCAGAATTCTCCGCCAGTTTCCGATTCACAACATCAGGCGTTATGCCTGCGTGAACATGGCACTCCCCAGGCCAGATTTCCATCTCGCGCCCCGTCCTCTCCTTCACAAACGCCCCCAAGAACAAATCCGGAAGAAACAGAATCTCCCGATTTTTCGGAATGCTATTCACAACTTTGACCGCGTTACCTGAGGTGCAGACATAGTCGCTCTCAGCCTTCACCTCCGCAGTCGTGTTGATGTACGATACAACTGCAGCCCCTGGATGCTCGTTCTTCCAAGCCCGCAATTTCTCTCCATCAATCGTGGCCGCCAGTGAACAACCAGCCCCAAGGTCCGGCAGCAGAACCGTTTTTTTCGGAGAAATTATCGAGGCTGTCTCAGCCATGAAATGAACCCCACAGAAGACAATCACGTCCGCGGGCGTTCTAGCCGCCGCCTGCGAGAGTCCCAGCGAATCGCCTACAAAGTCCGCGATATCCTGGACCTCCGGAACCTGATAATTGTGCGCTAAGATGACCGCGTTCCTCTCCTTCTTCAGCCGCAGAATCTCCGCTGCCAGCTCCCCGTGTCCGTTGAACTGGAGCATCTGGGCCATAGGAGATCAGACTAGGATCTGCAAATTCCGTGTTAAACATTGCCCCGAGAAGGAGCTGAAGGATGGTCGGTGGCAGCTAGGCTATTGTTTCTCGCGGTCCTCACGGCTCCCCTTGGTGGCATTTTCGAGTTCGCGTTTTGCCTGACCCAAAGACTTAGCCAGCTCAGGGATCTTCTGAGGACCCCAAATCAGCAAGATAAGGACAACCGCCCCAATCATAACAACCTCCCAAGGATCAATCAACGGTCATCACAACTGGGCATCTCATCAAACAGCTTATGTTCTCTAGGTCAGTAGTCTCGAAAGAAAACAAAGTAGTCTAGCTAGTCCGTAGAACTCTAAACGACCATGATCCTGAGACGCGGGTTCTTCCGGGAATCCTCTCTAGCGTCTAGACTTCATGAGACCTGAGGATCTGCCTTCCAATGGGGGAGCGCCTCTAGAAACTGATCGGGCTGTTCTACATCATTGGCGACTGGAGCCTTGCTATCGTGGAAGAGACCTGGTCAACATACTCTTTCAGTCTCGAGAGCATGCTGCTAGCGGTGATCACACCGATAACTTTCTTATCCTTTAACACTAGAACTCTCCGGATCCCTTTCCGCGCCATCAGCTCCGCCACCTGATCAAGCCCCACATTCGCATCCACAGATACCAGATCGCTTGTCATAATATCCCCCAATCTCACATGTGAGGGATCTTTTCCCTCAGCCACAATTTTGGAGAGATAATCCCATTCAGTAACTATCCCCTCCGGACTGCCGGTGAGGGATGCGATTATGGCGAAGCCGTGTCTCTTTGCCTTCATCTGTCGAGCAGCTTCCAGCGCGGTGTTCTCACGTGAAAGAGAAAGAAACTCCTTCTCGATAATGTCCTTCGCGACCAAGACCATAGCCAGTACAGGATAAGGCTCGATAATTAATGGTAACCGAAAGAGATCGGCCACATAGTAAGCCTCGCCGTTAGTCCAAAGCTAAATCAACATACACCCACAAGCGAATCGTGGCAAGAGTGAAGTGAGGGCAAACGGACGAGGGTTGGATGACGAAACCCGCGGTTTCCAGGAAGGAGAAAGGATTGCCAAGATCTCCATATGGACACTGTTGGCGCTTGGCATTGTTGAGATCGCCTTCAGCCTGATCAGTGGAAGCATCGCCCTCCTCGCAGATGGCATAGACTCCATCTCCGACGCCGTAGTGAGCTTCTTTGTCTGGGCCGGTCTCCGCATCTCACGACGCAAGCCCACTCGTAGGTTCCAATTCGGCTACTACAAGGTAGAAAGCTTCACAGGCCTCATCACCGCCATCGTTCTTGTAGCAGTCTCAGGATACATTTTCCTCCGCTCCTACAGAGCCCTTCAGAATCCTGTACCTCTTACGCTCCCCCTTACTGCTCTGCTTGTTCTTCTAGCCGCAGGCTTGGGCTCCCTCTACCGTGCCCTCCAGATGCGCAAGGTAGCCAACAAGTACAACTTGACGTCCCTGAAACTTGACGCGAGAAATTCAATAAAAGACGCGTCCTCGTCGTTCGTAGCCTTCGCCAGCGTCCTCGTCGCATCCTTTGGAATTCACTTCGCGGACGCGATCGGAGGAATGCTGGTAGCAGTCTACATTCTTACAGTCGCCTACGTCGCGTTGCGAGAATCCTCCTTGGTCCTCCTAGACGAGTTCCACGAGCCAGAACTTTCTCACGAAATAGAACGTCTGATAAGATCCCACGCTGATGTTAGGGGAATAAGAGACCTGAGGCTACGGAGAGCCGGCCCATTCATAATAGGAGCCCTCGAAGTAGAGGTTGAAGGGAATATGACATTGAACGAAGCTCACGAAGTCGCCACTGAACTGGAAGCGTCGGTCAAGACTAGAATCAGAGGCCTGCGGAGGCTGATCGTAACGCCAGTCCCAATAGTCGACCCTCACGAACACCCGCACGAACACTACACAAACTAGCCCTCTCTTCAGAGAAAGAGAGACGGCTTCGCGGCCCACTCTCCAAGCGATATAGGTTGAACAACAAATTGTAGTTGACCAGCTTTCACAGATGCAGGAAGACGAGGATTAGAATCCTGGCAAGGACGCCGAGAATGGGAGGAACGACGAGGACCGTTGCAAGCCTGCTGACGACGCCAACGTCAAATGGCCAGGACTGAATCTTCTGTATGTCTTGTTGTATCTGATGAATCATTGTAAGCTCGCTAGCCATGGCCTGCGTCTGATTCGGTCTACCCTCACTGGGCGTTTTCGGCATTTGCTCCTTTAGCCCTTGGATGATTGTTGTATATCGAGGCGTTACCCAGCTGAGCTCTTCACGCTTAGCCTCCAAAAGCCTCTTACGGATGCTGAGCAGAGGGAGAAAGAACAGGACGATACCGACGAGGATTAGCCCCACGCTGAAAATGATGTCGGTAAGTCTAATGGGAGCAAAGGTAATCGCAAGTCCTCCCGGAATCTCAACATTGATACTCACCAGTTCAACGAAAGTCCACGTGAGCGGGAAAATCGCGTAAATACTTGCCAGTCTAAGCGAGGCGGTCCCGAACGGCCTTAACCCGAGAGTTCTATCCTCGGTGAACGGTTTGAGGCGGAGGGGTAGTTTGCCAGCCCGGTGAATAGCATACATCGAGTAGCCGTAGACCCATAGAAAGGAAGCGAGAATGAGAAAGAAGTATGCAATGACAGCGATGTGTTCAGAGAAGATTGCCGTAGGACTTGGGACGCCGAAGAGAAGAGTGATAGCAAGTAGGAGTACGACCCAAACTGCGAGGACGTTCGAGAGGCGGAGAGGTATCCTAAGGACACTGTCTGGCAGGTCCGGACTCATCTGCTTGACATAGTCGTCTAGCCGCTCCATTCTCTTCGAAATGAAATGGATGGCGTAGACGAAGTAAACAAGGAAGAGCGATAGGACTAGGGCGGTGTCTAGTAAGTAGCCCCCGAGCCCGGCGGGGGGCACGATAAGGTAGTCGAGAGTTGCAAGTAGCCTAGGGGGAACGAACCCGATGATGACCGCCCATAGCCAGAAAGGAAGTCTCAACCCAGCGGCCCGGCGAATCAACGACGGCCAAGAAATAACGCCAGAGGGGCAGCTCAAGGGAACTTCGACCCAGCCTTTGCCTCAAGCCTTCCTTATAGAACGGGTGCCTCTGGCTCTCTCATTTTAGATATGACGAAGCACAAGCAGTGTTGAGTAGAACTATCCTACCGGTTCTGCGGTGGCAGTTCTTGATTCGGGTACTCCTTCAAACTTTTGGCCTCTCAGAGCTGAAGGAATCACTGCGACCAGGCTCATGATCCCCATGATGAGGAATGTCGTGTGCATGGGACCAACAAACAAGGCAATGTTGCTAGACGCATTCGAGCCCATGGGGGTTTCGCCTGCAAAGACAGCCTGAAGAACATTCAATCGAATGCTTGTGGCAAGGACGACGAATGCTATTGAGAGGCTGAGTAGTGCTCCAGTGGTTACTAGTGTAGCTGATATTCCTGAGGCGACTCCCCTCCTAGTCACCGGGGTTGCGTTCATGATCGAGCTTATGTTCGGTGCGACGAACATTCCGCCGCCGATCCCGCTAACAACCATGAGCAATGCGAGGGTCGGGTAGGAGGCATCACCGGGGACAATCGCGAAGCCGAACAGCGCTGCCGATGATATCAAGAGACCTCCTGTTGTAAAACCTCTGGCCCCGTACTTGTCGGAGAGAAAACCGCTCAAGGGTCCAACGGTAACGAAGGCTATTGCGAACGGGATAAGAAGAATGCCGGCTGTCAGCGCATCGTAAAGCAACGCTCCTTGAAAGAAGATGGTCAGCACGAGTGAGATTCCACTCCTGGAGATAGAGGCGAGGAAGTTGCTCAGTATTCCAGCGGTAAACGGTCTGATCTTGAACAGCTTCAAATCCATCAGCGGAGTCGGGACTCTTAGCTCAACATAGCCAAACCCTACGAGTGAGATCAAGCCCACGGTCATTAGCCCTATGTCGAGTAGAGTGTATCCTGTTAGGGCTCCAAGGGTGAGCCCGATGAGGAAGACGGACAATCCTCCTGCGAACAGCAGATTTCCCGGGAGATCTATTCTTTCGTGCCTGACAGTTCCGAGTTCCCGGAGTTTCTTGTAAGCCCAGAACGTCGCGAATGCTCCTATTGGGAGGTTTATCCAGAATATGGACTGCCAGCCCAACGCCACCGTCAGGACCCCGCCTAGTATGAGGCCAATTACGGATCCGCTGATACCTGCTACGAGATTGACCCCGATCGCGCGTCCCCGCTCGTTGGGAGGAAACGCGTCTGTCAAAATGGCCGCGTTGTTGGCCCAGATGAGCGCTGCGCCTACTCCCTGGACGAGACGGAAGAAAACCAGAATCGTCCCGGTGGTAGCGAGACTGCAAAGCCCTGAGCCGATCGTGAAAATGAGGAAGCCGAGGTTGTAGAGACGCACCTTTCCGTACATGTCGGCCAATCGGCCGAACAAGAGTAGCAGAACAGCAGTCATGAGAATGTAGCCCATCAATACCCAGAGGGCTTCGAAGGCGGAAGCGTGCAATGTTCGAGTAATCGTTGGCAGCGCGATGAGGACAATGTTCCCATCAAGCTGGGACATGAACGCGCCAATAGTAGTATTCGTCAGTACAGTGTACTTGTATTCCATCTAACAGTCCCACTCTTTTCGGCTAAGTGAAACGTGCGCTGAGGGAAATCCTGTATAAGGTCTATTTCCCCGGTTTCACGCCACGGTAAGCAATCAGACAACGTTCCCCACTGTTGTCGTAACTGAAACGATTTATCCGGGTGGTGTCGCGCCCCTTCTCGTTGTTTCCATGGGCCTAAGAGAGCTTCTGATACCCCGAGAGAAGATCTTCTTTCAGCTTCTCGAGGAAGAATCGAAAAATGTCTTGGCTGGAGCCGTAGCTTTCAATGAGTTGATCCAGAACTTCGATCATTTGGCGGATAAGAGGAACAAGTTAAAGGACATTGAACATCATGGAGACGAGATCGTTCATTCGATCTATGACCGTCTCGTGAAGACTTTCATCACCCCCATCGATAGAGAGGACATTAGCAAGCTCGCCTCTCTCTACGACGATGTCTTGGACTACATCTACGCAGCTGTCAACCGTCTCTTTCTCTACGAGGTCGATTCACCAACGGAGCCGATGAGACGGTTCGCCGACCTGGTTTTGAGGTCGGTCCGGGAAATCGACTTCGCCTTCGCTAGCATTCAAAAAATCAAGGCCTCTGAGATTGAGGCTCGGTGCACTGAGGTTGACACCCTAGAGAACGAGGCTGACGTTGTTCTGAACGAGTCGGTCGCCGCCCTTTTCAAGACGACCGACGCGATCGCTATTATCAAGTTCAAGGAGATCTACGAACTGATGGAGACAATTACTGACAAGTGTGAGGATGTTGTCCAGGTGATCCGGGACATAATCCTGGAGTATTCCTAGCAAGAAGGTCCTTCCAGTGTCCGCTGCAGTACCGTTTGAGATAGTTGTCCTAGTGATTGTGGTTGCCTTAGGGTTTGACTTTATGAACGGGTTTCACGACGCGGCGAATTCCGTTGCAACCGTCGTCTCTACAAGGGTTCTTACTCCCCGTGTCGCTGTACTCTGGGCCGCGTTCTTCAATTTCGTCGCGGCCTTCGTCTTCGGAGTCAACGTCGCATCTACCATCGGTAAGGGAACCATAGACCCGAAGATAGTCACCGCGTGGCTGCTTCTTGCCGTTCTCACGGGTGCCATCTCTTGGGACGTCATAACATGGTGGTTTGGACTGCCAACGAGTTCGTCTCACGCCCTGGTCGGCGGCCTCATTGGCGCAGGGGTCGTGAAGGGAGGTTGGGGCGTAGTCCAGGTCGCTGGCGTCAGCAAGATAGCATACTTCATAGTCTTGTCTCCCGTGATCGGCTTCTTCGCTGCCATTGGCCTGGTCCTGCTGACGGTGAGAATTGCTATGCGATATTCTCGTTCCACGTCCGATCGTGCGTTTCGACGGCTACAGCTTGTATCCGCGGCGCTTTACAGTCTGGGGCATGGGACTAACGACGCGCAAAAGACAATGGGAATCATAGCGGCCCTTCTTTTCGCGCAGGGATTGTTAGGCTCGACGTTCTACGTTCCGTTCTACGTCATTCTATTGGCCGGCACCGCGATGGGTTTTGGAACCTACTTCGGAGGATGGAGGATCGTTCGCACAATGGGTATGAAGATCACAAAGCTGCACCCGTTCGGAGGGTTCAGCGCCGAGACCGCGGCTGCCTCAACGCTTTTCGCCACCGCGTCCCTTGGAATCCCTGTGAGCACAACTCACACCATAGCTGGGGCGATCATGGGTGTCGGTTCGACGCGCAGACTCTCAGCCGTGAGATGGGGAGTGGCCCGTAGAATAGTGTACGCGTGGGTCCTCACGATTCCCGCCGCGGCCGCAATAGCCGGCCTATCATACTATGTTCTGAGCCTCGCAGGCCTCAGCTAGGCAAGATTGATGGCGGCTTCCCTCAAGCTTCCGCTTATAGGTATCGCTCTGGCGACTTGCTCTTTCGGGACATGATCACTCTAGATTTGGCCTCTGAGAGAGTCTCGTATCGTTCCGTCTTTCCATAACTGCTCTACTTGCGTTGCTCTGCAAGCTTTGCAGACGATAGTGACCCATCCACCAGCCGAGCCAGGGTGATTGCTAACTTCGTGTTCCATGACTTTGTTGCAACTCCAGCACCACATGACCTCCTTGACTATCGCCAATCGCATGAGGAGGGGGAAATGAGTGGGAGCGATTAAGGAGGAGATGGGAGGAAATGTGAAACCAATTGTCGAGTGAACTTGCAAGTATAAGAAGGGAAAAGGGACGTGAAGAAATCATAATAGTTGAACGGGCGTCTAATCCAAAGGCTAACGAGGTGAATTTTCGGAATGGGTGTTGAAGAAAACCTGCGACTTATGCAGACATTAGACAACGCTTGGAATGGTAAAGATTGGGAAACGTTCATGAAGCGTCACTCTGAGAACGTTGCAGTGTACTGGCCGGGACAGCCCGAGCCAACGAGGGGACGTCATGCGCATCATAATGAATCTGTAGAATTCTTCAAGGCATTTGACAATCATCTCAACAACAATCCGTACAAGATCCTTTTCGGCTACGGCGACTACACGTGTTCGGTGGCCAGATGGACAGGCAAGAACATCGGGCCATTCATGGGCCCGGATGGGCGTATGATTCCTGCTACCAACAAGAAATTCGAGCTTGAGTTCTGCACGGTTGCACACTGGAAGAACAACGAGATTGTTGAGGAGAAGCTCTTCTACGACTTAGTAGGACTGTTGAAACAGCTCGGCGTGACTCTAACAACAGAGACCCAAGCAGAGAAAGTGCCCGCGGTTTAGCAGATCCGCAAAATTGGGCTCTCGCGATGCTCCTGGGAGCAGATTGCCACTGGAAGGGGCCTACCCCATGCAATACTCGATAATCATGAATGGAAATTATTAACTACTTATCACGCTGAGACAAAAACTGTGAATTTCTGCAAATGCCCAATATTCCGATAGCTAGGAAAGTCGTTAA
>Ga0209806_1000284_pt1 | contig 33498 bp, 33 predicted proteins | sample GraSoiAngelo_152_FD_186166 | JGI IMG/M metagenome (GOLD analysis project Ga0209806, IMG submission 186166) | Grasslands soil microbial communities from the Angelo Coastal Reserve, California, USA - 14_1009_12_30cm (SPAdes) (version 2) | ecosystem: Environmental > Terrestrial > Soil > Grasslands ... | reverse complement strand
CGGCAACCGCGCCAGTGATGCCGCGACGCGCAGCGGCCCCGGCCGCGTGGGCCCTCCGCACCTACGCCCAGTCCGCGGCGTGGCTCACCGTGGCGGCGGCGATCGCGCTCGCGGCGACGCTCACCGCCCTCGCCGCGGCGAGCGGCCTGCAGCTCCCCGCCGTGCCGCGGGCCGATCTGGGCATCGCGTGGACGAGCTTTGTGCGCGGTCCGGCCGGCTTTCAGCGTGAGGCGATCGACGCCTTGAGCGGCCTCGTCGTGGCGCTCGCGGTCGCGATCGTCGGGCTCGGCGTGCTGACGGTCATCACGATCTCGCTGGCCCGGGCGGCCGCCCGCCGGGCCGAGCTGGCGGTGCGGCGCGCCGTGGGGGCGTCGCGCCGGGACCTGTGCGCCGCGGCGTTGCTCGAAGGCGTGGTGCTGGCGCTCGCCCCGCTCGGACTGGGGTTCGCCTTCGGAGTTCCGGGGCACGGGCTCGCGGTGGCGACGTGGCCCGGTGGAGCAACACACGGCTCGACAGGTCCCGCGCTCGTGGTGCTCGTGGCGCTTGGCGGGGCGATCGTCCTTGGGGCGATCCTGCCGGCGGTGTTCGCCGGCTCTGGCCGCCGCGGTATGATCGTCGGCGCTCTACCGCAAGGACTCGCGCTGCCAGCGGTGCAGTTGGGGGTCGCCTTTGCTGTGCTCGTGGCGGCATCGCAGCTCGTGCGTCACGGGCACGGGATGACGGAACGGCCGGGCGCCGTCGCGGACGGCGGCGACGTCTTCAGTGTAAGGGCGCCTGACCTCGCCCCCGCGGGGCGCGGGGCGACGTACGTTGCGCTGCTCCGGCGACTCGGTGGCGATTCGCGGTTCGATACGGTCAGTCTCACGAGTCCGGGTGTGCTGGTGGGCCTCGTGACCGAGGATCTTGTGGTTCCACGCGGGGGGAAGGGGTCGGCGACTGCGGCGGTCAGCGCCATCTCTCCCGATACCTTCCGGTCGATGCGGTGGCGTGTCGTCGCGGGGCGGGGAATCGAGCCGTCCGATCGGTGGGGCGCGCGACACGTCGCGGTGGTGAACCAGGCGCTTGCCACCTACCGCCTCCCCGGGATCGTGGGTGAACAGATCCGCATCGGAGACGGGCCCGATGACCCTTGGTACACGGTCGTCGGTGTCGTGAAGGACGCATGGGGCAGCGGCTTCGGCGCGCAGCGGGGACCGCTGTACGCGGTGTACCTAAGCGCCTTGCAGCGCCCGCCGCGCGTCGCCGAGCTGGTGGTGCGCACGCGTCCCCAGGTTGCGTCGGCCGCGGTCGACAGCATCGTCCGCGCATCGTTCGGCGGCTCGTGGAGCGTGACGCGTCGTGGCACGGAAACGAGCGTCAAGGGGGCGGAGATCGCTCCGGCCCGCTGGTTCGGCCGGCTGCTCTTCGGTCAGGGGATCGCCGCGTTTGCGATCGCGGTGCTGGGGACGTTCGCCGTGATGCGCATGTGGGTGCGTGCGGCGCTGCCCGAGCTCGCCGTGCGTCGCGCGGTGGGCGCGCGGCGCCGTCACGTGATCGGGTTTGTGTTGGCGCGGGCGGTGGCCGTCGCCATCGCCGGCGTCCTGCTGGGCCGGTGGCTGGGGCTCGTAGTCTCGGGCCTTCTGCCCACCGTGCTCACCGGCGTGCCCCCGGCTCGGATCGTGGAGCCGGCGCTGGCGCTGCTGGTGGCCGCGCTGGCGGGCGCACTGATTCCTGCCTGGCAGGCGTCGCGGGCGAGTCCGGCGCTGCTGGCGGCCGGCGGCGAGGTCTGAGGGGACCGCTCGGCGGTCCCAGGCTGGAAGCCTGGGCTCGGCCGACACCACGCTGCAGCGAACGCGAGCCCACTCTTCAGAGTGGGAGCGCGGACGGTTGACCCCCCCCCACCGTTCCGCTAAACTCTCGCGCGATGCCCACCTACGAATACAAATGCCCCAACGGGCACGTGTTCGAGAAGTTCTTCCCGACGATGAACGACAAGCGCTACGCCGTCTGTCCCACGTGCAAGAAGCGCGCGGTGCGCCAGATCTCGGGGGGGACGGGGCTGGTGTTCAAGGGCTCCGGGTTCTACGAAACCGACTACAAGCGGGCGGGCGAGAAGAAACCGGCGGGCGACGCCAAGAGCGAGGCGAAGAGCGAGAAGCCCACCGCCGCCCCCGACACGAAGAAGAAAGACTCCGCCGACAAGTGACGGCTCTGGAGACGATCCGCGCGGCGCTCGCCCGGGCCGCCGAGCGTCTTGGCGCGCCCCAACCGGTCGTCGAGCTCGAGCGGCCGCGCGACCCGACGCACGGGGACCTCGCCACCAACCTCGCCCTCACTCTCGCCAAGGCACTCCACGCCAAACCGCGGGCGGTGGCGCAGCAGCTCGTGGACGCGCTGGAGCTGCCGGCCGGCTTCGTCAAGAAAACCGACATCGCCGGCCCGGGCTTCATCAACTTCTTCCTGGCCGAGCAGCAGCTGTGGGCGGCGCTCGGCACCGTGGTGGCTGCCGGGCCGGCGTACGGACGCCGTGACGTGGGGAAAGGGGCGCCCGTGAACGTGGAGTTCGTCTCGGCCAACCCCACCGGTCCGCTGCATGTCGGCCACGGGCGCCAGGCCGCGCTCGGCGACGCGATCGCCTCGCTGCTGGAGTGGACCGGCTGGAAGGTCACGCGCGAGTTTTACTACAACGATGCGGGGGCGCAGATCACGAACCTCGCCCGCAGCGTCCAGGCCCGGCTCGTGGAGCGCCTCGGGCGACCCGCCGTGATTCCCGAGGGCGGCTATCACGGCGCGTACGTCCGGGAGATCGCCGATCGCTACGCCGCCGAGCACCCCGGCGACCCGGAGGGCGCCGACCTCGAGGCGGTGCGCCGATTCGCGGTGGAGGAGCTGCGCAAGGAGCAGGACCGCGACCTCGAAGCCCTCGGCGTCACGTTCGACGTCTACTTCCTCGAATCGTCGCTGTACGCCTCGGGCAAGGTGGACGAGACCGTGCGCCGTCTCGCCGCCGCCGGGCACACCTACGAGAAGGACGGCGCGGTCTGGCTCAAGACCACTGATTTCGGCGACGACAAGGACCGCGTGATGCGCAAGCGCGAAGAGAAGGGTGGCGAGTACACCTACTTCCTGCCCGACGTCGCGTATCATACCGACAAGTGGGCGCGGGGCTTCACGCGGGCTATCAACGTGCAGGGCGCGGACCACCACAGCACGGTTACCCGCGTGCGCATCGGTCTCCAGGCGTTGGAGATGGGGATCCCGCCGGGATATCCCGAGTACGTCCTGCATCAGATGGTGACGGTGATGAAGGGCGGGGAGGAAGTGAAGCTGTCCAAGCGTGCCGGCGACTACCTGACCCTGCGCGAGCTGGTCGACGAAGTCGGCCGCGACGCCGTTCGCTACTTCTTCCTGATGCGCCGCGGCGAGTCGCACCTCGTGTTCGACGTGGACCTCGCCAAGAGCCAGACCGAGGAGAACCCGGTGTTCTACGTGCAGATGGCGCACGCGCGCATGAGTGGCATCTTCCGGGTCGCGGCGCGCGCGGCGGAGAGCGCGGCGCCGGACGGTGTAGATCTAGGGGTCCTGACGGAGCCTGAGGAGCTCGACCTCATGAAGACCCTCGCCGACTTCCCGGGGATGGTGGCCGGGGCGGCGGCCGCGCTGGAACCCCACCGCATCACCGGGTTCCTCGAGACCCTCGCGCGCCTCGCTCATGCGTGGTACCACAAGTTCCGCGTGCTGGGCGAGCCCCAGGAGCGCGCGCGGCTCGTGCTCGCGCGCGCCGTGCGTCAGGTGCTGGGCAACGGGCTCGCCCTGCTCGGCATCGCCGCGCCGGACCGGATGTGAGATGACTCTCCTCGTGGTGGGCTCGATCGCCCTGGATTCCGTGCGCACGCCGTTCGGCCAGACGGCCGACGCGCTGGGCGGCTCCGCGGTCTTCTTCAGCGTCGCGGGGGCCGTCTTGCACCGCGTGCAGGTGGTGGGCGTCATCGGGAGCGACTATCCCAAGGCCGAGCTGGAGCGTCTGGCGAAGATGGGGTGCGGCATCGACCTGGCGGGGGTGTCGCAGGTGCCCGGCGAATCATTCCGCTGGAAGGGCAAGTACAGCTACGACCTCCAGAACCGCGAGACGCTCGACACCCGCCTCGGCGTATTCGCGGATTTCCACCCTAAGATCCCCGACGCCTTCCGCGCCGCGCGCTACGTGTTCCTCGGCAATATCGATCCCGAGCTGCAGCTCGGCGTGCTCGATCAGGTGCGCGCACCCAAGCTCGTAGCGTGCGACACGATGAACTACTGGATCCACTCCAAGCGCGACGTCCTGCTCGAGCTGCTGCGCCACATCGACATCCTCATGGTGAACGACGCCGAGGCGCGCGAGCTGTCGGGCGATTGGAACATCTACCGCGCCGCGCGCTGGGTGCTGGCGCACGGCCCCAAGAAGGTCGTCATCAAACAGGGGGAGCACGGCGCGCTGCTCGCCGAGAACGGCAGCGTCTTCAAGGTGCCGGGCTACCCGCTGGAGGAGGTGTTCGATCCCACCGGGGCCGGCGACGCCTTCGCCGGCGGATTCCTGGCGCACCTCGCCCGCACCGACGACGTCTCCGAGGCGAACCTGCGGCGCGCGATGGTCTACGGCGCGGTGATGGGATCGTTCGCGGTGGAAGCGTTCGGCGTGCAGCGCTTCGAGCGCGTGACGGTGCAGGACGTGGAAGCCCGCGCGCGCGCGTTCCATGCGCTCGTGCGGTTCGACCTCACTACGGGCGCGCCGTGACCGACCGCTACGCCGCCGCCGGCGTGCGCCTCGACGCCGCCGAGGAGGCGAAGCGCCGCATCGCCGAGCTGGCCCGCGCCACCCGCACCCCGCTCGCGCTGGGGAAGCTCGGCGCGTTCGGCGGCATGGTCCGCGTGCCCGCCGGGATGCGCAAGCCGGTGCTCGTGCTCTCGACCGACGGCGTCGGGACCAAGGTGCTCGTCGCCATCCGCGCGGGCGTCCATGACACGATCGGCGAAGATCTCGTCAACCACAGCGTCAACGACGTCCTGGTGCACGGGGCCGCGCCGCTGGCGTTCCAGGACTACGTCGCGACCGGCACGCTCGTGCCCGAGGTCGCGGCGGCGATCGTCAGCGGCGTGGCGCGCGGCTGCCGCGCGCACGGCATGGTGCTGGCGGGCGGCGAGACCGCGCAGATGCCGGATCTGTACGCCGAGGGGCACTATGATCTCGCGGGGACGATCGTCGGCGTCGTGGAGGAAGACGAGGCGCTGCACGGCGACCGCGTGCGCCCCGGCGACGTGTTGATCGGCTACGCGTCGAACGGACTGCACACCAACGGCTACTCGCTGGCGCGGCGCATCGTCTTCGACACGATGAAGCTCGACCTGAGCGATCCGTTTCCCGACGACGGCCGGCCGGTGGCTCAGGTCTTGCTGGCCGTCCACGTGAGCTATGCGGCGGCTGTGATGCCGATCCTCCCGCGGCTCCACGCGCTGGCCCACATCACCGGGGGGGGCATCCCCGGGAACCTCATCCGGGTATTACCGGAGGGGTGTGAAGCGGTTGTGAAGGCCGGCAGCTGGTCGTGGCCCGCCGTGTTCCGCGTGCTGATGCGCGAGGGACGCGTGGCGCTCGCCGAAATGCGGCGGGTGTTCAACCTGGGCGTCGGGATGATCGCCGTCGCGGCCCGCGACGACGTCGAGCCGGTCCTGGCGGCGGCGCAGCGGGTCGGCATCGCAACGTGGATCATCGGCGACGTGCACGCCGGCGCGACCGGCGTGCGTTTCGCGGAACGGTAAGGAGACGCTATGCGTGGTGCTCGCTGGATCCTAGTCGGCCTCTGCGGTTTCGCGGCGGCGCCCGTCGCGGCGCAGAACGAGTGCACTCCGGCCCCCGTGCAAGCCCAGGGGGCGTGCAATCGGGCCGTCGACGCGTACAAGACGTTTCAGCCGCTCGGGGGCATCGTCGTGAGCGGCGGGAACCCCGAGCTCGGCACCGGACGCGCGATGGGAGGCCCCGGCCATCTCTTCGGCTCGTTCCGGGTCAACATCGTCAAGGCCGACGTTCCCAACCCGGATACGACGCAAGCCAAGCTGTCGGCCACCGTCCCCGCGCCGGTCGTGGAAGCGGGGGTGGGCATCTGGCCGGGGCTGTCGGGCGGTCTGCTCGCGGTCGACGCGCTCGGCTCCGCGACGCTGCTCCCGACGAACCTGGACAAGCTGTCGGTCGACTCCGGCGCCACCAAGGTCGGCTCCATGGCTCTGGGCATCGGTTACGGCATCCGCATCGGCGTCTTTGACGGCGGGTTTCCCATCCCGGCCATTTCCGTGAGCGTGATGCGACGCACCTTGCCGCGCGTGCGGCTGGGCAGCCTCACGGCCGGCGACAACTTCGAGTTCGATACCGACCTGCGGGCGACGAACGTTCGCGTCATGGCCGGGATGCGGCTGCTGCTCGTGGATGTGGCGGCGGGGTTCGGATTCGACAAGTATTCCAGTACCGGTCACGTCCGCTTCTACAGCGATCCGCCACTCAACACGACGCGGCAGACCATCACGCTGCCGGTCAGCAACTCCCGGCAGGTGTTGTTCGCGGATGCGGGCCTGAATCTGGCGGCGGCGAAACTCGTGGGTGAGATCGGGTACCAGACCGGCAAGGACCAGCGGCTCACCACGAATTACGCCGACTTCGATCCCAAAGCGGGACATGTCTACGGAGGTGTCGGTTTCCGCATCAGCTTCTGAGCGCGTCTCCGAACCGGAGGCGATGCAACGCGCCCTCGACCTCGCGTGGCGGGGTTGGGGGCGCGTCGCGCCGAACCCCATGGTCGGCGCGGTCGTGCTCCGGGAAGGACGCGTCGTCGGCGAAGGCTGGCACGCCGAATTCGGCGGCCCCCACGCCGAAGTCGTCGCGCTGCAGGCGGCGGGCGACCGCGCGCGCGCCGCGACTGTGGTCGTCACGCTGGAGCCGTGCTCGCATCAAGGCAAGACGCCGCCGTGCACCGACGCACTGCTCGCGGCCGGCGTGGGACGCGTCGTGGCCGCCATCCGCGATCCCGATCCTCAAGCCGGGGGCGGGCTCGACGTGCTGCGGGCCAAAGGCGTCGCGGTCGCCGTCGGCGTACACGCCGCCGCAGCCGCCGCCCTCAACGCCGCTTTCCTGTTTGTCCGCCAGCATGCCGACCGGCCCTTTGTCGCGCTGAAGCTGGCGACGTCGATCGACAGCCGCATCGCCGACGCCGCCGGACACTCGCGCTGGGTTTCGGGGGAAGAGGCGCGGGCCCACGTCCACTGGCTGCGGGCTGGGTTCGACGCCATCGCGGTGGGCGGTACGACGGCCTTGAAGGACGACCCCGAGCTCACCGTGCGCGGCGCGATCACGCCGCGCCGGCCCCCGGTCCGCATCGTCTTCGACCGCCGCGCGATGCTGAACCCCAGCACGCGGCTGGTGCGCACGGCCCGGGAAGTCCCCACCTGGGTCGTCGCGTCGCCGCAGGCCCCGACGGGGAGCGTCTCGTCGCTCGAGCAGAACGGCGTGCGCGTGTTCCTTCCGGGGTCGCTGGCGGAAGGGCTGGCTCAGATGCGCGCGGCCGGGATCCAGTCGCTGCTGTGCGAAGGGGGCGGCGCCCTGGGGGCCAAGCTCCTCGCCGACGGCCTCGTCGACCGGCTGTATTGGATTCAGTCCCCCGTGTGGCTCGGCGACGGCGCCATTCCGGCGTTCCCGGGCGTCCCCGACGCCAAGATCGAGACCGCGCCGCATTGGGTGCCGGTGGAGCGCCGCCCCCTGGGCCCGGATACATTATTGGTCTTGGACCGGACGCTATGTTTACCGGCATCGTGAGCGCCGTGGGGCGCGTCGCCAGCGTGCAACGGGCAGCGGGCAACGGGCAACCCGGGGCGGGCTTGGCCCTCACCGTGCGCGCTCCGTTCCGCGGCGTGCGCAAGGGCGAGAGCATCGCGGTCAACGGCGCCTGCCTCACGGTGGAGCGGGTGGTGAAGGGCGGCTTCACGGTCCACGTGGTGCAGACGACCACTGGCCGCACGCTGTTCGATGAATACGCGCCGGGCCGCCGCGTGAATCTCGAGCGTGCGCTGCGCGCGACGGATCGGCTGGGCGGGCATTTCGTCCAGGGGCACGTGGACGGGGTGGCGACGGTCGAGCGGGTGGCCGAGCGCAGCGACGCCCTGCTGCTCGACCTCCGTGTGCCGGCGGAGGTGGACGCGGCCACCATCGCCCACGGGTCGATCACCGTCGACGGAGTGAGCCTCACCGTGAACGACCGGCCCGCGAAGGGTGTTATTCAAGTGTCGCTGATTCCGTTCACCCGGGCGCAGACGACGCTGGGCGCGTTGCAGCCCGGTGACCGGGTGCACGTGGAGGGGGACGTGCTGGGCAAGTACGTGAGACAACTATGGCCTTCGGATCGGTAGAGCGGGCGATCGCGGACATCCGCGCCGGGAAGCTGGTCATCGTCGCGGACGATGAAGCCCGGGAAAACGAGGGCGACTTGATCGGCGCAGCCGAGCAAGTCACCCCCGAAATGATCAACTTCATGGCGACATTCGGGCGCGGGCTCATCTGCCTGACGCTGACACCCGAGCGCTGCCAGGCCCTGGGCCTGCCTCAGATGGCCGAGCACAACACGGAGTCGCACGAGACCGCGTTCACGGTCAGCATCGACGCGGCGACCCGGTTCGGCGTCACCACCGGCATCTCGGCGGCCGACCGGGCGATGACGATCCGGGTGGCGATCGATCCCGCGACCGCTCCCGCCGACCTGCGGCGCCCCGGGCACGTGTTCCCGCTGCGGGCGCGGCCCGGCGGGGTGCTGCAGCGCGTCGGCCAGACGGAGGCGAGCATCGACCTGGCGCGTCTCGCGGGGCTGTATCCGGCGGGCGTGATCTGCGAAATCCTCAACCCCGACGGCACGATGGCCCGCCGGCCCGAACTGGAAGCGTTCGCGCGCCGCCACGGACTCTCCTTCATCAGTGTGGCCCAGTTGGTGGAGTACCGGCTCGCCAAAGAGCGGCTGGTGCACCGCGTGGCGGGTGCGCGACTCCCCACGCCCTACGGCGAGTTCCACATCATCGGCTACCGCAACGACGTCGATGCCGCCGAGCACGTCGCGCTCGTGTACGGTGAGGTCACGGGCCAGCGGAGTGTCCTGGTGCGCATGCACTCCAAGTGTCTCACGGGCGACGTGTTCGGGTCGGTGCGCTGTGACTGCGGGTGGCAGCTGCACAGCGCGATGCGGATGATCGCGCAGGAGGGGCGCGGGGTCATCGTTTACCTCGACCAGGAGGGCCGCGGCATCGGGCTGCTCAACAAGCTGAAGGCGTACGAGCTCCAGGACGCCGGGCGCGACACCGTCACGGCCAACGAGGAGCTGGGGTTCAAGCCCGACCTGCGCAATTACGGTATCGGCGCGCAGATCCTGCTGGACCTCGGTCTGTCGTCCATCCGGATTCTCACCAACAATCCCCGCAAGCTGGTCGGGCTGGAGGGGTACGGGCTGGAGATCGTCGAGCGCGTGCCGATCGTGCCGCCACCGTCCGACGAGAACCGCGCCTACCTCGACGTCAAGCGCGACAAGCTCGGCCACTTCCTCACGCACTGACCCGTGGCCGAAATCCAGGGGACCCCCCGCGCGCCCGGCAAGCGGCGGGTCGCCGTCGTCGTCAGCCGCTTCAACCCCGAGGTGACGCGACGCCTGCTCGAGGGCGCGCGCCGCTGCCTCGCCGAGCACCGCATCGCCGACGCAGTGGTGGACGTGATCTGGGTGCCAGGGGCGTTCGAGCTGCCGGTCGCCGCCGAAGCCGCGGCGGCGAGCGGCCGCTACGGGGCGATCGTGGCGCTGGGCTGCGTCATCCGCGGCGAGACCGCGCACTTCACCTACGTGGCCGGGGAGGCCGCCCGCGGACTCGCGAACGTGGCGCTGGCCCACCGGCTCCCCGTCGGCTTCGGGGTGCTCACCACCGACACCGAGGAACAGGCGCTGGCGCGGTCGGGCGGGCCCGCCGGCGACAAGGGGTACGACGCGGCCGACGCCGCGCTGCGCACCGCGGACGCGCTTCACCAGCTCGACCGTGCAGCGCCCCGAGACTAAGGCGCGCGCCCGCGCGCTCCAGATCCTCTACGCCTGGGAGCTGACCGGGGAGCCGTCTATCGAGACGGTCGTGGCGCGGATCAGCCGCATCTACGGCTCGGCGCCCGAAGGCTACGATCGCGGCGCGGACCTCGCCGCGCGCGCGGCGGCGGGCCGGGCGGAGTACGACCGGCGCATCGCCGACGCAGCCGAGCACTGGCGCCTGTCGCGCGTCGCCGCGGTGGAGCGCAACATCCTGCGGCTCGCCCTGGCCGAGCTCGACGAAGGGCTCACGCCGCCCAAAGTCGTGATCGCCGAAGCGGTCAAGCTCGCCCACTGGTTCGCCGGGTCCAAGGCGCCCGCGTTCGTGAACGGCATCCTCGATGCGGTGGCGCGCGAGCTTGGCGTGCTGTGAGGATCCTCCTGGTCAACTGGAACGATCGCGAGAACCCGCACGCCGGCGGCGCCGAGATCCACTTGCACGAGATCTTCGGCCGCCTCGCGCGAGGTGGCCACGCCGTCGACCTGGTGACGAGCGGCTGGCCGGGGAGCGCCCCGCGCGCCGAGCTCGACGGCATGCGGGTGTTCCGCACCGGAGGACGCCACAGTTTCGCGCTGCGCGGCCGGCCGCTCGTGCGCGAGCGACTCCGCGCCGAGCGCTACGATGTGGTCGTCGAAGACATCAACAAACTGCCGCTGTTCCTCGCGGGCATGACCCGGCTGCCGTTCCTGGCGATCATTCCGCACCTGTTCGGCGCGACGGCGTTCCGGGAGGCGAGCTGGCCGGTCGCGGCAGTGGTGTGGGCGGCCGAACGGCCGCTGCCCTGGGCGTACCGCCGCGCCCGGTTCCACGCGATCAGCGACAGTACGCGGGACGACCTGGTGGCGCGCGGGGTGTCGCGCGAGCGCATCGAGGTCGTATATCCCGGAGTCGACGCGACGTGGTATCGGCCCGATCCGGCGGTCGCGCGGGCCGAGCGGCCCACATTCCTGTACGTCGGCAGGCTCAAGCGTTATAAAGGAGTGGAGACCGCCCTGCGGGCGCTCGCCGAGGCGCGGCGGACGCGTCCCGAGATCTCCCTGGAGATCGCCGGGCAGGGGGACGATCGGCCGCGGCTCGAGGGTGTGGCGCGGCGGCTCCGCTTGGACCTGGCGGTGCGCTTCCTGGGATTCGTTTCCGAAGAGGAAAAGCGGCGCCTGCTGCGGCGCGCCTGGGCGGTGGTCTTCCCGAGCCCGAAGGAAGGGTGGGGTATCTCCAACGTCGAGGCGGCGGCGTGCGGCACGCCGGCGCTCGCCTCCGACAGTCCGGGTCTGCGCGAATCGGTGCGCCACGGCGAAACCGGATACCTCGTGCCGCACGGCGACGCGCCCGCGCTCGCCGAGCGCATGCTGGCGCTCGCGGCCGATCCCGGGCTCGTGGCACGGCTGGGGCGCGGCGGGCGGGCATTCGCCGAGACCCTGTCCTGGGAGCGCACCGCGACGGCCACGGAGGCGCAGCTCTCACGCCTCCTCGCGGAGGGAGGGTAGCCGGCATGCGCGTCACGATCACCGCCCGCCACTGCGACGTGGCCCCGGAGCTGCGCGCGCGGGCGCGCGCGTTGGTCGAGCGGCTCGCCCGTGTCGCGCGCCGGCCTGTCGACGCCCAGGTGCTCTTCTCCGCCGACCACGGGCGCGCGGTCGTCGAAGTGCGGCTGCACGCCGCCCGCGGCCGGGTACACGTGGGTCGCGCCGACGCCCCGGATCACCAGAGCGCGCTGGACCGGGCAGTCGCCCGGGTGCGTCGCCAGCTCGATAAGGTCCCCACGCGTCGGCGCCGCGTGTCGCTGCGGGGAACCCCGTGAGCCGGCAGATCAAGCTCCGCGACCTGCTGGCCCGCAAGGGCGACCCGCTTGAGCTCGAGCCGCTGACGGGCGACGTGGGGCTCGATCGCGTCATCCCCAATCCCGAAGCCTCGAGCCCCGGGCTCGTGCTCGCGGGATACACCGCGCGGTTCGTGGGGGACCGCCTCCACGTCCTCGGCGAGACGGAGATCAGCTATCTGAACGCCCTCGACCCCCAACGGCGGCGCGAGACGCTGGAGACTTTCTTCTCCTTCGATCTTCCGGGCGTGGTGGTCACGAAGGGGCAGGATCCCCCGCTCGAGCTGCTCGCGTTGGCGCGGGACAAAGGCGTCGCGGTCATCCGCACGCGCCTCAAGACGGCCGAGTTTTTCCGCCGCCTGCGGCCGTTTCTGGACGCCGTGTTCGCCCCCGCGACGACGGTTCACGGCTCGCTGGCGGACGTGTTCGGGGTGGGGTTGCTGTTCACCGGCCGCTCGGGCATCGGCAAGAGTGAGTGCGTGCTCGATCTGGTGGAGCGCGGCCATCGGCTCGTCGCCGACGACGTCGTGCACATCACCCGGCACGGCAACGACATCCTCATCGGACGCGGTCACGAGCTGTCGCACCACTACATGGAGATCCGCGGTGTCGGCTTGATCGACATCAAGGGGTTGTTCGGGATCCGCGCCGTGCGCCAGCAGAAGCGCATCGAGGTCGTGGTGCAGCTGGAAGACTGGGAGGCGAGTCGCGAGTACGACCGCACCGGACTGGACACCCGGGAGACGGCCCTGCTCGACGTGCGCCTGCCGATCGTCATGGTGCCCTTGAACCCGGGCAAGAACCTCACCGTGATCTGCGAGGTCGTGGCGATGAACCACCTGCTCCGCTACGGCGGCGTGGACGCGGCCAAGGCCTTCAACGAGCGCCTGATCCGCACCATGCGGGAGCGGTCCGAAGTGGAAGAGTATCTCGAGGAAGACTATGAGTGAGCCGCTGCGCGGCATCGTCGTATCCCACTCGGCCGTGGCCCAGTCCCTCGTGGCCGCGGTCGCGGCGATCGCCGGGGTGGAGGACGCGCTGTTGCCGGTGAGCAACGAGGGCTGCGACGAGCGCGCCCTCGCCGACCGCCTCACGGCGGCGATCGGCGGGAAGCCCGCGGTGCTGTTCGTGGACCTCCCCGGCGGCTCGTGCCTCACCGGCGCGGTGCGGTACGCCCGGGGCAAGGTGGACCTCGCCGTGGTGACGGGTGTGAACCTCGCGATGCTGCTCGACTTCGTCTTCCACCGCGACGTGACGCCAGCGGAGGCGGCGAAGCGCGCGGCCGAGGCGGGCGCGCGCGCGATCCGCACTCCCGCCGCATGAGCATCGTCCTCTACCGCGTGGACGACCGGCTCATTCACGGGCAAGTCGTCGTCGGCTGGGGGCAGCCGCTCGAGGCGGGGTTCATCGTCCTCGTTGACGACGAAGTCCGCGCCAGCGAGTGGGAACAGGATCTCTACCGCATGGGGGTGCCGCCGCACATCGAGGTGGTGTTCGCCTCCGTCGAGGAAGCGCGGCGCCGCCTCAGCGCATGGAACGCCGATCCACGCTCCGGCATTCTGCTCGCGCGCGACATCGACACCTTCGCGGCGATCGTCGGCGACGCGAACGGGCTCATCCGGCGCATCAATATCGGCGGAGTGCACCACCGCGACGGCCGCTCGGAGCGGCTGCGCTACGTGTACCTGACCGACGCGGAGGCGAACAAGCTCCGCCAGCTCGCGGCGAGAGGCATCGAAATCAGCGCGCAGGACGTGCCCACGGCGCGCGCCGTTCCGCTGGAGGAGTTCGTATGAGCCTCGACGTCCAGCTGGCGCTGCTGCTGTGGGGCACGCTCGTGGGGCTCGATTTGGTGAGCGTCCCCCAGATGATGATCGCGCGGCCGCTCGTCGCCGCGACGGTAGCGGGACTCATCCTCGGGGACGTGGAGACCGGGCTCCGCCTGGGCGTTCTGTTCGAGCTGTTCCAGCTCGACATCTTGCCGGTGGGAGCGGTGCGCTACCCCGAGTACGGGCCCGCGAGCGTCGCCGCCGTGAGCGCCGGGCACCTGCTCGTCGGTCCCATAAGCCTCGGCGTCGGCGCCGTGGTTGGCTTGTTCGTCGGTATGGTCGGCGGGATGGCCATCCACGCGATGCGCCGGCGCACCGCCCGCGCCATCCAGCGCTCGGCCCCGGCGCTCGAAGCCGGAGACACCGAGGCGTTGATCCGCGTGCACGTGGGCGGCATCGTCCGCGACGGCGCGCGCGCGGCCCTCGTCACCGCCTCGGGGCTGGCACTCGCTTGGGCGGCACGCATCGTGCTTCCAGGGGCGCTGACGCCGCGCGGCGCGGGGGTGCTCGCCGCGGCCGCCACCGGGGCGGGCATCGCCGCGGGGACGGCAGGCGCTCTGCGGCTCGTCGGCTACGGGCCGAACCTGCGCTGGTTCGCCGTCGGCCTCACGGGCGGCGCCATCGCCGCGTGGTTCCGATGAAACGACGCTTCGGCACGGCGCTGCTGCGGTTGTTCACGCTCCAGGGCTCGTGGAACTACGAGCGGATGATCGGCGTCGGCACCGGCGTCGCGGAAGAGCCGTTGCTGCGCGACCTCCCAGGGGGACCAGGCGGGCCGGCGTACCGCTCGGCGGTCGCGCGCGGGGCGCAGTTCTTCAACGCGCACCCCTACCTCGCCGGGCTGGCGGTGGGCGCCGCCGCCCGCGCCGAGCACGATGGCGCGCCAGGGGACCAGATCGAGCGCTTGCGCACCGCGCTGTGCGGCCCGCTCGGGTCCGTCGGTGATCGCCTCGTGTGGGCGGGGTGGCTGCCGCTGACCGCCGGTCTCGCCGTCGCCGGCGTCGCCCTGGGACTGGGGTCCGCGGCCGTGGTCGCGTTCCTGGTCGTGTACAACCTCGGTCACGTGGCGCTGCGCTGGTGGGCGCTGCGCCAGGGGTGGCAGCACGGCCTCAAGGTCGTCGTGGCCCTGCAGGCCCCATGGCTGCAGCGGGCCGTCGCGCTCGCGGGGCCGGGCATGGCCCTCGGCGCCGGCCTCAGTCTCCCGCTCGCCGCGGTGTGGCTGGCGGGCGCGTTCGAGCCGTGGGCCCGCGTCGCGCTCGCGGCGTGTGCCGGCGTGGGCCTGCTGGCGTTGCGGGTGCTGCCGCGGCAGGTGAGCGGGCTGCGGCTCGGACTTGGACTGGTGGCAGTGGCGCTGGTGGCGGGGTGGGTATGGCGGTGATCGAGCGCGAGGCCAAGATCGTGAACCCGCTGGGGATGCATGCGCGTCCCGCCGCGGAGCTGGTGAAGATCGCCGGGCGCTTCAAGTGCGGCGTCGAGCTGCGCAAGGACGAGCTGACGGTGAACGGGAAGAGCATCATGGGGGTGATGATGCTGGCGGCGGAGTGCGGGTCCTCGATCTTCATCAAGACCGACGGCGAGGACGCCGAGGCCTGCATGGAGGCCCTGCTGGCGCTGGTGGCCGACGGGTTCCACGAGATGCACCTGACGGGTTCTGAGGCGGACGAGGCGGCGGAGGAAGCCGGATGAGCGAGCGGTTGCTGAAGGGAATCGGGGTGTCGCCCGGGATCGCCATCGGCCCGGCGGTGATCGTGCGCTCGGGGCTCCCCGAGGTGCCGCACCGCGTCGTCTCGCGCACGCAGGTGGAGAAAGAAGTGCGGCGCCTGCGCGCGGCGGTGCGGGACGTGAAGCGCCACATCGCCGAGCTGAAGGCCCGGGCGGAGGATCGGGCCGGGCCCGACCAGGCACGGATCTTCGACGCCCAGGTGCTGATGCTCGAGGACCGCGAGTTTCTCTCCGGCATCGCGAACCTGATCCGCGAGAACCACCTCACGGCCGAAAAGGCGTTCGAGTTCAAGGTCCTGGAGGTTCGGGATCTCTGGGCGGCGAGCCGCAGCGCCCGCCTCAAGGAGCGCCTCGCGGACCTGAACGGTCTGGCGATCCGCATGATCCAGCACCTGATGCACCGCGGGGACGAGGAGCTCGAGCGGATCAGCCGGCCCTCGATTCTGGTTGCCCGGGAGATCGGGCCGGGGCTCACGGTGCAGTTCGATCGCGAGCAGGTCATCGCGCTGGTCAGCGAGGAGGGGACGAAGACCTCGCACGCCGCGATCCTCGCCCATTCGATGGGGATGCCGGCGGTGATGGGGCTCCCCTCCGCGGTGGAGCGCATCGCAGCGGGGGCGATGCTGGTGGTGGACGGTTCCCAGGGCACCGTCCTGCTCGATCCCACCGCGGAGGAGATCGCCGCAGCGCAGGGGCGCGACGCGCGGCGCCGGGAGCTCGACCTCCAGATGGAAGCGGTCGTGGACCAGCCGGCCGTCACGACCGACGGCCAGCGCATCGTGCTGCGCGGCAACGTCGACCTGCCCGACGAGATCGCGGAGGCCCAGGAGCACCGGGCGGAAGGGGTGGGCCTGCTGCGCACGGAGTTCCTGATCACGTCGCACGCCAGCCTCCCCACCGAAGACGAGCAAGCGGCCTACTTCCGTCGCGTCGGGGAAGCGTTCCCCGGACACCCGGTCGTGGTGCGCACCTACGACTTGGGGGGGGACAAGTTCCCGGCGGCGTTCCGCGCCGCGCCGGAGGCGAACCCCTTCCTGGGCTGGCGCGCGATCCGCGTCTGCCTCGACCAGCCGGACGTGTTCTGCACCCAGATCCGCGCGGCGCTGCGTGCCGCGGCGCACGTGAACATCCAGTTGATGATTCCCCTGGTCACCCGCCTCGAAGAAGTGGACGTGACCCGCGAGATGGTCGCGCACGAGGCGGAGCGGCTCGCCCGGGCGGGCATCGAGGCGGCGAAGACCGTGCCGGTGGGCGTCATGGTGGAGACGCCCGCCGCGGCCGTGATGGCCGACCGGCTCGCCGAAGTCGCGGACTTCCTGAGCGTGGGCACCAACGACCTCACGCAGTACACGCTCGTCGTGGACCGCGGCAATGCGCGGCTCGCGGACCGCTTCACGCCGCACGATCCCAGCGTGCTCCGACTCTTGAAACTCGTCGCCAACGCGGCGCGCGCCGCCGGCAAGCCGGCCAGCGTCTGCGGCGAGATGGCGTCCGAGCCGGTGTCGGCGTTCCTGCTGCTCGGGCTCGGCTACGAAACGCTGTCGGTCGCGCCGCCCGCGCTGCCGTTGCTCAAGTGGGTCATCCGTCAGGTGAGCCTCGCTGCCGCGCGCTCGGCCGCCGACGCCGCCCTCGCCGCGCGCTCGGCGTCGCTCGCGCTCGACATCGTGCGCTACGCGCTCGCCGACACCGTCGACTTGCAGCTCATCGATCCCGACGCCCCGTTGCCCGCCGTACGGCGCAAAGCTACCTTGAACCGCTGAGGTCACTCGCTATGTCCGCAGCCCGCCACGTCTTCACCTCCGAGTCGGTCACGGAGGGACACCCCGACAAGATCGCCGACCAGATCTCCGACGCGGTCCTGGACGCCATCCTCGCCAGCGACCCGGTGGCGCGCGTCGCGTGCGAAACCCTCGTGACGACCGGCATGGCCGTGGTCGCGGGGGAGATCACCACCTCGACCTACGTCCACATCCCCGACATCGTCCGCGGCACCATCACGTCCATCGGCTATACCGACGCCAACTTCGGCTTCGACGCCCAGACGTGCGCGGTGCTCACCACGATCGACAAACAGTCCGCCGACATCGCCCTCGGCGTCGACCGCGGTGGGGCGGGGGATCAGGGCATGATGTTCGGGTACGCCACCGAAGAGACGCCGTCGCTCATGCCGCTACCCATCGTGCTCGCCCACCGTCTCGCCGAGCGCCTGGCGGCGGCCCGCAAGAACGGGGACCTGGCCTGGCTGCGCCCGGACGGGAAGACCCAGGTGAGCGTCATCTACGAAGGTGCCCGTCCGGTGGGCGTGAGCAAGATCGTCGTGTCGACCCAGCACTCCGACCTCGTGGACAGCGAGGATCTGCGCGCCGGGGTCGTGAGCCAGGTCGTGCAGCCGGTGCTGCGCGAGGCGGGGTTCGAGGCGGCGGACGCGGACATCCTCGTCAACCCCACCGGCCGCTTTGTCGTCGGCGGGCCGCAGGGGGATGCCGGGCTCACCGGCCGCAAGATCATCGTGGACACCTACGGCGGCATGGCGCGGCACGGCGGCGGCGCGTTCAGCGGGAAAGATCCCTCCAAGGTCGACCGCTCGGCGTCCTACGCGATGCGCTGGGTGGCCAAGAACGTCGTGGCGGCGGGTCTGGCGACCCGCTGTGAGACGCAGGTCGCCTACGCGATCGGCGTCGCCGATCCCGTGTCCATCATGATCGAAACCTTCGGGACCGCCACGGTCGCGCCCGAAGCGATCGAAGAGGCGGTGCGAGACGTATTCGACCTGACGCCCGGCGGCATCATCAAGGCCCTGAACCTCCGGGCGCCGATCTATCGCCCCACCGCGACGTACGGGCACTTCGGCCGCGCGCCGGAGCGTCGCCGCGTGGGAGAACGCGAAGTCGCGCTGTTCACGTGGGAGCAGACCAACCGGATCGAGGAGCTGCGCCTCGCGGTGCAGCGCTCCAAGCACTACCGCGCACGGGAGGCGCGCGCATGACGGCCGCCGCCCACTCCGCCCCGCACGACGTCAAGGACTTGGGCCTCGCGGCCGCAGGGCGCCGCCGCACCGAGTGGGCCGAGCGCTCGATGCCGGTGCTGCGCCAGATCCGCGAGCGCTTCGCGGCGGAGCGGCCGCTCGCCGGCCGCCGGCTCTCGGCGTGCCTGCACGTGACGACGGAAACGGCGAACCTCGCGGTGGCGCTGAAAGCGGGCGGCGCCGACGTCGCGCTGTGCGCCTCGAATCCCCTGTCCACGCAGGACGACGTCGCCGCGCACCTCGTCAAGGACCACGGACTCAAAGTCTTCGCGATCAAGGGCGAGGATCACGACACCTACTACGACCACCTGCGCGCGGCGCTCGCGCACCGGCCCGACATCACCATGGACGACGGGGCCGATCTGGTCGGCGCCCTGCACATGATCGCGCTGAACCGCCTCGACGATCTGGCGCCGCCGGTGCGCCGCTGGGTCGAGCGCTTGTCCGCCGGCGAGCGCCAGCAGCTCGTGGCCGGCGTGATCGGCTCGACTGAGGAGACCACCACGGGCGTGATCCGCCTCAAGGCGATGGCCCGGGACGGCGTGCTGCAGTTCCCCGTGGTCGCCGTCAACGACTCCGACACGAAGCACCTCTTCGACAATCGTTACGGAACGGGCCAGTCCACGCTCGACGGCATCCTGCGGGCGACGAACCTGCTGATCGCCGGGAGCACGGTCGTTGTGGCGGGGTATGGATGGTGCGGGCGGGGCTTCGCGCTGCGGGCGCGGGGCGCTGGGGCGAACGTCATCGTCACGGAGATCGATCCGCTCAAGGCGCTCGAAGCCCAGATGGACGGCTACCGGGTGCTGCCGATGGCCGAGGCCGCGAAGGTCGGCGACGTGTTCGTGACCCTCACCGGGAACGTGCACGTCATCCGCCTTGAGCACATGCGGGTCATGAAAGAGGGCGCCATCATCGCCAACGCGGGCCACTTCAACGTGGAGATCGACCTCGATGGTCTGCAACGGGCCGGCGAGGGGCCCGTCCCCGTGCGCGACTTCGTGGACGGGTGGCGGCTCGACGGCAAGCAGCTCTACGTGCTGGCCGACGGGCGACTCGTGAACCTGGCCGCCGCCGAGGGGCATCCCGCGAGCGTGATGGACATGTCGTTCGCCAACCAGGCCCTGGCGGCGGAGTACGTTGCGCGCCACGGGCGCGAGCTGGGGCGTGCAGTGCACCGCATCCCCCGCGAGTTGGACCAGGAAATCGCCCGCCTGAAGCTGCAGGCCATGGGCGTCGGGATCGACGCCCTCACGCCGGAGCAGCAGAAGTACCTCGCTTCCTGGGATCTGGGCACCTAAGTGGCCGAGATGCTCGAAGTCCGGGTGGCCCATCTGGGCCTCGATCGGACGACCAACACCCCGGTCGTCATCCTGCAGGAGAAGGAAGGCGAGCGGGTGCTGCCGATCTGGATCGGTCCGGCGGAGGCGAGCGCGATCGCGATGGAGCTGGCGGGGGTGAAATTCTCGCGGCCGCTCACGCACGATCTGCTCAAGCAGGTGATCGTCGGTCTCGGCGCGGACCTGCGCAAGGTCATCATCACCCAGGTCAAGGACAACACCTATTACGCCGAGATGCACATTTACCGCGGCGACGCGGTCATCCAGATCGACGCCCGCCCTTCGGACTCGATCGCGGTGGCGCTGCGGTTGCGCGCGCCGATCTTTACGAGCGAGAACCTCCTCGAGCTGACTTCGATCGACACCGGCGAAGGCCAGTCCGAGGGCGGCCCGCAGGCGCTCGATCCCGATTCGCTCAAGACCTACCTCCAGAACCTCGATCCTGAAGATTTCGGTAAGTTCACGCCCTGAGCTGCGCCTGGCGCTCCTGGCCCTGTTGGCGGGGGCGGGAGCCGGGAGCCTCGAGGCTCAGCGCGCGGTGGTCACGGGTGTGGTGTGGCGCGGGGGGCCGCGGCCCGGCCCGCTGGCGGCGGCGTGGGTCGTGCTGCACCGCGTCGCGATGAGTGGCGGCGCCGCGGTGGACTCCGTGCGCGCGGACGCGCGGGGCCGATTCCGCCTGGCCGTGAGCCGGCCCGATACCTCGGCGATCTACCTCGTGAGCACCTGGCACGGCGGCGTGGCCTACTTCTCCGCGCCGCTGCCCCTGCCGCCGCACGGCACCCGCAGCGCCGACACGCTGTTCGTCTGGGACACCACCTCCGTGGGACCGCCCTTCGGCATCAGCCGCCGGCTGCTGACGGTCGCGCGGCCGAAGCGGGACGGCACGCGCGACGTCCTCGAGATCATCGAGCTCAACAACGCCGACATGCGCACGCGCGTGGCGCCCGACACGATCCGTCCGACGTGGGCCGGGGCCATCCCCCGGGACGCGATCCAGTTTCAGGCCGGCCAGGGAGACTTCTCCGCCCAGGCCGTGACGCGGCGCGGCGACAGCGTCCTGGTCTTCGGCCCGATCCAGCCGGGCGGGCCCCGCCAGCTCACGTACGGCTATGTGCTGCCCGCCACGGACCGGCCCGTGACGGTGCCGATCGACCAACCGGTGGCGGAGCTGGACCTGCTGCTCGAGGACACGACGGCGCGGGCCGGCGCGCCGGCGCTGGTAGCCCTCGGCGTCACGGCTATCGAAGACCGGCGCTTCGCGCGCTATCGCGCGGGCCCGGTGCGGGCCGGCGCGCCCGTCACGATCGAGTTCCCCCGTGGCCCGTTCCGCTTTGAGCGGCTGGTGCCGGTGATCGCGATCGTGGCGGCGGGGGCGTTGGCGGTGGGGATGATCATCGCGTTGAAAAAGAAGACGTCGGACCTCGGACATCAGACGTCAGATGTTTGATGTCCGAGGTCCGGCTGACGTCTTGCGCTGGAGTCGCGCATCGCCTAACGTAGCTTCGTAACTGCGAACGGGGCATTACGGAAGCCGGTGCGAGTCCGGCGCGGCCCCGCCACTGTAACGGGCAGTTCGTCGTCGGCTCACAGCCACTGGGCAACCGGGAAGGCGAGCCGACCGCCCGAAGCCAGGAGACGTCTCCGTTCGCGCCACCTCGCAGATCCCTCGCGGGAGGGATGGTGGCGCTGCGCATTGGGCGCAGACGCTTCCCCATCTCCGCTCCGTCGGGGGTGGGGATTTTGCTTTGGCCCAACGCCCCCACCTCGTCGGCCTGCTGCTCGCCCTTGTGGCCTGTGGGCGGGCTGGGTCCCGTACGCCTGCCGCCGGATCTCTCGCTGTCACCGATGATGCGGGCCGGGCGGTCACCCTCGCCGCGCCGGCGCGGCGCATCGTCTCCCTCGCCCCGTCGTCCACCGAGCTGCTCTTCGCCATCGGCGCCGGCGACCGCGTCGTGGGTCGCACGACCTGGTGCCGGTACCCCGCGGCGGCGCTCAGCGTCCCCGTCGTGGGCGACGGGCTCAACCCCAACATCGAGGCCATCGCCACGCAGCACCCCGACCTCGTGGTGCTCTACGCCTCCGCCCTGAACGAAACGGCGGCGCGGCAGCTCGAGCGCATCGCCATTCCCGCCGTCATCCTGCGCCAGGATCTGCTCGAGCACGTCGCCCGCGACGCCCGGTTGCTGGGCCGCCTCACCGCGCACGAGTCTGGCGGTGACTCGGTCGCCCGAGCGGTGCTGGAGGCACTCGAGGCTCCACCCCCCTGGCCGACCTCAGCGAGCCGTCGGCGCGTAGCGTTTGTGGTGTGGGACAACCCCCCCATGGTCATCGGGGCGGGGAGCTTCCTCGATCAGCTGGCCGAGCTCGCGGGCGTGCACAACGCGTTCCACGACCTCACGTCCGCCTCCGCGACCGTCTCGCTTGAGACCATCGCCGCGCGCGATCCGGACGTCGTCATCACGATCGCCGACTCCGAGGACGCCCGCCTGCCGGCGTTTGCCTCCGCTCGGGAATGGCAGGTGGTGCGCGCCGTGCGGGAGCGGCGCGTGCTGACGCTTCCGGGCGCCCTGTTCGGCCGTCCCTCGCCGCGCGCCGCCGCGGCGGTCGCCGAGCTGCGCCGGCGGCTGCAGGCGCTGCGATGAAGTGGGTGGGACTCGCGGCCCTCGCCGTGTTCGCCTTCGCGCTTGCCGTGCTCCTGGGCCCCGCGCACGTGCCGGTCGCCGAGCTGCTGCGGTCCCCCATCGTCCGCGAGCTGCGTTTGCCGCGGGCCGTGCTCGCCTTTCTCGTCGGCGGCTCGCTCGGCGTCGCCGGGGCCAGCCTCCAGGCGCTGGTCCGCAACCCGCTCGCCGACCCCTATCTCCTGGGACTCTCCGGCGGGGCGAGCCTCGGGGCGGTCGCGGCCATCGCCCTCCACGTGGGCGGACCGTGGGCGCTGCCGCTCGCCGCTTTCGTCGGCGCGCTCGCGGCCATGGGACTCGTCTACCGCCTCGGCCTGGTGGGGGGCGTCGAGCTGGATCCGCGCGTGCTCGTTCTGGCCGGCGTCGTCGTCGGCGCGTTCGCCGCGGCGGTCAGCACCGCCATCGTGTCCCTGTCGGAAGCCACGGCGCTGCGCAACGCGTTCCTGTGGCTGTGGGGTGGCCTCTCCGGAGCCAACTGGGACACGGTGCTCGCCCTGTGCCTTTATGCCCCGCTGCCTCTCGCAGTGCTGTTCGCCGCCGCCCGTCCCCTCGATCTGCTGGCGCTGGGTGAAGAGCCGGCCGGGTATCTGGGGGTCGACGTTGCGGTGCTCAAGCGCTGCGTCTACGTCGCCGCCTCGCTCCTCACGGCGGCGGCCGTGGCCGTGTCCGGAGTCATCGGGTTCGTCGGACTCATCGTCCCCCACATCGGACGTCTGCTGTGGGGCCATCGCCACCGCGCCCTCCTGCCCGTGGTGTTTCTGGGCGGTGGGACGCTGCTGAGCCTTGCCGACACGGTGGCCCGAGTCGCGGTCGCTCCCCGCGAGCTGCCGGTCGGCATCGTGACCGCGCTGGTGGGTGTCCCGGTCTTCGCCCTGCTGCTGCGCCGATGGACCAGGAACTGATTCTCGCCGCCCAGGGCGTGCGCTACCGCTACCCGGGCGCGACCGGTGACGCGTTGGGCGGCGTGTCGCTCACGGTGCGGCGCGGAGACCTGGTCGCCGTACTGGGCCCCAACGGCAGCGGGAAGACGACGCTGTTGCGCGTGGCGCTGGGCGCGCTGGTGCCGGCGGCGGGCAGCGCGCTGGTGGCCGGGCGGCCGGCGGCGGCGTGGACCCGGCGCGAGCTCGCGCGCCTCGTCGGCGTCGTGCCGCAACGGGAGGAGACGGTATTCCCCCAGCGCGTGCGCGAGGCCGTCCTCCTCGGCCGCTACCCGCATCTCTCGATGTTCGGCGCCGAGCGCCCGGCCGATCACGAGGCGGTGAACCGGGCGCTGGCGCAGTGCGACGCGGGCCATCTGACCGGACGCTGGATGGCGACCCTTTCCGGCGGTGAGTACCAGCGGGTGCGCGTGGCCCGGGCGCTTGCCCAGGAGCCGCGCCTCCTGGTCCTGGATGAGCCCACGATGTCGCTCGACGTGCGCCATGAGATGGAGCTGTTCGAGCTGGTGCGAGGGCTCGTGGACCGCTCGGCGCTCGCCGTCGTGCTCGTCACCCATCACGTCAACCTCGCGGCGCGCTTCGCCGATGGCGTGCTGTTGCTCGATGGCGGCCGGGCGGCGGGCGAGGGCGTGCCGGCGGAGGTGCTCACCCGCGAGACCGTGGAGCGCGTCTTCGCGTGGCCCGTGGCGATCGCAACCTATCAGGGCGCTCCGCAGATGATTCCTCTGCGCAGGAGATCCGACGCATGACTCGTGTCCTCGTTCTGGCGGCGCTCGGCGTCGCCCCGGTGCTGCTGAGCGCCCAGGAGCCCACCGACACCGCGCGCCTGGGCCCGATCGTGGTCACCGCCGAGCGACTGCCGATCCCGGCCGCGGCGGTGCCGGCCGCTGTCACCGTGCTCGCGGGGGCCGCCCTGCGCGCCCAGGGTATCCGCTCCGTCGCCGACGCCCTGCGAACGGTGCCGGGGGTGACGGTCGTGGCGACCGGCTCGTTCGGCGCTCAGACCTCGCTGTTCGTGCGCGGAGGGGAGAGCGATTACGTGAAGGTGTTGATCGACGGCGTGCCACAGAACCAGCCCGGCGGTGCGTTTGATTTCGCGCACCTGACCCTCGACGACGTCGACCGCATCGAAGTCGTACGCGGGCCGGTGAGCGTCCTGTACGGGTCGGATGCCGTGGCCGGAGTCGTGCAGATCTTCACGCGGGCCGGGCACGGCGCGCCGCGCACCGCAATGAGCGTGCGGGCGGGCAGCTTCGGAACGACGGAGGTGTCCGCGGACCTCGCCGGCGGCGGCGCCACGATGGTCTATTCCCTCGCCGCTTCCCGCTTCGGTTCGGACGGTATCTACGCCGTCAACAACGCCTACCGCGACGCGGTGGTGAGCGGCCGGCTCGGCTGGCGTCCCGACCCGCGCAGCGACGTGGGGCTGTCGCTGCGCTTCGGCGACGACGTGTTCCACTACCCGACGGACGGGGCGGGGAACATCGTGGACACGAACCAGCGGCAGACCACGCGCGGCCCCAGCGCGGGCCTGGAGGCGGGCCGGTTCTTGTCCCCGCGGCTCGAAGCGCGAGTCACGGCCGCCTACCACGAGGACGAGGTGCGCTTCGACGACGAGCCCGACGACTCGTTGGACACGGGGCCGTTCGCGTCGTATCACAGCCGCGATCGGATCCGCCGGCTCGCCCTGGGGGGACGCGCCAACGTTCACGTCTCGAGCGGCACGATCCTCACGGGCGGCACCGAGCTGGAGTGGCAGCGCCAGCGCGGCACGACCCTCGACACCGCCCGGCACACCGGGGCGGTCTACGCCCAGGCCGTCGCGGGACTGGAGCGGGCGGTTTCGATGACGGTGGGCGCGCGACTCGAGGACAACCAGCAGTTCGGCGCGCACGTCACTGCGCGGGCCGGGGCGGCGTGGCGGATCGCGACGGGAACGCGGCTGCGCGTGTCCGCCGGGACGGGGTTCAAGGAGCCGAGTTTCTACGAGAACTTCGCGACGGGGTTCGTGCGCGGGAATCCGAAGCTCGAGCCCGAGCAGTCGACCAGCTGGGAGTTGGGTGCGGAGCGCACCCTGACGGGCCAGGTCCGCATCGGCCTCACCTACTTCGACCAGCGGTTCCGCAACCTCGTTCTGTACTCCTTCGCGCCGGTGGGTCCTGATTCGGTCAACTACGTCAACGTCGCCCGCGCCCTGGCGCGCGGTGCGGAGCTGACCATTACCGCGCGCCTCGGCGGCGGGCGGACGGCTGAGCTGGGGTACACGCGCCTCACCACTCGCGTCCTCACCGGTGGTCCCGATCCGGCGTTCGAGGCGGGCAAGACGCTGCTGCGCCGGCCGCGGGACGCTGCCACTGCCGCGCTATCCACGCCGCTGGGCGCGCGCGGCGTGTGCTCACTCGCGGCCCGCTACGTCGGTCGCCGCGACGACTTCGACTACGGGGCGTTCACGCGGGTGACGCTCCGCCCGTACGTCCGGGCGGACGTGGCGGGAGAGTACCGGCTCGCTTCTCGCCGCTCCGCCCTGCCCGAGCTCACGCTGACGGGACGGGTGGAGAACCTGTTCAACGCGCCGTACGCCGAGGTCAAGAACTTCCCGGCGCCCCGCCGCACGATTCTCGTGGGCGGCCGGGTGACGGTCGGCCCGTGACGCCGGGCCGGTGGTTAACTTTCGATGTATGTCCCTCGTGGCCACGCCGGCGGTGGTGCTGCGGACGTATCGCTACAGCGAGACGTCCAAAGTCGTGCGGCTGGCCACCCGGGATTGCGGCGTCCAAAGCGCGATCGCCAAGGGAGCGCTGCGGCCCCGCAGCCCGTTCGGCGCCGGCTTGGAGCTGCTGAGCGAGGGCGTCGCGCAGCTCTACCTCCGCGACGGCCGTGAGCTGCAGACCCTGGCCGGCTTCGACGTCGCCAACCTGCGCCGCGAGCTGGCCCTCGACCTGGGACGGTTCGCCGGAGCCACGGCGCTCGCTGAGATCGTGCTGCGCATGGCGCCGGCGGCTTCCCACCCGGGCGCGTATGACGCGCTCGTCGCCGGACTCGACTCCCTGGTCGCGACCGGGATCGCGGCGGCCGACGCCGCTGGGATTCGGGCCCTGTGGCGCCTCCTCGCCGTGCTGGGATTCGAGCCGTCGCTGCGTGGTTGCGTCCGGGACGACACCCCCGTCGATGCGGACCATGCGGTGACGTTCTCCGCCGCCGAAGGTGGCGTGCTGTGCGAGCGCTGCGCGGCCGAGCGACCGGAAGCGGCCCAGACCCGGCTGGCCGCGCGCGACTACCGCGATCTGCTCGTGCTGAACGATCCGACGGCGCCGCTCCCCGCGCTCGATGCCAAGCACGCGGCGGCGCACCGGCGCCTCGTGGCCCGGTTCGTCCGCCACCACTCCGGGGAGGCCGACCGCTTCCCCGCACTCGAGCTCTGGGAGCACCACTCGTGGGCCCCCCTGTCACCGCCCCAGCCCGTCGCTTCGTAATCGGCACCGCCGGTCACATCGACCACGGGAAGACCGCACTGGTCAAGGCGCTGACCGGCGTGGACACCGATCGCTGGGAAGAGGAGAAGCGGCGCGGCATTACGATCGATCTCGGTTTCGCGCCGCTGCCGCTCGCCGACGACCTCCAGGCGAGCGTCGTGGACGTCCCGGGACACGAAGGGTTCGTGCGCAACATGCTGGCCGGCGCTACCGGGATCGACGTCGTCCTGCTGGTCATCGCCGCCGACGAGGGCATCATGCCGCAGACGGAGGAGCACCTCGCGATCGTCGAGCTGTTGCAGGTGCGGCGCGGCGTTCCGGTGCTCACCAAGCGCGACACGGTGGACGCCGAGTGGCTGGAGCTGATGCGCGGGGAAGTCGCCGCACGCCTGGCGCGCAGCCGCATCCGCTGGGAGCCCGCGGTGGCGACGTCCGCGGTCACCGGCGAGGGGCTGGACGAGCTGCGCGAGGCGCTGCGGCGACTCGCCACCGATCTCGCCGAGCGCCGCGCCGACGACCTCTTCCGCCTGCCCATCGATCGGGTATTCGCCGTGGCCGGGGCGGGCACCGTCGTCACCGGCTCGACGTGGAGTGGGTCCGTCGCCGTGGGGGAGGCCGTGCGCCTTCTGCCGCTGGACCGTGAGGCGCGGGTCCGCTCCATCGAGGTGCACGGCCACGCGACCGACCGGGCCGCGCCGGGACGGCGCACCGCTCTGGCCCTGGTGGGTGTCGACAAGGAGGAGCTTGCCCGCGGCGACGTGGCGCTGACGGGGGAGGGGTGGGCCGCGACGACGGTCTTGGACGTCGCCGTCGAGCTGCTGCCGGCCGCCAAAAAGCCTCTTGTCTCCCGCACCAGAGTGCGCGTGCACCTGGGCACCGCCGAAGTGCTGGCGCGAGCCGTGCAGACGCGCGCGATCGGTCCGGGAGAGCAGGGGCTCGCCCGATTCATTCTGGAGCGTCCACTCGTCGCCCGCGGCGGTGACCGCTTCGTCCTGCGCAGTTTCTCGCCCGTGACCACGATCGGGGGCGGCGTCGTCCTGGACCCATTCCCGCCCCGTCGTCCGGGCCGCTTACGGCAGCGGCGGCTCGCCGCGGACCAGAGCGCGGCGGAACGCTTCGCCGCGTGGGCGGACGAGAACGGGCTCGCCGGCCTGCGTGCGAGCGACCTCGCGGTGCGGCTGGGCATCCTACCTGGTGATGTGAGCGGCGTCATCGCCGAGGCGGGGAAGCGCATCGTAGCATCCGGTGCGTGGCTGATGGCCCGCGGGGCGCTGGCCGCCGAGGTGGAGCGGCTCGCTGCTGTTGTCGAGGAGCACCACCACGTTCACTCTTTAGACCCGGGCATGTCGCTCCAGGCGTTGCGCGCCGCGGTGGGAGGCTCGGCACCGCTCGAAGTGATCGATCAGGTGTTGGACCTGGGGGTACGAAAGCGGGCTTGGGAGATCGTCGGAAGCGTGGCGCGACGACCGGGGTGGACGCCGGTGGTGGCCGGCGGAGGTACCGCGGCGCTGGCGCAACGGCTCGGCGCAGCACGGTGGCAGGTGCCGACGGTGTCCGAGCTGGAGCGGGAGTTCCCCGGGCAGGCGGTGCGGGCGATGCTCGCGCTCCTCGCGCGCGGTGGCGGGGTAGAATCGGTCGACCAGGAGCGGTACGCGGCGAGCCCGGCGCTGGTCGAGTTCCGCGCGGCGCTCGAAGCGGCGCTGAAGGAGTTGGGATCTGCAACGCCCGCGCAGCTGAAGGATCGCTTCGGGCTGACCCGGAAGTACTTGATCCCGCTGCTGGAGTGGGCGGACCGGCGGGGGATCACGCGGCGCGAAGGGGATGCGCGCGTGCTCGCCGTTCGCTTGACAGCCGGCCGCGATGGCCTCTAACTTCGTGAAGCCAAGGACGTTGTAGGAGTATTCTCACAGCGAGAAGGAGTTTGGGCTAGGAGCCTTTACGTCAGACCAGGAGTGGTGATGCAGCGGTATGCCTGGGCGGTAGTGCTGGGGCTCGGGCTGGTGGCGGCGGGGACTGGTATCGCGGTGGGTCAGGGGAACAACCCTGCTTCCCCAGTTGAGCTGAAGCAGAACTACCCGAACCCGTTCAACCCGGCGACGACGATCCCGTTTACTCTCGGCGGGGAGTTGTTCGCCAACGGTCACGAGCCGCGGGTCTCGCTGAGGATTTACAACGTGCTCGCGCAGCTCATCGCCGTGCCCATCCTCCAGGGCACGGGAGAGCCGCTCGATGAGTTCGCGCTCACCTGTTCGAGTCCTTCCGGCTGCTCCTTCAGTGCCTACTGGGACGGCAACGTGCGCAACACCTCCCAGCAGGCGGCCTCCGGGATTTATATCTACCAGCTGACCGTGGATGGAAGGCGGTTCACGAAGAAAATGATCGTCATGAAGTAGAGGCGAACGGCGTAAGGGCAACGGCGTAAGGTAGACCGCGTAAGGATCGACCGTAGGGGTGGGGGCGCACGCTTCCGCCCCTACGTCGTTTCCGTACGCCATTTCCCCCACGCGTTTGGCCTTTTTCTGCCATTTGGACATCTTTTGATGGGCACAGACGTTGCCTAGGCCGAGGATGCCATGATTCGCCCCGAACGTCTAACCATCAAGGCCGCCGAAGCTCTTCAGCAGGCGGCGTCGCTCGCGCGGTCCCGCGGCAACCCCGTGGTGAATGACGCGCATCTCTTCCACGTCCTCCTGGACCAGGAAGAGGGCATCGTCGTCCCTCTGCTCCAGAAGACCGGGCTCAACGTCACCCAGCTCCAAGCCGAGACGGCGCGGGAGCTGGAGCGGTTCCCGCAGCAGTCGGGCGCGACCGCGGAGCCCACCCTGTCGCGGGAACTGTCCCGCGTGCTCGACCGCGCCGACGAGGACGCGAAGGCGCTCGGCGACGCCTACGTCTCGACCGAGCACCTGCTGCTTGCCCTCGCCGAAGAGAAGGGCACGACCGCCCGCCAGCTGCTCTCGGCCGGGAAGGTGGGACGCGCCGAGCTGCTCGCGGCCCTGGAGAGCGTGCGCGGCGCCCACCGCGTGACGGATCAGGAGCCGGAATCGAAGTATCAGGCCCTGGAACGCTTCACGCGCGACCTCACCGAGCAGGCGCGCAAGGGCAAGCTCGATCCGGTGATCGGCCGGGACGAGGAGATCCGCCGGGTGATGCAGGTACTGTCCCGTCGCACCAAGAACAACCCCGTCCTCATCGGCGAGCCAGGCGTCGGCAAGACCGCGATCGTCGAAGGGCTCGCCCAGCGCATCGTCCACGGCGACGTCCCGGAATCGCTCAACAACAAGCACCTGATCGCGCTCGACCTCGGCGCCCTCATCGCCGGCACCAAGTACCGCGGCGAGTTCGAAGAGCGGCTGAAGAGCGTCATCAAGGAGATCACGGAGGCGGAAGGCCGGTACATCGTCTTCATCGATGAGCTGCACACCCTCGTGGGCGCGGGCGCGGCCGAAGGGGCGGTGGACGCGTCGAACCTGCTCAAACCGGCGTTGGCGCGCGGCGAGTTGCACGTCGTCGGCGCGACGACCCTCGACGAGTACCGCAAGCACATCGAGAAGGACGCGGCGCTGGAGCGTCGCTTCCAGCCGGTATTCGTGGGCGAGCCGTCGGTCGAGGACACGATCGCGATTCTGCGTGGCCTGAAGGAGAAGTACGAGGTCCACCACGGGGTGCGGATCACGGACAACGCGCTGGTCGCGGCAGCGACGCTCTCACACCGCTACATCGGCGACCGGTTCCTGCCGGACAAGGCCATCGACCTGGTGGACGAAGCGGCGAGCCGGCTGCGCATCGAGATCGACTCGCTGCCGCAAGAGATTGACGAGGTCGAGCGCAAGATTGTTCAGCACGAGATCGAGCTGGCCGCCCTCGCGAAGGAGAAGGACAAGGCGTCGAAAGAGCGCCGCGCCCGTGTCGAGAAGGAGCTCGCCGAGCTGCGAGAGCAGTCGACGGCGATGAAGGCGCAGTGGCAGGCCGAGAAGGAGACGATCACGGGGCTCCACGCCAAGAAGGCGCAGCTGGAGCAGTTGCGCATGGAGGCCGACCAGGCGACGCGGCGCGGCGATCTCCAGAAGGCCGCCGAGATCACCTATGGGCGCATTCCGGCGCTGGAGAAGGAGATCGCGGCGGTCGAGCAGCGGCTCGCCCAAATCCAGAAGACGAGCAAGTACTTGAAGGAAGAAGTCGACGCCGAGGACATCGCCGAGATCGTGGCGAAGTGGACCGGCATCCCGGTCGCCAAGATGCTCGAGTCCGAGCGCGAGCGGTTGACCAAGCTCGAGGACGAGCTGGCGCAGCGGGTGATCGGCCAGCCCGAAGCGCTCGCCGCCGTCGCCAATGCGGTGCGGCGCGCGCGCGCCGGCCTCCAGGACCCGAACCGGCCCACGGGCTCCTTCATCTTCCTCGGCCCCACGGGCGTGGGCAAGACGGAGACCGCGCGGGCGCTCGCCGAGTTCCTGTTCGACGACGAGCGCGCCATGGTGCGGCTCGACATGTCGGAGTACATGGAGAAGCACGCCGTGGCGCGGATGATCGGCGCCCCGCCGGGGTACGTCGGCTACGAGGAGGGCGGCCAGCTGACCGAAGCGGTGCGCCGTCGGCCGTACGCGGTGGTGCTGTTCGACGAGGTCGAGAAGGCGCACCCCGACGTCTTCAATGTGCTGCTGCAGATCCTCGACGACGGCCGCCTGACCGACGCACAGGGGCGCACGGTGGATTTCCGCAACAGCGTGCTCATCATGACGTCGAACATCGGCTCACAATACCTGCTGGAGGCGGGGCAGGGCGGGTGGGAGCAGGCGGAGACCAAAGTGCTGGAGATGATGCGGCAGACGTTCAAGCCCGAGTTCCTGAACCGGGTGGACGACGTCATCATCTTCCGGCCGCTCGATCACGACGACCTGGCCAAGATCGTCGACTTGCAGATCGCCCGCGTGGCGCGGCTGGTCGAGGACAAGAAGCTGCGGCTCGAGGTGACGCCCACCGCCAAGCAGCTCATCATCTCCGAGGGCTACGATCCGGTGTACGGCGCTCGCCCCTTGAAGCGGGCGATCCAGCGGCTGCTGCAAAACCCGCTCGCCATGGCGGTCCTTGAGGGGCAGTACCACGAGGGCGACCGCGTGCGCGTGGATCGGGAAGGCACGCACCTCAAGTTCGAACGGATCCCGTCGGGCGCCGAGCCCGTTCGCGCGTGACGCGTACGGCCGCACCGGTTTCCGCCGCGGATCGGGCCGGAATGGAAGCCGCCCTGGATCAGGCGCGGCTCGCGGCGTCGCACGACGAGGTCCCCGTCGGCGCGGTGATCTCCCGGAACGGCGACGTTCTCGCCCGGGCGCACAATGAGACAGTCGCGCGCCGCGATCCCACCGCCCACGCCGAGCTGCTCGCGATTCAGCAGGCGCTGCAAGTCGCCGCGAGCGACCGCCTCGACGACTGTACCCTGTATGTCACGCTCGAGCCCTGCGCCCAGTGCGCGGGCGCGCTCGTGCTCGCCAAGGTGGGTCGCGTCGTCTTCGGGGCCTATGATCCCAAGGCGGGGATGGCGGGGAGTGTCGGCGATCTCCTCCGCCACCCTCGGCTGAACCATCGGCCGGAAGTGGTCGGAGGAGTCGGGGCAGAGGAGTGCGGCGCGCTGCTACAACGATTCTTTCAGGAGCGGCGGCCCGCCTAGTGCGGGAACTTCTCAGCACGCGTCAGGTTCACGTGCCCCACGGACTGTCCAATAACAACTTTCCCCGTCGGCAGCTTGGCGCCCATCGGCCACAAATGGAAAATGATGCCGTCGGTCTTCGACACGATGCCGGCGACTTGCGTGGCAACGGAATCGGGGACGTCGAGCACTTTCACGCGTCCGGTCGAGATTTCTTGCTGATGGTCGTGCCAGTTGCGGTTCCAGTCCGCGAGTGAAATCAAGTTTGTCCGGGTCATGGACTTCGCGACGATGTACTCGATCTCGGTGAGCGGAGCCATGGAGTCGGTCGACAGGTAGATCAGGCACTCGATGATCGGCTCGGGCGAAATCACTTTGCAGTAGTGGTGGAACGGTCCCATCACGTGTCCTTCGATTACATGGGGAGCGAGCACGTGGATCGTGTGCCCGTCGGCCGGCGTCATCGGCGAGGGCGCGCGCCCCGGCGGATTGGATCGAGCGGCGCCGAGGGTGAACATCACAGCGGCTGCAGCGATAGCTCCGAGCACGCCAAGCGCCTTCGGCATAACGGCCTCCAGGCTGAGGGGTCCTTGAAGTCCCGATGCAAATCGACCGCAGTCGCGGTTACCTGGCTAGGGTGCGGGCGGCATCCCCCAGCGCCCTCACCCCTGAAGCCAACTGCCCGTCGGAGAGATACGGCGCCGGCCCCATCCGCAGCACCTCCCCTCGATAGTCCGTCCATATGCCCCGAGCCTTGAGCGCCGCACACAGCCGCGCCGCATGAGGCGTTCGCAGAGCGAGAAATCCCCCGAGTGAGGCAACAGGGACCGACCGATCTCGGGTGATCACCTTCGGGTCGGCGTCCAACCGATCGAACTCGGCGGCAAGCAGCCCCACCTGGTGCTGGCTCAGCTCGCGCAGGCGCTCGG
>Ga0209806_1000282_pt1 | contig 33684 bp, 35 predicted proteins | sample GraSoiAngelo_152_FD_186166 | JGI IMG/M metagenome (GOLD analysis project Ga0209806, IMG submission 186166) | Grasslands soil microbial communities from the Angelo Coastal Reserve, California, USA - 14_1009_12_30cm (SPAdes) (version 2) | ecosystem: Environmental > Terrestrial > Soil > Grasslands ... | reverse complement strand
TCGACTCCCGAGAGTCGTCCGATCCATACAGAACCGCGTTGCCTATGCCGTCCATCTCTACAAGAATGAACGCAGGGTAGGCCCGTTCTGGTGATAGAGCCAATCAATTGTTCTGATCCGATCCATAGGAACTGCTGATAATGCGTTCTCCCGAAAACGCGCGGTCCGCACCAGAACGTGCGTTTTCGATTCGGTTCAAACGAGGTCTTGCGCAAAACGCACCTAATCCTGGTGCTGTGCAGAAGCCGATCCCTGGCGCACCCACCTCAGCGAGACCCAGAAGCTGATCCACGCGACCGCGATCAGGATCCCGGCCAACACGTCGCTGGGCCAGTGCGCGCCTGTGTAGATCCGGTCGAGGGAGCTGGCAACGACGATCAGCGCCGCAAGGGTCCAGCCCGTGACCCGGCCCCATGTCGGAAGAAATCGCTGCCCGAAGCACAACATCAACACAGCGGTGACCGTGACGATGAACATCGTGTGACCGCTCGGGAAGCTCGATGCGCCCGGATGTTCGGTGACCTGCAGGACCTGCGCGGTGGTCGGGCGCACACGAATGATGAGGTGGCTGAGCACCTCATACCAGACGCCGGTCGCGGCGCATCCCGCGGCGATGAGCCACGCCCGGCGGTTGAAGATGAGGACGGCGACGAAGATGATCGCCTCGAACAACGCGCCCTTTGCGTCTCCGATCCAGCTGAAGATCGGGAAGGTCAGGGCGACAGGGCCCCAGTTCGTCGATTGCACGTCACGCTCGATCACCGCGTCCTCCGGTATGAAGGGGTGGGCGGCGACGTAGACCGCCACGACGAGCGCCCCCACCGCGGCAACTGCCGCGACTGCGAACAGCGTTGTGTTGATCGCGCTCCTCCGGCCGTTGCGACCTTCCTCGAGGGCCCCCCGCGCGATATCCATCAGGGCGCGGGCCTCAGGCGGCCTCGGAACCACTTCCAGTCCGGCGACGGCAGCCACCGCTCAGGCAGCCAGACCACGAACGCGGACCAACCCAGGCCAAGCAGGAATCCACCCGCAACGTCGCTCGGCCAGTGGTCACCCGCCCAAACCCTGGCGAGGCACGCGAGCACGATCGTGGCGGCGGCTCCGACCCACAGCGCCCATCGGTAGCGCGGCCGGACGCGAGGCGCCACGGAGAAAGCGACCATGAAGCTGAGCCACGTGAAGAAGACCGCGTGCCCGCTCGGGTAGCTGTAGCCTGGCGCCGGCGTCAGGATGTGGACGAGCGAGGCGCCCGGCCGCTCACGCGCCATCAGCAACTTGATCCCGTTGTCGAGCAGGCTCGATATCGCCCCGATCGCCATCAGGTAACCTGCGCGGCGCTCCCAGATGAACAGCAGGACGATCGCGACGAGCCCCACGGCGACCTGCACGTACCCGGCCGTCGCGTTGACCAGCTCGAAGAGATAGGCCACAGGTCCCCATGGAACGCTCTGGACAAAGGTCGCGACCGGAACGTCGAACGGCAGAAGAGGATGAGTCGCCACGAGGTATGTGTTCGTGGCGAACACGACCCAGACGGCAAGCGTGAGCGGACCGAGCCACGTGCGAGCGCTTGGCCCGGGCTCGCCGGTGAGGACTTCCTTGGCCGCCTCCTTCGCAGGGGCGCCAGCGCTCATTTGGGCATCAGCACCTTCACCGCGCTCAGCTCGGCTGTGATCGTGGCCGGCGTGCGCCCGACGAGCAGGTTGTCGGCGTAGACGCGGACGCGCGGCCTGGTCTTGACCTCCAGCCTCTGGAACCTGAACACCTGGTCTATTCCCTCGTCGGACTCCGGGCGGTGCAGCGCGGAGATGATCGCCCGACCCACGATGTCCGTTCGGCTCCGACCCGCGTGGACAGAAAACTCCAGGTACGGGTCGGTCGGTGTCGAGTCGCTCACCCGCATCTGGCTGCCGATCGAGGACGTGTTGCTGAAGACCAGTGACATCGCCGTCCCGCTGCCGCGGATATCGCCGCTCAGCTCGTAGTGAAAGCGCTTGGCCGCCATCACGTCCTTGAGCTTGCCGACCAGGACGCCGAACTCCATGTCCTTGGCCGAGTCGCCGAGCGCGATGGTTTCGCCAAACAGTCCTATCGCGCACGCCTCGACGAAGACGTGCCCGTTGGCTCGTCCGAGCGTCATCGGCCGGGCATGTCCTTCCCTGGCCACGGCGATCGCCGGGTCCAGCTTGTCCGGAAGGCCGAGCGCACGGGCGAAGTTGTTGAAGGTCCCGAGCGACAGGATACCTACCGGGTGCTTCGTGTCGGCCAGCTTGCGGAGCATGAACTCGACCGTGCCGTCGCCCCCGGCCACGACGATTCTTGCTTGTGGCTTGATCAGCTTTTCGAAATCGGTGTCGGGATCGAAGTCGATCACGAGGTGGTCGGCAAACGCGCTTCGAAGGTTGGCTTCGATCTCCGGAGTCATGGATCCGGCTCTGCGGCTGATCACCAGCAGCCGGCTGGCTTTGGTTGCCGCCTCTGTGGCGCTCAACGCGAGCTGCCGAGCAGCCGCTCCCACCGCGCCGACGCGAACGAGTGCAGGCCGAGTGCGATGAAGCCGAGAGCGACGGCGGCAAGCAGTGGACGTCCGAGCGGCTGGCCGAGCAGGAACACGAATGCGCCCCCAAACCCGTGGGCCCGCGACGGGTCGTGGTACAGACCGGCCTGCACGACGAACCAACCGACAAGTGTGAAGGTCACGCCCCTGGAGACCATTCCGAGACGTCCGAGCGAATCCACCGTTTTCTTTTCGGCCTTGCTCATCTCCGTGCGCTTGAGGTCTTTCTTGAACACGGCTGTATACGCCTCGACAAACTGTCCGAGGCCGACACCGATCGCGATCGCCCCGACGACAACGGTCGCCCACTGCCCCGCCGGGTAGGTGAGGATCGACGCGATCGCGGATTGCGTCGCATCGTGCGAAGGAGAGTGCGAGCTTCCCAACAAGAGCTGAAGCGCGAGCAAGACCATCGCGGCATAAGCGATCCCGCTCCAGGCAAACCCAAGCCTCTCGGCGATGCCTGGGGGATCGTCTCCGCGGTGGAGCGGATCGAAGATCGCCCGGACGAATCCCCATACGGAGTACGCACCGAGGCCGATGACGACGCCGGCGAGCAGCATCCGGCCGAACGGCCCGCTGGTGATGACGACCAGGCTTCCCGATTGATCTGTGGCCATCCCGCCCACTCCGAGCGCGACGCCCAGCGCAAGCACGCCCATGACCGTGTAAAGGAGTCCCCGGACCACATATCCGGCGCGTTCCAGGAATTCGAGACCCGAATTGGACGCGCCGCGCCTGGACGCGGACCGCGCCCGTCGGGCTGCCGAAGCTGCCCCGGCCATGCCAGTTGAACGCCTGGCCGGGGGCCAAGACCCAGCAGTTCTGGCACCCCGACCCGCTTTCGGCTTCTGGGTTAGAGGTCGTGTCGCTCCCCACTTAGACTGGAGTCGACAAGGAGGCTGTGAATGTCCGCGACCCTCGAGTACCTGTTGGTGGAGGAGCGCCTCCCCGCGGCGGTTATCACCCTCAACCGGCCGGATCAGCTGAACCCGCTTTCCACGGGCTTGATGAAGGAGCTCACTTCTGAGCTCGAGCGCCAGGCCGCGCGACCCGAGGTGCGTGCGATCGTGCTCAAGGGAGCGGGCCGCGCATTTTCCGCCGGGCACGATCTCAGAGAGATGGCGGATCGGAGCCTCGACGAAGAGCGCGAGATATTCGCCGTCTGCAACAAGCTCATGGCGGCGGTTCAGACCATCCCGGTACCTGTCATCGCCGCCCCGCATGGAATCGCGACTGCGGCCGGGTGCCAGCTCGTCGCCACCTGCGATCTTGCGATTGCCAGTGACGACTGCCGTTTTGCCACATCGGGTGTGCGCTACGGATTGTTCTGCTCGACCCCCGGCGTGGCCGTGGCCAGGAATGTCGGACGCAAGAACGCGATGGAGATGCTGCTGACAGGGCGGTTTGTGGACGCGGCCACGGCAGAGAAATGGGGCCTCATCAACCGAGCGGTCCCGGCGGCTCAGCTCGACAACGAGGTGATGGCGCTCGTCGCGGAGCTCGCCAAGCTCAGCCGGTACGCGCTGACCCTGGGCAAGGAGGGCTTCTATAAGCAGGTCGACCAGACGCAGGCGGAGGCGTACCGCTTGATGGCCGAGGCTATCTCCTGCAACGCTGTGGCTCCTGACGGCAAAGAGGGAATCGCCGCGTTCGTCGAAAAGCGTTCCCCGGTCTGGACGAGCTAGGCGACCCGGACCAGCGCGTCGGACACGATCCGGGCGAGCGCGTCCACGAACTCGGGACGCGCGTTGAACGACTCCGTCCGCCGGATCCGGACGCCGTTGGTGCGGGCGAAGGCCTGCGCCTCGACGTCGAGGTCGTACAGGATCTCCAGGTGATCGGCGACGAAGCCGATCGGACACACGAGCACGTCCTTCGCGCCTGACCGCTCGACCGCCTCGAGCAGGTCGGGCCCCAGCCACGGCTCACCGGTGTGGCTGGCCGACTGGAAGGCGAACTCCCACTTCGGCAAGTCCATGTTCGATGCGACCAGGCGGCAGCTGGCGAGCAGCTGCTCGCGATACGGATCGCCCTCTGCGATGATCCGCTCGGGAAGGCTGTGCGCGGTGAAGAACAGCCGGCCGGGTCGCGCTTCTGCGAGCGACTCGCGTAGAAGCTGCTGCACCGCTCCGATGAACGCCGGATGGTCGTGGAAGCCGGGAACGAAGATCAGCTCGCCGTCCCAGGCGTCTTGCAGGGACCGCTGGTAGCTGCCGAGGCTCATGCGCGCGTAATGCGGCGCGAGCGGCAGCCCGATCAGACGCCGGATGCCGTGTTTCCGCGCGTCGGCCGCGCCATCGGCGATGAAGGGCGATGCGTGCTTCATGCCCACGAATGTAGGCAGCCGCGTGTGTGCGGAGAGCGCGCTCGCCTGGGCCCGCGTGATCTCCGTGAGCGGCGACCCGCCGATCGCCCGATAACGCGCGGACAGCTCTGCCAACGCTTCTGGTGAGGGCGGCCTTCCGCCGCGGATGTGCGTGTAATACGCGGCGATGTCCGCCTCGGAGGCGGGGCTGCCGTAGGCCATGCACAGAATGCCGGTGTCAGCTGACATTCGCGGGCACCCATGTGTGGACCGTTTCGATGAGCAGCTGAAGATTTTCAACGCTGGTTTCGGGAAGGACACCGTGTCCGAGGTTGAAGACGTGGCCGAGGCGGCCGTCGGCGCGTCTCAGCACGTCGCGCGCCCGCTCCCTCACCAGGTCGGCCGGCCCGAGCAGCACCGCGGGGTCGAGGTTTCCCTGGACGCCTCGGTCGTGCCCGACTCTCTGCCATCCCTCGTCGAGCGGCACACGCCAGTCCAGCGAGACGACGTCCGGGCCAGAGCGTGCGATGGCCTGCAGCAAGCCGGCGGTATTGGTCCCGAAGTGGATCCGGGGCACTCCGAGTGGAGCAAGTGCCTCGAGTATCGCGCGAGTGTGCTTCACGACGCGAGATTCGTAATCCTCGAGCGCAAGGGCGCCAACCCACGAGTCGAACAGCTGCACCGCCTGGACTCCGGCGTGGACCTGTGCCACGAGATAGCCGGCCATCGTCGCCGCGAGCTTTTCGAGCAGCGACTCGAATGCCCGGGGCTGCGTGAACATGAACGCCTTCACCCTGGTGAAGTCGCGCGACGGGCGGCCTTCGATCAGGTAGCTCGCCAGCGTGAACGGGGCACCGGAAAAGCCGATCACGGGGACCGGCGACTCCGCCGCGACCTGCCGCACCGCGGTGATCACGTGCGGAGCGGCCTCCTCCCCATCCGGCACGCGCAGGCGCTCGACGTCGGCGACGCCGGCGATCGGGTGAGCGATGACCGGGCCGACGTTTTCCACGAGCTCGAACTCCACCCCCATACCGCGCAGCGGCAGCATGATGTCGGCGAACATCACGGCAGCGTCCACGCCCAACCGGCGCACCGGCTGCAGCGTCACCTCGGCGCAGAGCTCCGGTTGAGCGACGATCTCGGCCAGCGTCCACCGCTCGCGCAGGGCGCGGTACTCAGGCAGAGAGCGCCCGGCCTGGCGCATGAGCCACACTGGAGTTGCATCGACAGGCTTGCGGCGTGCTGCGTCGAGAAATCGGCTCACGCGATCGCCTCGATCGTCGCGTCGACGACGGAGGGGTCGTGCGCCGCCGAAACGAAGCAGGCCTCGAACTGCGACGGGGGCAAAAGGATGCCTGCGTCGAGCATCGAATGGAAGAAGCGGGCGAAGGCCGCGGTGTCCGAAGCCTTCGCTTCGTGGAAATTTCGAGGCGGCCTGTCGTTGAAGAACAGGGTCAGGAGCGACCCGACGCGCGCGACGCTTGCGCCTTTGACTCGAAGGCCGGCCTCGAGACGAGCGGCCTCGTGCTCGATTCTCGCGTAGACCTCTGGCGTCAGCTGCTTCAGCGTCGCCTCGCCGGCGGCCATCACCACCGGGTGACCTGAAAGGGTGCCCGCCTGGTACACCGGTCCTGCCGGCGCGACAAGGTCCATCAGGTCCGCCCGACCCCCATAGGCACCGACCGGCAGGCCGCCGCCGATGATCTTGCCAAGCACCGTGAGGTCGGGGCGCACCGCATAGAGCTCCTGCGCCCCGCCGGGCGCGACCCGAAACCCCGTGATCACCTCGTCGAAGATCAGCAGCGCCCCACTGCCGGCGGTCAGCTCGCGTAGCCCGGAAAGAAAACCGGGCAGCGGCGCCACGACGCCCATGTTGGCTGCGACCGGCTCGACGATCACAGCGGCAACCTTTCCGGAGTGGCGTGCGAGGAGTGCCTCGACAGAGTCGAGGTCGTTGTAGGTCGCGACCAGGGTCTGCGCGGCCACCGAGCTGGTCACGCCGGCGCTGCCGGGGATCGAGAGGGTCGCCGCACCCGAGCCGGCCGCGACGAGCAGCGAGTCGGCGTGTCCGTGATAGCCGCCGTCGAACTTGAGCACGAGCTCGCGCCCTGTCGCCGCGCGTGCCACGCGCAGTGCGCTCATCGCCGCCTCTGTGCCGCTGTTGACGAACCTGATCCGCTCGACGGACGGCATGCGCCCGCAGATCAGTTCGGCGAGGCGAACCTCACCCGGGCTCGTGACCCCGAACGAGCCGCCGGCCGCCGCCGCCGCCTCGATCGCTTCCACTACGGCTCGGTGCGCGTGGCCGAGGATGAGCGGGCCGAACGCGCTCACGTAGTCGATGTACCGCCTGCCCGATTGGTCCCAGACGAAGGCGCCCGCGCCTCGGACGAGGACCGGCGGCTGGCCGCCGACCGCTCGGTACGCGCGGACCGGGCTGTTGACCCCACCGGGAAAGAGACTCGCCGCGACGGTCATTCCGCGCCCAGCAGCCTGGTGATCTCCGCGATCGGCCGGTGGATCCCGGCGAGGATGGGCGTGTCGCGAACGGTCGAGCGCCGGCTTTCAGTCCCGCGGAGATCGCGGACGAGCTCTCCGAACGCCGGCAGGTCATCGGTCTCATACGCGACGAGGAAGTCCATATCGTCGACCCCGAAGGAGTACGCGAGCAGCTGGCGGACCTGCTTGTAGCCGTGCCCGACCTTCATGTGCTCGTTCATCACGTTCTGCCGTTGCTCTTGCGTCAGCAGGTACCAGTCGGTGCTCTTGGTGAACGGATAGACGATGAGATACGCCGAGCGTTCACCTTCGAACAGGGATTGCTCCTGCGACGTAGGTCGCTTGACGTACTGCGACGGCTTGATCATGCCGAGAAAGGTGTAGCGCGCCGTCATCCACGTGCCCATGCCCGCCCGCAGCACGCCCGCGGTCCGTTCCTCGAGTGCCTCGAGAGACGGAGAAAGGCTCCACAGGAGCACGTCCACCCCGGCTTTGAGCCCGATCATCGAATAGGCGAACGTGGTGACGCCCGATTGAGAGGTCGCCGCGGCGCAGAACGCCTCCGCCGATCGGCAGCGCTCGTCCTTCGCTTGACGCCGCCACGCGGGATCGAGTCCGAGCGCAAGCGCGTGCACGTAGCGGCTTTCCGTCACCGGCGCTCGCGCAGCCACGCCGCGGCGTCTGCGGCAAAGTACGTGATGACGATGCCGGCGCCTGCCCGCACGATGGCGGTGAGCGATTCGAGGATTGCGCCGCGCCTGTCCAACCATCCCCGCTCTGCGGCCGCCTCGATCATCGCTGCCTCACCGCTCACCTGGTACGCGGCGAGCGGCACATCAAAGCGATCGCGCGTCCGAGCGAGCAGGTCGAGGGACGTGATCGCCGGCTTGACCATCAGGATGTCGGCGCCTTCGGCCGCGTCGAGCTCCATCTCCGCGAGCGCTTCGCGGCCGTTCGCCGGATCCATCTGGTACGACTTGCGATCACCGAAGCTCGGCGTTGATCCGGCGGCCTCGCGGAAGGGACCGTACAGGCTCGAGGCGTGCTTCGACGAGTACGCCATGATCGCGGTGTCGCCAAAGCCGGCCCCGTCGAGTCCCGAGCGAAGGGCGGCAACCTGGCCGTCCATCATCGCGCTCGGTCCGACGATGTCGGCGCCGGCCTCCGCATAAGCGATTGCAGCGGCGGCCAGCCGCCTCAGGGAGGCGTCGTTGTCCACCGTGTCGCCTTTCAAGATTCCGCAGTGGCCGTGCGACGTGTACTCACAGAGGCACACGTCAGCGGTCAGCGCCAGCGGTAGTCCCTCGCGGTGCAGGAGCCGCAGCGTCTCGGGCACCGGACCGCGCGGGTCATCGGCGCCCGAACCCTCAGCATCTTTCGCGTCGGGGATGCCAAAAAGCAGGATGCCTCCGACTCCGAGCTCCGCCAGCCGGTGTGCCTCGCGCAGGGCGAGGTCCGGCGTGAGCCGGTGGTGGCCCTTGAGCGAGGTGATCTCATGCCGCTGCTCGCGTCCGGGGATGACGAACAGCGGCGCGATCAGCTGCGACGGGTCGAGCCTCGTTTCGCGAACCAGGGCGCGCACGGCGGCGTTGGTCCTCAGCCGCCGCGGCCGGCGCGGCCCGGGCGTCGTGATCGTCGGAATCGCGCGCGTCACGGCCGCCGCCAACTGGTGAACGCTCGGTCCGGGGGACTCGGCCACCACGTTGAAACCGGCGTCTCGTGCGACAGCGGTAGTTCGCGGACCGATCGTGATCGCCGGCAACGCGGTCGAGCCGCCGAGCTTGGCGAAGCCGCGAACCGCGGACCCCGAGGCGAACACGACCGCCGCCAGGTCGGGCTGTCGCAGCGCCTGGAGCAGATCGTCCGCCGATTCGGCCGGGCCTTCGACGGTCTGGTAGGCGGTGACCTCGTCGACCAGGGCGCCGCGCTGGCGGAGCCGCGTGGGCAGGTCCGGATCCGCGTGGGACGCCCGCACGAGCAAGATGCGCGCGCCGCGCGGATCCGGCAGCGCCTCGGCGAGGGCCGTGCTATTGGCCTCGGCCGGGACCAGGTCGACTTCCACTCCCTTCGCGCGCAGCGCTGCCGCCGTGGATTCGCCGACCGCGGCCCAGCGCGGACCCGCCGCGGGTCCCGGCAGCGCGTCGACTCCCGCCGCGCTGGTTACGACCACCCAGTCGTATCCGGCGAGGTCCGGCCAATCCACGGCCATGGGTCGCGTGACGACCGTGGGCACCGCGCTCACCCGGTAGCCTCGAGACTCGAGCTCGGCCACGAGCGGATCACGTGCTCCGGCGGGCCGCGTGACCAGAACCGCCGTCATCGCAGCATCACCGTATGCGCCAGTCGCTTGCCCGCGCCATCCGCGAGCTCGTTCAGCTCAGCGCGTCTGCCTTGCAGCGATTCGACGTTGCGATCCGACCCGTCGCTGTTGACTCCACCGACAACCATCGTGAAGCTCTCGTCATTGACCGACGCAACCGCGCCCACCGGCGCCCGGCACGTACCGCCCGTCGCGCTCAGCACAAGGCGCTCGGCCTCGACTGCAAGCCGGATGTCGAGCTCATCGTGCACGGCAAGAACTTCGAGGACGGATGTGTCGGACCGGCGCGCCTGGATCGCGAGCGCGCCTTGCCCAGGCGCGGGCGTAACCAGACCTGGATCGATTCGCTGGTCGATTCGCGCGCCGCGACCGAGCCGGTCGAGGCCGGCTGCAGCGATCACGAGGGCGTCGACCTCACCCGCATCGAGGCGCCGCAACCGAGTGTCGACATTACCGTGGAGCGGCACGATGCGCACGTCCGGGCGCGCGGCGCGCATGAAGCCGGCGCGTCGCGGGCTGTCGGTACCCACCGTCATGTTTGCCGGCAGCGTAGCGATCGACTGGTGCCCGCGGCCCGTGACGAGAGCGTCACGTGGATCAGCTCGTTCTGGGTAGGCCGCGATCACCAACTGCGGGTCGTCCTCCAGCGGCACATCCTTTGCGCTGTGCACAGCGACGTCGATCTCGCCACGCATGAGGGCGCGCGCGATGGCGACCACAAAGATGCCCTCGCCTGGTTCCGAGTCGACGGGGCGCACGTCGCCTTCGGTGACGATGCGCACGACCTCGACTTCGTGGCCGGCAGCCCTCAAGCGTTCGGCAAACCACTCACTTTGAGCCAGGGCGAGACTCGACCCTCGAGTGCCGAGTCGGATCTTCATTCGAGGTGCTCCAGCCAGGCGACGAGCTCGGACGTCTTGGCGGCGACCAATCCTCGCGCGTCCTCTATATATGCGCCTGGCAGGGCCTCGCTTTGGCGGTAGAGGTCGTCAATGCCCAGGAAGCCACCGTTCACCTGGCGCCGAACCGAGTCCGGGACCGCCTGCGGCGCGGAGATGTCGGCGATCGGTGGCAGGTCGAGGCCCGCCATCGCGCCGAGCTCGATCCACTGGCCGCCCAGGGCGACTGCGACGCCCGCCGCTCCGCTGGTCAACTGGGCGCCGGTGGGCAGGTCGACGCCGCGCCCGCCATACATTTGGGCTAGGCGCGCCGCCTTGCCGGCGTCGCGGCTGGCGACGATCACCTCCGCGCCGGCGCCCGCGACCGAATGCGCGAGGGCGGCGCCCATCCGGCCCGCGCCGGCGACGACAATCGGCCGGCCTGACACGATGGTCTTTCCGCGCAGCCATGCCACGGCGCTCTGAGCGAGGTTGCCGCTGGAGGCGGTCCGGCCCGAACGAGCCCGCCGGCCCGCAGCTATCGCCGTCTCGAAAAGGCGGTTCAGCCGCCGGTCCACGGCCTGATTCTTACGGGCGTTACTCAGTGCCTTGCGGACCTGGTGCAAGACTTCGTCCTCGCCGACGATGACGCTTTCGAGCCCGCAAGCGACCCGCAGCAGATGCTCGACGGCACCTTCACCAGCAAGCACGCCGACCCCCCGCAACTCGGGCATCGCGCCAAACCCGTACAGCTCCGCGCGATGGCAGGTGACCAGGGCCACTCCGCAACCGCCGGCGGCGATCCAGTCTTCGATCTGTCGCGCGGTCGCCGCCCGAGCTGTCGCGTCCACATCGGCCGCGGAGGCGGTGAGAGCCCAGGGTTCGGTCAGAGCCGTCTGACTCATACCTGTTTTGCCCGGCCGGCGTGGCCGGTCATCAGCGCGACGAGCAGGCGGTCGAGCGCCGACTCGGCGTCGACAAGCAGCGCGGTCGCTTCGCGGGTATCGAGCCGCCTGCGGCGGGCCAGCACCGCCAGCTCATCGACGAACGGCTTGCGAAAACGGAGGAACGCCTCGACCGTCTCGCTCAACGATGCGCCGTGCCGCGCCGCCTCCGCGCCGTACTCACTCGCATGCCCTTCGGCCGCGGTGACCAGCGCGGCCGCTTCGTCGCGTTCGACGTCGAGCTGCCGCAGCAGGTCGCTCAGGAGCTGCATGCCGTGTTCGCGGAATCCGGTCCGTTCGGAGTCCGACAGACCGGCGAACCATCCCTTCGGTTGGCTGGCCTGGGCGTAGGGTCGCGCCCGGCGGTAGGCGCGCGCCATGCGATCGGACGACGCGCCCATTGTGGCGAGCGCGGGGCGCCGGACCCGGTCGGTCGGGAGAAACGCCTCGAGGGCGGTGGCGAGAAACCGGCGATGGCCGCCGGGCGTGACAAAAGACGGGATCTGGTTCCGGTCCGCCCAGCGGCGCAGGGTGTTGGGGGTGACACCGAGGGTGCGGCTGGCCTGGCCCAGGGTCAGCCAGCGCTTCTGGTCTGCAGGCTGGGGCGCAACCCTATCGTTCCTGGCCAAAACTAGCCAAATCTACCACCTGCATGATTTGCCTCGCTGCGACCCCGAGAGCCGTTTGATCCACCAAGGCGAAATCGGTCGGTACTAGGCTGAACAGATGAAAATCACACCAAGGACGGAGGCCCTTCAAGCTCAAAAGCCCATGGATCCTGCGCATTTCACGGGCAGAGCCATGGCGCGAGATCTGATCCAGGCCGCGCAGCAGGCGACCTCCATCTTCGCAGCGGTAGTGCGGTTTGAAGCCGGCGCTCGAAACCACTGGCACTCACACTCCGGGGGCCAGCTCCTGCACGTCATCGAGGGTGAGGGTTGGGTGCAGGTCCGAGGCCAGGAGCCAGAACGCATCCGGCTGCACGACACGGTGGCAGCCGATCCAGGCGAGGAGCACTGGCATGGCGCCGGCGGGCATTCGCCCATGTCGCATCTCGCTGTCGCTGCCGGCGAGACGCGCTGGCTGGAGGAGTCCCCACCGCCGCCGGATTAGAGTCCGCTAGCCGGACTCGAGAACTACCGAGGTCTCGACCTGGCGGTCGGGGATCGTCCAGTAGATCTTGAGCAGCGCATTCTTCCGCTCGGTGGAGACCAGCTCGAAGCCGTGGCGGAGATAAAAGCTGATCGCCCAATCGGCGGCGGCCCAGGTGCCCACCAGCATGGTTCGGGTGGACAGGCCGCGCAGGTGGTCGATCAGGGCGCCTCCGACACCGAGCCTCTGATTGTTGGGCTTGACGTATGCGTGGCGGATCAGGTCGACGTCGCGAACCGGCTGGATACCCATCACGCCGAGCAGGGCACCGTCCGCTTCGCAGCCCCAGAACACGACCCCGGCCGCGATCTCGTGATCGAGCTCGGCCGCCGGCATGTACGGCTCATGCCACCGATCCGCAGGGATCACGCCGTGATACGCCTCGGCCGCGGAGTTGATGATGGCCATGATCTCTGGGCGCTCATCGTCGCGACACAGCCGGATGGTGCTCAAGATCACAGCCGACGATACTCTGCTGAGTTTCACGGGCTACTCTCGAGACCTGTTGTCAGCTCGTGTTCGGCAAAGCCTCAAGGCGTCGCTGAGGGTCGCGTTGAAGGCCCGCGACGTTACAAGCGTCGCGGCGCTCAGGTCCGCGCTGAGCGCGATCGACAACGCGGAGGCGGTCGACCGGTCAACTCCGACCGCCAGGTTGGGGGTCGGCGCGGCAGATGTCGCGCGCCGCGAGCTTTCCACAGCGGAGGTCCTTGCGATTCTTCGGACCGAGGTCGCGGAGCGGACGTCGGCCGCGGCCGAGTATGAGCTGCTCGGCCGAACCGAACAGGCGGCGAGGCTGCGTGCGGAGGCAGCGACGTTAGCCTCTTACCTTGAAGAAGGGTGACCGTTCCGTTGGTGCGCTGTGCCCGATCGAGTGATATGTCTCTTCGTGTGAATCCAGCCTGATTCGCGTGCGGCGCGGCCGATTCAGTCGATCCAATGAAAAGCAAGCTGAGGTGTCGATATATATGCGCACGGTCGTGATCCTGGCGACGATCGCTGTAGGTGCCCTGCGCTTGGCGTGGCGCTCGGTGCGCGTGGATCCGGTTGATTCCGAGCCGGAGTGGACAGCAGACGTTGTAGCCCTGGCTGACTAGCCTCGGAAGGCTGAGGGTGCTCCCGGTGGCAGGTACGGGGCCGGGTTGATCGGGACCTGGTTGATGCGCAGCTCGAAGTGCAGGTGCGCGCCAGTCGAGTTGCCGCTCGATCCCTCGAGCCCGACCGGCGTGCCCTGAGTCACAGCCTGTCCGACCTTGACCAGAGCCGTCGACAGGTGGCCGTACAGCGTGTCCCATCCCCCCGCGTGCGCAATCACCACGTAGTTGCCGTAGCCCGAGCTCGAGCTTCCTACCAGCGCCACAACGCCGTCATCTGCCGCGTACACCGGTGAGCCGAAGGGCTCGACGAGGTCGATCCCCGTGTGGAAGTGAGGGTACTTGCCGTACGCGGGCTCAAACCAGTAGGTGCTCGGACCGAACGGCTGTGAGATCTGCGCCTGGGGCTCCGGCCAGATGAAGCGGTATTTGGTGGAGTGGCCGCTGCTGGTTGGAATTTGACCGACGTTGTTGGACTGCTCCCACAGCTGCACCTGGGTCCAGACCGCCTGCATGGCGGCCGAAATGATGGCGTCCTGCTGCTGTTGGAGCATATCGGTCACCGCCTGCGCCAGCTGAGCCGACTGGGTGTTGAGCCGCGCGAGCTCGTATTGGGTTTCCGCGATCTTGTCTTGCAGCTGCGCGACGGCGCTCTCCTCCTGAGCTCTCAGCGTTTGCAGCTGTGATAGCTCGGAGGTGAGCAGGTCGCGCTGTATGACCTGCTCCGCCCGTGCAGCCTCTTCCCTCTGGCGCTCTTTTTGCAGCTCGTCGAGGTCATGCCCCAGGCTGGCCTTGATATCGGCCGCGCGAGCGCCCGCCACATTCAGGTCAGAGATTCGAGTCAGAAGGTCGCTCAAGCTCTGCGACTCGGCGAGCACCACCAGCACCGACCCCGGCGCCACGTAAATTGCGCGACTCAGCTGTCGAAGCTGGGCGCGCTCTGCCTCGATGCGTACCGCGAGAAGCGCCTCATGTTTCCGCGCGCCCGCGATCTCGACGTCGAGATCAGCGATCTTCGCCGCGACCTCGTTGATCTTCCCCTGGAGGACCTGCTGCTGCGCGGCGTTCTCCTGCAGCGATTGCTGCAGCTGCTGCTGGGCGGCCATTGCGTCCGCCAGGTTGCTCCCGAGCTGCGCCCGGATTTGATCGATGACCGCCTTTTGCTGCTGTGGATCGGGCGCTGTGTCGGCGGTGGCGGCCGACCGGTCGGCAGCGAGCAGCAGGCACGCCAGGGCAAGAGCGATCAGGGACGCTCTCACGTCTCCATATGCCTTCGCAGGCTGATCAACGATGATCCTGAGCCGAGACCCAGGCCCACCAGGACGACGGATGCGGCAGCGATGGCCGCGACCGTAGTGGTTATGCCGGGCGCAAACTGGGTGAACGTGCCGGACGCCGCGGAGATTCCCGTGAACGCCAACCCGAAGGTGACGGCGCCGGCGACTGTACCGGCGAGTGCACCGGTGATCGCGCCCTCGACGACAAACGGCCCGCGCACCATCCAGCGCGGCGCGCCCACCAGCTGCATGATGGTGATCTCGTCGCGGCGAGAATGGATCGCGATCTTGATGCTGTTCATGGTCACGGTCACGGCTACGAAAGCGAGCAAGCCCAGGAACGCGATGCCCGCGACCGCCGCTCCCAACAGGACAGCCTGGATGCGCTGGTAGGCGCCCCTGTCGTACGACGTCGGATAGAGCTGATCAACGGCGAGGTCGTTGCGGACCGAGGCATCGACGGCCGCGACCTGGTCGATGCTCTTGACCTGGACATCGAGGCTCGCCGGGAATGGATTGCTCTCGCTGGCATCGGCCAGCTGCGGCAGACCAGGAATATGCTGCGCTCGCTGGAGCGCTTCGGCTTTGGTGGTGTATGTGACGCCGGCGACGCGAGGATCGCTCGTCAACCTGTTCTCGAGCGAGAGGATGTCCGCGGCTTCGGCATTGTCACGCAGGTAGACGTGCAGCAAGGACGCCTGCCCTGCTTCGATCTGCTCGAGGTTGTGGAGAGCAAATCCGGTCAAGCCGACGAGGCCGGACATCACGAGCAGCAGCGTCATGGACCCGAGCGCAGGGGCGGTGCTGCCGACGTTTCGAGCCCAGCTCCGGGCCGCACCATTGAACAGGTAGCGCGCCAGGTTGGCGGCCACCGTCTGAATAAGGCGGCGGCGCGGGAATCGGCCCTTCACGAGGACGCCAGCCATGCCATCCTCCCTGTCTGCCCGGCCGGTTGGTCACGCACCAGCCTGCCTTGAACCAGCGTCAGCACTCGGCGCTGAAGCCGGGTCACGATCTCGACGTTGTGCGTGGCCACCAGCACAGCCGTGCCCCAGGCCGCGATGTCTTCGAAGAGGTCCATGATCTCCCAGGCCGTCTCGAGGTCCAGGTTGCCAGTGGGCTCGTCAGCAATCAAAAGCTGGGGCTGAGCAACTACTGCCCTGGCCACCGCGACGCGCTGCTGCTGGCCACCGGAAAGTTGATGCGGAAAAGCATCGCCGCGGTCGCCAAGACCCACCGCTTCCAGCGCGTCGAGGGAGCGGTCCCTCGCTTCCTCATCGGAGATCCGAAGATCGCCCACCTGGAGGCCGAAAGCGACGTTTTCGAGCGCTGTCAACCGGGGCAACAGCTTGTAGTCCTGAAAGACGACGCCTACCTTTCGACGCAGGTCGGCGACTCGTGACGCCTTGAGACGATGGGCGGCGATTCCGGCCACACAGACCTCGCCGCTCGAGGGCCGAATTTCGCGGTTGACCAGCTTCAGAAGCGTGGTCTTGCCGGCGCCGCTCGGCCCGACCAGAAAGGCGAGCTCACCTGGATGGAGGGCAAAGTGAACGTCATCGAGGGCACGCCGGGCCCCGTACAGCCGGGTCACCGCCGTGAATTCGACGATCGGACGGACGAGTCCGTTGACGATTGGGCGCACTTCTCCGTGCGGGATAACGGGCCCCGGCGCGAATCCCTGGGAGTTCGTCGATTAAGGGTTGTAAGTAGTTGAGCGCAATCCGCCCACGAGCCTAGGGCGGTTTAGTTCTTGCCATTCTCAGATCCCGAGGCTCGAACGGCTGATCGTCCCGAGCACTTGCTGTTGGTAATAGAGAGGAGTGTGGTCATCCGCCAGCACATTCGACGCGTAGTGGGTCGAGACCGAAAGGGTGTAGATGTTGGTGCCTGAGATGGCGAGGCCGAAGTAATCGCCGATGAAGGAATTCCTGCATGGATCGTTGTGCGAGGCGCAGGCGATCTGGCCCAGGCCGCCGAGCGTCTGGAGGTCCTGCGTCGTGCCGTCGGCCTTGACCAGGAGCCCCGGCTGCTGCGGGTCCCACGTGTAGGTGGATGCCCGGATGTTCGAGCCCATGACGGCCGCGCCGGTCAAGGCGCCCTTGTCCTTGTAGGGCTGGACCGAAACGTCGATGCAGAAATTGGACCGGCCAACGTCGTTTGAGATGACGCTTGGGTCGTCGGGACAAGTCCTCCGGCGGTCGTAGAACGCGACCGCCACGGCGCCGTGGGGTCCTGCCGCCACAGCCGGCTGGAAGTGGTCGGCGACGTGACCCGACGCGATGTCGTCGTTCACCGACACCGGCTGGCTCCACGTCTGGCCGGCGTCCGTCGACTGGACGAGGTAGACGTTGTACTGCGTCCCATTGAAATCGTTGTAGGCGAGGTAGAGGTGGCCCGGGTAGTCCTGTGAGGTCGCAAAGGCGAAGTTGATGCCGTCTCGGAACGTGGTGTTGGTCACCCGCGTCGTGCCGATGAGCCTGCCGCTGCCTGCCTTGACCGGAGTGCTGAACGTGTTGCCGTCATCAGCTGACCTGGTGACGAAGAAGTCTGTCTGGTTGGTCTTGACCCCGATGTTCGTGTAGGCGACGTACACATCGCCGGACGGGTCGACCGCAGGTTGGCTGTACTGGTTGCGCATCTGGTCGACCGAAGCCGAGACGATGGTCCTCGCGCGTGAGAAGGTCTGTCCGCGGTCCCTCGAGATCGCCATGCGCAGCTTGACGGTGCTCCCGACGTTGCCGTCGATGATGTCCCAGGTCGAGTACACGTGATCGTGGAATCGATTACCGGCGTAGTGGTTGACGGCGGTCCACTGCTTGTCCTCGACGTGTCCGAACTGGAGTGAGCTTGAGTTAGGCACCTGCTCGAGAGCCTGTCCCCTGTTGCCCGTCACCCAGCGCTCGCCGAAGTTATCGCTGTACGAAACGGTGATCTCGCCGTTGGGATGCAAGTTCGTCCAGAAGGCGTTGAACGGAAGAACCGTCTGGTAAACGCGGCCTTGCGTGTCGAAGGCGACGTTCGGGTCGGTCGTGTTGGTCCAGCTCGGCGGCATCCTCTGGTTGAGAGCGCCATTGGTGCCGGTGGTGGAGCAGTCGTAGCCCTGGACGATGTTGTTGCTGTGGGCCAAGCCGTTGATGTTGTAGCTGCCGAGGTAGAAGTTGTAGCCGGTTGAATACTTGTCGAAGAAAAACTTCGACGAGCCGACTATCTGCTCGGTATCTGGCTGGACGGCGAGCTCGGACTCGGAGTGGTTGGCGTTGAAGTTGTCGGCGGACGGTCCGACGCATCCCCCTTCGACGGGTGGCATCTCCGGGTAGCCGCCACCGCTGGTCGGGCTGCTGACGACTAGATTGGTTGGCGATACCGGTACCGGAACGTTGTTCGATGCCGACCCGGTGGCCACCGGCCACAACGCGACCACCGCCGTGATGACCGCTGCTCCAACCTTGACACCATTTCGATTCAGTACGGAGCCACCCATCCCCGAGCCTCCTGAAAATGGACCCGGGACGACCCGGGCCGCGGAATTGAATCCTTCTAGAGTTTCGCGAGTGCCGTCACGAACGCGTCAGCGTGTGGCGACGCAACCCCCCGAAACATGCTCTCCACCCCCAACAGTCGGCTCTAAGTACAGCGAGCAGGCGCTGTGCCAGCGACTCCTGATTGTCCAGAGTCATATCGGCGCTGTCAAGAAACTGGTTCCGGTGCCGACGCCGGTGACCGGGACTAGGACGCGCTGACGGCTTCGATCGGGTCGAGTAGCGCGCGATTCTCCAGGAGGCAGGGCCGAAGCGCCGCGACATCAACAGATCGCGGTGCTGTCTTCGAGGCGACCGACATCGCGGCCGCGGTTCCCGCCGCCTGTCCCATCGCCATGCACGTGGCCATCGATCGTGCGGACGCGTGGGCGTCGTGGGTTGCTGAAAAACATCGGCCCGCCACGAGCATTCCTTCGACGCCCTTCGGCAACAAGCATCGATACGGGATTCCATACACGCCGCTTTCCGGCACATATGTCCACCTGGTGTCAGGACCCGCGGCGTGGTCTTCGATCGGGGCGCCGCAGAGTGCGATCTCGTCCTCGAAGCGGCGGGAGCCGAGAACGTCGTCGCGGGTGAGCCGGTAGTCGCCGATGACGCGCCGGCTCTCGCGCACGCCGATGGCGGGGCTCGTCGCCACCAGCACCGAGCGTTCGAAGCCGGGCGCCTTGTCGCGCAGGAATCGGTGGTACTCGCGGACCTGGCGGCGGCCTTCGATCTCCGCGTGTGTGAGCTGCTCCGGATCGGTGGCGTCCACGTTCGGGATGCGGGTCATGTGCACGGTTACGACGCCGGGATGTGGCGTGCGATGCCACGACCCTTCCAGACGTGGAAGCCTGTACTCGCCCGACTCGGCTGCCCGGCGCATCATCGCCCACAGCTCGGTCTTGGGCATTCGAGCAGCCTTTTCGACATCGACGTTCGCGGCGCGAAAGATGGTGGAAAGCGATTGCAGGTTGGGCGTTGATCTCGCGTCCTCGTAGCGAACGCCGGCCATCGCGCACAGGTCCGCGTCGCCAGACGCGTCGATGAATGCGTCGGCCTGGATGAACGACTCGCCACCCTTGTTCCAGGTGCGGATCGCGGCCAGGCGCCCTTCGCGCAGGTCGACCCCTGTGGCCCATGTGTGCAGGAGGACGTCGACCTTCGCGTCCTCGGCAAGGCGCTCCCACACCACCTTCAACACCTCCGGGTCATAGGTGACCCCGGTCCCCGCGCCGTAAGTGTTCGGGCGCTCGAACGCCATGCCTTCAGCCTTGAGCCTTTCGACGATCTCCCATCCGATCCCTCCCACGACCCGGCGCGCCCGTTCGCCGGGCGTGTAGAACGCATAGAAGGTGTCGAGCACTGCGGTGGAGGTGCCGCCGAGAAAGGGCAGTCGGTCGAGCAGCAGGGTTTGGGCGCCCAGGCGTGCCGCGCTGATCGCGGCCGAGCTTCCGGCCGAACCGGCGCCTACCACCACGACGTCGTAGCGCTGCTTCATTGGAGCGACATCGCAAAAGCACGCGCCGGCGTGTCGACGAGGATCTTGCGGATCACGTCATCTCCGACGCGCCGGCGCAGGCGGGGCACGAAAGAATCCATCAGATAGCCAAGGCCCGGGCCACCACCATACGAGCGGAAGTAATCCCGCTGCCCGAGGTCGAGGCCGAGCATCAAAGCACTGTCGTGACCGGCTCGCACCATGGCTTCGACCAGGTCGATCAGCTGGCTGTCGGGCCGGTATTTGATGCGGCCCGGCGTGTCGTATTCGAGCGTCACGCCGCGGGCCGCGATCTCTGCGTGCAGCTCGAAGTCCAGGTTGCGGTCGAGGTGGGCGAGGATGATGCGACCAGGGTTCACGCCCTCGCGGGTGAGCAGGTCGATGATCGCGTGGCCGCACGTGCCGATCTCGGTGTGCACGAGGATCGGCGCGCCAGTTTCGCGCGTGCCGATCGCGGCCGCGATCAAGCGTCGTTCCTCGCGAGCGCTGATGCGCTGATACGACGCGCCCGCCTTGATCACACCCGCCCGGGCTGAATCCAATGGGGAATCCGTCAGCCAGTCCTCCGGGTGCATGCCCCGCTGCAGGTCGGCCAGGATCCGCTCCGCCAGCATCTCGACGGATGCGACGCGCACCCAGTGACCCTCTTCGTAGTGGGCATCGCGGTGGTAGCCCGTAGCTGCCACGATGTGCACGCCCGCCGATTCCGACACAGCCCGCAGCTTTGCGGGACGCCGGCCGAGACCGATCGGCGTCAGCTCGACCACGGCCTGCAGGCCGCCGCTCGCCGCGCCCCTCACCTCCTCGATCGCCTTGTCGACGTCGTCGAAATCCTGGCCTGGAAGGGCGGGGCTGCGGAGGAAGAGGTGATCGTGCGCGTCCGTGACACCGAGCTGTTCCTGCGGGATGGGGCCGAGCACCGTGACGACCTCACCCATGAACGACACGGCCCCCAACCATGGTCAGCCTGACGTGGAGGTCCGGGGTCAGCACGACGAGGTCCGCCCGCCCGCGCGTCCGGAGGCCGTATTCGGACACCGACGCCATCCGCACTGCATCGCGCAGCCCGACGCCTGGCAGCCCTGCGACCAGACGGACCATCTGGTCCATGGTCGCGACGCCGCCGGCGAGGGTGCCGTCGGCCAGCCGCGCGCTCGTGCCATCGCTTGTCGTTTCGCGGCCGGCGATCAAGTACTGTCCGGGCGGGGATCCGGCGGCGGCCGTCTGGTCGGTGGTCAGCTTGATGCGATCCGCGCCCGCCACCCGAATCGCAAACGAAAGCATCACCGGGTCGACGTGCACGCCGTCGGCGATGAGGCCGATGGTGATCCGCTCGTCCGCCAGCAGAGCTCCAGGCAATCCTGGCTCGCGGTGGTGGAGCGGCGACATGGCGTTGAAGAGATGGGTGCCGAACCGGATGCCTGCGTCGAAGCCGGCGGTCGCCTCGGCCATCGTCGCACCGGAGTGCCCCGCCGACACGTTGACGTGTGCGGAGGTCAGCTCCCGGATCGCGTCGAGCGCTCCGGGCAGCTCGGGCGCAAGTGTGACCATGGACGGCTCGACATCGACGAGCTCGTGGACGAGCTCCCGCGCCGGCAGAGCGAGGTTTGCGACGTCATGGGCGCCGCGGTAATTCGGATTGATGAACGGTCCCTCGATGTGCGCGCCAAGCACGGCCGCGCCGGCGCCACTGGCCGAGTAGACCTCTTCCACGAATCGCACCGCCTCGGGGATTGGTCGCGAGATAAGCGTCGGCATGAAGCCGACGACTCCGTACTTCGGAAGCAGCCGCGAGATCTCGGTGATTGCGGCCGCGCCCGATGCGGCGTCGTGGCCGGCAAGGCCATTCACCTGCATGTCGACGAATCCCGGCGCGATGATGTCGCCCGCAACGATGAGTGGAGTCGCGTTCTCGGGCTCGAACACGCCCTCGGCCACGAATTCGATGAACTTGCCGTCGACCAGCAGCGTGGCCATCGGCAGGTCGCGGTCCGGAGTCAGCACTCGCCCGCGAAGCAAGAACCGGCTCATCAGCGGCACTATAAGCGCCGTGTCTCGTCACCTCGGCCTTGACGTAGGCGGGACGAATCTGAAGTGGGCCGTCGTTGAACGCAACGTCGAACCACGGCTTCTGAAGACAGGAATCCTGCCGACCGACACGCGCGACGGCGAACAGAGCGTGGTTCGCCAGCTGCTCGGCGTGGCAAAGACGATCGTCGCCGACGTGGAAGGCATCGAGTCGGTCGGGGTCGGCATGCCAGGCGTCCTCGACCCCGAGGCGGGAATGACAAGGTTCATCCCCAACATTCCCGGCCACTGGGACGGCGTGCAGGTGACTGCGCCAATGACGGACGCGGTCCGTTCACCGGTCCGGTTGATCAATGACGCGCGCGCTTTCGCCCTGGCGGAGCACGGTCTCGGCGCGGGCCGCGGCGCACGGGCGATGTTGGGCATCACGCTCGGCACAGGCGTGGGTGGAGGGCTGATCCTCGATGGGCATCTCTACCTTGGTCACGAGGGCACCGCCGGGGAGTTCGGCCATCAGACGATCCTTCCCGACGGGCCGCTGTGCAACTGCGGCAATCACGGCTGCCTCGAGGCGCTGGCCCGGGCCGACGCCATCGCCGCGGCTTGCGGGCAGCCCAGCGTCGAGGAGTCGGTGGCCGCGGCTCGAGCCGGGGACTCGCGCGCGCAGCAAGGCCTTGACGAGGCGGGCCGTTACCTGGGAATCGGCGCGAGCAATGTCGTCGTCCTGGTCGCCCTCGACCGGATCGTGATCGGCGGCGGAATCGCTGCCGCCGGCGACATGCTGCTCGAGCCAATTCGGGAGGAGCTCCGGCGCCGCGTTCATGTCACTGACGTGCGGCGGATCACCGTTGTCGGTGGCGCGCTTGGGATCTGGGCCGGTGCGATCGGAGCTGCATTGCACGGCTCCGGGTAAGGCACTCGAGCCCCTCCGGCGCCTTCGGCGCCACCTCCCCATGAATGGGGAGGACACGTTGCAAAGCACAACGAGCCCCTCCGGCGCCTTCGGCGCCACCTCCCCATGAATCATGAATGGGGAGGACACGTTGCAAAGCACAACGAGCCCCTCCGGCGCCTTCGGCGCCACCTCCCCATGAATGGGAGGACACGTTGCAAAGCACAACGAGCCCCTCCGGCGCCTTCGGCGCCACCTCCCCATGAATGGGGAGGACACGTGCCCCACCACCCCATAAATGGCGAAGGGCCTTTTTTCCTACTTGCAATTTGTCTAGATAGCTATACATTTACCGGATGGTTCTGGCGGATCCATCCCGCGAGGACACGTACAGGCCGCGGTATCGGGAGATCGAGCATTCGATCCGGCAGCGTCTCGCCCGGCTGAAGCCGGGCGCCGAGCTTCCATCCGACGCCCAGCTTTGCGATGAGTTCGGCGTGAGCCGGATGACTGCACGCCACGCGATGAACAGCCTGGCGCAGGAGGGCCTGGTGTTTCGGGTTCGTGGCCGCGGAACTTTCGTCGGCGAGCCGCCCACCCACCGCCGGGCCAACAGCCTGCTCAGCTTCTCGAACGAGATGCGCCGCCAGGGCAGGGTGCCGAGCTCCCGCGTCCTCGGGCGGGCGGTGCGCGCGCCCACTCGCGAAGAGGCCCTACGGCTGCAGCTCAAAGACACGGAAAAGGTGGTGTGGCTCAGAAGGATCCGCCTCGCGGACGGGCATCCGATCGCCGTGGAGTCGACACGCCTCCACCGGCGCACGGCGACCGCGGTCCTGGCAGCCGACCTGCAGAAGGAATCGCTCCATGCCGTGCTGGTCCGCGCCGGATGCCTTCCGACACGAGGCCGTGCCACCATCTCGGCCGAACCGGCCGCGGCGGATGACGCGCGCTGGTTGGAGATGCGCAAGGGCGACCCCCTGCTCGTCGAGCGGCGAATCATCCTCGACCAGCAAGGACGACCCCTCGAGTTCACCGAATCACGCTACCCGGCCGACCGCTACGCCCTGGACGTCGACTTCGTCGTCGAGGACCAGGGACGAAAGCCTTAGGAGGAGTTGATGACATCGTTTTTCGACCGGCTCAGCTACACCGACGTCGCCAAGGCGATCGACCACTCGCTCTTGAGGCCCGAGCTCGATGACGCATTCGTCGAGGCCGGCTGCAAGCTGGCCGTCAGCTACGACGTAGCCTCCGTCTGCGCGCGGCCGCGGGACGTCGAGCGGGCCCGTGACCTGCTGTCGGGCAGCAATGTTGCGGTCGGGACCGTGATCGGATTTCCGCATGGCACTTCGCGGACCGAGACCAAGGTATTTGAGTCGCGCCTGGCGCTTCAGAATGGCGCCCGTGAGCTGGACATGGTGATCGACATCGGCGCGCTCATCTCCGGCAACGACCGTTACGTCGAAGAGCAGATCGCGGAGGTGGTGGAGGTTGCGCACGCAGAGGGCGCCCTGGTCAAGGTCATCCTCGAGAACGCCTATCTGACGGACGAGCAGAAGGTGCGCGGCTGTCACCTGGTCGAGGCGGCGGGCGCCGACTTCGTCAAGACATCGACCGGTTTCGCGCCCACAGGCGCAACGATCGAAGACCTCAAGCTGATGCGCCGGTCGGTCTCGCCGCGGATCGGCGTCAAGGCGGCGCACGGGATCCGCACGCTCGACGCGCTGGTCGAGGTGCTCGAGATCGGCGTCACACGCGTCGGGGCAACCCAGACGGCGGCGATGCTCGACGAGTTCAAGGCTCGCAAGGCGGCCGCCGCGGCCGGGGCGCGCTCGTGAATCGAGTCGTCCGCGTCGGCATGCTGGGTTCCGGCTTTGTCGCGGATTTTTACATGGACGGTTTGCGCGACGTGCCCGGCACTGAGGTCGTGGCCAACTACTCACGCTCAGAGGAGCGGGCAAAGGAATTCGGCCGGCGTTATGGCGTGCCGCGGCAGTACACGACCATGGAGGATCTTTGCGACGACCGCGAGGTCGAGCTGGTCGTGATCGGTCTGCCGAACCACCTCCACCTCCCCGCCGTCCGTGTTGCCGCGGCTGCGCGCAAGGCGATCGTGTGCACGAAACCGCTCGCGCGCAACGGACATGAGGCGGCCGAGATGGTCACCCTGGTGCGCGAAGCGGGCGTGATGCATGGCTACGCGGAAACCGAGGTGTTTTCGCCCGACGTCATGCGCGCGCGACAGATGATCGAGAGCGGGGCGATCGGCGAGCTGCTCACGGTCCGCGCGCGCGAGGCACATTCCGGTCCCCACGCGCAGCATTTCTGGGACGCCGAAACCGCCGGCGGCGGCGCCCTGCTCGACATGGGCTGCCACACGATCGAGGCGGCGCGCTATTTCTTCGGCAAGGAAAACCGGATCAAGGACGTGTTCGCGTGGGGGGCCACCATGGTGCACCACGACCGGACCACCGGCGAGGACAACGCCGTCCTCCTGCTCCGCCTTGAAGATGGCCGGACTTCCCTGACGGAAGCGTCGTGGACGGCCAAGGGAGGCATGGAGCTGCGCAACGAGGTGTACGGCACGATGGGCCGCATCGTCACCGACACGAGCTCGACCCGCATCCGGGCCTTCATCCAGCAGCCGGCCGGTTACCTGATGGAGAAGGCCGATGCTGACGTCGGCTGGGTCTTTCCGATTCCGGATGAAGCGCGCGTCTACGGCTATCACGAGGAGATGCGCCACTTCGTCGACTGCTTTGTGAAGGGGGAGCAGCCGCGCGAGGACTTCGTCGACGGCTACATCGTGAATTCGGTCCTCGACGCTGCGTACAGGTCGATGAAGAGCGGTCACTGGGAATCGGTGCACATCGACTCCAGGGTCACCGGCTGACGATGTCCGGAGGCATGGATTGGATCGAGGCGGGAATCGCGCTCCTGGAAAAGATCCGCGACTCGCAATCGACCGCGATCAAGCGGGCGAGCGAGATCTGTGCTGAGGCAATCGGCGCCGGGGGTTTCGTGCACCTTTTCGGGACAGGCCACTCTCGCATCCCGGTGGAGGAGATGTTTCCGCGCTATGGCTCGTACCCGGGCTTCCACCCCATCGTCGAGCTCTCAATGACCTTTCACACCCAGGTGGTCGGAGCCAACGGCCAGCGCCAGGCGATGTTCATCGAACGCGTGCCTGGTCTGGCCGACGTGATCCTGTCCAACTTCCACTTCGAGCCGAAGGACGCGGTGATGGTGTTCTCGGCCAGTGGCCTTGGCGCAGTGGTTGTTGAGTTCGCGCGCGGCGCGCGCCAGAGGGGACTGCCCGTGATCGCGGTGACGTCGATCGCGCAGTCGAAGGCGGGCGAGCTGGAGGAGGAGGTCGGCAGCCGATTGATGGACGAGGCGGACATCGTGATCGACCTCTGCACCCCCGCCGGCGATGCGCTTTGCCGGCTCGAAGGTCTGGCCGAGACGCCGATCGGACCCGGGTCGACGCTCGCCGCGATCGCGGTGGCGGACGCGATCAAGGTGCGAACCGCGGAGCTCCTTCTCGCCGGTGGCAAGCTCCCGCCGGTGATCACAAGCGTCGCCGAAGTTGGACGAAAGCGTTCCGATGAGCTCTTCGAGGCCGCTTACCGTGAGCACGCGCGGCGCGCGGCGCACAGCCTCGCTACTTGACAGGAGGTGGAGACTGGAGCATCTGGAGGCATAGGAAGTCGTTGGTGGCCCCAGTGGGCCGATTGCACACCAGGAGGTGATCGTCTGTGACGCATCGTGAATGGCCACTGAGCGCAGGGCGGTGGGTGGCGGCCTTGATGGTCGGCGCCTTCGCCCTGATTGCGTGTGGCGGCTCAACCGGCGGTGGTGGCACCACCACCAAATACATCGTTGGCGTCTCCAACACGCTGCAGGGCAATGGTTGGCGCGAGGAGATGATCTGCTCGATCAAAGCCCAGGCCAAGGCATCGGGAGTCGTTTCCAAGGTGGTCATCGCCAACCGCAACACGGACGCGGCAGGGCAGATCGCCGACATACGGAACCTGATCTCTTCGGGCGCCAACGTGATCGTGATCAACCCCTCAGACCGCGACGCGCTCAACTCGGTCATCAAGCAGGCGACCGACAAGGGCATCGTCGTCGTGGCCGTCGACCAGGCAGTGTCTGAGCCTTCCGCCTACGTCGTCAGCAACGACCAGGTCGCCTACGGCAACCTTGGCGCCACATGGCTGGCCAAGCAGCTCAACGGCAAGGGCAACATCATCGAGATGCGCGGTATCAACGGCGTGCCCGCCGACACCGACCGTCACCAGGGCCTCACGGCCGCGCTGGCCGCCTATCCCAACATCAAGGTGGTCAAGCAGACGTTCACCAACTGGTCGCTCGACCCCGCCGCGCAGCAGATGAAGGACATCTTCAGCTCGGGCATCCAGTACGACGGAATCTGGACTTCGGGCATCGACTCGACGGTCGTCGACCAGTTCCAGTCCTCGAACAAGACATTCGTACCGATCGTGGGCGCTGACAACAACAAGTTCGTCCAGGAGCTCGCAACCCTGAACACCAAGGGCCTGAAAGGCGCCGCGGTGACCAACCCGCCGCCGATCGGCGGAGCGGGTCTCGCGGTTGGCCTGGCTGTGCTGCAGAAGACGCACAGCTACGACCACGTGATTCACCTCACGCCGCAGGTGTGGGACAACACCACCTCTGACGGCGTGGCGAAGCTTGCGTCTACTTACGACTCGAGCCTCGACCCGTACTACAGCGTCGCGTTTGACGTCAAGCCGTACACGACTTACTCGAAGCAGGACCTGATCTCCTGCGCGGGTCCCAGCTAATCTGCATCGACACGGGGCGTGGGCATCAGGCCCACGCCCCACACTCAAATGGCAGCGGTTCCTAACGAGATTCCTGATGCCAACGCGCGCGCCCTGCTCGTAGCGAGCGGGCTCGCCAAGCATTTCGGACCTGTCGTCGCCCTCCGTTCAGCCGACCTGCGTGTCCGACCTGGCGAGATTCACGCCTTGATGGGCGCCAATGGAGCGGGCAAGAGCACGCTCGTCAAGATCCTTACCGGTGCGTTGACCGCAGACGCCGGAACCATCACCTTCGGCGGCCGGACGCGGACGTTCCGGTCGACGTCCGAAGCGCGCAAGGCCGGACTCATCTGCGTCTACCAGGATCCCTCGCTGCTGCCCGACCTGACGGTGCTGCAGAACCTCAAGCTGACCGCGACGCCGATCTCGAACTTCAGGCGGTACCTCGTCGAGCTCGGCATGGCACGGTTCGACCTGCAGTCGATGCCTCGCGAGCTGGCCCGACCGACGCTGAGCTTGCTCGACCTCGCCCGCGCGCTCGCCATCGAACCGCAGCTGCTCCTGCTCGACGAGATCACCGCATCGCTCCCCGCCGATCTGACCGTCCGCGTCTTCAACGTCGCGCGCCAGCTTCGCGCCGAGGGACGCTCCGTGATCTTCATCTCGCACCGCCTGGCGGAAGTGTCCGCGCTGTGCGACCGGGCGACAGTGCTTCGCGACGGCAAGACGGTCGGCGTGGTCGAGCCCGCGCAGGGCGGCGAGGAACGCATCGTCAAGCTGATGCTCGGTCCAGTCGCCGACGAGGTCGCGGCCGAGGCCGCTTCGCCGAGCGCGCCGGCGACTGGAGCCGTCGCGGTCGAGGTGCGCGACCTCAAGGCCGGGACGCTGGACGGAGTCACCTTCACGCTTCGCTTCGGCGAGGTGCTGGGCGTCGCCGCCCTCGAAGGGCAGGGCCAGGAAGAGCTGTTCAACTGCCTGGCCGGCGTGCGAAGGCCCGAGTCCGGCCAGATCGTCGTTGGCGGCAACCCGCGCAGCTTTCATCATCCGGGCGACGCGATCCGCGCCGGGATGGTGCTCATCCCGGCCGATCGTGTGCAGGCGCTGCTCCGCCAGAGGTCAGTTCGCGAGAACGTCGCGCTGCCTCTCGTCAACCGGATCTCGAGGTGGGGTCCCATCAATCCGCGGCGGGAGAAGCGGCGCGTCGAGACGGCGGTCAAGCGACTGCAGATCGACACGCGCGTGACATCCGAGGTCCGACGTCTCTCAGGCGGCAACCAGCAGAAGGTCGGCATCGCGCGCTGGCTCGCCGGCGGATTCAAGACACTGCTGTGCTTCGATCCGACGCGCGGCATCGACATCGGGACCAAGCGCCAGATCTACGGGCTGGTCAAGGAGCTCGCGGCCAACGGCTCGGCGGTGCTGCTGTTCACGTCGGAGCTGCCTGAGATCCAGCTTGCGTGCAATCGCGTGATCGTGCTCTTCGGCGGCAAGCTGGTCGACGAGATGCCCGCGTCCGAGGCGGACGAGAAGGCCTTGCTGCGCGCCGCGCACGGGTTGCCTAGCGAAGCCGAGGAACCACAGTCACAGGAGGGAGCGTAGGTGGCGGCCACGGCCGCAGAGGCTTTGCGGCCCACCGGCATTCAGTTCGGCCGCGGGATCCGGCGCTTCGGCTGGACGATAGCTGTCTACGTGCTGTTCGGGGTCTTGATGGTGGTCACGGTCATCATCAAGCCCGACTACGGGTCCTTCGAGTGGAACACCCTCACACTGGCCGCGCTTCCGCTGGCGTTCGCCGCGGCGGCCCAGACGATGGTCGTCCTGAGCGGAGGCATCGACCTCTCGGTCGGCCCGCTCATGGCGCTGGCCAACGTGCTGGCGCTGCGCGCCATGGTCGGCCACGACCTGAGGTACTCGCTGGGCGTCGCCTTGATCGTCCTGTTCGAGGTCACGCTCGCCGGCGCGCTCAACGGCGTGATCATCGTGGTGACCCGCGTACCCGACATCGTGATCACGCTGGCCACGTCTTTTATCTGGGCCGGGTTGGCATTGCTGGTGCTGGCCAAACCCACACCGGGGATCCCACTCGACTTCCAGAACCTGGCCCAGGGATCGACGCTTTCGCCCTGGCTGCCTGATGCACTGCTTTTGCTCGTGGTCTTCCCACTGGTCTGGATTCCGCTGCGTCGCAGCCGCGCCGGACTCGCCATCTATGCGGTGGGGAGCGATCGCAACGCCGCGTTCCGGTCCGGGGTGAATCTCGGCTTGACCCGGGTGGTCGCGTATGCGGTGGGCGGCTTCTTCGCCGCATGCGGCGGGCTTGCCTTGTCCATGACCACCGGCGTCGGCTCTCCGCTCGCGGGGACCTACTACACGTTGAGCGGAGTCTCCGCCATCGTGCTCGGTGGGGTCAGCCTCGCCGGCGGACGGGGGGGAATGCTGGGTCCCATCGCCGCGGCATACATCCTGTCGCTCATTCCAGCAATCCTCATTTACCTGGGAATCGACCCCAACTACGGCCAGATGATCCAGGGCGTGCTGATCGTGATCGTGGTGATGGTCGGCGGGATTGGCACGATGTTGAGGCGTCCATGAGCACCCGGGCCGTGGCGACGGTGCGTCTGGTGCAGCAGCACTCGATCGTGGTCTTGATCGCGCTGCTCGTTGCGCTCGCGGGGCTCATCGAGGCGATCCGCCCCGGCGCAGTCAACGCCAACTGGGTGTCGAACATCCTGGAGTTCGCCGCCCCGTTGGGCATCCTCGCCGCAGGCCAGACCCTTGTTGTGATCATGGGCGGGATCGACCTTTCGGTCGCGAACGTGGCCACCGCCGCCGCCTACATCATGGCCAGCCAGGCCCCATTCGGGGTCACGCGAAGCATCGTCGCGGGTCTCTTCGTCGGAGTCCTGGTTGGTCTCATCAACGGCGTCGGCGTGGCGGTGTTCAAAGTCCAGCCGCTGATCATGACCCTGGCGATGGGCCTGGTGGTGACGGGCAGCCTCAACGTGTACAGCCAGGCCTCTGTCCGCACCGTGCCGGGCGTGCCGGCCGTAATTCACACGCTTGGCTCCGGCACCGTGCTGGGCTATGTGCCCGTCAGCCTTTTCCTGTGGGCCCTGCTGGCGGCGGTGTTGATCGTCGGCCTGCGGGGCACCGGGTTCGGGCGGCTTCTGTACGCGCTCGGTGACAACCTGGAGGCGACGCGGCTCGCCGGGGTTCGCGGCTGGCAGGTTCTGCTCACCAACTACGCGGCTTGCGGACTCCTCAGCGCGGTCGCGGGGTTGGTTCTCGCCGGGACGGTGAATGCCGCGGACCTGAGCCTGGCCACCGTTTTGCTGCTCCCCTCGGTCGCCGCGGTCGTGATCGGTGGGACGTCGATCTTCGGCGGAAGCGGGAGCTACTCGGGGACGATCGTGGGGGCTCTGATCCTCACCGTCCTGAACAGCGTGCTCACGCTGCTCGACGTGCCGGACGCCGTCAAGCAGGTTCTGTACGGCGCCATCATCGTCGTGCTTGCGGCCGCATATACGCGCGTGCTGGGTCGCGAATAGCGCTGCAAACATTCACCTTCATCGGCGTCACCACCGGCCAGTCCGCGGCCATGCGGCTGTTTCCGGCCTGGGCTCGAGAGCTCGACCTCGGCGAGGTTCGGCTGGTGGGATGCGACCTGCCGCTCCACGCCGGAGCCGCGCGCTATCGAGAGGCGGTGGGGCGAATCAAGAGTGACCGGCAGGGACGCGGGGCTCTCGTCACCACTCACAAGATCGATCTCTTCGAGGCCTGCCGCGACATGTTCGACGCGGTCGACCAGTACGCACGGCTGTGCGGGGAGACGTCATGCCTAGCCAAGCGCGGGGGACAGCTGCTCGCTTTCGCGACCGACCCGATCTCGTCCGGCCGCGCGCTGGGCGAGTTCTACCCTGTGCAAAGCCCGGGCGAGGTCCTGTGCCTGGGCGGAGGGGGTTCGGCCGTCGCGATCACGGTGAACCTGATCCAGAGCCGGGCCGCCTCGCACATCACGGTTGTCAACCGCACGGCCGGCCGGCTCGAGGCCATGCGCGACATCCACGCCAGGCTCGGCGGTGACACTGACGTCCGCTACGTCGAGAACAGCGATCCCCACACCAATGACCGGTTGATCGGGGAGCTGCCGCCAGGTTCGCTGGTCATCAACGCGACCGGGATGGGCAAAGACACGCGGGGGTCCCCGATCACCGACGGCGCGCGCTTTCCCGAGGCAGGCTACGCGTGGGAGCTCAACTACCGAGGAGACCTCGAATTTCTGGATCAGGCGCTGCGCCAACAGGAGGGCAGGCATCTCCACGTCGAGGATGGGTGGCGGTACTTCATCCACGGTTGGGCGGTGGTCATGGAGCACGTTTTCGAGATCGACCTCGATGGCGCGAAGATCGCTCGCCTCGCCGCGGTTTCGGAAGCCGAGAGGCCCACACATGGATAGGGGACGCGCGCGAGCATCATGAACGAGCATTCCATGAGGTTTGGGGACACCGAGGTGGCCCGCATCGGGCTCGGGACGAACCGACTCGCGAAAACGCGGGGCAGCGTCGAGCTGATCAAGGCGGCGGTCGCAGCCGGGGTGCAGATGATCGATACCGCGCACACGTACACCGGCGGACAGAGCGAAGAGACGATCGGCGAGGCGCTCTCTCCCATCCCCGGCAATTGCATCGTGGCAACCAAGGGCGGTCTGGGAAGTGGCCGTCCACAGGCGCTTCGGGACGAGATCGAAATGAGCCTGACCCGGCTGCGGACCGACAGCATCCCGCTGTATTACCTGCACCGTGTCGACCCGGCGATTCCGCTCGAGGAGAGCATCGCCGCAATCAAGGAGTACCTGGACCGCGGCAAGATCCGACACATCGGGCTCTCGAATGTCGACATTGACCAGATCGAGCGCGCGCGGAAGGTCGTCTCCATCGCCGCGGTCCAGAACGCCTACAGCCTTTCGCTGCGCAAGTACGACACCGTCGTCGACTACTGCGCCGCCGAGGAGATCGTCTTCGTTCCTTATGTTCCGCTGCGGGGAGCGGATGGCGCGGCGGTGGCTGAGATTGCGAGCCGGCACCGGGCTACTCCACAGCAGATCGCTCTCGCGTGGCTGCTGCGGCGGTCGCAGGCGATCTTGCCGATCCCCGGCACGCTGTCGCTGGAGCATCTCAAGGAGAACCTCGCCGCGTTGAACATCGAACTCTCCGATACGGAGTTCGAAGCCCTGCGTTGAAGCGCCGCCGGGCGCTTGTTACAGTGCACCTGCCAGATGGCGCACGCCGCGAAGCCGACGCACAACAAAGAGGAAAAGCGAACCTCCCGAAAGGCCGTCCTTTCACGAAAGGACTATGACAAAGAGCTTCGCCGCCTCCAGGTGGATCTGGTCCAGCTCGAGGAGTGGATCCGGCATCGCGGCCTGCGCGTGGTGGTCCTGTTCGAGGGAAGAGACACCGCGGGCAAGGGCGGCGTGATCAAGCGCATGACCGCCCTGTTGAACCCTCGCTACGTTCGGGTCGTAGCTCTTCCCGCGCCGACCGAGCGGGAACGGACGCAGTGGTACTTCCAGCGCTACATCACACACTTGCCGTCAGCCGGCGAGATGGTGCTTTTCGACCGCAGCTGGTACAACCGAGCCGGGGTCGAGCGAGTCATGGGCTTCTGCACGGACGAGGAATACGACGAGTTCATGCGGACGTGCCCGCAATTCGAGCGCATGCTCGTCCGCTCAGGAATCGTTCTCATCAAGTACTGGCTGTCGGTCAGCGACGAAGAGCAGGAGCGCCGGTTCCTCGGTCGTATCAACGATCCGAGCAAGCGCTGGAAGCTCAGCCCAATGGACCTCCAGGCGCGCGCAAGATGGGTCGATTATTCAGAGGCGAAGGACCAGATGTTTTCG
>Ga0209806_1000281_pt1 | contig 33748 bp, 32 predicted proteins | sample GraSoiAngelo_152_FD_186166 | JGI IMG/M metagenome (GOLD analysis project Ga0209806, IMG submission 186166) | Grasslands soil microbial communities from the Angelo Coastal Reserve, California, USA - 14_1009_12_30cm (SPAdes) (version 2) | ecosystem: Environmental > Terrestrial > Soil > Grasslands ... | reverse complement strand
CGTCATAATTACCTGATGCTGCAGGCGACCGACCTCACCAGCAAGATCGACACTGTCGATCCCGAGGTGGGGGCCGCGATCCGCGACGAGTTCGAGCGCCAGCAGTACACGCTCGAGCTGATCCCGTCCGAGAACATCGCCAGCCCGGCGGTGCTCCAGGCGCTCGGCTCGCTCCTTAACAACAAGTACGCCGAGGGCTACCCAGGCAAGCGCTACTACGGCGGCTGCGAGAACGTCGATCGAATCGAAACGCTTGCCATCGAGCGGGCGAAGGCGCTTTTCAATGCCGAGCACGCCAACGTCCAGCCGCACGCGGGGACAGTGGCGAACTACGCGGTCTACGCCACTGTGTTGAAGCCCGGCGACACGGTGCTCGGCATGGACCTGAGCCACGGCGGACATCTGAGCCACGGCAGCCCGGTCAACTTTTCCGGAAAGCTGTACCACTTCGTGCCCTACGGGGTCGACGCCGAGACGGAGCGGATCGACTACGACGCGCTGGAACGCCTGGCCAGCGAAGTACGCCCGAAGATGCTGCTCGGCGGCTACAGCGCTTACCCGCGCATCATCGACTTCGAGCGTATGGCCGCCATCGCCCGGAGCGTAGATGCCTACTTCTTCGTCGACATGGCGCACTTTGCCGGGCTGGTTGCCGGTGGCGTGCATCCCAGCCCCGTCCCCTACAGTGACTTCGTCAGCTTCACGACTCACAAAACGATGCGCGGGCCGTGGGGGGCCATGATCCTCTGCAAGGCCAAATTTGCGGCGGACCTGGACAAGAACGTCTTTCCCGGGATTCAGGGTGGTCCCCTGAACCACGCGATCGCCGCCAAGGCCGTCATGCTGGCGCAGTGGAAGACGCCGGAGTTCCGGAGCTACGGCCAGCGGGTGGTCAACAATGCCAGGGCGATGGCGGATGGCCTTACCCGGCGCCGCCTGCGCCTGATCAGCGGGGGCACCGACAACCACCTGATGCTGATCGATCTGCGGCCTCTCAAGCTGACCGGCAAGAAGGTGCAGGAGACGTTTGACACGGTCGGCATCACAGTGAACCGCAACTCGATCCCTTTCGACACGGCCAGCAAATTCAATCCGAGCGGCATTCGCCTGGGAACGCCGGCAGTCACCACGCGCGGGATGGGGGAGGCGGAGATGGGCCAGATCGCGGAGATGGTCTCCGAGCTCATCTTCAACCTGGACGATCGGACCGTCCACGAACAGATCCGCGCGCGCAGCCGGGCGTTGTGCGAGCGATTCCCGCTGCCCTACTGAACGGTTTCCCGACGTTCAACGATCCGACGTTCTGGTCGACGTTCTCTCCTGGAAAGTTCGGCCCGGCGGTGCTGCCTTTCCTGGCTGCCCTGGTTGCCACTGCGATCGCGGTGGTGCCCGCTCGCTGGCTGGCCTTTCGGATCGGGGCTGTGGCCACGCCGGGCAACGGCGACCGTCATATCCATCGCGAGCCCACGGCCCGGCTCGGCGGTCTGGCGATGTACATCGGGTTCGGTCTGTCCGCCGCCCTGTTTTCCACGAATCAAAAGACACTTGGCCTCCTGCTCGCGGCCGCCGCGATCACCACCCTGATGGTCTTCGACGACCTGCGAGGCATGTCCCCGCTGATGAAGCTCGCCTCCCAGGTGGCGGTCTCTCTGCTCGCCATCTGGATCTTCGGCTTCGAGATCCCCCGGGTCGCCCTGCCGACCGGGCACGTCATCGAGCTGGGGTGGCTGGCCGTCCCCATCAGCCTTCTCTGGTTCGTCGGGCTGCAAAACACGATCAACCTGATCGATGGCGTGGATGGCCTGGCGGCAGGGGTGGTCGCCATCGTGGCGGGCGCGATCATGCTGGCCGCGATCAGCAAGGGAAAGAACGATATCGTCATCCTGTCCGGGGCGCTGGTCGGTGCCTGCGGCGGATTCCTGCTTTTCAACTGGCACCCGGCCCGAGTCTTCATGGGGGATGCCGGCAGTCACTTCCTCGGCTTCACGCTGGCCGCCCTCTCGGTGCTGTCCATCGCCAAGGGCGCCGTGGTCCTGGCCCTTACAGTACCGGTCGTGGCCCTCGCCATCCCCATACTCGACACGGGCTGGGCGATTCTGCGCCGGCGCTTGCGCGGCCGATCGATCGCCAGCGCGGACGCCGAGCACCTGCACCACCGGTTGCTGGACTTCGGGCTCAGTCCGCCGGAGACGGCCCTGGTCTTTTACTTCGGGACCGCGATCTTCGCCGCCTTCGGGCTGTCGGTGTACGGGCATCGCAAGGTCCTGCTGGGAGCCATCCTGCTCATGCTCCTTGGAATCGGGATCATCATGGTGCGGCGCTTTCGCCGAGCCCGCGTTGCCGATCAGCTGGGGCCGTCCGACCGGGTCACCCAATCAGGCGCTGACGAGCCCGGCTGAATTTCCGGCGTCCGCCCGATTGCGGCGCGAATTTGACCCCTGTTAAGCTTGAGTCAGTTGAGGCCCGATCGCGGAGGCTTTGATGGCCCCAACGGATAAGCGCAGGGAACCCAGCATGCTGGCGGCGCTGGGGCTTGCCTCCGGAATCGGTCTTCAGCTGGCAGCGTCGGTGCTGGTCGGGCTGGGGCTCGGGTTTCTCGTCGATAAGTTCTTCCACACGTCGCCGTGGTTCTTGCTGCTCGGGCTGCTGCTGGGGATTGCGGCGGGCGGATACAGCGTGGTGAGAATGGTGATGAAGGAGATGGACCGGTGATGCAGGAGCTGCGACGGTTCCAGCGCGATGCCTCCATGCTCCATGCCGCGGCGATTATCGCGACGTCGGGCATGGTCCTGTTTCTGCAGCAGGGCCGGATCGTCACCGGCATTGTGGCCGGCGGCCTCCTCGGGATGGCGAACCTGTCGTGGATGGTGGGCACGGCCAGTCGCCTGGCGCGGGCTGGAGCCGGACCGCGCGCTCACACCCTGACCGGGTTCATACGATTCCTGGCTGTGGGCGCCCTGCTGGGCGGCCTCCTGGTCGTTGGACGAGTTCACCCGGTGGGGGCGGTCATCGGGTACGGCCTGTTCCCGATCACGGCGGCAGTCGCGGGCTGGCGGGCCATGACCCCGTACAGGGCGGCGCCGTCATGAGCCTGCTCACGGCATGGCTCCAGATCGACGTGACTCATCCGACTACTGCGGTGGCGGGCATCGAGTTCAACGTCGACACCATCCGAAATACCTTGATCGTTTGCGCTCTGCTGATTGCCTTCGCGGCCATCCTTCGGAGCCAGCTTCATCCGGGCGTTCCCGGCCCTCTCCAAAACGCTACGGAGGCGCTCTTTGAGTACCTGCGTGACCTGACGGAGAGCACCCTCGAAGGCCGGGGCATCGCGCTCGTCCCTCTGGCCATCAGTCTGTTCGCGTTCCTCTTGATCGCGAACCTCTTGGGGCTGCTTCCAGGCTTGAGGTCCCCGACCAACGACTGGAACACGACGCTCGGGCTTGCCCTGATGTCGTTCACGCTCGTCCAGTTCTACGGCATCAAGAAGCGCGGCCTCGGCGGTTATTTCAAGCACCTGCTGCTCCAGCCGCCGTTCTTTCCCCTCACGGTGATCGACGAGCTGGCAAAGATTGTGACCCTCTCCTTCCGGCTCTACTTCAACATCTTCGTGGGCGAGCTTCTGCTGGCGCTGATCCTCCTGCTCCCGCTCTGGGGTTCTCTGGTACCGGGAGCGTTCTGGATGGCAATCAGCGTCTTCATCGGATTGGTCCAAGCCTTCATCTTTACGGTACTCACCGTGTCGTACATCGCGGTCGCCACCCAGGTTGACGAGAGTCATGGATAGCTAAGGGAGGACAGAGTTGGAAAGAGCGATCGTTCTGGGAGCAACGGTGATTGCCTTCGGGCTGCTGCTCGGGTTGAGCGCGCTGGGTGCGGGCATCGGCGATGGGTTGGTGTCGAGCCGCACGGTCGAAGGCACTGCCCGGCAGCCCGAGCTGCAAGGCCGGCTGTTCGTCTTGATGGTCATCGGCATCGGGTTCATCGAGGCGCTGCCCATCATCGGGCTCGGCCTCGGACTTTTCTTGATCTTTGCGAATCCATTGCTTAGCCAGATAACGAAGTGATCCTTCTCGACGCCGGCCTGCTGACCATCAACGCGACGCTGGTCGCACAGCTGGTGATTTTTCTGGTAATGGTGGCTGTGCTCTGGCGGTTGGCCTGGGGCCCGCTCACCAGCCGGCTCGCGGCCCGACAGGCTCGCATCAAGGAAGGGCTGGAGGCGGCTGAGCAGGCCAGAAGAGACCGGGAGAAGGCCGAGCAGGAGTACCGGGCACGCCTCGAGGAGGCAGCCCGCGAGGCGCGGGCCATGCTCGACCAGGCCACCAAGATGGGGGAGACCCTTCGTCAGGAGCTTCAGCAGAAGGCGAAACAGCAGGCCGACCAGATCGTGGCCCAGGCCCGCGGCGAAATCGACAGTGAGCGCCAGAAAGCGGTCCAGGAGCTGAGGGCGCAGGTCGCCGACCTGGCGGTACAGGCCGCGGCCCGCATCATTGGTGAGAACCTGGACGCGCGCAAGCACCAGCAGCTGATCGAAAAAACCATCGAGGAAGCCGAACTGCGTGCCTAGCGGCAGCAACGTGGCCCGGCGGTACGCGGAGGGGGCCTTCCAGCTGGCGGTGGAAGAGAAGTCCGTGGATGCCTGGCGCGAAGAGATGGCCAGGCTCGATGAGCTGCTCCAGGACGAGGTCCTGGTGGCGGCCTTCAAGAATCCGGCCGTGACCATGCCCAGACGCATGGAGCTGGCCCGCCGGCTCGCCCCGGAGCTGCGGCCACAGTCGCTGAACTTCATGCGGCTGCTGATCGAGCATCATCGAACGGTCCTGATCTCAGCGATCCGGCAGGAGTTCGAGCGCCTGGCCGATGAAGCGGCCGGCATCCTGCACGCCCGCCTGACCACAGCCATCGCCCTGGACGGGGACGATCGGCGTCGATACCAGGAGGCGCTGGCGCGCAGGCTAGGACGCGACGTCCGGGTCACCTACGATACGGACGGCAGGCTCCTCGGCGGCGCGACCATCCAGATGGGGGATCATCTGGTGGACGGCAGCATCCGAACGCAGCTGCTGCGCATGCGGCAGCGCCTGTTGGAATAGGAGCGAAGGAAGGCACGTGGGTATCAAGTCAGACGAGATCAGCAGCCTGATCAAGCAACGGATCAAAGACTTCGACGTCCCCATCCTGAGCGCGGACGTCGGAATCGTGACCGATGTCGGTGACGGCATCGCCCACGTCTACGGGCTCCAGAACGCTCAGGCGCTCGAGCTCCTGGAGTTCAAGGGCGGCGTCCCTGGAGTGGCTTTCAACCTCGAGGAGGACTCGGTTGGCGCCATCATCCTAGGGCCGTACGAGGAGATCCGCGAGGGGGACGAGGTGCGGACCACAGGAAAGATCATCCAGGTCCCGGTTGGCAAGGCTCTTGTCGGCAGGGTGGTCAACCCCCTGGGCGAGCCGATCGACGGTAAGGGACCGATCGAGACCAAGGAGTTCTCGCCCGTCGAAAAGGTGGCCCCCGGGGTGATCACGCGCCAGCCGGTCGACACACCGTTGCAGACCGGCATCAAGGCGATCGACTCCATGATCCCGATTGGCCGGGGCCAGCGCGAGCTGATCATCGGCGACCGGCAGACGGGAAAGACGGCGATCGCGATCGACACGATCATTAATCAGAAAGGCCAGGGCGTCACCTGCATCTACGTCGCGATCGGGCAGCGCGCCTCAACCGTGGCCCAGGTCGCCGCCATTCTCGAACGCAACGGCGCGATGGAGCACACGATCATCGTCGCCGCGACCGCGAGCGACCCTGCGCCTCTCTGGTACATCGCGCCCTATGCCGGCTGCTCGATGGGCGAGTTCTTCATGGACAAGGGGCAGGACGCGCTGCTCGTCTACGACGACCTGTCCAAGCACGCCTGGGCCTACCGGCAGATCTCCCTGCTGCTTCGCCGGCCCCCGGGACGCGAGGCATATCCGGGCGACGTCTTTTATCTTCATTCCCGGCTGCTCGAGCGGGCAGCCCGGATGGGGAAGGACGCTGGCGGCGGCTCGCTGACGGCGCTGCCCATCATCGAGACTCTGGCGGGTGACATTTCCGCCTACATTCCGACGAACGTGATCTCGATCACGGACGGTCAGATCTACCTCCTGAGCGACCTCTTCTACTCGGGTATCCGGCCGGCCATCTCGACCGGCCTCTCGGTCTCGCGGGTCGGTGGCGCTGCCCAGTGGAAGGCGATGCGGCAGGTGGCCGGCCAGCTGCGGCTCGACCTGGCCCAGTACCGTGACCTGGCCGCCTTCGCACAATTCGCCTCGGACCTGGACAAGCGGACGCGCGACCAGCTCGAGCGAGGGAAGCGGATGACAGAGGTCCTCAAGCAGGGCCAGTACGAGCCGATGGCGGTCCCCCAGCAGGTGATCCAGCTCTTCGCCGGCGCCCGTGGATATCTCGACGACGTACCGGTCGAGCAGGTCACGGAGTTCGAGACAGAGCTGTTGCGGTTCATCACGACCTCCAACGCCGAGCTGGTGAAGGCGATCGAGAAGGACCGAGCCATCTCCGATGAAATGGAGAAGAAGCTGCGGGCCGCCATCGAGGAGTTCCGCAAGTCCAGCCCGCTGGTGCCGAAAAAGGAAGCCGCCAAGCCCGCCGAGCCACACCCCGAGCCGGCCGAGCCGCAGCCCAAAGCTGCCAGGGGTGGGCCGCTTCAGAAGGCCAAGGCAGCCGTCGAGCGCGAGACCAGGAAAGAACAGTAGTTTGGCAAGCCTAGCTGACATCCGCCGGCGGATCGCGAGCCTAAAGAACATGCAACAGATCACCAAAGCCCAGGAGGCGGTGGCGGCTTCCCGGCTTCGCAAGGCACAGAACCGCGCCACTGCCGCCCGGCCCTACGCCGACAGGATGGCAGAGGTCCTCGCCGAGGTGGCGAGCCGGGTATCCAGCTATCGCCATCCCTTCCTTGTGCCCCGCGAGGTGCGCAAACGGCTGCTGATCCTGGTCAGCGCCGACCGCGGGCTGGCCGGCGGCTTGAACGTAAACGCATTTCGGGTTGCCCATCGCTACCTGAGCCAGGGGCCGCCTGCATCCCTCGACACCATCGGCCGCAAAGGGCGCGACTACTTCCGGCGGCTGCAGATTCCGATCATCTCGGACGTCTCGCAGTTCGGCGACTGGCCGGGGCTGCGAGAGATCCTGCCGGCTGTAACCGTGGCCATAGACGAATACCTTGCGGGCAACGTCGACGAGGTGGCCCTCGTCTACACCCGGTTTCTATCGGTCAGCCGTCAGGTCCCGACAGTCGCGACCCTGATTCCGGTGAAGGTACCGGAGCGCAAGGAGGGGCCGCGCGTCGACTACCTGTACGAGCCGGAGGCTGAGGAGGTGCTCAGCCAGCTTCTCCCACGCTACGTCGAAGCGCAGGTCTACGCGGCGGTGCTCGACAACAAGGCGTCAGAGCAGGCCGCCCGGATGATCGCCATGCGCAACGCCACCGATAATGCCGGCGAACTGATCGAGGACCTCACGCTGCTGCGCAACAAGGTGCGCCAGGCGACGATCACCAAGGAACTGATGGAAGTCGTGGGCGGCGCCGAAGCGCTCGCTGCCGGCTAATCCCAGGAGGCAGATATGGCCGTAGCCCAAGAGAAAAAAGAGAAGAAAGAGAAGGAAGGGAAGGCCAGGAAAGCCCGGGTCGGCCGGGTGTCGCAGATCATCGGCCCGGTGGTGGACGTCACCTTCGACACCGAGGACCTTCCCGAGATCTACCATGCCCTCGAGATCGACCGGAAGGGTGGTCGCCTCGTGCTCGAGGTGCAGCAGCACCGCGGCAACAACGTGGTCCGCACCATCGCCATGGGCAGCACGGACGGCCTGGTGCGAGGGACGGAGGCGAAGGACAGCGGTGAGCCGATCACGGTGCCGGTGGGGAAGCAGACCCTGGGCCGGATGATGAACGTGATCGGCGAGCCGATCGACGGTAAGGGCGAGCTCAAATCGGATACACACCTACCCATCCACCGGCCGGCCCCGCCGGTGAGCGAGCAGGAGGTTTCCACCGAAGTCCTGGAAACCGGGATCAAGGTCATCGACCTTATCTGCACGTTCGCCAAGGGAACAAAAATTGGCCTCTTCGGAGGAGCGGGTGTCGGGAAGACGGTCATCGTGATGGAGCTGATCCGCAACATCGCCCAGGAGCACGGCGGGTTCAGCGTGTTCGCCGGCGTAGGCGAGCGGACTCGTGAAGGGAACAGTCTCTGGCTCGAGATGAATGAGTCCGGCGTCATCGACAAGACGGCGCTGGTCTTCGGGCAGATGAACGAGCCGCCCGGCGCCCGGGCGCGCGTGGGGCTGACCGGGTTGACGCTCGCCGAGCACTTCCGCGACGAGTTCGGCCAGGATGTCTTGCTCTTCATCGACAACGTGTTTCGATACACGCTGGCCGGGAGCGAGGTCTCGGCGCTGCTGGGCCGGATGCCGTCGGCGGTCGGGTACCAGCCGACGCTGGCGACCGAGATGGGCGACCTCCAGGAGCGCATCACCTCGACCAAGAAAGGATCGATCACGTCGGTCCAGGCGGTTTTCGTCCCGGCGGACGACTACACGGACCCCGCCATCGCGACCACGTTTGCCCATCTGGGGGCGACCGTCAGCCTTTCCCGAGCGATCGTCGAGCGCGGGATCTACCCGGCCGTCGATCCGCTCGACTCGTTCTCTCGCATCCTGACTCCGGAGGTGGTCGGCGACGAGCACTACCGGGTGGCGCGCGGCGTGCAGCAGGTGCTCCAGCGCAACAAGGAGCTCCAGGACATCATCGCGATCCTGGGACCGGACGAGCTGTCCGAGGAGGACAAGCTGGTGGTAGCCCGCGCGCGCAAGATCGAGCGTTTCCTGTCGCAGCCATTCTTCGTGGCCGAGGTCTTCACCAACCGGCCGGGAAAGTACGTGTCGCTCAAGGACACCGTCCGCGGCTTCGCAGAGATCCTCGATGGGAAGCACGACGAGCTGCCGGAGCAGGCGTTCTACATGGTGGGGACAATCGAGGAGGCGGTCGAGGCCGCGAAGGGCGAAGCCGGCCGGCAGGAATCACCCAAGCCCGACGGGGAGAAAGCCAAGGGCCAGGAGTCGCCCAAAGCCGAGGGCAAAAAAGCCGACGGCCAGAAAGGCGACGCAAAGAAGCAGCAGCCGGCAAAGAAGTCCGGCTGACGAATGGCAAAGCTCAACGTAGATATCGTCACGGTGGAGGGCCGTCGCTTCCAGGGTGAGGCGGACTTCGTGGTGGCCCCCGGGTCGGAGGGCCAGCTCGGTATCCTGCCGCACCACATTCCTCTCCTGACGCCGCTGGCGACCGGCTCGGTGAAGGTGCGCAACAACAACGAGGAGCAGTTCTTCTTCGTCTCCGGCGGGTTTCTCGAGGTGCGTCCGGACCAGGTGACCATCCTCGCCGACGCGGCCGAGCGCGCAGAAGACATCGACGAGTCCAGGGCCGAGGAGGCTCGCCGGCGAGCCCAGTCTCTGCTCGAGCAGCGGCTCTCAGCGGCCGATGCGGCGGCCGCCTCGGTCGCCCTGGCCCGCGCCGAATCACGGCTGCGGATCGCGGAACTGAGGAGACGCCGCCGGACCTAGGGAGGCGAGGGCCGATGCAGGCCCGAGCCGGGCCCGCCGGCCCAAAGCGCGGGCCGTAACCCGCGCGATAGAGGCGTTTCTTTGCTACCGTAAGCCCCTAGTGGCGCAGCTCCTCGTAGAGGGGGGAAACCGGCTGGTTGGGCGGGTCCCGATCAGCGGTTCTAAGAATGCCGTCCTCCCGATCCTGGCCGCTTCCCTGCTGACCGACGAAGAGTGCCGCCTCAAGAACGTCCCCAGGATCGAGGACGTCACCATCATGATGCGGCTCCTCGAGGGCATGGGCGTCCGGATCGAATGGATCGACGGCCAGCAGCTCCATGTCGACACCTCAGGCCTGGCCCGGAGTGACGTGCTGGCCGCGCTGGCCAGCAAAATGCGGGCGTCCTTTCTGCTCATGGGTCCGATGCTGGCGCGGCGGGGCGAGGCCCGGGTGGCCAAACCGGGCGGCGACGACATCGGCATGCGCCGGGTGGAACAGCACATCGTCGGGTTGCGCCTGATGGGCGCCCACGTGGAGTTGAAGAACGGCGAATACATCGCCCGAGCCGACCGTCTGCGAGGCGCCACCATCCACCTGGACATGCCGACTGTGACCGGCACCGAGAACCTGATGATGGCCGCGGCCATGGCCGACGGCGTGACCACCATCCACAACGCAGCGCGCGAGCCGCACGTGGTGGACCTGGCGATGTTCCTGGGAAGGATGGGTGCCCGCATCCGGGGGATCGGCACTGACGTCCTGCAGATCGAAGGCGTCTCCGAGCTCAGCGGCGCGACCCACCGGGTCATCCCGGACAACATCGAGGCGGGTACCTACGCGATCGCGATCGCGGCAACCGGCGGGGAGGCGGTCCTGGAGCAGGCCGAGCCGGCCGACCTGCGAGCCCTGATCCTGAAGCTCCGCTCGGCAGGGGTCGAGGTCGAGGATGATGGGCACAGCCTCTGGGTGCAGGGGCGCACCAGGCTGCACGCTGTCGATGTCACCACCTGGCCGCATCCAGGCTTTCCCACCGACCTCCAGGCGCCTTTCGTCGCCCTGATGACCCAGGCGAACGGGCATTGCGTGGTGTCGGAAGCGGTCTTCGAGAATCGTTTTCAGCACGTGCCGGAGCTGCGCAAGCTGGGAGCTGACATCTATGTGGAGGGGCGGAGCGCCATGGTGTCAGGACCGACCCGGCTTCACGGATCGCTGGTACGAGTGCCGGATATCCGGTCGGGAGCCGCCCTGGTGGTGGCGGCCCTCTGCGCGGAGGGAACCACGGTTCTCGACAACGTCTTCCACCTCGACCGTGGCTACCAGGACATCGAAGCCAAGCTGCAAGGGCTGGGCGCACATATCACCCGGGTGGAGAAGGCCGAGCGCGACCACGAGCCGGACCTCTCCAAGGTTGTCGGAGACTAGGAGGTCGTGCTCTCCAAAAAGATCGGCATCGATCTGGGCACCACCCGGGTGGTGGTCTACGTCAAGGGTGAGGGCGTCGTCGTCAATGAGCCGGCGCTCCTGGCGACCGACGAAAAGGGAAGCCGCATACTGGCCGTAGGCGCCGCCGCCTCCGAGCTCCTCGGTCGCGGGACACGTGCCCGCGCGGTGCATCTCGCTCGCGACGGCGACGGGCTCGACTACGGCGTTGCCGGTACCATGCTGCACCATCTGATCGGCCGGGTCTGCGGCCGCCAGCGGATCTTCCGGCCGGACGTGATGCTGTCGATTCCTGCTCAGGTCACCGGAGCGGAACGGAGGGCGGTGCTGGAGGCCACCATGCAGGCGGGAGCAAAGACCGCCTACCTGATCGAGAAACCGCTGGCGGCGGCAATCGGGGCGAACATCCCGGTTTCCTCGGTGCGCGCCGTGGTCGTCTGCAACCTGGGTGCCGCCAGTAGCGATGCGGCGGTGATCGCCATGGGCGAGGTGGTATCGATGGAGCGGGTTGGGCCCGGCGGAACGGCGCTCGACCAGATAATTCTCAGCGCTGTCGCCGAGCGGCAGGGGGTCAGGATCGCGCCGTCCGAGGCTGAGGACCTCAAGGTCCGGCTGGCTACAGCCACCCTACCTGCAGCGGACGGGCCTGGCGTCACCATCGCCGTGCGGGCCGGCCATCCCTCGACCGTCACCATTAGCGCCGCGGAAGTCTCGAGCGCCATCGCTCCCGCCCTCGACGAGATCGCTTCCGGGTTGGCGCGCCTGATCGATCAGGTCACCCCCGAGCAGCGATCCCAGATCGCCGCCTTCGGCGTAGTCCTGACGGGAGGGGGCGCTCAGCTGCGAGGCGTTTCCGGCTTTCTGTCGGGGAGGCTGGGTCTGCCCGTGAAGATTGCCCGCGACCCGCAGGCATGCATCGCGGTGGGCACCGGAATGGCCCTCGAGAACCTGCAGGTGATCCGCCGCGGCCAGCACTACATGACGTGAACGCCCGGCATCGACCGTCTGGCGTCGCTCTGCTCCTCACAGGCGGTGTGCGCGAGGCGCTCTGGGCGCAGCCCCTGATTCGAGCCCTGCCCGGCGTCACCGTGTTCGCCCGGTCGGAGGCCATGCGGACGCTTCAGGGCATTCCCGAGGTCGGCCGCGCCTTCTCATTCGGTTCTTCGGCGGTTGATGTCTGGCGGACATACCGCCGGCTGCGCGCCGGACCCATGAGCATGTCCGTGGTCGCGGCACCGTCAGGGGCGAGGGCGGCGCTGCTGGCGTATTTCGCGGGCGTGCCGCGGCGAATCGGACCGGCCGGGCCACACGACCGCTGGTACAGCCATGGCGTCAAAACCGCCAGGGGGATCCACCCGGTCGACGCCAACCGGGAGATCGCGCTGGTGGCAGCAGGAATGACAACCCCGCCCCCACAGGCGAGCCAGCCGCCCACCATCCAGAGTGGGGTACCGGCGACCAGGCGCATGCAGAGCCTGCTTGCCGAGGCGGGTGTGGGCTCGTTGCGGGAAACCCTGGTTCTGATCCCCGGGAGCGGTAACTGGACACCCCGGGCTGCCAGCGCCATCTGGCCCGAGGAGCGCTTCGCGGTGCTTGCCAATCAGGCCTCGGCCAACGCCGTGATCCTGGCCGGCGGTCTGGGCGACGATGCGCGCGTGCGTGAAACCCGCGCCGGGATCGGGAAACCGACCACGGTGATACGGCTCTCGGAGCTGACGGTGGAGGAGTTCGCGATCGTGGCCGGCGGCAGCCAGGCCGTGGTCGGTCATGACGGCGACGCACTGCACGTGGCGGCCGCCTCGGGCGCTTCGGTCGTCGCCCTCTTGAGGCCCCACGACGTGACGCCGGTTGGGCGGTCCTGCGCGTCGCTTACAGCCGAGGACCTGGCGGGACTGCCCGCGCAGCGGGTGGTCAGCGTCCTGGGAGAGCGCCTCAAGGTCGATAGCGACGGCTGACCTGCGGGTCGCCCTCGACGGGCGAGAGCTGCGGGGGGAGGGCGACGAAGGCACGGGTGTGGCTCGCTACATTCGCGCGCTTGTGTCCAGCCTGCGCGAGTCTCCTGGTATCCGGCTTCGCGTCTATCGGGGCGCCGGTCCCCGGGTGGTCGGCCCTCACCTGCTGATGCCGCTTCGAATGCGACTCGAGGGCGCCGACGTGCTGCACGGGCCCGCGAACGGGCTCCCCGTGCTCCGCTTCGGGATCCGGGGCGTGGTCACCATCCAGGACCTCACCATCTACCGGCACCCCGAATGGTTCCCCCCTCGCCAGTGGCTCTCGACCAGGGTGCTCGTGCCCAGGTCCGTCCGTGAGGCACGGATTGTGATCGCGCCATCGCAGGCAACCCGCCGGGATGCTCTCAGCCTGTTCGGCGTCGGGGCAGATCGGGTCAAGGTCATCCCTTACGGGGTGGAGACCGAATACGGCCTTCCCGTATCGGAAGCTGTTCGATCGGAGGTGCGCCGTGAGCTAGACCTTCCGGAGCGGTACCTGCTCCAGGTCGGCACGGTCCAACCACGTAAGAACTACGAGACCAGCTTGCGGGCGCTGGCTCACCTTCCGCCCGCCGAGCGCGTTCCTCTGATCGCCGCCGGGGGCTTCGGCTGGGACTTCCAGCCGGTGTTGCGCCTGGTGCAGGATCTCGGTCTCAAAGACTGGGTGCGCTTTGCCGGCTACATCCGGACGCGTCACCTGCCGGCGCTCTACCAGATGGCCACGGCGGTGCTATTTCCCTCGCTCGATGAGGGGTTCGGGCTGCCCGTGCTCGAAGCCTTTGCCGCCGGCACGCCGGTTATCACCAGCGACGCCGGCGCCCTCCCGGAGGTAGCCGGTGACGCCGCCCTGATCTGCCCGGCCACGGATGACGCGGCGCTGGCCGAGCACATCCGCGCTGTCCTCCGCCAGGTGGAGCTGCGGGCGCGGCTGAGCGCCGCTGGACGGGCGCGAGCCATGCTCTACAGCTGGGCGATTTGCGCCGCCGGCCACGAGGCGGCCTATCGCGAGGCGGCGGCCTGACCCGAACGGGCGATGCCCTCGAATACCGGCCAGATGCCTTCAGCGGTGGCCCGCCAGGTAAAGCGTCCGCTCCAGGACTGGCCGGCGACGATCAACCGTCGCTGAAGCTCCAGGTCCTGAGCCAGTTGCAGGAGGGCCTCGCTCCAGGCCGAGACGTCGGTGGGGCTGAGAAGGATACCAGCGCTGCCGACAATCTCGGGTAGGGCACCGGCCCTCGATGCGATCACGGCTGTGCCGCAACGCATCGCCTCGAGCACCGGAAAACCGAACCCTTCGAAGCGCGACGGAAGGGTAAGCGCTATCGCCCCCGCGTAGAGCGCGGGGAGGTCTTCCCGGGGAATATATGGGAGGACTCTGACCGCGTCAGATGTCGCGGGCGCATGATCGGGCCCGGCGACCACCAGTGAAGCCGCCAGGCCGCGAGTGCGTGCCTCGGCAAAGGCGCGCAGCAGAAACGGAAGGTTCTTGCGCGGGTGGTTTCGTCCGACGAACAGGTAATAAGTGTCCGGCAGCCCGTACCGCGAGCGGACCTCGGCGACCGCGTCGGCCCCGGGCGGTCGCATCCACTCGTCGACTCCGGAGTGCACCACCGCAATCCGGCTCGCGTCCACCCCGTAAAAGCGCTTGAGGTCGTTGGCCGTGGACTGCGAAACGGCGATCAAACGCGACGCCCGCCGGGCCATGTATCGAGTGGTCAGCTCCAGGTAGAGCCAGGCAGCTGTCGGATAGGTCCTGCGCTCGTAGCGATGACCCACGTCGTGGATGGTGACCGCGCTGGGGACGCGCAGCCCGACCGGGAGGACGTGACTGGGGACAAAGAGCACGTCCGGCCTCTCCCGGCGAAGAGTCCGCCCGAGCTTCAAGTGGGTCCACAGACGGGGGAACGGGATGCCTCGCCAATGCACCGAGGGCGGCAACCAGGAAGGCGGATTCTGTGCGTTCGCGTAGACGACGAGGATGTGGCCGGGGTTGGTGGAGGCCAATGCCTCGATCACCGCCCTGGCATAGACCTCAGTCCCGGTCGGTCGTTCCCGGATGGCGGGCGTGCCATCGATTGCGACGATCATCCGGCGGCGTCGACCCAGACTACAATCGGTGCCGCCCGATGAACAGAGCCCCGGACGGCGTCGCGGTGGACCTGCTGTTTGCCGCTCGGCCGTTCACCGGACTCGAACATCACGCGCTTCACACGTTGCGTGGATTGCGGATCGCCGGGGCCTCGGTCGACGTCTGGACGCCGCAAAACATCCTGGCCGACATGGGCGACGCGGCTCAGGGTCACCGGCTGGTACCGTTCAGCCCGGTCCCGCGCCCACTGCGGCTGGGCCGCGAGCAGTGGGCCGTCCCCTGGCGCTTCGGCGTGCATCCGCGCGGCTACCGGGTGATGCATTGCATCAGTGGCGTGGCTCCGTTGCTGACAAGGATTCCGCTGGTGCTCTCGGTTCCCGACCTGACCTTTCGGGTGTTCCCCAGGGACCTGCACCCCAAGGCCCGGCTGTACTTCGGCTTCCTCGTCCCGCGCAGTATTCGCCTGGCGAGACGCATCATCGTTTCGTCCGAAGCGATCCGCCGCCAGGTCATCGACCTGTACCATATCGCGCCCGAGCGGGTTCACCGCGTGCCGCTCTGTGCGGACGCCATCTTCACCCCCCGGCCAGGGCCGGAGGTGCTCGCGGTGCGAAAGCAGTACGGGCTGCCGGAGCGATACATCCTCTGCGTGGCGACGGTCGACGTGCGCAAGGACCTGGGCCGGCTGCGGGCCGCCTACGACTTGCTCCCGGCCGACATGCTGGACACGGCACTCGTGGTGGCGGGGAGAACCAACCCCGGCTCCGAGCGGCTGGCCCGCGAGCTCACCCGGCCGTCCCGCCGTGGCCACGTGATCGGGCTCGGGTATGTCCCGCGAGACGCGTTGCCGGACCTCTACAGCGGGGCGTCGGCGTTCGTGTACCCCTCGCGCTATGAGGGTTTTGGGCTTCCAGTCCTCGAGGCGATGAGCTGCGGGTCGCCGGTGATCGTGTCGGCCAGCGCAGCCCTGGCGGAGCTGGTGGGCGAGGCGGGCGTGGTGCTTCGCACAGAAAGCGTCGAAGAGCTGACCCGGGCCCTCGAGCGTCTGCTGCGGTTCGAGGACGAGCGGCGCCGGCAGGCCCAGCTGGCGCTGGAGCGGGCGGCGGAATTCAGCGTTGGGCGACTTGGCGCCGAGACGGTCGACGTGTACGAGCAGGCACTTCAGGCGTGAACCGCGTCCTCATCCTGGGCGTGCCCGTGGATGCAATCAGTGAGGCCGGCGCCGTCGAATGGGTGGCGGATGCGATTCGCGCCGGCCAACCCCGCCAGGTGGCGACGGTCAATCCCGAGTTCATCATGAGAGCCCGCCACGATGGCCGGTTCCTAAATGTCCTCTCAGCCGCCGACCTCTGCATCCCGGACGGATACGGCGTGGTGTGGGCGGCCCGACGCCTCGGCCACCGGCTGCCTTCGCGGGTCGCCGGCGTCGATCTGATCCGGTCGCTGGCAGCCCGCGGTGCTCGAGAGGGGTGGCGGTTCTTCTTCCTCGGGGCCGGACCGGGGGTGGCGGAGTCGGCAGCTGCGGCGCTCGAGAAAGGGAATCCTGGCCTGGTTGTTGCCGGTTGCCTGGCCGGGTCCCCCGACCCGGCACAGGATACGGGGACCGCGGCCGCCGTTCGATCGGCCCGGACCGACCTGCTCCTGGTGGCGTACGGAGCCCCGGGACAGGATCTCTGGATCGCCCGAAACCTCCACCAGAGCGGGGCGCGGGTGGCGATCGGTGTGGGCGGGGCCTTCGACTTCATCTCCGGTGGGGCCCGACGAGCTCCACCATGGATGAGGGAACGCGGACTGGAATGGCTGCACCGGCTGGTCCAGGAGCCCTGGCGCTGGCGCCGGATGCTGGCCCTGCCGCGCTTCGCTCTGGCCGTCCTGCGCCAGGCCCGCTGAAGCCGCCGGGCTGATTTGGACTCAGAGTGCTCGCCGAGATCCATCGAATGAAGGAAGGCGCGAAACCGGCCGTTATAGTCGGCGAAGACTGGCAAGGAGGCCTGGTGTATCAAGGGCTTACAGGCGAGTGACCCGCCTCCTCAGGGTAGTCACCACCTTTCATAGCGGCCGGCTGCTGGCCGGGCTCCTCTTCACCGCGATCTTCAGCCTGGCGGCGGTACCGCCGCTCGACCCCGACCTCTGGTGGCACCTGGCCAACGGCCGGCTCCTGTCTTTCCCTGTCTCCTTCCCGCACACGGACCTGTATTCCTTCACGGCAACCGGGCATGTCTGGGTGATGCACGAGTGGCTGTCGGACCTGATGATGTACGGCCTCTTTACGCTGGGCGGGCTGCCGCTACTGGTGGTCGTCTTCGCCGCCATCGTGACCGCCGGGGGCGTTGTCCTCTACCTGCTGCTCAGGGGGGCCGGATTGCATCCGACGGCCAGTGTCGCGCTCACCCTGATGGGCATCCTGGCCGGGTCCACCGCCTGGGGAGCGCGTCCGCAGGTCCTCAACGTGCTGTTCACCGCCGCACTCGTGCTCGGACTGCAGGGGTATCACACCGGCCGGCTCCGCGCCTGGTGGTTGACCCCATTTCTCTGGCTCTGGGCAAACCTCCACTCGGCGTTCCTGGTGGGAGTGATCATCACCGCGCTCTTTCTCTTCGGAGAGATGATCGACTCGTGGCGTACGGGCGCAGCCCCTGTTCCCCCGCGCCTGCGCGCGCTGGCGCTCGCGCTGCTGGCCGGGATCGGACTGTCAGTCATCAACCCATATGGCATCGAGACCCTGCTCTTTCCACTGGGCACGCTGACCTCACCGCTGATCCAGAACAACATCCAGGAATGGGCCTCGCCCGACTTTCACACCCTTCCCGGCCAGCTGCTGGAGGCACTCATCTTTATCGTCATCCTCGGACTGGCGACCGGACGCGTGCGGGCGAGGACCAGCGAGTGGCTCTGGGCACTGGCCCTTCTCTATCTGGCCCTGTCCTCGCAGCGGCAGGTGCCGCTGTTCGTGCTCGCGGCCGCACCCCTGATTGGACGCTGCGGGCAGGCGGTGATCGGCTGGCTCGGCGACCTGCATGACTTGCGGGCCCCCTCCCTCACAGTCCCCCAAGCGGGAAGTGATATGCGCGAGCGAGTCGCCTTCCGCTGGTCGCCTCCGTCGTTTGGAGGCACACGATCCAGCCCGGTGCTCGGGTTCGTCAACCTGGCCATCCTGCTAGTGGTTGGCGCGGGGATGATCGCCTACCGCGCCTTCCCCAGCGTGGAGCCCGCGCACCAGGCGGCGGCGATTGCGGCGACCTTCCCGGTCAAGACGACCGACGCGGTTCAGCGCCTTGGGCTCGGGTCCAGCCTTCGCGTTTTCAACTATTACGACTACGGCGGCTACCTGCTCTGGCGGTTGTACCCAAGCGGCGGCCGGGTCTTTATCGATGGACGGGTCGAGGTCTACGGGCCGCAGGTCTTTCGCGACTACCTCTCCATCAATTACAGCTCGAACGACTGGCGAACGCTGCTCGTCCGCTACGACCCGAACGTGATCCTCTTGCCAAAGGGTCATCCGCTGGTCGACGTGTTGCGGCGGGACCAGAGCTGGCATGAGCTCGCCGAGGACAGCGTGTCGGTGGCATTTCGGGCGACGGACATGGCGCAGTGATGGGGTCGCTCAGCCCGCAGATCAGCGCCGTGATGCCGGCATTCAACGAAGAAGGGAACCTGGAACGGTGCGTCGTGCGGCTCGCGCACACCCTGCACGCGCGGACCAGCGCGTACGAGATCATCGTGGTCGATGACGGCAGCCAGGATGGGACCGCGGTGCTGCTCGAGCGGCTGCGCGGCACATACCCGGCGCTCCGAATCGTTCACCATCAGGTCAACCGGGGTTACGGAGCCGCGATTCGCAGCGGCTTTAAGGCGGCCCGCTACACCTGGGTCTTCATGATGGACTCCGACAACCAGTTCGACCCTGCCGATATCGACCGGCTGCTGGCCCGCTCCGAGCAGGCGGACATCGTGACCGGGTATCGCCGGCGCCGTCGCGACCCGCTCGCTCGGCGGCTCAACGCCTGGGCCTTCTTCACGCTGGTCAGCCTGCTCTTCGGCCGGCTGGCCCGAGACGTCAACTGCGCTTTCAAGCTGATCCGCCGCGACCTGCTCATGAATGTCGAGCTCACCTGCGACGGGGCGCTCATCAACACCGAGCTGTTCGTCCTGGCTCGCCGGCGCGGCGCCCGTATCATCGAGGTGCCGGTCGAGCACTACCCGCGGACTGAAGGCCGCCAGACCGGCGCCAACCCAAAGGTGGTGATACGTGCCTTCAAGGAGCTGCTGGCGTTCCGGGCGGCGAGAGAGAAGGAACTGAAGAAGGCGGCCTGATGAGCCCCCACCCCGACAAGATCCCTGAGCTGTCCATCATCATCCCCGCCTACAACGAGGCGCGCCGGCTGCCGGGGACGCTCGATCGGATCGAAAGCTACCTCACCGACCGACGCCTCAACGCCGAGGTGATCGTGGTGGACGACGGAAGCACCGACCCGACCGCGGATGTGGTCAGGCGCCGGGCCACTGCCTGGCCGGCGCTGCGACTCGTCTCCGCACCCAGGAACAGCGGCAAGGGCTCTGCGGTGCAGCGGGGCATGGCAGCCGCGAGCGGTGGCTACCGGCTCTTCACCGACGCCGACCTCAGCGTACCGATCGAGGAGCTCGACAAGCTGCTGGGCCCGCTCCACAACGGGGCAGCTGTAGCTATCGCCTCGCGCGGCCTGCGCGATTCTGACGTCCAGCTCCACCAGCCCTGGTACCGCGAGACTATGGGCAAGGCCTTCAACTTCCTGGTCCGCCTATTCGTTCTGAGCGGCGTCCACGACACCCAGTGCGGGTTCAAGGCTTTCACCGCCGAATCGGCTCAGCGCGTCTTCCCGCCGCTACAGACACCCGGGTTCGGCTTCGACGTCGAGGTGCTGTATCGTGCCCGGCAGGCAGGCTACAAGATCGCCGAGGTCCCCACCCGATGGATAAACTCGCCGGCGACAACGGTGAGGACGCGCCAGGGGCTCCAGGCCTTCCTCGACCTGTTGGTTATTCCGGGGCGAGTCCGCAGGCACCCCAGCTAGCGGGTCCTGAGCGTCCCTCCGGCAGGTCGAGCTGGAGGAGCTCATACCCGTTCACCTCGGCGGCCTGGACGGAGTGCTGGAGCAGCCACTCGTCGAGATAGGAAGAACCGGTGCGGGCGCTGGCGTTCCATGGCTCGCCCGCGGAGTTTGGACCCAGCACGGCCAGCGCCGTCCCCGAAGCCTGGAGCTGACAGGCCACGGTCCGCTGGACGCCTTCGCTGCTGCTGAATCCGGGCAGGAACTCGAAGTAGACGGTTCCCGGTCGCCGGGCGGTGAGGAAGTAAAGCATGGCGTCATTGAAGAGTCCCTGATCGTTCCGGCGCAGCCCAATGAAGATGGGGCGTCCGGCAGGAACAGCCTGGTCGACCCTCGCCACCAGCGCCGCCAGCTGACCTTCCGGCATCCAGGAGCTATCGCCAACCAGTTGAGCCCGATCGAGCTGCGACCCGGAGCCAGTGGAGCGGCTCAGGTCTCGATACGCCAGCGCCGAGACCCCTGCCAACAAAAGCAGGCAGCCGGCCACCGCCATGACCGCGTCAAAGCGAGGACGCAGCCGGATGGTCGACGCGCGAGGCTGCATCAACATGGCGAGCAGGACCGCTGTCGGGGGCCAGGCGTTCAGCGCGTGGGCGCCATCGGCCCGAGTCCGTACCCAGGTAAAGATCAGCAGGCCGGTGAGAAGCAACGCCAGCACCCGGGCCACCTCGTCCGGTTCGGTGCGATGCCGGTAAAGGTGCACCGCACCCCAGATCCAGACCAGGGCGAACCCGCAGGCGAACACGATCACGGCTGGCCCGTCGGTTCCCTGGCCGATCGGGATGCTGCGTGCCATCGGGTAGAGGCGCACGGCATAGACGAAAAGCTGGTTGACCATGGGCTGGATCCCGGCGGCGATGAGTGTCGGCGCCCAGAGGGTGCTCGCGGTCAGCAGGCTGGCCGCCGCGTACGGAAGTAGATTCTTGCGCGACGCCCGCCGGCCCCGCAACACCAGGACGATGTAGCCCGCGAGCAACCCCACACCCAGCGAGGCCGCGAACTCGGGCCGGCTGAATGAGGCGACCCCGGTCAGGACGCCCGCGATCGCCGGCCAGCGCCATTCGTTGTTCTTGACACTATGCAAGAAAGCGAGCAGAGCGCAAAGACCGATCAGGTTGACGAGGAACGACGAGTTGAAGGCAGCCACCGAAACCGGCACCAGGCTGATCAGGCCCGTCATCAGGATTCGCAATCCGCGCCGCAGGCCGACCGAGGCCATCAGGCGGTAGGCCACCAGGGAAAAGGCCCAGGCCAGCACGATGCCCATGGCGCGCTCGACCAGCACGCTGGCGCCGAATAGCTTGAATGCGCCTGCCAGGAGGAAGGTGTCGAGAGGACCATAGGTGATCCAGAAATCCCGATAGGGAACCCAGCCGGCGGCGGCCAGGTCGGCCTTGAGCAGGGTCACGCCCTCGTCGAAACGGTCCAGGGGCGCCACCAAAAATCGGACGGCGATCAGGACGAAGAAGACGGCAGTCAACAAAACGAGAAGCCATAAGGTGTGCCGATCGACGGACAGCCAGCGCCTTATCGGAGGGCGAGCCGGGGCCACCTCCTGATTCCGGTCGGGCGTTCGGAGCGCCATCTACGGTTGCGCCTGGAAGCGATAGATGGCGACCGACCCGTTTCGAAAGATCGGGCGCCAGTACGCCTTGGCGTCCGGTTGATAACCCGTCGCCTGCGTCTCGAGGCTGCCCCAGAACAGCAGGGTGATCCGGTTGTCCCGGACGAATGACTCGACGGCAAGCGCAGATGAACCTGCGGAAAGGATGCCGTTGGCTGTGGCGATCTTCTTGAAATAGTCGACCGTCTCGCTGTAGTGGCCGACATAGACCGAAACTCCGGACCAGGCCGGCAGGAAGAGCCCGGATCCGGGCGAAGACAGGGCGCGGTCTCCGGCTGTGTGGTTTGTCGCCAGCCAGCTCATCGCCTGCCAGCGGCCGTCATCGATGTAGGCCTCCGGGAAGGCCCCGGTGGCAAAACGGAGTGCGATCGCAAGGACCAGGCCGGACGAGAGGCACGCGACCGGCACCAGTACCCGCTGCAGCATCCGGCCCCTCCGACGCGGTAGGTGGGTCACGACCTCGTGGAGGCCGACAACAGCCAGGATCCCGATGGGGACGTAGACCGCGTCGAGGAGGCGGCGCTGAATGTTGGCCAGGTTGGGCAGGTAGAGAAGCACCAGGACCAGCGGCAGCCACACCATCAACAGGGCGAGGTTGGTATCGCGCCGCCGCCAGGTCAGCCAGGCGCCATAGGCTGCTCCGATCAGTGGCAGGCCAAGGCTGACCACCAGGCTCGGCAGGTTGGGCGCCTGGTGGCGCCACTGCTGTGCCCAGCTGGCGATGGTGGGATCGTTCAGCAGGATCCATGCGTTATAGGCGAGTAATGGGACGGCGAGTGCGAACGCGCCTGCCTCCGCGATCAATGAACGAAGTGAGGGGCGCCTTCCCCACGCTGCGAGCACCAACCGGTACATGCACCAGATCCCGAGAATGACCGCGACCATCTGGGGGTGGATGGCCGAGAGGGCGAGCAGCGATGCGCCAGTGCCGATGACGACCTGGACGCGCGGGTGCTCGGCGATCGCGAGCAGCCCGACCAGGCTCAGCAGGATGAATGCGGTTGCCCAGGCGAAATGCGGTATGGCCAGGATCGAGTACCAGCCAGTGATCTCGGGCAGGTGCAGATCGAGCGCCTCGAGCCTCTGACCAAAGACACCGGGGTTGCCGGCGAGCTGCACCAAAAAACCGAATCCGGAACCCAGGACGACAATCACCAGGGCCAGCCGCTGCAGTTCCGGTCGCAGCACGCGGCGACCGAGGCGATCGACCGCGAACACGAGGGCCAGGCCGCCAGTGATTCGTGCGACGTGATAGGCGGCGACCAACGGGATGTGGGCCAGCGCGGCCAGGTGGCCGAGAAGCAGATAGAAGCCGAAGAGGAAGACGCCGCCGTGCGGCTCGCTGGTGTACGGGTCGCTCCAGAGCCATGAGCCGTCGGCTCCCTGGCGCATCTTGGCCAGGTAGGTGGTGGCGTCATCCGCGATGAAAAAGAAGCCCGCGAAGTGGTGACCCGGTGGTGTCATGACGTAGGCGAGCACGTACGGAACAAGCGAGACCGTGGCCAGGATGGCGGCAAAGGCCAGCGGGAATCCGACCCCCAGCCGGCGCGGCCGGGGAGCCTCCTGGGGAGCCGGACGGCTCAGCGGGAGCGCAGCAGCCATGGTCCGCACAGAAAAACGAACAATGTGCCGAGGAAGAGCGCATTAGCCGCGATCAACACGATCGGATCGCCGGTTTGGGACGGCTTGAAACCGGGCTGACCGAAGCCGGGCCCCGCCTGCCACCGTGGGAGGACGTCAAGGCAGGCGATCAGCCCGAGGAACACCAGGGTCTGCGGCTGCGGCCATGGCCTGCTTGCGAGCCTCGCGATCACCAGCCAGGCGACCGGCAGCAGTAGCACCAGGTGGTGAGGCCACGTGACTGCGGAGAGCAGCAGCAAGAGGGGGATGAAGCTCACGCCTCGCGCCAGCGGGTCCGGCGCGCCCCGGGTGGCCGACCACCACCAGGCACCCAGCAGTATGGCGGCGCCCGCGAGAATGATCCCGAGCGGAAGCACGACCCACGGAGTCGTGTACGGGTTGGCGGTGAAAATCCGGCCCAGCACGCCCGCAAGCGACTGGTTGCTGTAGAAGGCGGTGCCACTGGCCAGCGCCGGCGCCACGTCCCGGAAAAACGTGACGGTGTCGCCGGGCCGAACCAGTGCGCCGACCGCGGTCGCGCCCACAAACCCGGCCAGCAAGAGCGCCACCGCACGGAACCGGCGCTCGACCAGCAACCAGACGATCAGGAGCAGGGGGGTCAGTTTGATGGCGCCGGCCACACCGATTGCGACCGCGCCCACCGGCCGGTCCCGGGCGATCCACACCATCCCGAAGCAGGTGAGGAGGAGGACCAGGAGGTTTGCCTGTCCCTGGACCGCATCGACCCAGAGTGGGTAGAAGGTGACGCTCGCCGTCACCGACGCCACGATCACCGCCATCGAGGCGTGCAGGTACCGCAGGACCACCGCCAGGCTCGCTGCCAGGGCTGCCTGTGTCACAAGCAGCCAGACCCAGGCAACCGCGGCGCCCGGCAGGAATGTGAACGGCGCCATCACCACGGCGAACAGCGGCGGATAGATGAAGGCGGGTCGCAGTGTCGGGTCCGGAAAGGGATGGTTGAGGAAGTCTCTGTACAGGGGGTGGCCTGCGACCAGGTTCCGTCCAGCGGTCAGGTAGGTATCGAGGTCCTGGTGGCCGGCAGCCGCCTGGGCCAGCATCAGCAGGTAGAGGGTGAGCCCCCCGGCCAGCAGCGCCGGAAGAAAGAGGTGGGGGAGACGATCCTGTAACGGAAGCCGGGCGGCGCCAACCGCCGGAGCTGGAATAGCCAAGGCCTTCGTATAACGGCCAGGAGAAGGGGTTCCTCACACCCGCCGTTACACCGTCGTCATGGCCCTGGCCAGGGCGCTCCCGCTCCCCCAGCCGCAAGAGGTCGCCCTCCAGCAATCTGGCGTCAGCCGTGCGGAGTGGCGCTGGCTGTATGCCGTCGCCGGCGTCATCCTGTCGCTGACCGCTTTCCCGCTCGCGATCGCACAGCTGGTCACGCCCGCCGGGAACGTCTTCAGCGGCTACGTGGTGATCGCGCGGGACGCGTTCGTCTACCAGCAGATGTGGCAGGCCGGTTGGGCGGGGGCCTGGCTCTTTCATCCCGCCTTCACCTCCGAGACGCTCCCGGGTGTCCTGATCTATACCTGGTACCTGTGGAGTGGCCACCTGCTGGGCTTCCTCAATGGTCCAGCCCTCTACCACTCGGCCCGACTGCTGGCAGCGGCTGCCCTCCTGCTTGCCATCTACCGGCTGTGCGCCGAGCTGTTCACGCCGGTCAAGCTCCGCCGCTGGGCCTTCGTGCTCGCCTCGCTGGGGGGAGGGATCGGCCTGCTGGTTCCGAGCCTTGACCTCGGACCGCTCCACGTCCGGGCCAGCGAGATGGCGTCCCCGGGCACCAGCGCGGCGGAGCTTGTCTCCATGGCGCCCCACCTGCCGGCGGCGCTGGCGCTGATGTGCTGGTCATTCACGGTCGCGCTGCGCAGCCGCCGGCTGTTTGCGCCAATCGAGCTGGTAAGCGGGGTGGCGGCCCTGGTCGGACTCGAATTGATCTATCCCCAGCTAGCCCTCCTCGCGCTGCTCGTGATAGCCGGCTGGGCGATCGGCCGCCAGGCACGCGGGGGGATGATGCTGGCGGTTGCGGGTGCCGTCGCTTGCGCTCCCTACTTCGCTTACACCGCGGTCCTGCTCCGAACCGCACCGCAAGCGCTGCGCGTAATCCGGCCTTCGCTCGATGCCGGCGATCCGTTGGGCTTCATCGTCCTCTCGCACCTCGTCTGCACCGCGCTTATATTGATCGCCGTTCGCCGCGGCCGGCTTCGCTCGGACCTGCTGCTGCCCGCGCTCTGGATCGTGGGTATGACCACGTTTGTTTTCGTGCCCGGGCTGAGCGGCATCGTCGGCCGCTCGTTCATGGGCAGCTCTATCCCATTCGGTCTGTGCGCGGCCCCAGGCTTGCTGGTCGTGGTGCGGGGGGTAGTGCTCCGCCGCCGGCGTGGCCCGGTGCTGGTCGCCGTCCTGGCGGCGTCGAGCCTTTTCGGGATCTTCAGCCTGGTCCAGCCGCTCTGGATCGCCAGCCTTCGGCTGGACGCGCGAGCCGAGTACGAAAGCGTCGGCGAGGCAGGCCTGCTGGCCTGGCTGGCCCCTCAGGTGACACCAGCCGACTTGGTGTTGACCAGGTACCTGGACGGCGTCTTCGTTCCGGCGGAGACCCAGGCCAGGGTCTTCGTGGGTCATCCCGACCAGACCATCGATGCCGGTAGCAAGGCCGACCAGGCCACCGCCTTTTTCACCACCTTGACGGTCGAGCAGCGAATCGACTTCCTGCGCGCCAACGGGATCGACTACGTCCTGACCACCAGCCCGACGGACCGGGCGTCACTGGCCGCGGACCCGCACTTGATCGACGTCCAGGAGAAGGGGCCGGCGACCATCTTCAAAGTGCGGTCGTGACCAGCCGGCCGGCTCGGGTCGTGGGAGCGATGGTGCTCGCTCTGGCGATCGGCGGGATTGTCCTGGCCGTCCGCCAGCCCGAGCTGTCCCGACGCACCTCCGACTTCACCATCGGCTACGGGGTGGGCACCATGATTCGGACCGGGCAGGCGGGAGACGTATACGACCAGGCCCGGCTTGGCACGGTCCTGCAGCACCTGACCCCGGGGGAACCGATCGACCCGCGGCTTCCCTTCAATCAGCCGCTCGCCGCCGGGCTGGTGTTCGTCCCGCTTTCGGTGCTGCCGATCGACGTCGCGTTCCGCGTCTGGCAGCTTGCCGGGGCCGGCATCCTTTTGCTTGCGTTTTTCTTTCTGCAGTCGGCCGTCCGCCTGCCCGGCAGAGCTCCATGGTTGGGGTGGGTGGCACTGCTCGCGTCGGCTCCAGCCTGGGCGACCCTCACCGAAGGACAACTGACTCCACTCCTGGTGCTGGGGGCGGCCTCGCTGGTGGTTGCGGGTGCTCATGACCGGGTGGCGCTGGCAGGCATCGGCGGCGCCTTGCTCGCCATCAAGCCGCAGTATCTACCCGCCTATCTGCTGGTGCTGGTCGCCCAGCGCCGGTGGGCCGCTGCCCTGGCGGCGCTCGCCGGTGGCGGCGCGATACTGCTGAGCCCGCTTGCCGCCGGGGGACCACAGGGGCTGGCGGCGATGGCCCGTAGCGCATTCGCAGGTGACCAGCTCGTGGCCTTGCGCCTGATGGAAGGCTGGGTTGGGCCGCTGGCATCGGTCCTCCCGGGATCGGTGGCGAGCCGGGTGGGGCTGGCGCTGTTTGCGCTAACAACCGCTGGACTGGCTGCCGTCGCCTGGCGCCGGCCTTCGGCGTCTAGCGCCACGGCCTGCCTGTTTGGGTTCATGGCGATCCTCGGGTCTCCCCACTCCCTGCCTCATGACCTCGTCCTCCTGGCCGTCCCCGCCTGGCTCTGCGTGTCGGTTTTTGTGGAAGGCCTGCTGCCGTCGCCCCTTTACGGGCTGGCCATGGTGGACCTGGCAGTACTGATCGACCTGCGCGGGACGCCGGTCAGCCTGGGGCCGATCGTCCTGACCGCCGCGCTTGTGGTCTACGGCCTGCAGTTCAGGCGGCGCTCGAAGCAGCGGGCTCAGCCGTTGCCCGCGGCTGCCTGAGCACAATCGCTCGTTCCAGGCGAAGCATCCGGAGGAAAAGCACCCAGATCAGCGTCAGCCCTGCCAGCTTGATCGAGGTCCCGGCCAGGACCAGCAGCGCCTGCCCGCTCGAATGCACGGCCTGGTCGCTCGGGAGCGGAAAGGCTCTGCGGTCCAGCCAGCAGAGCGCGTAGCCGGCAGCCAGCCACCAGCCGTAGAGGGCACCGGGCCGGCGCGCCTGGATCCAGGCCATGGCGATGGCCATGGGAAGCAGCAGGACAACCAGGTGATGCTGCCAGGTCACGCTGGAGACCATCAGGAGTGCGGTCACGAGCGCCCCCGTACCCAGCCGGAGCACCCAGGGGCCGTCCCGTCCGGGGACCAACCACAGCGTGAGGCCGAGGATGGCCGCGACCCCGACCAGGATCAACCCCTTTGCGACTGAGGCGGTGCTGCCGCCGAAGGCTGAGGGATAGAAGGCCACGAACCGGCTCACCAGTCCGGTGATCGAGCCGTTGTCCCAGTTGGAGTTTCCCAGCCCGATCCGGGGGAGGACAACGGTGAAGAACTCCACGCTGTTGGGGGAGAGCACCAGGCTGATGCCGGTGATCGCGATCAAAGAGGCGCTGGCGAAGACCACGGTGCTCCAGCGGCGGAGCCGGCCGAAGAGCGGGATCAGAAATATGGGCACCACTTTCAGGGAGGCTGCGACCGCGATGAAGAGACCGGTCAGCCGGTTGCGACGAGCGAGTCCTGCCCAGAGAGTTGCCGTCAGCAGAAGCAGCCAGAGGGTAGCCACCTGCTGGAACTTGAGGTTGAGGTAGACGGGCATGAAGACGAAGGCGGCCAGCAGAAAGATTCGGCGCGCGCTTTTCGACAGCTCGGGCGAGATGCGCAGGATCAGCCAGAGGTCGGCGGCGAAGGTCAGCTGGATCAGGATCAGCCAGACGCGGCCGGCGGTCACCAGGCCCAGGCTCGTCAGCGGCGCCAGCACGAGGGCGAAGAAGGGCGGGTAGATGTAGGCAACCGTCCAGGCCTGGGTTCCCCACAATCGATCGAAGTCCGCGTAGATGTCTCCGCCGCTCAGGGCTGCGTGGGCACCATTGAAGTAGTTCACGAAGTCGAAGCGCAGGGCGTTCGCGTCGAGCGTCAGCCACTGCTGCACGGACCACCACGCGTAGTAAGCGACTGCGATCGCGAGCAGGGTGAGGAGAGTGCGTTCGCGAAAACGCGGCTCATAGAGCCGGCGGACGCCGTACCACCGTCTCACGCCGCCACCTGCGCCATCCGCGTATCAGGCGCGCGGAGGCCATGCCGGTGCCACGCAACCAGAAGTAGCGCTACCGGGATGGCGGTGAAGCCGTTGAAGAAACCGATCCGCAGGCCGAGGAAGTAGGCGAAGGGAAGCACGGCGAAAGCCCAGATGGTTGTCTCGACCAACGGCAAGGACCAGCCGCGAAGGTCTCGGCCCAACAGGACAGCTACCACCGGTAATAGAAGGATCATGTCGTAGGACTGGACGAAGGGCAGTGCGCTCATCCAGAGCAGCAGGACTGAGAGCGCCCGGGTCCGCGGGTCGGTCGAGCGGCGCAGCAGCCAGCCGCCGTAAACACAGGCGGCAATCAGAACCGCCACCAGCGCGGCGGTCTTGGGCCAGCCGCTCAGACCTGGATAGAAAAAGCTCTCGATCGACGCGATGTCGGGCTGCGGTCCCTGGACGGCGGCCCACATCCGAGGGACCTGCATCGGCCATTCAAAGAAGGCGGACCCCATGGCCAGCAGGGCCGCGCCAAACGCGACCGCCGTACCCAGGGCAAAACCGCCCAGCATCCGAAGGGCGGCGCGGGGCTCCAGCAGGGCAAGCACAAACGGAAGCTCGAGCCCGATGTTGGGCTTGATCCAGATCACGGTTAGCACCAGCCCGGCGGCCAGCGGCCAGCGTTTTAGCAGCGCCCAGCTGAGGACCAGGGCGCCGAAGATCAATCCCCCGACCTGTCCCATGAACAGGTTTATGAAGCCGATGGGAAAGAGGATGGCGGCCGCCGCTCCCAGCCGGGCCAGGGGCGGATCCCACCCCGATCGACGCAAGAGCAGCCAGGCGGATGCGCCGATTACCAGGCCGACGGTCAGGATGAAGATCAGGAATGCAGCCTGCCAGCCGAGCCCGGTGAGCGGGACCAGCGCGTAGGCGAGCCAGGGCCCTTCCGGGTAGGCGAGAAACTCGTAGAAATCCTTGCTCTGCGGAGTCAGATGTGCGGGTGTGTTGTAGAGGGAGTTCTCGGCGCCAGCCAGCGATGGCCAATCGTATGGGTCCTGGCCCTGGGCCATGAGGGTGGCCGCCGCGTAAAAGACGCGAAAGTCCTGCCCGGCGGTGGGCGACGTGATCAGCTGCCGCGCATACGCCACCACCAGCACCGCCAAAAAGACGCCCAGCAGTCGGAGACGAAAGCGATGGCGCCTGGTGAGCGGAGTCACCCGAGCGCGCTGGTCGCATAGGCGCGGTTATCCGGCGTGTCGCGCATCATGATGGTCGCCTTGTCGAAGGTGTGCAGCTCGAACCAGCCGGTATGGCCTGGCGCATTGTGGTCCTGGCGGAGCTCGGTGATGATGGCGTCATCCGAGTGGAAGATCACCCAGTTCACGCCGTAGTGCTCGAGCAGTTGCGGCTGGTCCGGGTAGAGGTACTGCAGATGGGCGTAGTCCTCGAGCAATTTGTCCCCGGTCACGGCCGCGTCGCCGTAGACGAAGACCGGCTGTTGCGGAAATAGTCTGAAGATCAAATAACCGCCGTAGCCGTAGACGTTGAGCATGTGGCCGGGCGGCGGATGCTGGACCAGGAAGTCCGCCGCCTTGACCGGAAAATCCCGGGCGACCAGCTTGCCATCCACTCGCTGGACCAGGCTGGGCAGCATCTGGACCATGACCAGGGCGGCGAGCAGAACCAGAACCAGGCCGTTGACGCTCGCCATCAGACCGCTCGCGGGAAGGGGGCGACCGCTGCGCTTGAGTCGCGGGCGCAGCCGCTCCCAGGCCTGCTGTCCGTAGTCCGCCAGGGCCGGCACGGCCACGACGGTGAAGAGCGCCAGGTTGCGCTGCGACTGCAGGGCCAGGCCGAGCCCGGTGAGCAGTAGCAGTAGCTGCCGGGTCTCCACCCGTCTGGCGACGGCAAGCCCCAGCAGCAGAAGAAAGATGGTGGCCTCAAAGATCCTGATCTCGGCCATCTGGAAGTTCGGAGAATGCCACTCGACAATCAGCGTCTGCTGCACGCCGCTGCCCACCGTCTGTAGTGGGTACAGATAGATGTCCCATCCGTTCGGGTTGACGATGGCCGCCGCCAGCGATGCGAGCAGGACCAGTGCCAGGGCCCGGAGCCGGCCCAGGGCAAGGGCGTCCGGCCGGTGGAGGACGACCTTTGCCGCCTCCGCGACCAGGGCTACCCCCAGGAAAACGTAGACGATGAAGAAGCCCGCGTGCAGGTTGGCCCAGAGGAGCACGACCAGCGGAAGCAAGTAGATGGCCCGGCTCTTGCCCTCGCAGAACCGCTTTATCCACAGGAGAGTGAGCGCGCTCAGGGTAAAGGTGACCATCTGGATGCGCGGGCCCCAGATGACGTTGGCGGCCGCGGCGCCCAGGACGAGGGAGAGGCCGGCCACCACGAAGTTGACCCGGCGGTCGATAGAGCGATAGACCAGGACGAAGCCGGCTGCCAGCAGGGCGCCGAAGAACAGGCTGACCAGGGGCAGCTTGCCCAGGCCGAACAGGCCCGCCATGACGACCTCGCTCAGCCATTCGTGGGTGATCCAGCGGTGATCCGGGACGGTGAACGTATAGAGGTCGTGGCGGGGGATGGCGTGGTGGCTGAGGATCCAGTCGCCGGTGGTCAGGTGCCACCAGAAATCGGGGTCGGTCACCGGCTGGATGGCGGTGATCAGCAGCACCAGGAAGATGGCGGCAGTAAAGAAATGTGGTAGGTCGAGCCACCGATAGAGCCTCAAGAGCCCCCTGGGTGGGCCTGGCTGAGAGGGGAATGGGCGAGCGGAACGGGCCAGGCTTGCCAATTTAACAGAGGTGTAACGGCCGTACCGGCCGCTCATTGCAGGCCCTAGAACACGAAGGGGATCAAGCGGGCCGTGTGGCGAGCGTAGGCTTCGTACTCCGGGTAGGCTCGGCGGAGGACAGCTTCCTCGAAGCGCATCCGCAGCAGCTGGGCGCCGACGAAAATCAGAAAGACCAGGATGTGGGCGCTCAGGATGGTGGGGAGGAGCAGCCCCAGGCCTGACATCAGCTCACCCAGGTAGATCGGGTGGCGTACCACCGAATAGGGTCCGGTGGTGACCAGTCCGCGTGCTTCGGCCGTGATGCTGAAGCGGTTGCGCAGGTAGCTCAACGAAAACAGGGCGATGAAGACACCCCAGCTAAGCAGCAGGTCGCTGATGGCGAGGATGCTGGCGTCCGTGCTCCGGGCCGAGCCTGGCACCAGCCAGATGAACAGCAGGATGAAGCTGCCGACCATGGCGGCGGCCACCGGCAGGAATCTGTGGTTGGTGGCCGCGGGCCGGCCCCGGAAAACGTAGATCACGACGATGAAGGTGAAGAAGGCGAGCGTCAGGCCACGGTTGATCAGGTAGAGGGCGGCGGCCTGGTTGACCCCCACCTGCACGGCCGCCCGGACCCCGCTCAGCAGGAGCTCGCCCTGGATCGCGACCAGGAAGCTAAAGATTCCCAGCGGCAGCGCGCGCCCAAAGATGAAGGCGAGACGGGGATTCATCGGGCTCGTGAACTCAGGCGGAATTCGCGGATTTCCGTGATATCATATGGGCCGCCTACGGCGGTTCCGGCGTTTCCCAAGCTCTCTTTTTCAATATGAGTGCGATCCAGGCTGCGGACGAGATCTTCGATCCGTTCGTGCTTGTGCACCAATCGGTGAGCGGGCGGCTGGAGCAGGTCGAGTCCGAGCTGGAGGCCACCGAGCAGAAGGCGCGAGACCTCGAAGCCTCCCTCGAAGACGCCCGCGAGCGGGCCGAGGAGTCGCGGGTCGTCGAGAAACACCTGCTGAACAACATCCGGCAGTTCGCGCCGGCCGAGGTTCAGAGCACCTATGGCAACATCCTGGAGACGCAGCTCGGGGTCGAGCGAGCCCAGTTCAATTACGACGCGCTGGTCGCCCGCCGGGGTGACCTCAAGGACGAGGTCCAATTTCTCCGGTCGGCCGGCCAGATCCTGAGTGACCTCCAGCGGATGTACAGCAACAACGGCAGTCATCCGGCACCCGATGGGGATAAGCAGTTCCGGGATGCCTCCCGCCAGGTCTTCCAGATCATCGAAGAGGAGCGAATGCGCATCGCCCGCGACATGCACGACGGGCCGGCCCAATCGATGGCCAACCTGGTCCTCCAGGCGGAAATCCTCGAGCGGCTGCTGGACCGCAACCCCAAGCAGCTGGTGACCGAGCTCGCCGAGTTCAAGAACAGCGTGCGCAATGCATTAGAGGAAACGCGGCAATTGATCTTCGACTTGCGACCCATGACCCTGGACGACCTGGGATTGATCCCCACCCTGCGCAAATTCATCAAGGAGTACGGCGATCGCTACGGCCTGTCCACCCGGTTCAATGTGGTGGGGCAGGAGCGCCGGCTGCCGGGCAACATGGAAGGGGTCCTGTTCCGCATCACCCAGGAGGCCCTGACAAACGTGCACAAGCACGCCCGGGCCAAGATGGCCGAGGTGACCATGAACCTGCAGCCGACCCGGGTCACCGTGGTAGTCAAGGACGACGGCCAGGGATTCGACGTGGCCCGGACCGAGGCCAACCTACATAAGAACAAGAACCTCGGGCTGCTCAGCATGCGCGAGCGGGCCGAGCTGGAGAAGGGAGCGCTCGAGATCCGCAGCCAGCCCGGCCGCGGGACCGAAGTCAAGGTAGAGATCCCGCTCGGAAAGCGCTAGCCAGACCCGGCAGAACGAGCGGAGCGCACTCGCCGGTTCTGTTACCGAACCGTTATGGCGAGTTTGCCGTTATTTGCTGCTGCGCGGCGTTGCAATGCCGACGGGACGCTATGGCCGATGCCTGGGCTGCCCGCCGCATTACGTCGCAAAGGAGGTGAATCGCATGTTGACCAGCCTCTATCTTCGTCTCCGCGCGCTGCTCAACCGTGAGGAAGGGCAGGGCATGGTAGAGTACGCCCTCATCCTGGTCTTGATCGCGGTGGTCGTTATCGTGGTCCTGATCATCCTGGGCAACCAGGTGAAGAACGTCTTCTGCAACATCTCGGGCGGTCTGGGCCAGTAAGGTCCAAGCCA
>Ga0209806_1000279_pt1 | contig 33925 bp, 30 predicted proteins | sample GraSoiAngelo_152_FD_186166 | JGI IMG/M metagenome (GOLD analysis project Ga0209806, IMG submission 186166) | Grasslands soil microbial communities from the Angelo Coastal Reserve, California, USA - 14_1009_12_30cm (SPAdes) (version 2) | ecosystem: Environmental > Terrestrial > Soil > Grasslands ... | reverse complement strand
TTCGACCTCGCATCCGCGCGTTTCAGCGGAAGACGCGCGCCCGCATACGCGGGAGGCAGCGCCCCGAACGTCCACATCCACGTCATGCACGAGGCCTACTCGCACGAGCTCGCCGCAGCGGGCTTCTGGCTGGGCAGCGCCGATGTGCCGCAAGCCGAGTACTACGCGTACGCGATGCCCGCGCTCGCCGGCGTCGCGGGCGCCAGGATCCGGCCCGAGGCCGCGGCCTGGATCGAGGACCGGGGCTTATTCGTGTTGCCCTATGAAGCGGTCCGGACTTCTTCGGATCCGGACGCGGCGATCATGGCCTTCCTGGAGAGCACCTACAGCGCCATCGCCGACCTGGGTCACTGGGACCGCGACCTTCTCGAAGCGCGTTTGAGCTGCGATTGCGATCCGGTGCCGGTGGCCATGCTCCCGCGGGGCAGGCCTGCGAAGGCGCGGAAACAACGGGTTTAGATTTGGGGCGCGATGGCGGTCGTCGTTCCGCTCGATAGCAGGCAGGCGAGCATCACACGCATGCTGCTGACCCAAACCGGACCGTCGACCGTCGAGGCGATCGCGAGCGAGCTCAAGCTGACCAGTCGCGTCGTCCGCTACAACCTTCCTTCGATCGACACCTTCCTCCGCCCCGAGGGTCTCCACGTGATGCGACGCCGCGGCGTGGGTGTGTGGGTGTCCGGTGACGACGATCGGCGGCAGGCGATCCTCTTGAGTCTCGGCGCCGCGGCTGGCCCACGGGTCCTCGACGGGGAGGACCGCAAGCTCCATGCGCTCGCCGCCCTTCTGGACGCGTCGCCGCGCCCGGTCCACATCGGCGACCTCGAGGTAGAGCTCGGCGCCTCGCGACCGACCGTCCGCCGCGACGTTCGAGCTGCCGAGGCGTGGCTCGAAGGCCACCACCTTCATCTGCAGCGCCTGCCCGGAGTTGGCATCGCCGTTCGGGGAAGCGAGATCGACATCCGGAAGGGGCTTCTCTCGCTGGTTCTGGAGGCGGTGCCCGCCGAACACCTTCTCTCCGAGATGGGCGCGCCAAAACACGCACGTCCGCACGTGACCGATATGCGCGGACTCGCTCATTTCGCCTCGCAACTCGACCTACCGACACATCGCGCGATCCTCACGGCGCAGCTCCTCGAGCCCGACGACGCCGGGCCGATGGCGATGGTGGCCACCCTTTACCTTGCGATCGTTACTCGCCGCGTCCGCGCGGGTCATCGAGCCGAGCTGCAAAGCGGCCAGCTCCGCTCGCTCATCGACCATCCGGTCGCCGCGGCCGCGGCACGGATCGCGGCAGCGGTCGAGAAGGAGGCAGACCTCACTCTCGATGAGGCCGACGTCGCCGCCATCACCGAATTCCTTCTCGGATTCGTCGAGCTCGTCAACGCCAGTCTCGCGACGCAACCCGACGATGAGATCGTGATCGATCGCCTCGTCGCATCCGCGGCGTCACGGCTCCACCCCTCCCTTGCCGAGGACGTTCAGCTTCGGCGGAGCCTCGGTGAGCATCTCCGTCGTTTGCGCGTCCGCTTGCGGTACGGCCTCCCCGTGACCAACCCGCTCGACCAGGAGGTGCGCCAGCGTTATCCCGACGTCTATCGCGTGGCGACCGAGATCGTTGCCGCCCTGCACCCGATGGGCGACGCGGTCGTTCCCCATGAAGAGATCGGATTCCTGACGATGTACCTCGCGGGATCGCTCGAACGCAACCGCCTCCGGCCCAAGACGCGGATCACGGTGGTCTGCCCGGCCGGCATGGCGACCGCGTGGATCCTCGTTTCACGTCTCTCCGCCGAGTTTCCGAACGTCGAGATCACGCGGGTCGTCTCGAAGACCGTCTTCGAGAAAGACGTGGACATCGCCGCCACGGACCTCGTCGTCAGCACCGTCCCCCTGGAGGACGAGGTCGCCAACCTCCAAACCGTGGTCGTCAGCCCGCTGCTTCGCGAGCGGGACCTCCGGCGCCTGAGCCGCATCCTGGGAGAACCGGCGCACTGAGCGGCGGGAGCCGGATTGTCACAAGTGGGCGGCGACAGATTGGCACTTGTGACAAGTCGGCCCGGCTCCGATGATGCCGCCCGTTTTCGACTTGGAGGGGGTGGCGGCTGTGCAGGAGCGAGTTCAGCGGTTTGGCGGCAACCTGGCCGCGATGGTGATCCCAAATATTGGCGCGTTCATCGCGTGGGGCCTGATCACGGCGTTCGTCATTCCGACGGGCTGGATCCCGAACGAAAACCTCGCGAAGCTCGTCGGCCCGATGATCAAATTCTTACTCCCGCTGCTCATCGGGTACACCGGTGGGAAGCTGGTCTACGGGCATCGCGGCGGAGTCGTCGGGGCGGTCGTGACGGCCGGGATCGTGATCGGTTCCGAGGTCCCGATGTTCCTCGGGGCAATGATCGCTGGGCCGCTCGGCGGTTTCCTGATCAAGATGTTCGACCGCGCGGTCGAAGGGAAGATCCCGTCCGGGTTCGAGATGCTGACGAACAACTTCTCGGCCGGAATCCTCGGGGCGATCCTCGCCGTGCTTGGGCTCGTTGCGATCGGGCCGGTGCTCGAGGCTTTCTCGACCGCTCTCGGCAACTTCGTGCACGCGCTCATCAACGCCGGCGTCCTTCCGCTCGCGGACATTCCGATCGAGGTCGCCAAGGTCCTATTCCTGAACAACGCCATCAACCACGGCGTTCTCGCGCCGCTCGGAGTGATCGACGCCGCGAAGAACGGCCGCGCGATTCAGTTCCTGCTCGAAACGAACCCCGGTCCGGGCCTCGGTCTGCTGCTCGCCTTCGCGGCCTTCGGCAAGGGCGCGGCGAAGCTATCGGCTCCCGGAGCGATCGTCATTCACTTCCTGGGCGGGATCCACGAGATCTACTTCCCGTACGTGCTTTCGAACCCGATCATGATCGTCGCGATGTGGGCCGGCGGCATCACCGCCGACATCATCTTCGTCGCTACGAACGCCGGTCTTGTCGCGACGCCATCGCCGGGCAGCATCTTCGCCTACCTCGCGGTCACGCCGCCCGGTCAGCATTTCGGGGTGTTCCTCGGAGTCTTTGCCGCGGCGGCGGTGTCGTTCGCGGTCGGCTCGATGCTGCTGCGCCTCTTCCCGGCCAAGGTGGAAGAAACCGAGACCGACACCACCACCCAAAGGCAAGTGCCAGCACCCGCACCCGCGTAGCCTCCTTATTGACGCGAGGTCCACCGGCCGGTCGACTACGGCCGGCCGGTGGACGACAGGGAAGGTGTCGTCATGGTCGTGAAGCGCGCTGACGAGGTGAAGCTCGTCGTATTCGTCTGCGAAGCCGGAATGGGGTCGAGCCTCATCGGCGCCAATCAGCTCAAGAAGAAGATCAAGGACGCGGGACTGAGCGTCCGCGTCATCCACTCACCGGTCAACGAGATACCCGCGGAGACTGACGTCGTGGTCTCGCACGAGGGCTTGGCCGATCGCGCTCGGAAGGTGGCGCCGGCCGCGGTCGTCCTCACATTCCGCAACTTTATGAACAACACCGCCTCCGACCGCCTGCTGAAGAGCCTTGTGGCAGGCGAGGAGGTTTCGGCCGAAGCGGGGCACGCGTCGTGACGATCGAAGTCCTCTCCGAGTCCGCGGTCGTCGTCGGCGCGACGGCGGCGGACCGAAACAAGGCGATCGACATCGTGGGCTCGCTGTTGGTCGCGGAGGGTTGCGTGACCTCTGCGTACATCGGGCAAATGCAGCAACGGGAAGAGATCGTGTCGACGTATCTCGGCAACGGGATCGCGTTGCCGCACGGCACGAACGAGTCGAAGGACTTCGTCAAGCGCACCGGACTCGCTGTTGCGCAGTTTCCGGACGGGGTCGAGTGGGGAGAGGAGCGCGCGCACCTGGTCATCGGCCTAGCCGCCACTTCCGACGAGCACATTCGGGTGCTTGCGCGGCTCGCCACGATCCTCGGCGACGAGGCGCTGTGCCACCGACTCGGCAGCACCCTCGACGCCGGTGAGATCCACCGGACGCTCACAGCGACCGCGACCGACGACGCGCCACCTGGCAACGGACACCCCGCGCGCAGCGACGAGGTCGCTTTGGCACTCACCATCACGAACCCCCACGGGCTCCACGCTCGGCCAGCCGCCAACGTGGTCGATCGCGTGCGTCCGTTCGAGGCGGAGGTTTCGATCCACGCGAACGGGCGGAAGGCGAACGCCCGGAGCATCACAGCTCTTCTCGGTCTCGGAGCCGCCGTCGGCGATGACGTGCGCATCGTGGCTCGCGGCGCGGATGCGGAGAGCGCCGCGGATGCCGTCGCCGCGATCCTGACCAGCAATACTGAAGGCTAAGGTGGCCCGTCTCGATCACGATGCACTCCTCACCGCGATAAGCGCGTCAGTCCAGGCGGCGCCCGATCCGGACGGGCTCGCGGACCTCGTCGCATCGCGCGGACGGATCAACGTTGCTGCGACCGGCGCGGAGATCGGCCCCGCGATCAAGCGGCTCGCCCCGCTTCCCGGCTACCGCTGGGTCGCTATCAACCCTGGCGATCTCTTCGCGGCGAGCCCACTCACGATGGGGACGAAGGTCGGGATCCTCGATCCGACGGGGCGAGTGCTGAAGGCCGCCGACCTTCCTCGACCGAAGGCACGGGAGTGAGCGAGGCCTACGCCACCTATCGCTTCGTCCCGCCGAATGCCCCGCGCAGCACGCTTGCTTGGAATGTTTACGGGAAGGGCGTGGACAGCGTTGGACGCGACGGCAAACCCGAGTGGGTCGACGTACCGGCGCCCTCGAAAGATCAGATCCTCGTCCGAGTCGACGCCGTCGGGCTCTGCTTCTCCGATGTGAAGCTGATCCGCCTCGGCGGCGAGCATCCGAAGCTATACGGCCGGGATCTCGCGACAGAGCCCACGCGCCTCGGCCACGAGACCGCCGTGACGGTCGTCGCCGTCGGAAGCGAGCTCGCCGGGAGGTTCCATCCAGGCCAGCGACTCGCCATTCAACCGGACATCTACTCCGGCGGCCGCAGCACCGCCTACGGGTACACGATCCCGGGCGGACTCATCGGCTACCACAGTCTCGGTCCGGAGGTCCTTGCCGCCGACGACGGCGCCTATGTGATCGAGGTCGACGAGCGGCTCGGGTATGCCGAGACAGCACTCACCGAGCCGTGGGCGTGCGTCGAAGCGGCCTACACCCAGCGACGGAGGCTCGTGCCTTTGCCCGGTGGTCGCGCCTGGGTGATCGGGCGTCAGGATGATCACCGCTCCTACCGGTTCGACCGAACGCTGGCGGATACGCGCGAGGTCGTCGTCTCGGGACTGCGCGACGACCTCGTCACCGCACTCAGATCGAGCGCGCCCAAAGCCGCGATCTCCGTCGTCGACGAAGCGCTCGTCCGCGGCCCGTTCGACGACATCATCATGCTCGGCCCCGGGTCCGCGGCGCTCGTCTCCCGCGCAAGTGATGCTCTCGCGTTCCGTGGCCTCCTGAACCTCGTCGGCGACGAGCCACTCGATGGCGCGGTCGACATCGACATCGGCCGCATCCACTACCACTACACGGCGTACGTGGGCACGCGGGGGTCCAACGTGTCCGCGTCGTACGGCGAGGCACGAAACAGGGCTGAGCTGCGATCAGGTGGCGTCGCGCTCTTCGTCGGGGCGGCCGGGCCGATGGGACAGATGCACCTCGAGCGCGCGCTCAAGAAGCCGAACGGCCCAGCGACCCTGATCGGCGTGGATCTCGACCGCGAACGGCTGACAACCGCGAAGAAGCATCTCGATCCAATCGCGACCGCGCTCGGTAAGAGGCTCGTGATGACGACCGTTTCGAGCGAGGAAGAGCTCGCGATGCTCGTGGCGCGGGAGACGAACGGGCGCGGCGCCGACGACGTGGTGGTGACCGCGCCGACCGCCGCCGCGGTTATCCAGGCCGCGCGCGTCATGGCCGGCGATGCGATGCTCGTGCTCTTCGCTGGTCTTCCGGTCGGAACGCGCGCGGCGCTCGACCTGTCGCGCGTCTTCCTGCACGGCGCGCAGTACACCGGGACGTCTGGCTCGCGGATCGCGGACCAGGACCTTGTCGTCCGCAAGACGCTCGCCGGCGAGCTGTCCCCCGCTCGCGCCGTCGCCGCGGTCGGCGGGATCGAGGCCGCCGCGGATGGACTGCGGTCACTGGTCGAGGGCCGGTTCGCGGGCAAGATCGTGATCTTCCCGCAGCTGCGTGGGCTTCCCCTGACCGCGATCGAGGATCTCGCCGCGAGCGATCCGGAACTCGGGGCCGCTCTGGGCCCGGGCGGAACATGGACATCCGACGCTGAGGCGGTCCTCTTCGCCAAGCACCTCGAACCCGCCGCGATCGCTTCGGCGTGATCGTGACGGTGACTCCGAACCCGAGCATCGACCGGACGATCGAGATCGATCGGCTCGAACGGGGCGCGCTCATCAGGGCCCGGCGGTCGAGCGCGGAAGCGGCCGGGAAGGGCCTCAACGTCTCATGCGCCCTGACCGCGCAGGGCGTCGCCACGTTGGCGGTGCTGCCGCTTGCGGAGGAAACGGCGACCACCTATCTGGGACTCCTCGCACAGGCGACGCCCATCGCCGCGGTGCCGATCGCCGGTTCGACCAGGGTGAACGTGAGCCTCATCGAACCGGACGGAACGGTGACGAAGGTCAACGAGCCGGGTCCGGCGCTCGACGAGGGAGACGTGGATGCATTGCTCTCGGCGGCCGGAGGCGTCCGGGATGCCGCGTGGATCCTGGGGTGCGGTTCGCTACCCCCGGGTGCTCCCGTCGACTTCTACGCGCGGCTTGCGGGACTCGGGTCGCCGGACCGGCGCGTCGCGGTCGATGCGAGTGGCCAAGCGCTGAGCGCCGCGGTGTCGGCCGGTGTCGCGTTGATCAAGCCCAACCGTGCCGAGCTCGAGGAGCTCGCCGGCCGCGCGCTGTCGACGATCGGCGATGTCGTCGCGGCCGCGAGGAAACTTACGGACCGCTGCGATGCGGTTCTCATAAGCCTCGGCGCCGACGGCGCGGTGTATGTCGACGCCAACGCCGCCCTTCATGCGGAGGCGCCAATCGCCGACATCATCAATACGGTCGGCGCGGGTGACGCTCTGCTGGCCGGGTTCGTTGCGGCCGGCGGCGGCTCGGCGGGACTTGCGACCGCGGTCGCGTGGTCTATCGCCGCGGTCCGCTCGCCCGGGACGCGCATGTGTCCGGTGACCGCGGGCGATCGAGCGGCGGTCATCGTCCACGAGCGGTTAGACCCCGCGCGGCGGCTTCAGGGGTGACGACGCAGGGCGCGGTTCGGATTCGGGGAGTCGCCGCGGCTCCTGGCACCGCCCACGGTCCGTGGGTCCCCTTCGTGCGAAGCTCTCCGGCGCGGCCCGGTGGCCGAACGGTCGAGCCCGATGCCGAGGTGGCTCGGGTCATCTCCGCCGCCGAGGCGGTCGCCGTCGCGTCGGAACGACTGGCGGACGACGTGGCGCGCGCCGGCCACGCCGACGAAGCGAAGATCTTCATGGCGCACGCCATGATCGCGCGCGATCCCGAGCTTCTCGATGCGGCAGCGATTCGGATCCGCACCGAGCATGCCGACGGGATCGGCGCGATCGGCGCCGCCGCGAGCGCCGTCGCGGATCAGCTCCGCGCTCTCCGCGATGAGCTGCTTGCGGCGCGGGCCTCCGACGTGATCGACATCGGCGACCGAATCGCCCGCGAGCTCGCGGGGCTGCCCGCTGCCGGCATTCGGCTGATCGAACCAGCCATCGTCGTCGCGGAAGATCTCCCCCCATCGGTGACCGCGACTCTGCGGCGCGATCGCCTGCTCGGCATCGCGCTCGAGGCGTCGTCCCCCACAGCGCACGCCGCGATCCTCGCCCGTGCATACGGGATCCCCGCTGTCGTAGGAGCGACCGGCCTGCTCGCTGCGCTCGGCGCGGCAGGTCATGGATCCGCACTCGCGATTGACGGCGAAAGCGGCGAGGTGCTCGTGGCGCCCGCGAAAGAAGATGTGGAACGGTGCGAGGCGCGCGCCGACGTGACCCGGCGCGCTCGTGATCGGGACCTCGAGGATGCCGCGCTTCCGGCGGTCACGAAGGACGGGACCCCCGTCGTGCTCCTGGCGAACATCGGCTCGCCGGACGAGGTGTCTGGCGCCGTCGCGTTAGGAGCACGTGGCGTCGGCCTCTTCCGGACCGAGTTTCTCTTCCTCGAGCGCGCGAGCCCGCCTTCCGAAGATGAGCAAGCCGATGCGTACGGCCGGGTCATTGCGGCATTCGCGCCGCATCCGGTGACGATCCGTTTGCTCGACGTCGGGGGAGACAAACCGATCCCGTATCTCCCGCTCAAGGCCGAAGACAATCCCTTCCTCGGAGTCCGCGCGCTTCGCCTCGCGGATCGCCGGCCCGACATCTTCGTGACACAGCTGCGCGCGTGTTATCGCGCGGCGGTCGCGGGACGGGTGAAGATCATGGCCCCGATGGTCGCGGACGCGGGCGACGCCGCGACGCTCCGCCGTCTCGCCGATCGGGCTCGGGAGGAACTGATCGCCGAAGGCCGGCCGATCGGTCCGGCGGACATCGGCGTCATGCTCGAGATCCCATCCGCAATCCTCACCGCGGACACGTACGTTCGCGACCTCGGCTTCGTGAGCATTGGCACGAATGACCTGCTCCAGTACACGCTCGCCGCGGATCGCGGCAACCCAGCGCTGGAGCGCTACCGCGACTCGCTTCATCCGGCCCTTCTTCAGCTGATCCGGCTCGCGGTCGAATCCGCCCGGCGGGCGGGCACCGAGCTCTCGGTGTGTGGCGAAATGGCGGGCGACCCCGTGGCGGCATTGGTGCTGGTGGGACTCGGCGTTCGCGTGTTGAGCATGGCTCCCTCAAACCTCGCAAACGTAAGGCGAGCCATCCGCGCCGCGGTGAGGGACGATCTCGAGGGCGCCGCGATGTCGTCACTCGGCGACGCATCCGCGGCGGACGTCCGGCTCCGACTCCGAACGCGCACCCAACTCTGACCGGACGTCCCGTGCATCCCACATTGGTATCAAGCGCCGATCAGCACCGTCTTCTTAGGGCCAGTCCAGGCACGGCTAGTCCAATTTGATGATTGTCTCGGGACATAACATCGCGACCGAATCCGGATGTTTAGCCGAGGTCGTGTCGAGGTGCAGCGCTGATGAAGCCTGGCCTCATCGCGCTCATCCTCGCCTCTCTCATCGCCGCGTGCGGCGTGCCCGCGCCAGCCGCTCCGTCTGTCGACCCGCTGCACGGGCAGTACAGCGCGACGGGCGGCGGAGGCGCGCTACCGGCGGTCCAGGCTCTGACCGCACGGTTCAAAGAGCTGCACCCCGGTGTCGCCTGGATCGTGACTGAGACCGGCTCCGATGCCGCAATCAGCCTCACCACGTCGGGCAACGTGGACGTTGGCTTCATCAGTCGCGATCTGAAGGAGACCGAAAAAACCAAGGTCAACGCGCTTTCGATCGGCTTCAGTGGAACCGCGGTTGTCGTCAACGTCTCCAACCCGGTGACCAATCTCACCCGAGACCAGGTCCGCCGCATCTACCTCGGTGAGATCACAAACTGGTCAGAGGTCGGAGGAAACAACGAGGCCATCAGACCGTTCATGCGCGAACCGAACGCGGCGACGCGGACCAGCTTCGAGTCCTACATCTTCGGGAGCACTAAGCCGACTTATGCAAAAGCCGTGACCGAGATCTTTGAGGTCGAGGCGACTTTCTCCGCGGTGACATCGTTCAGGGGCTCTATCGGCATCGCGACGACCGGCGCGCGCACGGGGCAGGAGACGAAACTTCGGATGATCTCGATCGACGGGATCGCGCCGACCCCCGAGAACCTCGCCGACCGGTCGTACAAGATCGAGCGGCCGCTCTACCTCGTGTACCCCGCGGACCCGTCTCAGGTCAAACCGGCGGTACAGATGTTCCTTGACTTCGCAAAGACCCCACAGGGTCAACAAATCGCAGCAGCCGCGTCTTAGTCGAACCTAAACGCGTCCCAGTTAATGCTGTCCCAGGCCACACTGTCCCACGCGATGCTGTCCCAGGCGATGCTGTCCCAGGCCACGCTGTCCCACGCCACGCTGTCCCAGTTGATGCTGTCCCAGGCGATGCTGTCCCAATCGAAGTTGTCCCAGGCGATGCTGTCCCAGTTGATGCTGTCCCAGGTCAGCGAATCCCAGAGGATGGCGCCGTAGGTCGGGTTCTTCCACTTGAGAGGCACGGTATGGAGGAATGGGTAGAGCGCGCGGGCGAAGGTGTCGGCGGGCCGGAGACCGCGATTCGCGCGGGCTGTCACCTGGGTCACGACGGTCTGGGCGAACGCCGCGGAACCGATACCTGTAGTTGATCCCGCAGGGGGCGTAGCGCTCTGGACCGCAGCGAGCGCGTCGAGGAGCCCGCTACCGCCTGCTGTTGGATCGGGCAGTGCTCCGCCGCTGTCCTGCCCGTACGGCTGCGTCGTCCCGACGAGGATCGCCTTGACCTGATCCGGAGTGAGGTTCGGCCGGCTCTGGAGCAAGAGCGCGACCGCGCCGGACACGACGGGGGTCGCCATTGACGTTCCGCTGAGGCGGAGATAGGTCGACCCGTTCGCTGCAATGACCACACGGTCGGGGAACAGCACGTCCAAAGCGCTTCCCGTTACGCGTAGCGAGACGATCCTCCGCCCGGGCGCGACCAGGTCGGGCTTGGCAGTCGAGTCCGACGTGCCCCATGAGGAGAACGGGGCGAGCGTGTCGTCGCGTGTCGTGATCGTGCCGTGATCGTCGGTCGCGCCCACGGTGATGGCGTACGGGTCGATGCCCGGGCTCGCGACACTGTTGCGCGCGGGTCCGCCGTTGCCTGCCGCCACGACGACGACCAGGCCACGGCGCCAAGCGATCTCAACCGCAGCCGACATTGGATCCGTTCGGTACGACGTCGGGGCCGGAGCCCCGAACGAGAGGTTGAGAACGCGGATGTTGTAAGTGGACCGGTGCGCAAGGACCCACTGGATCCCGGCGACCACCGATGACACCCGACCACTGCCGTTGCGGCCGAGCACGCGGACATCGACGATGTTCGCTTGCGGTGCGACACCGACAAACTGCCCGGCAGACTTTTGGCCGTTCCCAGCGACGATCCCGGCGACGTGCGTGCCGTGACCGCCTGGGTCGCTCACGAGCCGCTGATCGGCGAAGTTGACCGAGGCGAGGATGCGGTTCGTCGGCTGGACCAGGTCGGGATCCGCCGCAACACCTGAATCGAGGACCGCGATGGTCACGCCTTGGCCGGTCGTGCCCCGCGCCCAGACCTGGTCGGCGTTCACGACACGCGGGTACGGCGCCGAGGACGAGGTCGGTGTCGAGTCAGCCGGCGCGCCGGCGGCGGGCGGCGTCGAGTCAGACGGCGCGGAGGCAGCCGCTGGGGTTGGGGTAGGAGTGGGGGTCGCAGACGCAGACGGGTCGGTCGGCGCGGCGGCGGGCGTGGGCGACGCGGGCGTCGGTGTCGGCGTTGGTGCCGGCGTGGACGGAGCGGCCGGAGTGGGCGTCGGAGTAGGCGTAGGTGTCGGAGTAGGCGTAGGTGTCGGAGTAGGCGTAGGTGTCGGAGTAGGCGTAGGTGTCGGAGTAGGCGTAGGTGTCGGAGAAGGCGTCGGGGCCGCAGTCGGTGTTGGAGTCGGAGTCGGAGTCGGAGTAGGTGTAGGCGTCGGGGTCGGCGTCAGGATCGGCGGGGGAGACGGGGTGGGCAGCGGGGGCGGAGTTGGGAGCGGATCGAGGGTAAAAACGGATGCGGTGTTCGCCACCGCGCTCGCCGGTGCCACGGTCGCGTCGAAGTGGATGTACGCGACGGTCGGCACAAGGTTCATGGCCTCGATGCCAGTGGCGTTCGCGAATCCAGCGGCACTGTTGATCAGGGCGAGAGCTACTGCGGCAGTGCCATTAAGCCGGAGCAGCTCCAGTGCCTCGTTCGCGCGATTGGCGCTTGATGCGGCGGTGAACGGAGCGGCCGGCGGCTGCATCTCGACGATGACCGGGAGGAGCGCCGTCGGACGCGCCTGCATCAGCGCGCGGAGCGCCGGGTCGACCTTGTCGGGGACCGTCGAATCCGCACGCGCCGGAGGCGCCATCGGTGCGAGCGCCAGCGCCAGCACGACGAGTACGCCACTGAGGCCCATGAACCGCCCGCGCCTCATGGGACTTCCCTCTCGACGGGCGCGTCGGCTTCGTTCGCTTCACGCAACGGCAGCGTGAAGAAGAACGTGGTCCCCTGACCGCGGCCGGCCGACTCGGCCCACATGCGGCCGCCGTGCTTCGCGACGAGGCCGTGGGCGAAGTAGAGGCCGAAGCCGTCGCCTTTGACTTGTCGTGCGGGCTCCGCACGGTATCCCCGACGGAACACCTGCGAGAGCTCGGCGCCGTCGATGCCGATCCCTTCATCGTGGACCGAGACCTTCGCGGTCCGCGCGTCGGCAGTTGCCGACACCGTCACGGTCGATCCTTCAGGCGAGTACTTCAGTGCATTCGACAGAAGGTTCATGAGCACCTGGCGAATCCGTCGCTCGTCCCACTCACCCTCAATGCTCGTGTCAGCGACCACGTTGAGGTTGTGGCGCGCGGTCAAGCGGAGACTCTCCGTTACCTCGCGGGTAATCGCAGCGAGATCCATCGGCCAAGGCGACAACGCCAGAAGACCCGCTTCGAGGCAGTGGACGTCAAAGAGCGTCGTCAGCAGCTCAGCGAGACGGTCAGCGTGCTTGACGATCGAAGCGGCGGCTTCTTTGGTGGCTGTGGCATCGCCCTCGCCCGCGGCAAGCCTACGCAGGAGGATCTCAGCGTGACCTTTGACCAGCGTGAGAGGCGTCCTCATGTCGTGCCAGGCCATGGCGAAGATGTCTTCCCTCAGGCGTTCCAGGTCGCGCTGCCCGGTGATGTCCCGCAGCACGATCACGCCACCTTGGAGGGGACCTTTCGCGGGACGGAGCACGGAGGCGCTCACGCTCAGGACGCGCCGTTCGGCCGAGCGAAGCTCGATCTCCATATCGTCGACCCCGGTGCCTGAGCGCAGCGCATCGATAACCGGCACGAGCGCGCCGGTAATCTCACGCGCCGTCATGGGCCATTGCTCGAGCCGCTGTCGCTCGAGCGGCTGGCCCAGGACGAGGCTCGCGCTATCAAGACGAAGGAGGTCGCGGGCCGCACGGTTCAAGCGCACGATCGCGCCACGCGCGTCAACGATCAGGAGCGCGTCGTTCATGCTGGCGAGCACGGCCTCCAGCTGCAGAGCGTGTCGTTCGTGCTCGAGAGCCAGTTGCTCCGTTGCACGCAGGCGCTTGATCGTGATCCCGGCCTGAGCCGCGATGGCTTCCAGACCGAGGACATCTGCATCTTGGTAGGCGTCGGGTCGATAGCTTTGAACGGAAATCACGCCGAGAACGCGATCGGCGGAACGAATGGGGACTACGAGCCCCGACTGAGGTGAGACCAACTCTCCGGCCTCGGTCCCGTACAGAAGGCGGACCGACGGCCCTTCGGTTGCCCAGCGCCGGATGACCTTCGGTAATCCCGTTCGGATGACCTCGCTTGTGAATCCCTTACCGAGCGGAAACGAACCACCCTCGTGCTCGACGCCACGGTCCACCTGCCGGACGACCTCAACGGTTTCACTCGCCTCGTCGTACAGCGCGAAGAGGAAGACCGTCGCGTCCACGACGCGCGAGGTCTCTTCGTAGAGGGCGTGGAACAGCTCAGTGAGGTCACGCGCGTCGGCGCCGAGCGCTCCAAGGCGACGCGCGGCCTCGAGTCGCGCGCGAAGCTCATCACTTGCAGTCGGCGAGCCCACCATCCCCCCACCGCCGCTAGACGTGTTGCCAAGACGATTCGTGTTCTCGAGTGAAGGATATCGGACGTTCTCAACCGATGACGAGCGCTCGTCCAATGGGCGCGCAGGTATGCGACGCCCAGCAGTCACCGTGAAGGCTGGTTTGTTCTCCACCTATGCCGACTCGCTCGGCGGCTCTGCAGACTTGGGGCCACGATCCTCATCGCGCCATCAATGTCACATCAATGTTGGAGATGATGCCGTTCGAATCGGCCCCAATCGTTCCTTGATCGACCGGTCACCGGGCGCGCGACCAGGCTACATACCCGCGCCCGCCGCGCTCAGCCCGCGCGCGGGAGGGGAAGAAGAGGCACGCCGGGTTCTTCGGCCGCGAGCTGGCGCCGCAACACTTTTCCGATGAGGGTCTTCGGGAGCTCGGCGCGAAACACGACCTCAACCGGCACTTTGAAGGGAGCGAGATTCGCGCGGCAGTGGTCCATGAGCTCCTGTGCCGTCGCGGCGGTGCCAGGCCGCAGCACCACGAAGGCCTTCACGACCTCACCCTTCGACGGATGCGGCACCCCAACCGCGGCGGCCTCGAGCACGGCCGGATGGGCGTACAGCACCTCATCGACCTCGCGCGGGTACACCTTGAATCCAGAGACGATGATCATCTCCTTCTTGCGGTCGACGACGCTGAAATAGCCGTCGTCGTCCATACGAACGATGTCGCCGGTGTGAAGCCAGCCATCGCGGAGAACGGCCGCGGTCTCGTCCGGCTTCTGCCAGTAGCCGTCCATCAGATTGGGCCCGCGGAGGCACAGCTCCCCCGCCTCGCCCGCATCCACCTCGCGTGTCCCCGTCTCGATGTCGACGATCTTGCAGTCGACATCGGGCACCGGAATTCCCACGGAACCGGGCTTGCGAACCCCCTCGCGCGGATTCGAGTGCGTCACGGGAGCCGCCTCGGTGAGGCCGTATCCCTCGAGGACCTTGCCACCGGTGAGGTCCTCGAATCGCCGCATGACCTCGACCGGCAGCGGCGCGGAGCCCGAGAGGAACCATTCGATCGATCGCAGGTCGTATTTCGCGAGGTCTCGTGACTGGTTCAGGAGGATGTAGATCCGCGGCGCGCCCGGGAAGAAGCGCGGGTGGTGCTTCTCCGTGGCGAGGAAGATGTGCCGCAGGTCCGGGCGCGGGATAAGGACCATCGTCATCGCGTTGAGGACGGCGAGGTTCAACACCACGGTGAGGCCGTACACGTGGAAGAACGGCATGATGGCGAGGATGCGGTCGCCGGTTTCGACCGCTGCGTGCCACGCCTTGCACTGGTGGACGTTCGCGACGAGCGCTCGATGTGACAGCATCGCGCCCTTCGGGACGCCGGTCGTGCCGCCGGTGTACTGGAGAACGGCAAGGTCGGCCGGCGCGACGTCCACCGGGACGCGCGCGGCGGAGTCGATCAAGAGGTCCCTGAGCCACATCGCGCGCGGATCGTGGCGAAGATCGACGCGATGGCCTTCCTTGCGCTCGCGCACCAGCGTGAAGAGGACGCGCAACGCCGCCGGGAAGTGCTCCTTCACGTTCGTGACCACGATCCGTTCGACGCTTGTCCCGGTTGCCGCCTCCGCGACCTGCGGATAGAGGCGCGAGAGAACCACGACGACCCGCGCACCCGAGTCCGCGAGCTGGTTGTGGAGCTCGCGCACGGTGTACAGCGGGTTGGTCGGAACCACGACGGCGCCGGCCTTGAGCGCCCCGAAGAACGAGTACACGAACTGAGGGCAGTTCGGAAGGACGAGCGCCACGCGGTCGCCCTTCTGGACGCCGAGCCGCTGGAGGCCGGCGGCGAAGCGATCCGCAAGCTCGTCGACCTCCCGGTAGGTCATGGTCGAGTCGATGCACCATTTGGCGACAGCACCACCAAATACGGTGGCAACCGTGTCCGGATGCTCGCGGGCGGTGCGTTCGAGGAGGGAGTGAAGTGGCAACCCGGGATAGGTCAGGTGTCTGGGGACCCCAGCGTCGTACGCCGCTTCCCATTGGCCCACCGGCTGCATCATGCTCATAACGTCGAAACTCGCTTGATCGCTAGCCATGCAAGCCCAATGCCGCGCGTGTTGATACTCGGCGGCGCTCGGACCCCGTTCGTCAGAGCGGGAACGGACCTCGCCGAGCTCGATGTGCTCGACCTCGCCCGCGCGGCGACGGCGGAGGCGCTCGCGCGTACCGAGATCGATGTAGGCCAGATTGATGAGGTGATCTTCGGCAACGTCGCGCGTCCCGTCGCGTATCACAACCTCGCGCGCGAGGTCGTCTTATCGCTCTCAATGCCGGCCCACATACCCGCGTTCACAGTCGGACTTGCGTGCGCGTCGGCCTGTGTCGCGATTACGAGCGCCGCCGATCACATCGCGCTTGGCAACGCCGATGTCGTGGTCGCCGGGGGGAGCGAGTCGCTCACGAACGTCCCGCTGACCCTCACCCCTCGTCTGGCGCGGGGGCTCATCGCCGCCTCGCAAGCGAAGAGTCTCCCGGCAAAAGCGCGAAGCCTTGCAGATGTCCGCGCATCCGACATCGCTCCGGTCGCGCCAGGCATCCGTGAGACCTCAACGGGCCTAACCATGGGCGAATCGGCCGAGCGCATGGCCGCGATCAACACGATCTCCCGCGAGGACCAGGACGCGTGGGCGCTCCGTAGCCATCGGCTCGCCGCCGCCGGCTGGGACGACGGGCGCCTCGGTCGCGAGGTGGGCCCGGTGTACGTCGACGGACATGCCGTCACGGCGGACAACCACATCCGGCGCGACTCGACGGCCGAGAAGCTCGCCTCCCTCCGGCCGGTCTTCGATCGGGAGCACGGGACGATCACCGCCGGCAACGCGAGCCCGTTGACGGACGGCGCGGCGGCCGTCCTCCTCGCCAGCGAGGGGCGAGCGCGAGCGCTCGGGCTTAAGCCGCTCGCGGCGGTGCGCAGCTACGCCTACGCCGCGGTCGATCCCGCAGACCAGCTGCTGATCGCGCCCGCGTACGCGATCCCGATCGCGCTGCGACGCGCGGGGCTCACGCTCGAGGACATCGACCTCTTCGAGATGCACGAGGCGTTCGCGGCACAGGTGCTCTCGACGCTCGTCGTCCTCGAGCGGAACGGCATAGGCCGCGTCCCCGTTGAGAAGGTGAATGTCATGGGCGGATCGATCGCGCTTGGCCACCCCTTCGGCGCGACGGGCGCGCGCATCGTGCTGACGCTCGCGAACGAGATGCACCGGCGCGGAGCGAGGTATGGCCTCGCGACCGCGTGCGCGGCGGGCGGCAACGGCGCCGCGATCATCCTGGAGCGCGCGACGTGATCGCGTCGTCGCTCTCCGCCGAGAGGGTGGCGCCGGTCGCGGATCCGCGGCCGTCGGTCACGTTCATCCCGGCCGACGCGGCGGGTGTCGCGCGGATCGTGATCGATCGTCCGGACGATCGCGTCAACGCGATCGACCTGCGGCTCATGCAAGACCTGGCCGCGGCCATCGCCGCCAGTCGCGACGCGCGCCCGCGCGGTCTGGTCATCGCCAGCGGCAAGGCAGACCAATTCGTCGCGGGCGCTGATCTCTCGCTACTGCGTGGCACCTCGCAGGCCGACATCGAGAAGGCGAGCCGATCCATGCAACGCGTGCTCGACGATCTCGCCGCGCTCCCGTTCGTTACCGTCGCGGCGATCAATGGCCCGGCTCTCGGCGGCGGCCTCGAGATCGCGCTCGCGTGCGACTACCGGATCGCGGCGGATTCCCCGAACGTCCGGGTCGGTTTGACTGAGACCCGTCTCGGCCTCATCCCGGCTGCCGGCGGCACGCAGCGGCTGCCGCGCCTCATCGGGCTTCCGCGTGCCCTCGACATGATCCTGACCGCGCGGCAGCTCGCGCCCAAACGTGCGCTTCGCGCGGGCGTCGTCGACGAAATCGTCCACCCGGCCGTCCTGCTGCGCGCGGCGACCGATCACGCGATGCGCGACGCGAAGCGGAGGTCCAAGGGCGGTGCCACGGCCATCGAGCGGGCCGCGACCAACTTCGCGCCGGCGCGAGCGTTCGCGCTGCGGCAGGCTCGCTCGCGGACGCTCGCGGAGACGAAGGGCCGATATCCCGCGCCGCTCGCCGCGATCGATGCGGTCGCGATCGGTCTCGCCAAGGGCATCGCCGCGGGCCTCGACGCGGAGGCGCGCGCGTTTGGCGAGCTCGCCGTCGGGGAGACCGGACGCAGCCTTACGGCGCTCGTCATGCTCACGCTCCGTCAGCGCAAAGCGGCGCTTGAGGGCCTCGGGAAGCCGCGTGCGATCGCGAATGTCGGTGTCGTCGGTCTCGGCTTCATGGGGTCCGGCATCGCTCAGGCCGCGGCCTCGTCCGGCCTTCGCGTGCGCGCCCGCGACCGCGATGCCGCCGCGGTGGCCAAGGGGCTTTCGACCATCCGCGAGCTCACCACCGATGCCGCGAAGAAGGGCGTGTTCGAGCGCCGCGAGGCGGCGCGAATCGTGGGCCGAGTCAGCGGCGGATCGGATCTCGCTGGCTTCCGCGGCGCGGATCTCGTGATCGAGGCCGTGTTCGAGGAGATCGCCACCAAGCGCCGCGTGATCGCCGAGCTCGAGCAGGTGCTGCGGCCGGAGGCGGTCATCGCGTCAAACACCTCGGCGCTCCCGATTTCCGAGATCGCGCGTGAGGCGCGCTCGCCCGAGCGAATCGTCGGCATGCATTTCTTCTCGCCGGTGCACAAGATGCCTCTCATCGAGGTCGTTCGTCCGGCCGGCGCGGATGCGGACGCCGTCGCGACCGCGGTGGCCGCCGCGACCCTTTTGGGCAAGACACCGATCGTCGTCGGCGATGGTCCCGGTTTCTATACGACACGCGTGCTGTCGACGATGATCGGCGAGGCCTTCGCGATGCTCGCTGAGGGCGACTCGATCGAAGCCATCGACCGCGCGATGACCTCTTTCGGCTGGCCGGTCGGCCCGCTGCAGCTCGTCGACGAGGTCGGCCTCGAAGTGGCGGGGCACGCCGGCGAGACCGTGTCGAAGGCGCGCGGATTGACGGCGCCCTCGATCGTGAACGCGCTCGTGGCCGAAGGCTTCAAGGGCAAGCACAAGGGTGGCGGCTTCTACCGCTACGACGGGCGCCGGCGGATGCCGAACCCGCGAGTGCGCGAGCTGCTCGGCGCACCGACCCATCCTGCGGCGGGTGATATTGCGGAGCGGCTTACGCTCACCTTCGTGAACGAGGCCGCCCGCTGCCTCGACGAAGGAGTCCTCCGCTCGCCTGCCGAAGGCGACCTCGGCGCCGTCCTCGGCCTCGGGTTCCCGCCGTTTCTGGGAGGACCGTTCCGCTACGCGGATGCGGAGCGGCAACGGATCGTGACCGCTCTCGAGCGCTTGGCGGCGTCGCGTGGCGACCGGCTCGCGCCCACCGAGTCGCTGCGCTCGCGGCGGCCGTTCTTCAGCCTGTGAGCGCCACGAACTTCTTTACCGGCAACCCTGACCTCGTCGAGGTCTTCGACAAGGTGATCCCGTGGGCGCGCGTCGTCGGCGCGGTCGAGCCAGGCGCCGATGTTGCCGGAACCGTCTCGACGTGGCGCGAGGTGCTCGATCTCGCCGGCAAGTACATCGCGACGGAGATCGCCCCGAGGGCGGCCGAGGTCGACGCGATCGGGGTCATCCGCGAGAACGGCCACGTGCGGATGAACGAGCCGATGACGGAAAACCTCCGCGGCCTCGCCGAACTTGGCCTTGCGTCGCCCTCGGTGCCGGCCGATTTCGGCGGCGCGGGGCTGCCGTTCACGGTCACGATGATGATGGCGGAGATGCTCGCGCGAGCGGATCTCGCGACGCAGGTGCAGCACGGCATCGGGTGGAACTCACCGGCGGCGCTCGTCTACCGATTCGGAACCGACGAGCAGAAGGCTCGCTACCTGCCACCGCTCGCGAAGGGCGAGATCATGGGCGCGGTCGCGATGACCGAGCCGCAGGCGGGATCGGACGTCGGCCGTCTGACGACGACCGCGACGCCGCGCCAGGACGGCTGCTGGATCCTTCAGGGTCGGAAGCAGTTCATCTCCGCGGGCCAGGGCGACCTCGTGATCGTGCTCGCCCGGTGCGTTGCCGGTTCGAGCGGCCTCGACGGTCTCGGGATGTTCATCGCAGAGCGTGAGAGCGATAACTACGTGGTCGAGCGCGCCGAGCACAAGTTCGTCATCCGCGGCTCGCCGACGTGCGCGCTGCTCTTCGAAGGGACGCGCGCCACGCCGCTCGGAAAGCCGGGAGAGGGTTGGAAGCAGATCCTCACGTTCATGAACGAGTCGCGCCTCGGCGTCGGCATCCAGGGCATCGGTGTCGCGAGCGCGGCGTTCGATAAAGCCTCCGAGTACGCGACGCAGCGCGTCCAGATGGGGAAGCCGATCCGCGAGCACCCCATGGTGGCCGAGATGCTGCTCGACATGGAAACGACCGTGACCGGTGCGCGCGCTCTCGCGTACACGGCCGCAGTTCTCCAGGACCTCGTGCTGTTCGGCCGCGACGAACAAGCCGCACGCGACCTGCGCGAGCTCACACCGCTCGTGAAGTGGTACGGGACGGAGGGCGCGGTCCGGGTATGTCGCCTCGCGCTGCAGGTTCACGGCGGGGTCGGTGTCGTCGACGAGTACGACGTCGGCCGCTTCATGCGGGACAGCCTCATCACGCCGATCTACGAAGGCACGTCGCAGATCCAATCGCTCATGGCCGTAAAGGACCTCATGAAGACGACGCTGCAGCGTCCGGCGTCGCTTCTTGGCCGCGGGCCGAGCCGACTGCTTGCGGACGCATCGTTCGACGGCCGTGTCGGGTCCGACTTCGCCGCGGCACGGGGACACATCGTCGGTGCGTTGCGGTCGCTCATGGGCCGTCTCGTACGGCGTAAGGGGCCCGGGCTTCTGCGCGGCGCTCCTCTGGCCGACGAAGACCTCGGACCGATCCTGCTCCACGCCGAACGACTCACCGAGGCGCTCGCACACGCGCACGTGGCGCGTGTCCTGGCCGAGCGCGCGCGTCACATTCCGGAACGCCGGAAACTCGCCGAGCGTGCGGCGCGCACCGCCCGCCTCGTCTCAGAGCGGAACAGGCGCGCGATCGCACTCGACGACGGGGGTGTGTTTGAGCGGATCGCGGCCTGGCGATCCGAGCGCAGCTAGCGCGTAGGGTCAGGCGGCTCGCAGCTCGGTCGTCGTAAGAGCGGTGACGAACTTCTCGATGTGACGGTTCGCCCAGGCGGCCACCTCGAGCGGCAGCGAGTGGCCGACGCCACGGGCGATGCGGACCTGCGCGAGTGGCAGCTCTTTGCACCGCCGGGCATCGGATGCGGAGATCACGCGATCCTCGTCGCCCCAGAGAACCAGCGTCGGGATCTTGCTCAGCTTCGTGAGGGGACCGTCTATCCGGATCCCGAGCTGCTCGCCACCCGGCAGAAGGGCTCGCGCCTTGCGCCACCGCCGCGGCTGGTTCGCCCAGATGATCGCGCGCGCCGACAGCGCGCGCGGGCGTGCACGCTCACCGTGTCGGACGAGCCGCGCGATGAATCTGGGGTCGTCCCGGCGACGGCTCCCGACAAGGAATCGGCGGATCGACGACGCGCGGAGCACGCTCGGCCGGAGAAGGGCGCGGCCGAGCAGCGGTACGCAGTAGAGCTTGTAGATCCAGTGCAGGGACACGCCGAGCCCGACCGGGGCGATGAGCACGAGCCCGCTCACGAGCTCGGGACGGCGAATCGCGATGTGCATCGCGACACCGCCGCCGAGCGAGTGCCCGAGAACGAGCGCGGGAGGGATCCCAAGGCTCGTCAACACCCGCGCAACGTAATCGGCGAGCTGCACGACGGTCGCGTCGGGGGCCCTGAGCGCCGGCGGGAGCGCAAAGCCGGGGAGATCGACGACGTGAACGGTCCATCCCAGGCGCCGAAGGGTCCGGATCTGTGGTGCGAGCCCGCGCCAGTCAGCGGAGATTCCGGGAAGAACGACGGCGTGCGGTCCTGCGCCGCTACCCCAGGTCGTGACGCGGAGGCGGTACCGATCACACGGGGCGATATGCACCCGCATGTCTAAAAGAATTGCAACCGGCGTGCCTTCGGACGCTCCCCCGTTCGGGGGGAGATGCAGCGATTGAGAGGTAGTTGAGCCCACCCTGTCGCCTCAATCTGCGGCGGCTGATCGTTAATTGAATGGCATGCTGCGTGCCTGGATAGACGCCGTGCGAAGGCACGGTCATCCGGTTTCGTCGGGCCGTCGAGACGCGGGGGTCCTGCTCCTCCACGGCCTCACCGGCACGACGTGCGACATGCAGTACCTGAGGGACGCCCTCGTTGCCGACGGATATTCCGTGAGCGTTCCGCTGCTTCCGGGACGCGGCACGCGACCGTCGGATATGGATTCACTCTCGTGGGAGGACTGGATGGCGTCCGCGCTCGCCGCGTACGACGACCTTGCCCGCGAGCATGACGAGGTGATCGTAGGCGGCCTCTCCGCGGGCGCGACGATGACCCTCGATATCGCGCTCCGTCGAACACCGTCGGCGGTGCTTCTCTTTGCGACCGCGCTCGGGATGAGCAATCCAATCGCATACCTCGCACCCTACGTTTGGCGGGTGATCAGGCATGTGCCGTCACCGGCGAGCGACCTCGTCGACCTGAACGCTGGCGCGAAGTGCTACGACCCGGCTCCCGTGCGCGCGGTCGCCGAGCTCATTCATGGGATTGGTCTGGTCCGCGGACGGCTCGGCGAGATCCGCTGCCCGGCGCTTGTCTCGCACGCCGTTTCCGACCGTCTCGTGCCGGTCCAGTACGCGCGCGATCTCGCGGCGCGTCTCGGCGGACCGGTGACGACCCTGTTCCTCGAGGGCACCGGGCACGCCATCACGGTCGACGCCCGGCGCCGCGAACTGGCTGAGGCAACCGTCGCGTTCCTCCGCAGCTCCATCGACATTCCACAGCGGGCCGCGTAAGACCACCTGGCGGTCCGCTTACCCGAGGCTGACTCCCGCTCGCCTAATGACGAAAACGTCATGCCAACAGCACGTGTCGGGAACAGAGTGCTCGGCATGTGAGGGCCGCGAGGGCCCTGCACGGAAGGAACTGAAATGTCCCAGAAGATCCTGCAGATCAACTTCAAGTTCACGACGGCGACGGCCGATCACCTCAAGCTCGTCGCTCCCCTTGCGGATCCCATCGGAGCGGTGCCGGGTCTCACCTGGAAGATCTGGATGCTCAACGACCAGAACCACGAGGCCGGCGGCGTCTACCTCTTCAGAGACGAAGCGTCTGTGAACGCGTATCTCAGTAGCGACATCGTCTTGGGGATGAAGAAGGAGCCGACCGTCAAAGACATCTCAGCGAAAGTCTTCGACGTCGTCGAGGAGATGACCAAAAAGACTCGCGGTCCGATCAAGGAAGCCATCACAGCTTAGGCGCGTCAGTGAGGCAGGCGTCGAGGAACCTCGGCGCCTGCGTCTCAATCCTTCACGAGCCCCAGGTTCGTATGAATCTCGCGCGTGGCCTTCGAAAAGTTGAGCGTGTAGAAATGCAACCCCGGCACCCCGGCAGCGAGCAGGTCGCGACACAGCTCGGTCGCCACCTCGATGCCACGCCTGCGGATCTCGTCGCGGTCGTCCCCGCCGGCCTGGATTCGGCGAACGACGTCATCGGGCACCGCGTAGCCGGACAGCTGCGCCATCCGTTGGACCGAGACCAGCGACGTGATCGGCATGATGCCGGCGAGGATCGGCTTGGTGATTCCAAGCGCGGCCATCTCGTCGCGGAGGCGCTCGTATTCCTCCAGCTTGAAGAAGAACTGCGTGATCGCGAAGTCGGCCAGATTCATCTTGAAAGCGAGATGCTTGCGATCCGATACAAGGTCGGGGGAGCGTGGATGGCCGGCCGGATGGGCGGCCACCCCGATCGACTCGAAACCGAGCCGGCGCCCGAGCTCGACGAGCTGCGACGCGTACTCCAGCTCCTTGTAAGACTCCTCCGCCGGAAGTGGATCACCGCCCAGCGCGAGCAAATTCTCCAACCCCGCCGCGCGGAAGCCGCCGATGATCTCGCCGAGCTCGAAGCGCGGATGCGCCACGCAGGTCAGGTGAGGCATCGGCGTGAGGTCGGTCGTGTTCAGCAGGTCGATCACGACGCGGGTCGTTCGCTCGCGCGATATTCGTCCGCCGCGATACGTGACGGAGACGAACGACGGATGGAGCGGCTGGAGATCGGCGATGGTCCGCGTCAGCAGCTTCTGCTCCTCACTGTCCTTCGGTGGAAAGAACTCGAACGAGACCGTCCGCCCGGCAGCGAGGAGATCGGTGATCCGGGCCATTCGCGTCGAGTCTAGTTAGTGAGCGCTACCGTATCTGGACCGCCGCCTTCGCGTTCCGCCCCTGGCGTGACTCCATTACCTCAGAGTGATGCGCGCCTTGGTCGCGTGAGTATGGTTAGACCTGGCTGCGTGGGGCGCACAAAAGGGGAAGCGCTCCATTCCCGATGGAGGTTCGGTGCGGCCTCGTCTCGGGCCCCGCGTAGATTCCTATTCGCGACGCGACCTCGCCTAGGGAGGGCAATTCATGTCAAACGAACAGGGAGCTACCCACGCGCGCGTCATACGGCTCAAGACTGAGCCAAGCAACGCCGAGAAGGCGATCAAACAGTTGAGCAGCGAGATGATCCCGTTGCTCAAGAAGCAGGACGGTTTCCGCGGCGCTGCGCTCGTCGGGAATCGCAAGACCGGCGATGGCTTCTCAGTCACTTACTGGGAAAGCGAAGAGGCCATGAGGAACGCACGTCCAAAGGTCCGCCCGCAGGCGGAGACGGTCCTGGGCAACACCGGTAGCAAAATCGTGGATGAGGACGAGTGCGAGGTCGTGGTGCAGGAGCGGATCCAGCCGCCGAAAGCAGGCGTGTTCGTCCGCGTGACGACCGTCGAGGCCGATCCGGCCAAGGCCGCCGAAGGCATCGCGTTTTACAAGGAGAGGATCGTTCCGGTGATCCGCAAGCAGCCCGGCGCGCGCAGCGCGCTGCTGTTCGTCAATCGAAAGACCGGGCGGACCTACTCCTCGACCGCCTGGGATACCGAGCAGGACATGCAGAAGAGCGAAGCAGCCGTTGCCGGCCTTCGCGATGAAGCAATCAAGAAGATCGGTGGCAAGGGCGGCAAGGTCGAGGCGTTCGAGGTGTACTTCACCGAGATCCTCATGCCCGTCGCCGCAACCAGGTAGCGCCTAGCGATCGACTGAGGGAGGCCGCGGACCTTCGATCGTGAAGGACGCGGCCGTCCCGCCGCGTCAGCGCTTCCGGATCTTGCCTTTGGTGCGGGATGTCGGCTTCTTCGCTGGCTTGCCTTTTGGCTTCGTCCTGCGCTTGCTCTTGGCGGCCCGACCACCTTTGGGTTTCACGCGTTCGGGTAGCTTCTTGCTCCCGGTGTCACGGTTCCACTCTTCGTAGGTCTCTTTCGAGATCTCGCCTTTGACCAGGAGCTCCGCGAACTTCCGTCTCTGTGCCTGACTTTTGAACGGCATCGGCGGAGATTACATCCCCTCGAGTGCACGCAGCACGTCGCGAAACAACGCGATCTGCGCGTCGCGGTCGAGCCCATACCAGGGCACGGTGAGTCCGATGGCATCGGCGTGCGGACTCCAGTGCCTGACGCGTTCGGCGAGATCGTCGAGGACCGCGACGCCGAGCTGGTCGAGGCAATGCTCTTCGATGATCCGCGCGGCCTCGCTACGCCTTCGATCCGCGATCGCGGCGAGGATGGCGTCGGCCTCCTCCCGGAGGCCGGACTCGTCGAGGACGCGGCGGTACGCGGGAACGGTGTACGTCGTCATCTGGAGCGCCAGCGACGCACGGTCTCGTCCGACGACGAGGGGCACGAGCACCGGCGGCGCTTCACGCTTCGCTCGCGTGGCGCCTCGAGCGAGGGCCGGGCGAAGTATCCGGTCGAGATAGGTCGGGGTGCAGAACATATGCGCGGCGAAGCCGTCCGCCACCTCTCCGGCCACGGCGGTCATGACTGGATTCACTCCGGCCACGTAGATCGGGGTGTCGGGCCACGGGTCGTCGGCACCCGGTGAAAAGATCGGCTGCCGGATCGTGTAGAACTCGCCTTCGTACCGGCCGTGTCCCTTCCGGTACGCGTCCCAACACGCGCGCACCGCCCGGACGTAGTCACGCATGCGCGCGGCCGGGCGATCCAGCTCCACGCCGAAACGCGAGAGGAGCGTCGGCCCGACCTGGCTGCCCAGACCGAGGACGAACCGCCCGCTGCCATATCCCGCGAGGTCCCACGCGGCCTGAGCCGTGACGGCGGGCGACCGCGAGAATGCGACCGCGACGTCGATCCCCACGGTCACGCGTGTCGTTGCACGCAACGCCGCGGCGGATGCGAGGTACGGCTCGCGCCGCACGTCTGCGACCCAGACGCTGGACGCGCCGGCGCTCTCGGCTTCGGCCGCGAGCCGTTCGGCCTCGCGCATGGTGACGGTCCCGGGCAGCCCGACCCCAGGTCGCGCGCTCATTTATCCACGGGAAGACCCGCTGCCACCCACCCGCCGAAGCCACCGATCACGTCCGTCGTGTCACTGAAGCCGAGCTCGTGCAAGCGGACCGCCGCCAGGCTCGAGGAGTAGCCATCGCGGCAGATCAGGATGAGCCGGTCTTCGCGACCGGTGAGCTCCGCGCTGTGCGTCTCCGAGCTGGGGTCAACACGCCACTCGAGCACGCTGAGCGGTATCCGCAGGGCCCCGGGGATGGCCCCGTCGCGCGCGATCACGTCGCCGTCACGGGTATCCACGAGCGTCCAGCCGTTGGACAATGCCGCGGCCGCCTCGCCGGGCGAGAGGCGCCGCAGGCGCGCCTGCGCGTCGGCGAGGACAGCATCGATGCTCCGGCGGGTCGCCTTATCCACAAGAATGCTCCAGGTGCATGATTTCACGCCGGCGGAGCTGCGAACGCTGCGCGCGCTCAAGACGCCGTACGGTGTCCAGCGGTTTCTCGACGACATGCCCTATCACTTGGCGACGACGGCGTGGTCGCCAAGGCGCATCTTGCGCGAGCGCACGGCGCATTGTCTCGAGGCCGCGATCTTCGCGGCGGCGGCGCTTCGCGTGCTGGGTTTTCCCCCGCTCGTGATTGACCTCGAAGCCGAGCATGACACCGATCATGTCGTCGCGGTCTACAAGGAGCGCGGCCACTGGGGCGCGGTGGCGAAGTCGAACTACAACGGGCTCGCCTACCGCGAGCCGATCCATCGCACGTTGCGCGAGCTGACCATGAGCTACTTCTACGCCTACTTCAATCTCCGGCGCGAGCGAACGCTGCGCACGTTCTCGAGGCCGGTGAATCTCGCGCGATTCGACGATCTCGACTGGATGACAACCGACAAACAGGTGTGGTTCATCCCGGAGTACCTGCTCACGATTTCGCACACGCCGCTTCTGCGACCGTCGATGGCAAAGCGCCTAACTCGACTGGACAAGCGATCGTTCGAGGCCGGGCTCGTCGGGCATCGCTGGAAGTAAGGGTTCCCGCAGACACCGGTCCGCAACTTTCACATATCGCCGATCGCACCCGAACGTTAGACGTGACGTGGGTAGGGCTCGCAACCTTCTGATTGTCTTTGCGCTTGTCGTCGCGCTTGCGCCGATGAATGAATCGCGCGCGGCTACATGCGTGAGCAGCGCGGGACCTGGCATCGCGCCGCCAGCTCGCACCCCGAGCGGCATGCCGGGCTTCCACGCGTCGTGGTACGGACAGAGTGGCTACATGTCGCTCTGCATGGGAACGAAAGCGACGGCGACCGTCGCTTTCTACAACAGCGGATCGCGCGGCTGGGTCCAAGGAAATATGGGCGAGACCGCGTATCTCGGCACGTGGGGACCTGAGCCCGGCCAAGACTCGGCGAGCATCCTCGGCGGAGACGGCAGCTTGGGTTCTCCGCAGACCGGATGGCCGCGCTACAACCGCCTCGCGCTGCAGCCTGCCTCGTACGTCGGACCCAATCAGATCGCGTGGTTCCAGTTCCAGGTGATCGCGCCGCCGGTGCCCGGGACATTCCGCGTCGCGCTGCGACCGCTCATCGAAGGCGCGCAGTGGATGGAGGACTACGGCGTGTTCTGGGTCGTCACCGTACTCAAGGCGGATGGGACGGCGCCGCCGCCTCCGCCTCAACCGGGCCCAGTGATAACGACCACCGTTCTCGCGTCGTATTACGGACCCGGCCTCTACGGCAACCGCACCGCCTGTGGCCAGACGCTCACGACCACGCTTCAGGGCGTGGCCCATCGGACCATGCCCTGCGGCACGCTCGTGCATCTCCGATACGGCGCAAACGAAGTCACCGTCCCCGTCGTCGATCGCGGCCCCACGATCCTGAGTCGCGAGTTCGATCTCACGTACGCGACGAGACTCGCGCTCGGCTGTCCCGACATGTGCACGCTCTCCTGGATCCACTGAGCCCGTCGGCTCAGTAGAGTTCGTCCGTGCTCGACTTGCGCGCGATCTGCGACACGTGCGGCCACACCCGCGACTGGCACGACCGTGACACGGTTCGCGCGCGCCTGCGGTCGGATCCGCCGGTGGAGCGGCCCTGCTACCGCGAGGTCGGGGGAGCTCCCTGCCGCTGCGGTGGATTCCGTGAGTCGGGCACCTTCGCGACACCCGCCGGATCCCAAGAAAAGCTCGGTCCCGAGGTCCGACCCCGCTGGCTGCAGAACGGAATCCTCACTCTCTTACTCGTCGTTATGGGGGTGGCGCTGCTCTACGCGTACCGTGCGCAAACGCCGTCGCTGCCGCAGGTCGCGTTGAGCCAGGCGCTCCAGGACATCGGCGCAGGCCTGGTGCGCGCGGTGACCGTCACCGGTAACAGGGCGACCCTCGAGTTCAGGGACAACCCGACGCACAAGGAACAGACGACGCTACCGGAGCCGGACACCGTCCTCGCGCTCGCTGTTTCGGACTACAACACTGCGCATCCATCGCAGCCCATCGAGCTCAGATACGAACAGGGGAGTCAGACCGTGGGGGTGATCGGTTCGATTGTCCTCAGCCTGCTGCCGGTCTTCCTCATCGGCGGGTTCTTCTACTACATGATGAGGATGCGCCGCTCTTCGTAACGCGCGCAGCGGCATAGCTCGTGCTCGGTCATTCCCGGTGACCCGGATTCGTTCGACCAGACTTCCCGGCGGCGAGAGTGTCCCTGTCCTCGGCCAGGGGACGTGGCGTATGGGCGAAGACGCGAGCAAGCGCAAGAGCGAGGTCGCGGCGTTGCGTACCGGGATCGACCTCGGGATGACGCTGATCGACACCGCGGAGATGTACGCCGATGGCGGCGCCGAGCGGGTTGTCGGTGAAGCGATCGCGGGTCGTCGCGACCAGGTGTTCGTCGTGACGAAGTTCTATCCACAGAACGCGACGCCTGAGCGCATGGCCGCGGCATGCGATCGAAGCCTCCGCCGGCTCGATGTCGAGCAGATCGACCTCTACCTCCTTCACTGGCGCGGCGACGTGCCGCTCAAGGAGACGCTCGCCGGATTCGCTGACCTCCTCGAAGCGAAGAAGATCCGCTATGCGGGAGTCAGCAACTTCGACGTCGACGACATGGAGGAGCTCGCGCGGCTGAAAGGCGGCCTCGAGCGCATCGTGACCAACGAGGTGCTCTACAACCTCGAGCGGCGCGGCATCGAGTGGGATCTTCTGCGTTGGATGCGAAAGCGGCATCGGCCGGTCATCGCGTACTCACCGGTCGAGGAGGGACTGCTCACCCACCCGCACCACGCCTTGAAGCGCGTGGCCGAGCGGCACGACGCGACGCCGGTGCAGATCGCGCTCGCGTGGGTGATCCGCGAAGACGTGGTCATCGCCATCCCGAAGGCCGCGGACCCGAAGCACGTTCGCGAGAACCGGGGCGCCGCCGACATCAAGCTGACGAAGCGCGACCTCGACGAGCTCGATGACTCATTCCCGCCCCCCGATGGGAAGAAGCCGCTCGAGATGCGCTAGATCCGCCTACTTCGCTGTAGCCGCTCCTCTTGCTCGGCTGAGGCCGAACGACGGTCGCAACGCCACGACGACCGCGATGAGCACCACGAGGGCGCCGAGGTACGACTCTGCCGCACGCTGCTCGCCCTTGACCAGAGCGCCCAAGATGACGGCGATGACCGGGACGACGACACCAACCATGCTCGCGTTGGTCACGGGCCAGTGCTGCACGAGCCAGGTGTAGAGAACGTACGCGCCGAGTGATCCGGCGATCGTCAGATAGGCGATCGGCCACCAGCCCGCGGAGGTCGTGGGTAGGGCATGGTCCTCGCCCAGCGCGAGACTTACGCCTGCGCAGACGATGGCACCGATCGCCGCGCCGACCGCATTCGCGGCGATCGCCGAAGGCTGCGAGGTCTGCTTCAGAAAGACGCTCGAGAGGGCTGCGGCGGTGGCGGCCAGGAAGACCGCGATCAGGCCGGGGAGAGGAACGTCAAGCCGGAGCTCGCCGGCGAAGATGACCGCGACGCCAAGGATCGCGAGTGCGGCCGCCCCAAGCTTTCGAGGAGCGAGTCGCTCCACGCCGAGAGCCGCCGCCATCAACGCGGTCGAGAGCGGGACGGTCGCGTAGAGAACCGCCGCGATGCCACTCGGGACCACCCGCTCGCCCCAGTAAAGAAGAGAAAGATTGACGCCGAAGTTGAAGACCCCGAAAAGCAAGGCCCCGCGCAGGGCCCGACCGCGCGGAAAGCGTTGGCGCGTCGCGAGGACCAGCCCGGCAAGGAGCGGTGCAGCCAGGGCGAGGCGTAGCGTCGCCGCCCATAGCGGTGGGACAGCCTCGTTGCCGATCCGGATCGCGAGGAAGGTGCTTCCCCAGATCAGGCAGCAGGCGAGGAAGACCGCGTACGCCACCGATTGAAAGATAGGACGCCCGTGCGCCGACTGGGTTTGTCTATCTTGCGAACGTCGCGAGAGATACATCCATGTTTGCGCTAGACCCGGGAGAGGATCGGAATCTTTGGGGCGATCGCGAAGTTGAGCTGCACCAGAACAATGAACGCGATGCTGAGGAGCGGGCTGACGATGCACAGCAGCGCGCCGAACGCGTACAGGGATTGTCCGACGAAGATCCGCCGCTTGACCGCGGCCGAGACGGCGGGCGTCGCCTCCTGGGTCGCGAGACCGTTGCGCGTCGCGTAGATCCAGTTCAGATACAACAGGAGACCGATCAAGAAGATGTTCGCCCAATACGCCAGCAACGCCAGCCGGTAGGTGATGAACTCCGCGAGCAAAGAGGTCGAGAACGGCATGAGCGCAATGCTGGCCAGAAACGCCAGCTGGAGCCAGCTCAAATCCCGGTCCGCGGTGGCGAACAGGTTCAGCTGCGTCTGCTGGCCATTCCAGAAAATCCCGAGCGTGAGGAAACTGAGGAGGTACGTGAGGAGGCGAGGGCCGAGCCCGAGGAGCGCATTCCAAAGCTCCTGCTCCGAGCGTATGGGACCGGGATCGGGCACGTGGATCTCGAGGACGATGAGGGTCATCGCGATCGCGAAAACGCCATCCGAGAGCGCCGCGATCCGCTCGAGGCGCCGCCCGGCGGTTAGCCGGTTGTAGGAGAGAGCCATTCCTTACGCGAAGAGCGGAGCCATTTCGCGGCGCCGGATCAGATCCTCCATCTCTTCCGAGGTCGGTGCCGGTCCGCCGCGGTCGGCGGCGTCGAGGATCTTCGCGAGGAGGTCGATGTCGCTCGCCGTATTGAGGAAGAGTCCCGGGCGCGCGAGCACGAACCGCACGCACAGGTCGATGTCCTGCTGGTCGGTGAGGGGCTCGTACCAGGTCGTGGGTCTCGCGGGGCGCTCGCCCGGCCATGGCCCGAGCGTGATCGCCTTGATCGTCTGGATCGCGACTCCGCGTTTCACGCACAGCGCGATCAGCTCCTCTGCCTCTCGCGCGTACTTCTCGCCCGCGAGCTGCGTGGCGTTGTATGGAAACAGAACGCTGTCGAACGGGAAGCGCTCGAGACTTTCGCGGTGCCGCCGCGCGACCTCGAGCCCGTGCCCGGTCACGCCGATGAAGCGCGCGAGTCCCGCGTCGCGTGCCTCGACCACCGCGCGGAGCGCTCCATCCTTCCCCATCGCGACGTCCCACTCGCCCTGGTCGACCAGGTTGTGCAGCTGAATCAGATCGACGTGGTCCACCCCAAGGCGACGAAGCGAAGCGCGGATCTGGTCGCGCGCCTCGGCGTAGGTGCGCTGGCCCGTCTTCGTCGCGAGAAAAAAGCGGTCCCGGCCTTCTCGCTTCAGCCATGGCGCGATGCGCAGCTCCGAATCGCCGTAGCTCGCCGCCGTATCGAGGTGATCCAAGTCGTACCGGAGCACGAGCTGGAACGCACGGTCGGCTTCGGCATCCGTAACCTTGCCGAGCGCGGCCGCACCAAAGATGGTCCGGCGACTCAGGTGTCCGGTGCTGCCGAATGGAGCGCTCGGTATCACGCGGCAACGATAGTTCGGCGCCAACCGGAGCCTAGAATCCGGCCCGGAAGACGGCGTGGGGAGGAACGGCAATGGCCATCGCGTCAACACGGCCGCCGACGAAATTCACGTACCGGGAGATCAGCCTTCAAGACCGCCTGCGCGAAGTCGCGCGCGAGGTCCCGCAGAAACCGGCCCTGATCCTCGGCGATCGCGTCGTCACCTACGCCGATCTCGACGCGGCGACCGACCGTGTCGCTGCCGCGCTCGTCAAGCGTGGCGTCGGGAAGGGCGATCGTGTGACGCTCTTCATGCCGAACTCGATCGAGTTCGTGCTCGCTTTCTACGGAACCTTGAAAGCCGGCGGGGTCGTCAACCCCATCAACGCGCTCTCGAAGGAGCGCGAGGTCCGCTTCCAGGTAGACGATGCAGGGGCGGCAGCCGTTCTGTACCACGAGGCCCTCGCACCGGTGGTCGACGCCGTGCGCGGTGACCTTCGCAAAGTGCGTGCCTTTGCCGTGACAGGCAAGACGGCTCCGAGCGGCGTCGAACGCTTCGACGATCTGACCGCAGAACAAGGCAGCGTCTCCGTCAGCGTCGGCATGGAGGCTCTCGCGGCGCTGCCGTACACGAGCGGGACGACCGGTTTTCCGAAGGGTGTGATGCTCACGCATCGCAACCTCACGGCGAACCAGCAGCAGTTCTTCGCGGCGGTCCCGGTCGGCCGCGACGATATCTTCCTCAATGTCCTTCCGTACTTTCATATCTATGCGCTGAACCTGCTGATGTCTGGCGCGATCAGCCTCGGGGCGACGCAGGTTGCGATGCCGCGGTTCGACATGGTCGAGTACTGCACCCTCGTGGAACGCCACCGGGTGACGCTCTGCTTCATCGTCCCGCCGATCGTCCTGGGCCTCGCCGCCAGCCCCGAAGTCGACAAGCACGACTTTTCGTCGGTGCGTTTCTTCTTCAGCGGTGCGGCGCCCCTCGCGCCGGACCCCGCGCGCCGGATGACTCAGCGTCTTGGCAAGCCGCTCATCCAGGGCTACGGCCTTACCGAGACCTCGCCGGTGACCCACTCGAATCCGATCGACGCCGCGGTGCTCGAGTCGATCGGTCCCACCATTCCAGGGACCGAGGACAAGATCGTCGACCTCGAAACCGGCACTCGAACGCTCGCGAGCGGCGAGGTGGGCGAGATCTGCGTTCGCGGCCCGCAGGTGATGACGGGTTATTGGAACAAGCCGCAGGACACGGCTGACGTCATCCGCGACGGCTGGTTCCACACCGGAGACGTCGGCCGCCGGGAGGAGAACGGCTACGTCTTCATCGTCGATCGCAAGAAGGAGTTCATCAAATACAAGGGATTCGGGGTCGGACCGGCAGAGGTCGAGGCGGTGCTCTGCGAGCACCCCGCTGTCGCCGACGCCGGCGTCATCGGGAAGGCGGATGAGGAAGCCGGCGAGATCCCGAAGGCCTTCGTGCAGCTCCGCCCGAACATGCAGGCCACGGCAGAGGAGCTCATCGCGTTTGTGAAGGATCGGATCGCCGACTACAAACGCGTTCGCGAGGTCGAGTTCATCGACAAGGTGCCCCGCACCGCGTCGGGGAAGATCCTGCGCCGGGAGCTCGCGGAG